>Ga0209675_1001212_pt1 | contig 15630 bp, 13 predicted proteins | sample AraplaCol_mLB_r2_2_FD_184280 | JGI IMG/M metagenome (GOLD analysis project Ga0209675, IMG submission 184280) | Arabidopsis root microbial communities from North Carolina, USA - plate scrape MF_Col_mLB_r2 (SPAdes) (version 3) | ecosystem: Host-associated > Plants > Roots > Endosphere | place... | reverse complement strand
GCAGGGTTATCTGCAGTGCGTTCCCTTTGCCCGCGCCGAATCGGGCGTCGAAATCCGCGGCAATGCCAAGACCTGGTGGTCGCAGGCGGCCGGAACCTATCAGCGCGGCGAAGAGCCCCGCAAAGGCGCCGTGATGGCGTTCGCCGGGACCAGCGGCATGCCGCTCGGCCATGTCGCGGTGGTCAAGAAAATCGTCAGCGACCGCGAAATCCTGATCGACCACGCCAACTGGTCGCCGATCAACGGCCGTCGCGGCCAGATCGAGCGCAACGTCCGCGTCGTCGACGTCAGCAACGCTGGCGACTGGAGCATGGTCCGCGTGTGGTACGCCCCGATCGGCGACCTTGGCCTCCGCGCCAACCCGGTGCAGGGCTTCATCTACGCCGACGGCGAAGCCGGCGCGCCGAACAATGCCCCCAGCTTCAAGGCGCCGGTCTGGGTCCAGAACGATTGGAAGCCCGGCAACGGCCTCGAAACCGTCGCCGCTTCGCTCGGCCAGTAAGCCTTCAGCGCCTTGGCCACCCCGGCCTGGGCTTCATGGCCATATCCAAGCTTAGGGGCATATGCTGCGACCAATGTCGCGACGAAGCCAAATTCTTGCCATCATCGTCAGGCGCGCATCATCCGGCATCCTAAGAAGTCTTAGCTATTTCAGATTGCTAAGCAGCCGACGACTCGCCTTGTGGCGTGAACGGAACCGCCCATGTGGACCCTATTTTTCCGCGGAGGGCTGATCGCGAACCACTCCCTCTTCATCGAACTGGAAGAAAAATACCGGCGGAAGCTGCTCGCGTGTGGATTCGGAATCGGACAGCACCATTTCGGCTGAAATCGGAAGAAATTTTTCGGTCGTGCCACATGTTATTACCGAAAGATATTTGACGCTTCTGTTTTTCGTAGAAGCGCTCAAATATTTCGCCAATCCCTTGATCTCCCTGCCATCAATTTTTACTGACCGGACAACCCCCCGATCACCTTTCTGCCATTCATTGGCATATTCGAAGGATATCTTGCGGTTGCCAACACAAGAAAAATCGGTGCGAGAAACCATGCTGTCGGGTGATGGCGCCTCGACATGCGTCACAACGATCAACTCGTCATCGGGTGGCGGCACCTCTACGCGCATCGCGACCAGTTGCAGCAAAATGGCCGATGAAAGCATATAAACCTTTCGTATTGTGAAGGGAAAAATCCCTATCTACTTACAACCCTTTGACCTTTCAGTGCTTTTCAAACCTTCTCCGGAACGCTTCTGATCCAAGCTCAAGGATTCAAAATACTCTCTTTGAGATAATTTGAACTCCCTTGTGACTCCATCAGATCCCGTAATCCACATGGAAGGATCATAGCTCGGATTATTGGGAGCATAGTTGTTTTTTAATGCCTGAAGCTGCTGCCAATCATTGACGGCACCACTCAAACGGTCGGAAGGATAATAATTTTCTATTCCACCGGACCCATGCGAATGCCATGTCCCGGAAATATCGGCGCTCTTAGGAGCCGCCAACTTGACGCCGCGCGGATCGTCGCCCGAGTAAATCTTGTCATTGTGCGCGCCAAAAGTTCCATCGCTGTTTTTTACAATGACCGCGCCAAATTCAACCTTCGTCCAGTCGTTGCCCGCCGGAGTTCTGATGGCGATACCGGCATCTACGGGTCCAGCGGCGCTAGATGGCGGAGCGCCAATTACATGCCGCGCGACCTGCACTGCCGCTCCATCGTCGGTGGAACAGTCAGCGTCGTAATCAGCGACCGCCGGAGTCGCACTAATGAAGTTTTTTGTACCGCCGCCACCACCGCCACCGGATTTGTCTGGTTTGCTATTTCTAAACTTCTTGTCGCGAAGCGCATCATCGCGCTCATATTCTTTACTATAGAGTCGTCCCTTTACGATGATCTCCGGCTTTTCACCCCAAATAAATCCCAACTCTTCCGAACATATCTCTCTTAACATCCACCGATCTCCTCACTTCCCTTTTCGGAACGTGAAAATCAATAAATTTTAATAGTTTTTATATCCATATCCGGATAATGCTAAGTAATGCGCATGCAGCAAGTTTGCATAGTAGAATTTATATCATAGTGAATGATTTTTTGTTTTAACATGTCCAATATCGATGTAAAATAGATTGCACAGCCCGCCGATATATTGGGCAAGATTGCGCGCACCGTCATTCGACAGCAAAGATTCCTTATCTCTTGCCGTCGCGTTGAAGCGCATGGATACTGACTGCAATGCAGCTAAAGGTTGAGGGTCGCTCGCCCGGCCCAATGCCTCGTTCAACGCGATGCCGCGACATAACTGCGGCTTTCGTGCTCGTCCGCTGCAATGACAGCCAAATTCTTTAGGTGTAGCGCCCGTATAAAGGCGAGCCGAAGCAAAATTCAAAAACCCTAGCAGGATTCGGCACAGCGTCGCGCCCCTTGCACCTTTGCCTTACGCGCGTCGATGCTCCCTCGCGTCTTCGCGCATTTCTTTGAAATGCTCTGGAAAAAAAATCTCGCGCCAAGGAACGAACACGTAAAGAAAAGGACTATAGCCGCCTTCCCATCCGCGAAAGGGATAGCGCGCGTCGGCGGCTTGCTCGACCGTCATAGCTTACGCACGCCTGACGCGGTGCTTCCCGCGAATACCAAGTCGGATGCGGGCCAAGCATAGCTGGATCAGCCCGGAGGCTGATCAACCCGCCTCCGTTCCGCGCGCGGGGGGGAGAGGCAGATATGTCAACCCTTGGATGCTTCGCCTTCGCTAGCAGCACCATCTTCAAACCAAGCCTCGACTTCGCCCGACAGCTTGATCGTCATCGCCTGACCGAACCGGTCCTTCGACTTGCCGGCGGCGACGCGGATCCAGCCTTCGGAGATCGAATATTCCTCGACGTCGGTGCGCTCCTTGCCCTTGAAGCGGATTCCGATGCCGCGCTGCAGCACCTCCATGTCGAAATAGGGCGAGCGCGGATTGGTCGACATGCGGTCGGGGGGCGTATCGGTCATGACTATATTTCCCAAAAAATGATGGCGCGGCCCTAGCTGGACCGCGCCATCATCGTCAATCGTTGAGAAGCGGCGCCGAGGGACCGGCGCCGCGACCTCAATCCTAGAACCCGGCCTTCAGCGTGACGAAGAACTGCTGCGGAGCCCCGGTGAGCAACGTCTGGCTGTCGCCGCGGTTGGCGAAGCCGTTGGTGCCGATCGTCGACACATATTCCTTGTCGAACAGGTTCGTCGCATTGGCCTGGATCGAGATGCGGTCGTTCAGCCGATATCCGATGCTGGCATCGACAATGATGAACCCACCCACCTCGGCGTCATTCTCATACGAATAATAGCGCTTCGACGTGTAGTTCGCCCCGACGCGCGCGAAGAAGCTGCCATTATCCCAGGTGATTTCGCCCTTGCCGAGATGGCGCGGCGAGTTGACGACGGTCTTGCCCGCGGTCGCCGCAACCACCGCGCCCGCCGCATTGACGACATCGTCCTGATATTCGGAGTCGTTGTAGGCATAGGAAGCGAAGAGCGAGAGTTCGGGGGTGACGCGGAATGTCCCCGCCGCCTCGACGCCCCACGAGCGGACATCGCCGACGTTGCTGAGGATCGCGGGGTTGCCCTGAATGCCCGACCCGTTGGCGAACGCGATGATGCGATCCTTGAAGTCGACATAATAGCCCGCGATCACGCCCTGAAAGCGCGGCGACTTGGTGCGGAAACCAAGCTCATAGGTCGTCGACGTCTCGGGCTTGAGGTCGAGCGCGTCAAAGCCTGCCTGCGTCGTCGCGAAGGGCCCACCGGTCGCCGACGATTCATAGGCGCGGATATTCTCGGTATAGCTCGCGAACAGCTCGTTATCGTCGTTCAGGCGATAGAGCAGGCCAGCCTGCGGCAAGAACCAATCCTTCGCCTCGGTCGTCCCCGACGCCAGCCCGCCGCTCACGACCGGCGTCGCGCGGTTGGTGACGCGCAGCCCCTTCCAGCCAGCGTTGATCTGGAACTGGCCCAGATCGAGCGTGTCCTGCACATGATATTGCAGCGTCTGGGTGTTGAAATCGAACTCCCACTGCGTCGCCAGCGGATTCTTCGGGAAGGTCAGGCTGCTGCGATCGGGGGCGCCGGTCGTGTTGCCAAGGCCGTAGAAGCGCCGCGCCTGATTGAAGGCATTATCCTCGTACCACATGCCGATTTCGAACTTGTTGTCGCCGACCTCGAACAGGCTGGAGGTGACGATGCCATAGCGTTCAATGTCATATTCGGTGGTGCGGATCGTCATCGGCGCGCCGCCCGGCGTGGTCACATAGGGGGTGAACCAAAGGCCGCGCCCCTTGTTGCCGTGATAATAGCCCATCGCCTTCAGCGTCCAATGTTCGCCGAGCGGCGCCTCGACGCCGACGCCGGCGAGCCAATCCTTGCGCAGGCCCGCGGCATCATAATAGGCGTCGTCGACCGTTCCGACCGGTGCCGGAAACGCCTGACCGACGCCGGCATAGGGCGCGGTGAAGGGCGTGCCGAGCGGCAGGCTGCCATTCGCGATCCCCGCGTCATAAGCGGCACGGGCGACCTGATTCTGATAGACTTTGGCGACCTCGACCGCGAGGTCCCAATCCTTCGCGAAATTGTCCCACTGATAGCCGAGGCGGCCGATCATGTCGGCGCTCAGATCCTGATAGTCATTCTCGCGGCGGTTCGAATAGTTGACGAAACCGAAGAATTGGCCGTCGCCGACGGGCTGGACGATGCGCAAATTGACCTGGTCCTGACGCTGGACGCCATTGCCCTTCCACTTGTCGGCATCCTGCCACGCATAGCTCAGCGACAGGCGCGGTCCGCCCGCGCCGATCTCGCCGCTGTCGATCCGCGCGAAGAGGCGCTTGGTATCGTCGCTGCCATAGGTCGCCGATGCCTCGACCCCGAGCTCTTCGGCCGGCGCCCGCGAGAAGAATTCGATCGTCCCGCCAAGGTTGCTCGTCGATGCGGCGGCGAGCGAACCCGCCCCCTGCGCGACTTCGACGCGGCCGACATTCTCGCTGATGATCGCGCGGCTGATGTGCAGGCCGTTATGGTTGCCATAGTTCATGTCGCCAAGCGGAACGCCGTCGAGCGTGAAGCCGAGCTGGTTCTGGCTGAACCCGCGGATCGAGATGCGCGCCGACCATTCATAGGCGCCAAACGGATCCGCGGCCTGGAAATTGACGCCGGGCAGCTTGTCGATGGCCTTCAGCGGGCTGATCCCCGATACTTCGAGCGCGATGTCGGCGGCGCCCAGTTCCTGCACCTGACGCGCCTGCCCCTGCCCGAGCACAACGATCTCTTCGACATCGCCGCCGTCGGCGGCCGCATCGACGGCGGCTTCCTCGGCAAAAGCCGGGGTCGCGGCCAGCACGGCAAGCGCAGCGATCGAAGCGGCCCCGGCCCGCAGGCGGTTCCTGAACTGATAGGTCATTGATGAATCCCCTTTTCCCGGTCGCGAAATGGCGCCTGGGTCGCGGGGGCATTAGGCGGACGATATTGCGGCGCTGCGGCGAAGACGTGACAAGCCGATGACGGAACGAAGAAGGATCAGCGGCAGTCGCGCACTCAAGCCGACGGGAACTATTAACATAAATCAAATTGTGGAAATCATGTCCCTTGGTGAACCACATATTGAACTGACAAAAGTTTATGCAAAGACCGTAAGCAGAAAAATTTTAGTTAACGCCTTTTGTGAAATCGCATGGAATTCCGTAACGACCTCCTCAACTATTAGTTTACGCCCTGAGTTAACGACAATTAATTTCGACAACAGCGGGAACTTTGACGTTCATTCGGGAATCTGGGGCTTAGGGACCAGATCATGTACCAAGGGGATGTCTCATGCCTTTGTCCTGTCTTGAATTCCGCCCAGCCCATCTCATCCTGATCCCGGCGTGCCTTGCACTCGCCGCGTGCGAATCGTCGGGCAGTTACCGCGTCGGCAGCGTCGGCAGCGGCGGTGCCACGGGCACCGTCGGCCCGGCAGGCGCCGCGGGACCGACCGGTGCAACCGGACCTGCGGGCCCCGCGGGTCCGGCGGGTAGCGGCCTCGGCCTCGGCGATGCCGGCGCGCTCGCGGTCGGCGGCCTTGTCGGTCCAAGCGGTATCGCCGGCACCGGCCTTCTCGCAAACACCGGCGATCCCGCTGCGACCAATCCGGTGATCGGCAATGTGCTCGTGAAAACGGGCGGCCTCGTCAATGTCATCGCCGACAAGGGCCTGCTCCTCGCGAGCGCGGTCGACAGCAAGGTGCCCGGCAACGCGAATCTGGTCGGCACCGTCGTCGGTGTGGTCAAAAGCACCGGGGTCGCGCTCGTCCAGACCGGCAGCGGCCAGCAATATCTGGTCGACGGCCTTGCCGCCGCCCCTGGCCAGTTGATCACCGCAACGATCGGCAAGGCGACCGCGATCGGCAGCCCGAATGCCTCGCCGCTGATTGGCGCCAGCATCCTGTCGCCCGGACAGCAGAACGGCAGCCTGCTGACCGTCGGCGTCGGATCGGCGGGACAACTGGTCACGCTCCAACCCGGCACCGGCGGCAATTTGCTGGGCGGCGTCACCGGGGGCCTGACCGGGGGCGCGACCGGCAGTCCCACGGGAACGCCCGTCACGCTCGTCAGCAATGTCGTGACAACCACGACCGGCGCGCTCGGTCAGGTCACCAACGGCCTGACGGGCGGCACGACAGATGGCGGAACGGCGGTCGATCCCGTGACCGGGCTCGTCACCGGCGTGACCGGTACCGTTGGGGGTGTCCTCGGCGGGCTGAAGCCGAAGCGCGGCAACTGAAGCCGCACCCGATGCGCCCATTGCGCAACGCCTGCACCGCGGCGGTAGTGGGAGCCCTGCTCCTCCCCGCCGCGGCGCTCGCGGCCCAGCCGGCGGCGACGCCGCTCGATGGCCGCCCGCCCCTAGCCCCCGATCGCAGCCGCGACCCGCTCCCCGATCCCGAGGCCAAGCCGCTCTCGCTCGGCAAGGTCGAACTCGGCGCGCGGCCCGATGTCATTATCCGCGAAATCCGCTTCGTCGGCGCGGGCGTGCCCGCCAATGTCGGTCGCGCCGCGCAGCGCTTCGTCGGTAAGCCCGCATCGTCGGAAAATCTCGCGAAGCTCGCCGCCGCGATGACGCGCGCCTATAATCGGTCGAGCGTCGCGCTCTTCACTCTCGTCATTCCCGAACAGGATCTGTCGGGCGGGGTCGTCACCGTCGCCTCCGCCGAAGGCTATATTGGATCGGTGACGCTGAGCGGCGAGCGCGAAAGCGGCCCCGCGCCGCTCGTCGACAAGATGGCCGGCAGCCTCGCCGGGCAGCGTCCGCTCCCCCGCGCGCGCTTCGAACGCGCGCTCGGCAATATCGCCGACATCCCCGGCGTCACCGTCACCCCGACATTGGCGCTCGGCGGCGCGCAGGGTGCGGTTGCGCTCGATCTCGCGGTCGACGCAAAGAAACCGACGATCGGACTCGGCTTTACCACGCGCACCAGTCAGTTCGTGAACGACGGGATCGTCGAGGCGAATGCGCGCGGTGCCAGTTTGCTGCGTAGCGGCGACGAAACGCGGCTCACCGGCGCCGCAGCACTCAATCTCAAATCCTTGCTCTACCTTGCGGCGAGTCATTCGACCCCGATCGGCGCGGGCGGCACACGCGCCGAACTGTCGGGCGCGGCGCTGCGCACGCGTCCCAAGGGGCTCGCGATCGATGGCGAGGCGTGGAGCGCGGGGTTCGGCGTCACCCATCCGCTGATCCGCGCGTCGCGGCGCAACCTCCTCGCCTCGGCGCGGATCGACTATCTCGATTCGAAAAACGCCCTTTTCGGATCGACGATCGCCGCCGAAAAAACCTGGACCGCGAGCGGCAGCCTTGCCTTTCGGCTCAATGAAGAGCGCACCGTCGTCGGCGCGCGTATCGGCGGCGCAAAGGGTCTCGACATCGCCGGTGCGCGCGTCGATCCCGGCGTCGGGGAGACCGGCTTTGCATATGCCGACGCCAGCCTTGAGGCGAACCGCGCGATCGGCAAGGCATTCGTCGTCCGCGCCGCCGCAACGGGACGCTGGACGCGCGACCGCCTGCCCGCGGCGCAGCGCTTCAGCGTCGGGGGCGCCACCTTTGGCCGGGCGTTCGAAGACGGGCTGGTCAATGGCGACCGCGGCTATGCGGCGTTCGGCGAATTTGCGCTTCGCCCGCTGCGAAGCGGACGTTTCTCGAAAAGCGAGATTTACAGCTTTGTCGACTATGCCGACGTGACTTTACTCGGCCGTACCGCGATCCCGCGCACCGGTTTCGAACTTGGCAGTTGGGGCGGCGGCGTGCGCGTCGCCTACGCAGAAAATGCGACGATCGGCCTCGAACTCGCCGACCCGTGGAAGCAGCCCGTGCCGGGCTATGATCAGGATCTACGCGTCGCGCTCAGTTGGAAATTGTCGCTTCGTCCATGACCGCGGGACCCAGCGCCGCGGCGGCCGCGTAGAGCTTGTCGGCGAGCGGATATAGTTCGCGCTCCTCGCGCTCGACCCGCGTCGCCAGGACGCCGAAGACCGCGATCGTCTCACGGCAGAACGCCTCCCAGTGAGCGGCGACGCGCTCGGCGGTCCATTTATCGTCATAGGCGACATATTCCGCCGCAAGATCGCCCATTTCCAGTTCGAATTCGTGCGTGATGTGCATCAAGTCGGGGTCGCCCGTCGCCCGCAGGCGCGGATAAAGAATCCAGTCCTCGCATTTCAAATGGCGGACCAATGTCTCGCGAAGCAGTCCGCGCGCCGACGCCAATTCGGTCAGCCGCGACGGTTCTGAAGCCTGGAGCAATTCGGTCACGATCCGCGCCAGCGCGATCAGCGCCACATGCTCGGCGCGCAGTCGCTCTATTTCGCGGCTTAGGGGCATGACACCTCCAGCGATACGAGCGGTCCCTCTGCGCCATCTTGAAGGCACCGCAATCAGAAAGCAAATTCATATTAAATAATGTCCGAAACGCACGAAAGGTCCGCATCAAATGCCGGACTCTTTGCGGCATCGCGGCGTCGCGCGGCGCACTAAACACGGCCCGAGTGGCCCGATCTATGGGATAGCTGGCCCAAACGATGGGATTCGCGCCGCAAAGGCGGTTGTCAATTGCCGGGGCAAGCCATAGGGCATTATTGATTATTCCTCGCAATAGCAGTAGCTTTTTCGCACCATGCAACGATCGACCATCCGGACGTGGTTTCTGATCCACAAATGGACGAGCATCGTCTGCACGGCCTTTTTGCTGATGCTGTGCGTCACCGGCCTGCCGCTGATCTTCCATCAAGAGATCGACGAATTGACCGAAGAAGCGCCAAATTATGGCATGCCCGGCGTTGGATCATCGGGCGAGGCGCCGGGCCTGAAGCCCCTCGATGCGATGCTCGCCAAGGCGCTCGCCGCGCGGCCGGGCGAAGTGCCCGTCTTCATGGCGTTCGACAACGACCAGCCGTCGATGACGATCACCACCGCGCCGCGGCCGGATTCGCCCGCCGAAGACATGACGATCCAGCTCCTGGATCGCTCGACGGGCGAAGCGACCGGGGCGGTTGACGAAGATGGGGTGATGCATTTCATTCTCCAGCTCCACACCGACATGTTCCTCGGCCTGCCGGGGATGCTCTTCCTGGGGTTGATGGGGCTGCTCTTCGTGATCGCGATCGTCTCGGGCGTCGTGCTCTATGCGCCCTTCATGAAGAAGCTCGACTTCGGAACGCTGCGCACATCGCGCAGTCGCCGCGTCAAATGGCTCGACTATCACAACCTCCTCGGCATCGTCGCGCTCGCCTGGATGACCGTCGTGGGCGCGACCGGGGTGATCAACGCGCTTGCGACCCCGATCTTTCAATATTGGCAGATGACCGAACTTGCCGAGATGACGAAAGCCTATGCCGGCAAGGGGGCGGTGGCGCCCGCGAATTATGGCTCGATCGACAGGGCGATGGCGGCGGCGCGCAAGGAAATCCCGGGCAACAATCCGCAGTTCATCGCCTTCCCCGGCGGGGCGTTCAGCAGCAAGCATCATTATGCCGTCTTTTTCCAGGGCGACACCCCGCTTACCGAACGGCTGCTCACGGCGGCGCTGATCGATGCCGAGACGGGCGAATTCACCGACGCGCGTCCGATGCCCTGGTACGCCAAGGCGCTCGCGCTGTCGCAGCCGCTCCATTTCGGCGACTATGGCGGGCTGCCGCTCAAACTGCTCTGGGCGATCCTCACCGTCTTCACGCTGATCGTCCTCGGCTCGGGCCTCTATCTCTGGCTTGGCAAGCGCCGCAGCGGGACCGACGCGCTCGTCCGCGAGGTCGAGAGCGGCGGCACTTTGGTGCCCTCCGAATGAGGAAGACCCACAGCCTGCGCACAATCTTCGCGATCCCGCTCGCCCTCGCGCTCGTCAGCATCGTCGGGCTCGTCGTCGCGCTGACCGGTGACGGCGTCCGCGACGCCGCGTCGTGGGCCGCGCTCGCCATACCTGTTCTTGCCGTCGGTTGGGCGATGCGCGCCCGCCGAACCTGACCAATTCCGCGCGGGGTAGGGCCGCGCCTGTAGGGGAATATCTATGACCAAATCGACCGTTCGCACCGCGCTCGGCCTCTCCGCCGCGACCGCCGTGCTCGCAGCCGCGACACCCGCGATGGCGCAGGCGGATGCCGCCGGCGAAGAGATCATCGTCACCGCGCAGCGCAACAACCAGACCAAGGTGACGGGCGGCGGCAATGTCGGCGTCTTCGGCACCAAGGCGGCCGAGGATATTCCGTTCAACATCCGCAGCTATAACGAGGCACTGATCCTGAACCAGCAGCCCGACACGCTGGGCGAAGTGCTGGAGAACGACCCGACGGTTCGCACCGCGCTCGGCTTCGGCATCGCCGGCGAAGTCTTCGTGATCCGCGGCTTCGACCTGTCGTCGGACGATGTCGGCTTCGATGGCCTTTATGGCGTCACGCCGCGCCAGCTCGTTGCGCCGGAACTCTTCTCCTCGGTCCAGGTCATCAACGGCGCGAGCGCTTTCCTGAACGGCGCGGCTCCGGGCGGCAGCGGCATCGGCGGCAGCGTCAACCTGATCCCCAAAAAGGCCGAGCGCGACATGGTTCGCGCAACGCTGGGCTATACCTCCGCCTCGCACATCTCGGGCGCGGTCGACGTCGCGCGCCGCTTCGGCGCCAATGGCGAATGGGGTTTGCGCATCAACGGCTCGGCGCGACGCGGCGACATCGCGATCGACGAAGAATTCCACTCAAGCTACGTCCTCGGCGCGACGCTCGATTATAACAACGGCCCGCTGCGTACCTCGCTCAATCTCAACTACCAGCGGCTGAACCAGAAATATTGGCGCGGTCAGGTCGGCATCGGCGGAGTGGTCCCGCGCGTGCCCGATGCCGACACCAATTATTCGCAGCCGTGGAGCCAGATCCTGACCAAGGATTTCTTCGGCACGTTCAGCATCGAATATGATGTGTCCGACCAGGCGATGCTCTACGCCAAGGTCGGCGCACGCGACGGCCGCGAGGACCAGACCACCGCGAGCATCACGGTGCTCGATGCCGTGACCGGCGCCGCGACGGGCAGCGGTTCCTATGTACCGCGCGAAGACAATAATGAATCGGCCACCGCCGGCATCCGCATCAAGCTCGAAGGCGGCGGCATGAGCCACGAGATCAACGCCGGCGCTGCGGTGAGCTGGCAGGTCAATCGCAACGCCTATGATTTCTCGGCCACCAACTACGCCACCAACCTCTACGATCCCGTCATCGCGCCCGCACCCACGCCCGGCGGCTTCGTCGGCGGCGATATCGACGATGTGTTCCCGATCAGCCGCAACCGCGTGTCGAGCGTATTTTTCTCCGACACGCTGGGGCTGTGGGACGACCGCATCCTGATCACCGGGGGCCTTCGCCTGCAGGAAATCAAGACGACTTCATACTCCTATTTCGGTGGCGCACGCACCGGCGGCTACAAAGAATCGGCGGCGACGCCGGTCTTCGGCCTCGTGATCAAGCCGGTCGAAGGATTGTCGCTTTACGCCAACCGCATCGAGGGCCTGGTCGCGGGCTCGACCGCACCGGTGACGATCGACGACGGCCAGGGCAACGACCTACCCGTCACCAACGGCGGCGCAGTGCTGCCGCCCGTCAAGTCGAAGCAATATGAAGTCGGCGGCAAGCTGAACTTCGGTCGCTTCAACGCCGGCCTCGCGCTGTTCCAGATCGACAAGCCCAACAGCTTCGTCGATCCGGTGAGGTTGATCTATGGCAATTACGGTACCCAGCGGAACCGCGGCGTCGAGATCACGCTCGACGGCGAGCCGGTCGATGGCCTCCGCATCATATCGGGCCTAACCTTCAACGACGCCAAGCTTCGCCGGACCGAAGGCGGCGTGAACGAAGGCAATGACGCGATCGGCGTGCCCGACGTGCTGGCCAACGCCAACGTCGAATGGGACCTTCCCTTCCTTCCCGCGCTGACGCTGGTCGGCCGCGTCGTCTATACCGGCAAGCAGGCGGTCGACGCCGCCAACACGCTCGAATTGGACAGCTGGACGCGCTTCGACCTCGGCGCACGTTATGTCGCGCTGGTCGGCGACACGCCGCTGACGCTTCGTTTCAACGTCGATAATGTTGCCGACAAGCGCTATTGGGCCTCGGCCTATAACGCGTTCAGTGCCTTCGGCTCGCGGCTGCTGCAGGGCGGCCCGCGCACTTTCAAGGCATCGGCCTCGATCGAATTCTGAGGGAGCGTCCATGACATGAGCGACATCGACAGTATCGCGGGCCTCGAGGCCATCCTCGGGAAGGCACCACCGGCGGTGGGACTCAAGGTCATCGATCATGTCGATGCGACGGCGCGGCGCTGGCTTGCGGCGTCGCCGCTGATATTCGCGGGGTTCGGCGATGCAGACGGCATCGCGATCACGCTCGGCGGCGGCGAGGCCGGTTTCGCGGCGGCCGATCCTGCGACGCTGTCGATCCCGATCGCAGCGCTCGACGATCCGGCGCTCGCAGTGCCGGGCGCCAGCTTCGGCTCGCTCTTCCTCGTCCCCGGCATCGGCGAGACGCTCCGCATCAACGGCCGCGTTGCGGCGGTCGACGACGGCGATGTGCGGGTCGCGGTCGAGGAATGCTATGTTCACTGTGCCAAGGCGCTGATCCGTTCGGGTTTCTGGTCTGCAGCACCGAACGACGACGCCCCCGGTTCCCCCGATGCCTTCGCCGGCGCAAGCTGCTTCATGGCTCTCGCGACGATGGATGCCGCGGGGAATGCCGACCTCAGCCCGAAGGGTGATCCCGCGGGCGCGATGACGCATGTCGCCGGCGACCAGCTATGGTTCGCCGACCGCCCCGGCAACCGCCGCACCGACAGCTTCCGCAACCTCATCGGCCAGCCGCGTATCGCGGCCGCGCTGCTGATCCCCGGCGCATCGTCGGTCGCGATCGTGCGCGGTACCGCGATGCTCACCGACGACGAAACCGCGCGCGCGACCTTCGCGGTACAGGGCAAGGTCCCGCTGCTCGCGACGCGCGTCGACGACGTCGACATCGCGATCCGACCCAGCGCGGCGCTAGCGCGCGCGAAGCTCTGGCCCGCAGCCGCCGCGCCCGCCGATATCAAGCCCGCGAAGATGTTCGCGGAGCATGTCCGGCTGAACAAGGACAAGGGAATCGGGGCACGCATCGCGAGCGCGTTCGTGTCGGTGCCGGGACTGATGCAGAGCAGCCTGGACAAGGATTACAAGACCAACCTCTACTGAGGGATAGTTGACGGAACCCCTCGCCCGCTCCGAACATTTGGAATCGGAACAGCGAAGGGAAAGTCGATGGCCGCACGTGCATATTGGAAGGGTCAGATCCGGCTCGCGCTGGTGTCGATCCCGGTCGAAATCTATTCGGCGACGAAATCCGGCGCCGCAGTCACCTTTCGCCAGATCCACGAACCGAGTGGCAAGCCGATCAAATATGAAAAGGTCGTGCCCGGCATCGGCGCGGTCGACCATGACGATATCGTCAAGGGCTTCGAACTGTCGAAGGGCAATTATGTCCTGCTCGACGAGGAGGAGATCGAGGCGGTCAAGCTCGAGAGCAAGCGGACCCTGGAGCTTGTCCAATTTGTCGACACCGATGCGATCGACGTCCTCTATTACACCAAGCCCTATTATGTCGTCCCTGCCGACGAGCTCGCCGAAGAGGCCTATATCGTCCTGCGCGAAGCGCTGAAACGCACGAAGAAGGTCGGGCTGGGTCAGCTTTCCTTGCGCGGGCAGGAACAGCTCGTGGCGCTGCGGCCGTGTGGCCGCGGGCTGGTGCTCGAAGTGCTGCGCTACGCCGACGAGGTGAACAAGGCGGCCAATTATTTCCGCGACGTCGGCAATGCCAAGCCGGACGCCGACCTGCTCGACCTCGCCGAAACGCTGATCGGCAAAAAGTCGGGCGCGTTCGACGCAGGCGATTATCATAATCATTATATCGACGCGCTGAAACGCGTGATCGCCAAGAAGGCGAAGGCAAAAGGCAAGCGCGTGCTCGAAGATGTCGAGGAACCCGCAACCAGCAGCCGCGGTTCGAACGTCATCGACCTGATGGCGGCGCTCAAGGCTTCGGTCGACGGCAAGAAGACTGCGACAACCAAAGCGGCGCCCGCGAAGAAAGCTACGGCGAGCAAGGCGCCCGCCAAAAAGGCGCCGGCCCGAAAGCGTGCCTGACCTCTTTTCCCCGTTCGCCCTGAGCTTGTCGAAGGGCCGTTCTTCCCTTTCTCCGTCCGCGAAAAAGGACAGTCCTTCGACAAGCTCAGGACGAACGGCTTTATCTGGGCCAGGTCGGCTCTGATGCCCCGCGGCGCCGATCCGCTCGCGCAATATAATGCCAAGCGCGACTTCGCGCTGACACCCGAGCCCGCGGGCAAGATCGAAAAGGGCGCGGGCAACCGCTTCATCGTCCAGAAGCATGACGCGACCCGCCTCCATTACGACTTCCGCCTCGAAGTCGATGGCGTGCTCAAAAGCTGGGCGGTGACCAAAGGCCCGAGTGCCGACCCCGCCGACAAGCGCCTCGCGGTGCGCACCGAGGATCATCCGATGTCCTACGCCGATTTCGAGGGCGTGATCCCCAAGGGCGAATATGGCGGCGGCAGCGTGATGCTGTGGGACCGCGGAACGTGGAAGCCTGTCGCGGGCAAGAGCGCGAAGGACCTCGACAAGGGCCATCTCCACTTCACGCTCGACGGGACCCGGATGAAGGGCGAATGGCTGCTCGTCCGCATGAAGCCGCGACCGGGCGAGAAGCGCGAAAACTGGCTGCTGCGCAAGGTCGACGATGCGTTTTCCGGCGGCACCGACGACCTCGTCGGGCGGCAGCTCACAAGTGTCCTCACCGGCCGCACCATGGCCGAGATTGCGGGCGACGAGGACGGCGAGCAGTCGCTGAAGGGCGCCAAAGGCGCGGCCTTCGCACGGAAGATGCAGGCGGCAGCCGCGCACAACAAAAAGGTCGCGAAACCGGCAACCAAGGGCAAGCCGCCCAAATTCCGTCCGCTCCAGCTTGCGACGCTCGTCGAGGCCGTCCCCGGCGGCAACGGCTGGTTCCACGAGATCAAATATGACGGCTATCGCGCCGAAATCGCCGCAGCGGGATC
>Ga0209675_1001199_pt1 | contig 15717 bp, 12 predicted proteins | sample AraplaCol_mLB_r2_2_FD_184280 | JGI IMG/M metagenome (GOLD analysis project Ga0209675, IMG submission 184280) | Arabidopsis root microbial communities from North Carolina, USA - plate scrape MF_Col_mLB_r2 (SPAdes) (version 3) | ecosystem: Host-associated > Plants > Roots > Endosphere | place... | reverse complement strand
GGGTGTGTTGCGCCACGCTGACGGACTCCGGATGTGAGGCTGTTGAGGGCTATGGTGTCTGCATTTGCTTTTTTGTTCTAGCGAAATGCTTACAGGTCATTGGTTTAGGTGATCAATTGAAGGTGAGATGAGACGGTTTCGAGCTTTTTAAATATCAACTGATTCGATTGGAATGCCGCACTTTTTACGCTTTTTCTCGATGATTGACTGATAGATGATGGCTGCCATCAATCACCGGTCTCGCTTCGTGGCTCAGGCATCACGCCCCATGACGAACCTTTTGAGGAGACGATCATGCTTGAACTCAGACCTTTCAGCTCGCTGGGCGGCGCCCATCACGGCTGGTTGGATGCCCATCACCATTTTTCGTTCGCCGAGTACTACGATCCGCAACGCATGAGCTGGGGCAATCTGCGCGTATGGAACGACGACATCATTGCCGCCGGCACGGGCTTCCCTACTCACCCGCACCGCGACATGGAAATCATCACTTACGTGCGTGAAGGTGCGATCACCCACCAGGACAACCTGGGCAACAAGGGCCGCACCGAGGCTGGCGACGTGCAGGTGATGAGCGCCGGCACCGGGATCGCCCACAGCGAATACAACCTGGAAGCAACGGACACCAGGATTTTCCAGATCTGGATTCTGCCGACCGAAACCGGCGCACCGCCGTCATGGGGCGCCAAACCGTTCCCGAAAGGCGACCGCGAAGGTTTCGTGACTCTCGCCAGCGGCAAGGACGGTGACGATCAAAGCCTGCGCATCCGCGCCGACGCGCGTTTGGTGGCGGCCAATATCAAGGCCGGGGAAACCGCTGAATATCGCCTCGATGCCGGACGTCGTGCGTATCTGGTTCCGGCCAAGGGCGTCATTGAAGTCAACGGCTTGCGCGCACAAGCTCGAGACGGTGTGGCGGTGGCCGATGAACAGGTGTTGACCGTCACGGCGCTGGAAGACAGCGAGATCGTATTGGTGGATCTGGCCTGAACGGCGAATCACGGGCACAAAAAAGGGCGACCTCAGGGTCGCCCTTTTCCATGGTCTGGCTTTAATTAGTGCTGATCGCACCGTCTACCAGAGTTTGCGCTTCAGCCACCAGTTGCTTGAGGTGGTCGTCGCCGATGAAGCTTTCGGCGTAGATCTTGTAGATGTCTTCGGTGCCCGACGGACGCGCAGCGAACCAGCCGTTTTCGGTCATCACTTTCAGACCGCCAATGGCCTGATCGTTGCCTGGAGCCTTGCTGAGAATGCTCTGGATCTTCTCGCCCGCCAGTTCGGTCGAGGTGACCTGCTCCGGCGACAGCTTGCTCAGCAGGGCTTTCTGCTCCGGGTTGGCCTTGGCGTCGACACGCACCGAGAACGGTTCGCCCAGTTCGTCGGTCAGCGCACGGTAGGCCTGGCTTGGGTCGCGACCGGTACGGGCAGTCATTTCAGCGGCCAGCAGGGCTGGAATCAGACCGTCCTTGTCGGTGCTCCAGACACCGCCGTCCTTGCGCAGGAACGAGGCGCCGGCGCTTTCTTCGCCGCCAAACCCCAGCGAACCGTCGAACAGACCATCGGCGAACCATTTGAAGCCGACCGGCACTTCGTACAGACGACGGCCCAGACGCTTGGTCACGCGATCGATCAGACCGCTGCTGACCACGGTTTTACCCACGGCTGCGTCGGCACGCCATTGCGGACGGTTTTGGAACAGGTAGTCAATCGACACCGCCAGGTAGTTGTTCGGTGCCAACAAGCCGCCGGACGGTGTGACGATGCCGTGACGGTCGTGATCCGGGTCGCAGGCGAAGGCCACGTCAAAGCGCTCCTTCAGACCGATCAGGCCTTGCATGGCATGGCTGGACGATGGGTCCATGCGGATCTGCCCGTCCCAGTCGACGGTCATGAAACGGAACGTCGAATCGACTTCCTTGTTCACCACGTCCAGGTCCAGACGATAGTGCTCGGCAATCGCCGACCAGTAGCGCACCCCTGCTCCGCCCAGCGGATCGACGCCCAGGCGCAGTTTGGCGCCGCGAATGGCATCGAAGTCGATGACGTTGATCAGGTCGGCGACGTAGGTGTTGACGTAGTCGTGACGGTGGGTGGTGCCGGCCTTGAGCGCTTGCTCGTAGCTGATGCGTTTGACGCCGGCCAGTTTGTTGGCCAGCAGTTCGTTGGCCTTGGCTTCGATCCACTTGGTGATGTGGGTGTCGGCCGGGCCACCGTTGGTTGGGTTGTACTTGTAACCGCCGCTCTGAGGCGGGTTGTGCGACGGCGTGATGACGATGCCGTCGGCAAGACCCGTGGTGCGACCACGGTTGTAGCAGAGAATGGCGTGAGAAACCGCCGGGGTCGGGGTGTACTCATCCCCTTCGGCGATCATCACGGTCACGCCATTGGCCGCCAGTACTTCCAGGGCGCTGGCCCCGGCCGGAGTCGACAGCGCATGCGTGTCGATACCGACAAACAGCGGGCCGGTGATGCCCTGGGCTTCGCGGTACAGGCAGATCGCCTGGCTGATGGCCAGCACGTGCCACTCGTTGAAACTCAAATCAAAGGAACTGCCCCGGTGCCCTGAGGTGCCGAACGCCACACGCTGGGTGGAAACCGAGGCGTCGGGTTGACCGGTGTAATACGCCGTAACCAGTCGCGGGATGTCGACCAACAATTCTGCCGGTGCCGGTTTGCCCGCAAAAGGACTGAGTGTCATGCAAAACCTCTGAAATAGAGTGGTTCAGGAAATTACAACGGAGTTTACTGGCAGTTGCTCCGGAGCGCGATGGGGTCTATTGCGTACAAGCCGGGTGTTTTCGCGCATCTGTCCGCGGAGCCAGTCGCAACGCATCCCCAAGCAGTCCGACAAGTCTTAACAACTCGTGTTCCATGCTGCTTGTCACGCTTAGACGCAAGTGCTGTGCATGCAGGCCCTGAAGACTGAACAACTCCCCCGGCGCGATCAGTACATGCTGTCTGAGCAGCCGTTGAAACACTGAATCCATCGCGACCGGATGCGCTGAATGCAGCCAGATCGTCGCGCCGCCCTGGGGCTCGACGAGCTGCAGAACGTCGCCCAGGCGCTCTCTTATCAGCTCGACCCATCGGGTCCGACGCTCCCTGAGTATGCGCCTGAGTATCGGCAAGTGCTGTTCGACCCGCCCGCTCCCATAGAGTCGGGCAATGGCCTTCTGACGGATCGGTGACAGACGAAACGAACGCAACAGGAAGTGACGCTGCAAATCGGCGCGCCATTGTCGCGACAGGACAAACCCATAGGGGGCTTCAACCCCGATGATTTTTTCGAACATGGAAAAGACCAGCAGCCGGTCGGGATCCACCAGTTCGCGCAGTGGCTCACCGTCATCTTTGTCCAGCAACTCGCCATGACAATCATTCTCCAGAACCCAGGTGCCATGATTCGCGAGCAACTGCGCGACGGCCTGGCGACTGTCCTGAGGTATACGGCTCCCGTGGGGCATGTTCAATTTCGAGGACAGCAGGATCAGCCGTACCCGCTCGGTTTCGAGCAGCCTCTGCAGTGTATGCAAATCGAGCGCCCCGTCTGGTTGAATCGGGAGTTCGATGACCCGGACTTCGGCAGACTCAAGCAAGCGCAGGATCATCCAGTCACACGGCGACTCGACGACTACGGTTGCGTGGCGCAATTGGAGCACTGCGATCAGGATCTCCAGCACTCCTCTCAGATCGGCACCGATGTAGACATCCTCGGCGTGCCAGCAATGCTTCGCCGATGAGGTGTAGCGAGCCGCCAGCAATGTGCGCAGTTCCAGCTCTCCGCACGGCTGGGCAGGCGCTTGCAAGTGCTGGGGATACTGGCGCAACAGTTCTCGCTCAATCGTCAGCAAGGGGCGATCCAGGGGCTGGACCAAGGCCGGCTCATCGGCACTCAGTACGTGCATGCCGGCGCATCTGGCGTTGACGTAGACCGTTTCCAGCAAATCACTGCCGCGACCGGGCGGCATGATCGTGGATGTCGCCTGCGCAAAGTAACCGGATTTGGCCACGGAATAGACCCGGCCTTCTTTCTCCAACAGTGCGTAGGCGTACTGAATGGTCGAGATCGATACGTTCAAACGCTCGGCCAGTTGCCTTAACGATGGCAGTCGAACAGGTCCCTGATTGCCCGGTTCGCTGATCAGTTGCGTCAGGTAGCGATACACCGCCTGATAGGCAAAATCGGACGCTTGCGACTCACTCATGACCAGATGCCCGCAGACACATCCGCGTGACGGAGCAGCAAATTCGCACTCAACCTTCCGCCGATCGGTCACTCGCAGTGACCTCGTGCTCGGGCAGCTCATGCGTCTTGGCGTGATCGCCCATCCGGACTGCATCCATTGCATACAACCGGCAGATCAGGCGCAAAGGCATGCCGCTGACATCGGTCATCCATTGCAAGACCTGCTCTGGCGCGTGCAGGCCTTGCATGGCACGGTGCAGATCCGGCATGGCGACCAGCATGCCGGGATGGCAGGTGCGCAGGAAGCGTTCAAGGCCGGCGCCGGCATTGATGAACGGCGCGAACAACAGGCAAACCAGCTGCGGCTCGTTGAGGCCGAAATTCTTTTGCAGCGCCGCCGCTGCCAGCGCCCGCTGTCCGACGGGATCGGACAGATTGCAGAATGTGGCAATGAAACGTTCGCAAATCTGTTCGGGTGTGTTCCTGCGGCGCATCGCCGCCAGGTATTGCTGCAGATAGTCCGATACACCGGCTTCGTAGTCGCGCCCTTCGATATAACTGGCTTGCAACCCCTTCAGGTAGGCGCCTACCAAGGGGTCGGTGCATTCACCGGTGCGGGCTTCAAGCATCAGGTCATCGGCCTGAAACCCGAGGAAATCGCTGAGCAAGGGCCAGCGTTCCTCCATTTTGCCGACGACCATATCGTCGATGCCGATATAGCCGGTTCGACGACAGGCTTCGAATTCGCCGAGCGGCCGCCAGGGTACCCGATCGTCCTGGGAATAGACTTCGCGAAAGCAATCGCCACCGACGCTGTCGAGCAATCCGAACAATTCATCGAACCCACCTCCCTTTCGCGCCAGTCCGCCAAGGCCGGCCTTGCGCACTGCGCGGTCCAGACCGTCGATAAATTGCTCCTGACGGCGCGCGTTGTCGCTACTGATCAATGCGTCGACACCGTTATTCCAGCGGGCGACCTGACCGTAGAATTCGGCAGTAGTCAGAAACAGGTCGTCCCAGAGTGTCAGATCTTCATCCCATCCACGGCGATGCCCTATCATCAGCAGGTTGAGTCTGCCGGCCTCGCGCCCCTCGTCGCAGACAGGTGCCAGATGGTTGAACGGCAGGATCTCGCGATGATCCACCATCAAAAGCTCGACCCTTGGATCGTCGTGCAGGAACAGTGCGCTGAAGCTGCGATGCATGTTGTGCAAAGCCGAAGCCGGTACGCCATTGCAACGCAGCGTAGCGACCCTCAACTGGAATGTGGCAGGTGCTCGGCCGGCAATGCTCAGTTGCGCTGCACGTAACAAGGCCAGGCTATAGCAACAGTCGCGTGTGCCGGATTGAGTCACCAATACCTTGAATTCACCGATACGCTCCATGCCCCCGGCAGCAACCGCAATGCGCTGGATCAATAGCTGCAATGCCGTTCGCTCGGCACGGGAAAAGAAACTCAGCAGTCTCTGCAATACTTGCTGGTAGACATAATTCATTGCCTGATCATGGATCGTGCTCATCAGTACTTCACCCGGTATCAAAGGTTTTATATCACGCACCCACGCGGGGCGAGCGCGCAATCACGCTTCATTAATTAATAGACGCTGAAATGCTAACACTTAAGTTTTTGTAGTTATTTGAAACAGTTATGCGCGTGGCATTTAGTCATCATGACCAATGCGAGCTCAGGCCCCGTCATTGCAGGGCTCTCGGTAAGCTTTAGTTTTCCTAGGAAACTTCTTACAAGACCCTGCACATAATGAGCACAAGAAATAAAGAAGGGATTACATGGATCCCCTACAAACTTTAAACAGAAGTTTGAAGTGCGATGATAAACAGCTGATCGATACTGCACGGGACAAATAGAATGCACAGACATAGCTCATTCCTTGAGATGAAAGTAGTCATTCAATTATCAGGGTCTGGAGGGCAATTAGAAGATACAGATCAAGAGCAAAAACCAGTTCAGTTGCTGAACGTCCCCAGGTGTCTGACCCAGGGGTTCTTGATGTCTGAAGGATAAAACGCACAAGAGTCCGTGGGGCCACGGACTCTGATTGGAAAGGTCAGGCAGTTTCGATTTGCAGGGCAACCCGCTCGCGGCACGGACATTCATCCATGTAGCGGTGAGCTTCGACAAACTCGTTGAACGGGAAAACCCGGGTCTTGAGCGGAAGCAGTACACGGTCAGCGGTGAGTTGGTTGATATCACGCAAGGCACGCTGCAAGGCGACGTGATCCTGGATGATGCCCAGCTCCGGCTTGCCGGTGAAGTTGCCGATGCAGTGCACGAAGAACTGAATGTTCTTCTGGAACGCCGCACAGGCCGGGAACGGCGTCTGGTTGCCACCCTGCAAGCCGTACAGCACCAGGCTGCCACGGGGTGCCAATACATCACCGAGCAGCGACATCTGTGGCCCGCCGAGACCATCGAACACCACATCGACGCCGCGGTTGTCGGTGATCTTGTTGATTCGCATCAACAGGTCTTCTTCTTCGGTGACGATTACTTTTTCGGCACCGAGAGACAGCAGATACTCACGTTCCTCCGCCGTTTTGGTGGCAGCAATCACCCGCACACCCAGCGCCTTGCCCAACTGGACAAAGGATGGACCGGCACAGTGGCTGGCGTCGGTCACCAGGGCGAACTGCCCGGGTTTGACCCGTGCCAGATCAACGTAACCAAAATAGGCAATCAACAACGGCGTGTAATGCACGCTGGCTTCAACCGGGCTGAGCACGTCCGGATACCGGGTCAGCGCGGTGCGCGGCAGAACGATCAGTTCGCCGTATACCGGGTAATCGTTGGGGCTCTCGGCCGGGAAGCTGGCCACCTTGTCGCCCACCGCCAGATCTTCGACACCGTCGCCGATCGCTGTGACCACGCCGGCCATTTCATGACCGAGGCCCGAAGGCAGACGCGCCTGGGACGACGCCAGATTCTGACGCCAGAGCGTGTCATACCAGCTGATGCCGATCGCCTCGACACGCACCTGCACTTCGCCAGGACCTGGCTGAGCAGCCGCATGCTCTTCGCATTTGAGCACCTCGGCCGGACCAAACTTGTGAAAACGGATCGTGCGGGACATCGCAAACCTCGTCAAAGTAACCTCTAATGCCATGAACTCTATCTGGGCTTTCCAGCCAAGACTATCAGTGGCTATTAATAGTCGACATGCCTGTCATTGATTCCGCAGCATGGCCAGCATTGAAAATATCCATGAAAAAACTGCTGCCGCCTTCTCAGTAAAGCTGAATTACCCGGTGCAGAGTACCAGCCTTTCCCCGTAAGATTCATGCCGGCCATTGTTCTCATATGGTCGCTCTCGTCAAGCTTGATGACTCTGCCAGGACTCCAGATGAATCGTAATGACCTGCGTCGTGTCGACCTCAACCTGTTGATCGTGTTCGAAACGCTGATGCATGAGCGCAGCGTGACCCGTGCGGCGGAAAAGCTGTTCCTCGGACAGCCGGCGATCAGCGCGGCGCTATCGCGCCTGCGCGGCCTGTTCGACGATCCCTTGTTCGTGCGCACCGGACGCAGCATGGAACCTTCCGCCCGCGCGGTGGAAATCTTCGCCCTGCTCTCCCCGGCCCTGGACTCGATTTCCACCGCCGTCAGCCGTGCAGCGGAATTCGACCCGGCCACCAGCACTTCGGTATTTCGCATCGGCCTGTCGGACGATGTCGAATTCGCATTGCTGCCGATGCTGCTCAAGCGCCTGCGCGCCGAGGCGCCCGGCATTGTGCTGGTGGTGCGTCGCGTCAACTACATCCTGATGCCCGGCCTGCTCGCCTCCGGCGAAATCTCCATCGGCGTCAGCTACACCACCGACCTGCCAGCCAACGCCAAACGCAAGGTTCTGCGCCGCAGCGCCCCCAAGTTGCTGCGCGCCGATACCGTGCCGGGACCGCTGAGCCTCGACGATTACTGCGCGCGACCGCACGCGCTGGTGTCGTTTGCCGGCGACCTCAGTGGTTTCGTCGATGAAGAACTGGAAAAACTCGAACGTAAACGGCATGTGGTCCTGGCGGTGCCGCAGTTCAATGGACTGGGTACGCTGCTGGCGGGCACCGACATCGTCGCGACCGTCCCCGATTACACGGCGGAAGCCCTGACAGCGGCCGGCGGCCTGCGCGCCGAAGACCCACCGCTGCCGACACGCACCTTCGAACTGCACATGGCCTGGCGCGGGTCGCAGGATAACGATCCGGGTGAGCGGTGGTTGCGATCGCGGATTCAGATGTTCTTCGGCGACCCTGACAGTCTCTAGGTTTCGCCGGGCGGGCTGTTCATCTGATCATTTCTGGCTTTTCATGGATCCTGGAAATCCAGTCACTTCCAGTGCACTTCGCGATTACAGCCCACCCGCTACCGGTACCCAAGGCTGTAGCGTGCAAGCCGGATCAAAGGTGCAACGCGGGTTTGGCCTGGCGAACGCCATGGACAGAAGGCACGCGGACCCGCAGAGCAATCAGCAGCGCGGCCAGTAGCATCAGCGCGGCCGCTGCGACGAATACGCCTGCGCTCCCACCGAGGCTGAATACCGCACCGCCAGCGGCGGCGCCTGTTGCGATGGCCGACTGCACAGACGCCACCACCATGCCTCCAGCGCTTTCCGCCTGATCAGGTACCGCGTTGGCGACCCAATTCGACCACGCCACCGGCACACCACCAAAGGCCAGACCCCAGATCGCCAGCAATACCGCCTGCCCCGGCACCGACGCCGGCAACAGCACCAACGCCAGTGCTGCGACGCCGACCAGCGCGGGCATCAACACCAGAGTGGCCAGCGGGTAGCGCTCCAGCAGCTTCCCGGCTAACAACGTGCCGACGAAGTTCGCCACACCGAACCCCAGCAGCATCAGCGACAGCCCTTGCGGGCCGATGCCGGTAGTCCCTTCAAGGAATGGCCGAACATAAGTGAACATCGCGAAGTGCCCGCTGTGCACCAGTACACAACCGAACATGCCCATGGCGATGCCCGGACGCTGCAACACCTCGAAAACGGTGCGCAGTCTTGCCGGCCGGCGCGGCGCGAGGCGCGGCAGAGTGAGCGACTGGAAAGCCAGGGTCACCATGCCTACCGCCGCCGCTGCAAAGAACGCGCTGCGCCAGCCATATAACCCGCCCAGATAACTGCCCAGCGGCACTGCAACTACCGTCCCAATGGCTATGCCGCTGAAAATGATCGAAAGCGCCCGAGGCAACAAGGCACTCGGCACCAGGCGCATCGCTACCGCTGCCGCCATGCTCCAGAACCCGCCAAGGGCAATACCCAGCAAGATGCGCATCAACAACAGCACCGCGAAGCTGGAGGAAACGGCGACCAACAGATTCGAGGCGACCATCAACGTGGAAAAGCCCAGTAACACCCAACGTCGGTCGATGCCGCGGGTCAGGCCTGGCACCAACAAGCCAGCGAACAGCGCCACCACGGCTGTCACCGTCACCGCCTGGCCAGCCAGCGCTTCGGACACTCCCAGGTCGGTAGCCATCAGCGTCAACAAACTCGCCGGAAGGTACTCAGCGGTGAGTAACCCGAACACACCCATTGCCAACGAGAAGACGGCCATCCACGCGGGCGTCGCAGGCTCTAAATCCGCGCCGACGCCGCAATGGCGGTCGGATACGGCGTTACATACACAGTCAGTCATTGCACGGATCTCCCAATGTTCATTGCGAGCCGAGTCTAGGCGCCGAAAACTGGATGATCTATGATCCAAAGTCTCTATTTTTTGATCAAAACACCTGAACGATGCCTGCAGACCAATTTGCTCTTTCCTCGGACCTCATCAACGAGCTGTTGCGCGGCATGCGCCTGCGTGGCGTTGAATACCGGCGTATCCAGGCGGGTCCAACGTTCGGATTGGGCTTCGCGGAAAAACCTGGGCACGCCTGGTTCCACTTCATGGCCATCGGCAATGCGCAATTGCGAATGGAGGACGGCAACAGGTACGCGCTGTCTGCCGGCAACGCCGTGTTCGTCTCCCATGGAGCGGCCCATCAACTGTTTTCCCATCCGGACGCGCCTGTCCAAGACATCGACGGTCTAGACGGCGAAACCTTGGGTGACACCGTCAGCGCGGTGGATACCGGAGCCGATGCCAGCCCAACGCCGAGCACTGTTTTGTTCAGTGGTTGCATGGAGTTTGAGCTGGGCAGTATCCATGGCCTTGGCCGGCTGATGCCGGGCCTGATGCTGATTGATGCCGGTGGCCAGCGTTATCCCGGGCTGGTACCGATCCTGACCACCATGGAGCGCGAGGTCAGCGCCGCCCGCGTGGGCTTTGCCGGCATCCTCGCACGGTTGGCCGACGTGGTGGCCGCCATGGTCGTTCGCGGCTGGGTCGAGTGTGCCTGCGGCAATGCTTCGGGGCTGATCGCCGCCTTGCGCGATCCACGCCTGGCCGGTGCACTGCTTGCGCTCCATCAAGAACCGGGCCGCGACTGGACCGTTGCGCAGTTGGCAGAGCACTGCAATACCTCGCGCTCGGTATTCGCGGAGCGCTTCCAGGTCACGATTGGCATGACTCCGCTGCGCTACGTGACCGAACTGCGAATGCGGCTTGCAAGCCAGTGGCTGACGCTCGAGAGGCTGCCGATCGAAGAGGTGGCGCAGCGTTTGGGTTATACATCCCAGGCTGCGTTCAGTCGTGCATTCAAGCGCATTACGGGCAGGACACCGGGTTTGAGTCGCAAGGCGAGGCAGCCCGCGACTACTTGAAGTCCAGCGCACGGAGTCAATGATCCTCGCCTCTGAGTCATTTGCCGCCGGTTACGTCGAGGAATGTACCGGTAACAAATGATGCTTCTGCACCAGCCAGCCACAAAATGGCCCGCGCCACTTCCTCCGGCTGCCCGCCTCGCCCCATCGGGATCGAGTCTTTGACCCGATCGACCCGCCCCGGCTCGCCGCCGCTGGCGTGCATGTCGGTATAGATGTGCCCCGGTCGGATACAGTTGACGCGAATGCCCTCACGGGCCACCTCTTTGGCGAACCCGATGGTGAACGTTTCCAGTGCGCCTTTCGATGCTGCGTAGTCGACATATTCATTCGGACTGCCCAGACGGGCCGAGGCCGACGACACATTGATCACCACGCCGCCCGCACCGCCGTGCCGCAGGGACATGCGCTTCACGGCCTGTTGGGCGCACAGTATCGGCCCGAGAGCATTGACCGCAAAGATGCGTTGCATGCGCGCGAAGCCCAGGTCCTCCAGGCGTGACTGTTGCGCCAGCACACCAGCGTTATTGACCAGGACATCGATGCGTCCGAACGTGCGGTCGATCGCGGTAAAAAGACTCGCGACCTGCTCGGGGTCGGCGCTGTCGGCGCGCATCGCCAACGCCTTGCGTCCCAGCGCTTCGACATCCGCCGCCACTGCCAGCGCGGCGGACTCATTGGCAACATAACTGATCGCGACATCGTAGCCTTGGGCAGCAGCGAGTCGGGCGGTGGCGGCGCCCACTCCCCGACTGCCACCTGTGATCAGAATCAGCGGAGCCTGCGAGACGTTGACCATGAAAACTACTCCTTAGCAGATGATGCCGAGTCAGCCGATGATGATCGCGCCGCAGGCGATCACCACACAGGCCAGCATCCGGCGGACGGTAAGGGTTTCACCGAGGAACAAGTAACCAAGCAGCGCCGCAAACAGCACGCTGGTTTCACGCAAGGCTGACACCGCGCCCAGCGGGGCTTCGTTCATCGCGTAGATAACGATTGCATAGGCAAGCAGAGAGACCAGCCCGCCCATTGCCGCAGCGAACATTCCGGGCCGAATCGAAAAAAGGCTGCGAGCATCGCGCAGAACGATGTAGACCACCGGCATCAGCACGCCCCACAAGGCACTCATCCACACCGTGTAGGCCAGCGGCGCACCGGACAGCCGCGCGCCAATGCCGTCGACCACGCTATAAGCCGCGATAAAGCAACCGGTTCCCAATGCGTAAGGCAGGCTGGGCACCGACAGGCTGCGTCCCCGGAAAGCCAGCGAAATGATGCCGCCTGACACCAGCGCAATGCCGAGCAATTCGCCGGGGGTGATGGTTTCGCCGGCAAACAATGCGGCGCCCAGCGTGATCAACGCGGGCGAAGAACCGCGCGAAATCGGATAAATCTGCCCAAGATCGCCGACCCGGTAACTGCGCACCAGAAACAGGTTGTAGCCAACGTGCAGTAATGCCGACAGCAGCGCATACCCCCAGCTCTGAGGCGCAGGCGCCACCATGAACATCGTGGCAATTGCACAGACTATGGCGATCGCAACGCACATCACCGTCATCGACCAGAGCCGATCGGCACCGCCGCGCAGCAATGCATTCCAGCCGGCGTGCAGCAGCGCGGCGAACAGGACAAGGAGGACGAGATGAGTAGGCATTGGCCATTTTAGGCAGCCCGAACGGTCGGATTACAGAGAAGACTCCTCATTGCTCCATGAGTGATTATTCATGCCTTCAAACCTGCCCGCCTTGCACTTTGAGCGCCTCACCGAGCAGCCATTCGCGAAAACTCTCAATGTGCGGCTGCGTCTCAACGCCCTTGGGGCAAACGAAGTAGTAGGCGAGCGGTGACTGAAACGGCACATCGAACAGCCGCACCAGCCGGCCATCGCCGATTTCCTTCTCGACATGCCCGCTGCGTACCAGGGCAATGCCATGGCCGAGCAAAGCCGCCTCCACCGTCATATTGGTATCGCCAAATCTGACGCTTTCCCGCAGCGGCAAAAATGCCAGCCCGACGGACTGGAACCACGCTTCCCATTTCGGTGCCAGTTCAGCGCCGTCACGTGCCAGCAGCGGTAACTGCAACAAATCGGCGGGACTGCTCGGCATTCCGACGCGTTGCAGCAGTTCGGGGCTGGCCACCGGGAAAACCTGCTCACCGAACAAAAACTGTGAATACAGACCGGGATAGTTGCCCTTGCCCAAGCGGATCGCGACATCGGCTTCGCTGCTGGCGAAATGGATGACCTTGTCCGTGGTGTCCAGCGACACCAACAGTTCCGGGTGCTGACGTCCCAGGCTCGGCAAGCGTGGCAGCAGCCATTTCAACGCAAAGGAATAGGTCGTGCTGACGCTGAGCCGGACCCTGCCCTTTTGCTCACGCAGATCAGCCAGCGTTGCCTCAAGGCTCATGAAGAACTCACGCACGATCGGCGCCAGGGTAGCGCCCGCAGGCGTAAGGCGTAACGACTTGCCCCGTTCAAACAGCTGCAGGCCCCAAAGCTCTTCCAGATGCCGCAGCTGATGGCTGACCGCGCTCTGGGTTACATGCAGTTCCTGCGCGGCGGCGGTGAACGTCGGGTGCCGGGTAGACACTTCGAAAGCACGCAAGGTTGCGGTCGGGGGCAGATCTTTCATAAACAAAGGGTCCGGGATTGGCCAAACATTGGGGTATGAATATCAAGTCATGTTAGAGCGAAATTTCGCTGGTTGCTTCCTGCGTATAACGGGACTCGCGATGAGTGCGTATTGCTCCAGCAGCCAGGCGAGCTCTTTGCAAACAGTCGCCAGATGTTCCGCACCGAGCCGGTTCATCGCTTGTGCTGTGCGCCGTGCCTGTACCGCATTGATCCCCGGTTCACCCGCGCATCGAGCCATCCGCCGAATGCCGGCCCGCGCACATTGAGCGACGGCAGAATCAGGGTCAATGTCGTCCGTGCTCTGTTGAATCCGGTTCAATTGCTTGCTCAATTGCAGCGACAGCCATCCAGCTCGGTCATCAAGCGTGGTGTCGGTGCCAAGCAGATTTTTCAATGTAACGATTCGATGCTGCTGTTTCGCTTGCCATTGCGGGTGATTGATAGTGGCTGCACGACGCAGCAGTGACCGGATGCCCCTGTGAATCGAGCGCTTCAGTGCTTGAATATCCCGTGCTCTGTCTCTCGGCATCATCTGGAACGCCAACAGGCAGACGGCCATGGCCACGAACCAGGCGAGCGACTGATTGGCAAAATCAGCGAAATCATAGACCGCCGTACCGCCAGTACTCACCAAGGTGTTGAAGCCGATCAGGTAAGCAACGCCTTGCAGCCCGTGGCGAGGCTGGCTCGTCGCATGAATCCCGAACGACCAGAATGCCGCCAGCATCAGCAGCAACAGAGGGAAATCGTTGATCTGCGGCAGCAGCAGAAACTTGCACAGCACAGCTGCGACCACGGCGTAGAACGTACCCCGGATAAAACCGGCCATGCCTTGTTCAGGCGCGGGAGCGGTCGCCAGCAGTGTGCAGCAGGGGCCAACGACCGCCAGCAGCGTGGGTCCCTGATCCCAACCGCTGAGATACCAGATGGCGCCGGCGGCCAGTAAGGCGAGCAATGCCCTGCAGCCGTTGCGCGCGGCATCGGCGTAGTTGCGGTGGAAACTCACGACCCTTACCGGTTGCCGGCGAGAGTGATCGAGGCTGGAAAAGTGCTGCAAGGCTTCGCTCAGGTCGGCCAATTGTTCGTCCAGTTGTTCGCAGAATGATCGTACACCGGGGGTTGCCTCCGCGCAGGCCTCCACCTGAACGCGCAGTTGCCTCACGGTCTGGGCACAGGCCTGATAGTCGTCATCGTCGTCGCTTAACCGGTTACTCAGCGCGAGCAATGCTGCGCTAGTTTGGGCGAGCAACGGCGGCTCGGTTTCCATGCGGTAACGGTCGTAATGCATGTCGAGCACCACGGCGTGTAAATGCGCCAGCCCTGCCTGAATCGCCGATTGCCGCGCGCGAAGCAGCGCTGACTCACCGCGTCCGAGCCCCAACAGATCGTCCACTTTGCCGATATCGATGGCGAGCTGATGAGCCTGTTTAAACCGCTCGCTGCGCTGTTCGCCCGAGAGGTGCATCGCGAGCAGTCTGGCGCTACGGGCACAGACCTCGGCGAGCGTGCGTCTGATTTTGTCCTCCATGGTCCTTGAGCTGAACAGCGTGACCACCAGACTCAGGCAAAGCACGCCGAGTGCCACCGCTGTGCCACGGGTCACGATGTGCTCGAAGGCTTTTTGCGGCGCGACGATGGCCGGACCCAACGCGAGGCAAACGGTATATCCGGCCACCACGGCAGCGGTGGCCTGGTAATGACGCAATACGGTCATCGCCGCCACACACAAGCCCAGCCACAGGCCGATGCCGAGCAAGAACAGCAACATCTGTTGGGCGAAGAGCCCGGTCAGGACGCAAGCCGCGAACAAACCTGCCAGAGTTCCCAGCATCCGGTAGAAGCCCTTGCCCCGAACCGCGCCCTGTACCGGCTGCACCAGCAGCAACACCGTGGAAGCGCCCGAGAACGGCGAGTCCAGATGCAGCTGAAAGCCGAGCCACAGCGCCAATCCTGCCGCCAGGACGCTGCGCGATACGTAGGCGAAAGTGGCAGACGTCCAGGGCCGAGGGATTGCCGCGAACAGCCGTATTACCAGACTGGTCATCACATAAATGCCTGCAACCAATGGATGAGGCGCCAGCGCAGCACCTCGTCGGGTTTCGTGACTTCGACGCTGGCGGTCATGCCCGCGGCCAACTGCACGCCCTCCGGTACGTTGTCCA
>Ga0209675_1001186_pt1 | contig 15827 bp, 14 predicted proteins | sample AraplaCol_mLB_r2_2_FD_184280 | JGI IMG/M metagenome (GOLD analysis project Ga0209675, IMG submission 184280) | Arabidopsis root microbial communities from North Carolina, USA - plate scrape MF_Col_mLB_r2 (SPAdes) (version 3) | ecosystem: Host-associated > Plants > Roots > Endosphere | place... | reverse complement strand
CCAGCCACGACGCGCTGACGGGATGCCTGAACCGGCGCAGCTTCGATCCGCTGTTCAGCCACGAGGTCGCGCGCAGCCGGCGCAGCGCGGAACCATTGGCGCTGCTGCTGCTCGACCTGGACCATTTCAAGCAGGTCAACGACCTGCACGGCCACCGCAGCGGCGATCTCGTGCTGCAGGCATTCGCCAGGCGGGTGCAGGGCAGGTTGCGCTCGGCCGACGTGTTCGCGCGGCTGGGCGGCGAGGAGTTCGCGGTGCTGCTGCCGTCCACCGACCTGGCCGGCGCGCAGCACGTGGCCGATGCGCTCTGCCGCGCGGTGGCCGAGAACCCGGCGCAGCTGCCGGGCGGGCGGCCGTTCGCGCTCACGGTGTCGCTGGGGCTCGCCATGTTCGAGCCCGGCCCTGCGAATGCGGGGCCCGCCGAACGGGGCGCGCATTCGGGAGCGACGGCGCAGGTCTCGCCAGAGCTGCTCTACATGCGCGCCGATCAGGCGCTGTACGAAGCCAAGCGGCAAGGGCGCAACCGCGTGGCGGTGTGGCGCGAGCAGCCGTTGGCCTTCGAGGATCTCGTCGTGTCCGCCTGATGCGGATGCCGCGCAGGTGCGCGGCATGGCCCGTTCATGGGAGGTCGAAAGTTTTCATCGGTGCGAGACTCGCGCTCCCCCGGTTTCAAGGTGGCGCGCATGCCCAGTCTCTTCGAATACGTCCGCGAGCAGTTTCCGATCAAGTTGCAGGCCGACAAGGTGAGCAACGGCGTGCGCACCGCACCCGACGGTTCGAAGCGCAACCTGTCCGAGAACCGGCCCGTCGCGGAGTGCGAGCGGATCGTCGCCGAGGTGGTGCTGAAACCCACCGTCGGCAATCACCGCCATATCCGGTTTTTCGGATTCGACCAGCCGAGGGTCAACGAGTTCGGCGCCTGCCTCGACCTCGCCGCGAGGATGCTGGCGGAGGCTCAGCGCCATGTCGGCCTCCACACGTGGCCGGGCAAGACGAATTTCGAATCGGCCTTCGGCTCGCGTGCGTGGCACGGCATGAGCACGACCCGCAAGGCCGGACTGGCCCGCGGCAATGCCAATGCCGAGTCTGGTTTCGCTTCGCGCTCGGCCTACGTGCGCACCAAGATCGACCAGATGATTGCCGACCTCGCCAGTGAAAGCTGGATGATCTACAAGAGCTACGAGGCCGGCGATGCCGCTGCACTGAAAGGCGGGCGGGGCGGCTACCTGATGGCGATCGGCCCCGGGTTTCCACGCGGGGCGCTTGGACATTTCCACGCCGGCGTGCTGGTGCACGAAGTCGGTCACAACCTCGGGCTCGCCGACGTCTGCGGCACTTGCCACAGGCTGTTGCTGGATGGCGCCCATTTCACCCCGTACGCGGACGCCAACATTCCGCAGTGCTCGAGCAACAACACCCACGGCCCCCTGTTGGCCGCCGGCGGGCATTTCATCGGTTCGAAGCAGACCACGCGGCTGGCCGAGCACCACAAGAACGCCACGGTCTACAACACCGACTCGTACCGCTGGTACTGCTACGCCTTCTTCAAGAACGAGGTGGCCTCAGGGATTGCGGAGCACAAGAGGTTGCTGCCGGCCTGACGGGGCGCGGGCGCCGGCCGCGTGGCGGGCCGGCACGTCACCAGGCCGCGCTGCCCCCTTCCAGCGCCCGCCTCGCAAGAAGGAAGGTCGCCGCGTTCCAGCTCTGCCCGGCCATGCCCATCGGTGCCAGCGTGCGCCCGTGGAACCACTCGGTGAAGCGCCAGTCGTCCAGTGCGTTCGCCTGCGCCAGCCGCGCGAGCTCCGGCCATCCCAGCGCATGCAGGCCGAGCCGCGCGAGCGCCATCACCCAGAAGCCGCCGACGAACGGCCAGATGCCGCCGTTGTGGTATTGGTGCACGATGTTCTGCTGGTGGCGTCCCATGTACGCGCGCCACAGCGGATGCTGCTGCGACAGCGGGTGCAGCACCACGCGCACCGGGTAGGGGTCGCAGGCGCGCGCCTCGTTCACGGTCTGCACGATGCGGCTGGCCATCTCGGGGTCGGCCAGTCCGCCCTGGATGGCCAGCACGTTGCCGAACACATCGCCCTCGTCGCCCACCACCGCGAGGTTGACGAAGCTCAGGTACAGCCCCGGGTCCCGGCGGCCGCGGCGCGCATAGTGGCGCAGCAGGCGCGCGCGGTGGTATTCGGGCAGGTCGCGCTGGAACGGGTTGAACAGGTGGTTGAAGTGGTGCTGCGTCTCTTCGGCGTGCGCGATGGCGAAGCGGCGCTTCACGTCGAACCACAGCGCGTTGGTGTAGAGCACGTAGCCCGAGCGCGGCATGATGTCGGCCCAGTCGCTGGCCTCGTTCTGCTGCAGCAGGCGGAAGTGCTGGTGCTCCTGCGCCAGCAGCCACTGGATCGCCAGCTCGGCCTTGTCCTGCCAGTGCGTGGCGCCGACCTTGCCGTGGCGGCGCACATGGTCCACCGCGATCAGCCACCACAGGGTGGCGTCGATGCAGCCGAGATACCAGAAGTCGGCGTCCTGCCCCTCGGGGTCGACGTACTTGGGAATCTGGCCGTTGGCAGCCTGCTGCGCGGCGAGCGCGTCGAGGCTGGTCACGGCGCCCCGTTCGAGCGCGGGCACGCCGCTGCCGCACATGGCCATCACGCAGATGGCGGCGTCGCGGCCGAAGATGCGCGTGTAGCGCCGTGCCACGGCCGCCTCGGTGCGGCTGGCGGCCAGGATGCCGTGCGGCGTGAGATTGCTTTCGAGCAATGCGAGCGAGGCCCGGGTGCAGGTGTCGATCAGTGCGAGCGCTGGGGTGTCGAGTGGGGCGTCAGGTTTCTTCATGGATCGTCTATCGTCGCGCCGTAAGTGCCGCAGGGCCATTTTCCCTGTGGCGCATCAGGTATCAGATTGTCAGACGCATGCCTCGCAGCCCGCGCGGGCTGCGCCTGCAAGCCCGCAGCGTCATACTCCCGGCCGGCGCGTCGCTCGACGGGATGCGAGGCAATCGTGCGAAGAGTTGAGGAAATGATGACGACTGGATGCAATGCGGCGACAGGCTCCGGCCAATGCGCCAGGCTGCTGCCGCGCCCGCTGCTCGCCGTGCTGGCCTTGTTGCTGTCGCTGCTCATGACCGCATGCGCGAGCCTGCCGGCACCGGTGCCCGAGCCGCCCACCAACGCCATCGCCGACCACGCGGGCACGCCGATCGACGCGATCACGCGCAAGGTCCTGCCGCCGCAGGCGCAGGACTCGCGCTCCGGCTTTCGCCTGCTGCCCTACGGTCCGACCTCGTTCGCCACCCGCATGGCGCTGGCCCGCCTCGCCACGCGCAGCCTCGACGTGCAGTACTACCTGCTGGCCGGCGACAACACCGGCCGCGCGCTGATGGGCGAGCTGCGCGACGCGGCCCTGCGCGGCGTGCGCGTGCGTCTGCTCGTCGACGACCTCTACACCACCGGCGAGGACGATCTGCTGCTGGCGCTCGCCAGCTATCCGAACGTGGAGGTGCGCCTGTTCAATCCCTTTCCGGCAGGGCGCGGCAGCGACGTGACGCGCTTCATCGGCTCGGGCCTCGACTTCGCCCGCGTCAACCGGCGCATGCACAACAAGCTGTTCGTGGCCGACAACGCGGCCGCGGTCGCGGGCGGGCGCAACATGGCCGACGAGTACGTGATGAATGCCGCGGGCAGCAACTTCGTCGACATGGACGTGTTCGCGGCCGGCCCGGTGGTGCGTGACCTGTCGGGCGAGTTCGACCACTACTGGAACAGCGAGGTGGTCTACCCGGTGGGTCGCATCGCGCGCAGCCGGCTCGACACGGCGCAGCTGCAGCAGAGGTTCGACGCGCTCGTCGCCAGCGCCACGCCGCCGCAGGCGCCGCTCATTCCGCCCGACGGCAGGATCCGCAACCCCGCCGCGGGCGAGCCGGCCGAGCTGCCGCTCGACCTCGTGCCGATGATGAACCTGCCGTTCGAGCTGGCCTCCCGCGAGCTCAGCCCGCTGCTGTGGGCCGATGCACGGGTGCTGTACGACCCGCTCTCCAAGACGCTCGGCGTGAACGAGCGCGAGCATTCGCTCAAGGGCACGGTGACCGAGGGCGTGATCCAGTGGTTCCGCACCGCGCGCCACGAGATCAAGATGGTGTCGCCGTATTTCGTGCCCAGCGATGCCACGGTGGCGAACCTGGCCGAGGCGCAGGCGCTGGGCGTGAACATCAAGATCCTCACCAACTCCCTGGCGTCCACCGACGAGCCTTGGGTGTACGTCGGCTACTGGCCGCACATCCACGAACTGCTGAAGGCCGGCGTGTCCATCTACGAGCTGAGCCCCACGCTGAGCGTGAAGCGGGGCAAGCTCGGCATCTTCGGCCACCGCACGGGCGCGCTGCACATGAAGAACGGCATCGTCGACCGCAAGCAGGTGTTCCTCGGCTCGATGAACCTCGACCCGCGTTCCGCGCGCCTCAACACCGAGCTGGGCCTGATCATCGACAGCGCGGAGATGGCGCAGCAGCTCGAGGGCTTCGCCGACGCGGGCAGTTCGTACCGGCTGCGGCTCGACGCCAGCGGACGCGGCGTCGAATGGGTCGAGCAGGACGGCGACGGCAAGGAAACGGCCTACGACGTGCCGCCCGAGACGACGGCGTGGCAGCGCTTCAGGCTTCGGCTGATCGCACCGTTCATCCCGGTCAACGAGCTGTAGGGCCCGCCTTCTACACGTTGCTGGTGGCGCGCACTTCCTCGATGGTGGTGTGGCCGGCCAGCACTTTCTCGATGCCGTCCTGCCGCAGCGTGCGCATGCCTTCGTGCAGCGCGGCCTGCTGCAGTTCCTCGGCGCGCGCGCCGGTCTGCACGAGGCGGCGCAGCGTCTTCGACATGGTCATGAGCTCGTGGATGCCTGCGCGTCCCTTGAAGCCCGTGTCCTTGCAGTGCTTGCAGCCGGCGCTGGTGTAGCGGTGCAGCTGGCCGTCGCGGCCGAAGCGGTGCAGCCAGTCGCTGCGGACCGCCTCGCGCCGGGCGGTGTTCTGCGCATCCGCGCCGAACGCGTGCATGTAGTCGTCCAGCAGTTCCTCGACCGCCTCGGCGCTGGCCGGGCTGCTGGTGATGCAGCGGCTGCACAGGCGGCGCACCAGCCGCTGCGCGAGAACCGCGAGCAGCGAATCGGCGAAGTTGAAGGGGTCCATGCCCATGTCGAGCAGGCGCGTGACGGTTTCGGGTGCGCTGTTGGTGTGCAGGGTCGAGAGCACGAGGTGGCCGGTCAGCGATGCCTCGATGGCGGTCCTGGCGGTTTCGCCGTCGCGGATCTCGCCGACCATGATCACGTCCGGGTCGGCGCGCACGAAGGCCCGCAGCGCCTTGGCGAAAGTCCAGTCGATGCGCGGGTTGACCTGCACCTGCCGCAGCCCGGTCTGCGTGATCTCGACCGGGTCCTCGGCGGTCCAGATCTTGCGCTCGGGCGTGTTGATGTGCATCAGCGCCGAGTGCAGGGTGGTGGTCTTGCCCGAGCCGGTGGGGCCCACGCACAGCACCATGCCGTAGGGGCGCTCGACAGCCCTGGTCAGCTGTGCAAGGTTGTCCGGCGACAGGCCGAGCTGGCTCATGGGAATCGGCTTGGCCGAGGCCAGTATCCGCATCACCACGTCTTCCAGGCCGTTGTTGGTCGGGATGGTCGCCACGCGCAACTCGATGCGATGCTGCGGCGAGTACTTGGCGAAGTTGATCTTGCCGTCCTGCGGGTTGCGCTTCTCGCTGATGTCCAGGTCGCACATGATCTTCACGCGCGCGACGATCGCGTTGCGGTAGCTCGGCGGCAGCTCGAGGTAGGTGTAGAGCAGGCCGTCGCGGCGAAAGCGGATGCGGGTCTTCTCCTGCCCGGGATAGCTCTCGATGTGGATGTCCGACGCGCCCTCGCGATGCGCCTCCAGGATCATGCTGTTGATCATGCGCACCAGCGAGTTGTCCGACTGCTCGATCGGCGCCTCGGCCGGCGGCGCCGAAGCGGGACCTTCACGCTCCAGCGTCTGCAGCAGCTCGGTGGTGCCCGCCATGTCGAACTCGAGCGGGCGGCTCGGGTCGAGGTTGGCGGCGAAGGCGCCGGCCGAGCCCACCGCGGGCTCGCCGATCTTCTCGTACGCGGCGTTGAGCACGCTGTCGAGGTCCAGGCTCTGCCCGACCACCGGCACCACCTTCATCTGCGCGATGAACTCCACCTCGTCGAGCGCCGAGTGCCGGCTGGTCGGGTCGTCGATCGCGAGGATGAGCCGGCCTTCGTGCACCATCAGCGGCATGACCTGCAGGCGCCGCGCCACGCTGTGGCTGATCTTGCGCAGCGCGTCGGCCGCCGCCGGGAACAGGTGCAGGTTGACGAGCGGGTAGCCCATCTTGCGCACCAGCGCCGTCTGCAGCTGCCCCTGGCTCACCACGCCCATGCGCACCAGCGTCTCGCCCAACGGCACGCCCGGATCGCGCTGCTGCTGGACCAGGCCTGCGCGCAGCTGCTCGTCGGTCACCATGCCCAGCGAAGTCAGCGCCTCGCCGATGCGTGCGATCGGCATGTGGCTCTGGACATCGAGCGCACTCAGCAACTGCTCCGGCATGACGACTTCGGGTGATGACATGGGGCGGTTCTCCTGGCTGGTTTCTCGTGGTCTCAGGCCCCGCCGGATGCGGCTGCCGATGCCGCATCGTAGGGCGCACCGCAAGAACCTGCCAGCCGGGGGAAACTGTTGAGAACGCAAGTTCTCAGGCGGGGCGTTTTTTCTCGCATGCCTTCGACCATCGGAATCGTGGTGAGGACCTTCGGCCACGGCATGGAAAGCCTGCTGCGTGAGCGCATCGGAGGCTTCTTCGAGTCCCGGCAGTTCGGGGCGCGGGTGGCACCCGGGGTGCGCCGGTGTCGCAATCGGCCACTGCCGCCCGACCGCCGCGCTGGCCGTGGGGGCAAGCGCATGCGGCAGGCCGGACGGCGACCTGGATCGTCGAAGATCGCGCGGGCCATCGCTGCGCATGCGCCATGCCGATGTTCTCCGGCCGGAACCGGTCCGGACGACGAGACGCTCCCCGACGGCCCGGTGGCACCGGGGCATGCGCCAACGGCCGGGTGGCCGCCCGACCTTCCAACCACCCGCAGCGTCTTCGCTGCATCGAACCGACCCAACGCACCACCATGACCACAGCCCACGCCTACGCGGCCCAGTCCGCCACCACGCCGCTCGCGCCCTTCACCTTCGAGCGGCGCACGCCGACCGCGCGCGACGTGGCGATCGACATCCGCTACTGCGGCGTCTGTCATTCCGACCTGCACACCGCACGCAGCGAATGGGGGCCGGCGGCCTACCCCTGCGTGCCGGGCCACGAGATCGTGGACCGGGTGCGGGCCGTGGGTGCCGATGTGTCGAAGTTCAAGGTCGGCAACCTCGTGGGCGTCGGCTGCATGGTCGACAGCTGCCAGCACTGCCAGCCCTGCAGGGACGGCCTGGAGCAGTACTGCGACAACGGCATGACCGGCACCTACGACAGCCAGGAGCAGGTCTCGCGCGCCAACACGCTCGGCGGCTACTCCGACCACATCGTGGTGTTCGAGAAATTCGTGCTGAAGATCTCGCACCATGAGCAGCAGCTGGCCGCCGTCGCGCCGCTGCTGTGCGCGGGCATCACCACCTATTCGCCGTTGCGGCAGTGGAAGGCCGGGCCGGGCATGAAGGTGGGCGTGGTCGGCCTCGGCGGGCTCGGCCACATGGGCGTGAAGATCGCGGCGGCCATGGGCGCGCATGTGGTGCTGTTCACCACCTCGCCGGGCAAGAGCGAAGACGCCAGGCGGCTCGGCGCCAGGGAGGTCGTGGTGTCGCGCAACGAGGACGAGATGGCCGCGCACCGCAACAGCTTCGACCTCATCGTCAACACGGTGGCGGCGTCGCACGACCTCGACCCGTTCGTGCAGCTGCTGAAGCTCGACGGCACGCTGGTGCTGGTCGGCGCGCCGGGCACGCCGCACCCGTCGCCCGGCGTGTTCGGCCTGATCACCAAGCGCCGCCGCATCGCGGGCTCGATGATCGGCGGCATCGCGGAGACGCAGGAGATGCTCGACTTCTGCGCCGCGCACGGCATCGTCTCGGACATCGAGACCATCGCCATGCCGAAGATCAACGAGGCCTACGAGCGCATGCTCAGGAGCGACGTGAAGTACCGCTTCGTGATCGACATGGCGACGGTCACGCAGCAGTGACCGCGCGCTGCCGGCGGCGCGCCAGCCAGAGGCAGAGGCCGCTCGAGAGCACCGCGATCGCGATGCGGTCGAACAGCGCCCGGAGGATCTTCAGCGGCAGGCAACACGACGCAACCGCACGGTGAGTTCCTTGACCAGCTGCATCTCGCCGCGGCGCTGCGCCACTTCCAGACCTCTGGTGAAGGCCGCTTCGGCCCGCGCCATGTCGCCGAGCTCGAATGCAATGAGTCCCTGCAGCCGGTGCGCGGCAGTGAAGTCGGCGTCGAAGGCCAGAGCCTTTTCGAGATGCAACAGCGCCGCCTGCGCGTCGCCGCGCCGGTGATGCGCCAGCGCCAGGCTCATGCGCAGCAGGGCGCCATCGCGGCCGGCTGCGAGCAGGCGTTCCAAGGCTTCGAGGGAAGGGCCGGAAATGGTCATGGAAGCTCTCCGTGTTTTTGTCACAGCTTAGTCTTTGACATTTGCGGTTGCAGTTCGTCGTCGGAATCTCCTTTCGTCCTACGCGGATCGCACCAGAGGTGCCCAAGCATCGGCGCGATGCGTAAATTGATTGTTGTGACCACGCTGGGATGGAGTGCGGCCTGCACCTTCGTGCATGCAGAGCCAGTGAAGGTGCCGGTCGAAACCGATGAAAAGGGCACGTACTACGTCGCCCCCAATGTCAACTCCACGGTGGACTCCGCCTATACCAAGGGCGGCATCGTCGGTGTCGAGCGCAAGGACGGCAGCGGCGCCTACATCGGCACCGACACCTCGACGCAGCGGCCCACCTATTCGCTGGGTGCGAGCACCGGCGGCAACGTGTCGCTCACGGGCGGGGTGTCGTCGGACGGCAAGAGCAACAACGGTGTGAAGGCCGGGGTCACGATCCGGTACTGAACCCCGGGGCCCGGCAGGGCTCACGCGTTGTGGCGAGCCCACAATGACATCCCCAAAGTCTGAAGGGATGGGCTGTCGCACGGCATAATTGCGAACAGTTCTCATTATGCTTGGCTGCGCTCCTCGGCATCGCGCCGGCCTGCGTCCAGTGCATACCCTCCACCAGGTTCACCTTTTCCGGCTCCAAAGCCTCCTGCGAGCGCCAGCATCGCCTGGCTGCCTTCGCACGCGGGCCGACCTCCGGCTTGTTTCGGCACCCCACGCCGCAGCCTGCCTCCCGGCATCGGCAGGCGCCACGGCGTCGCGCTGCGCGCCCATGCCCGGGGCCACCGATTTTTTCAAAGGAAGCACCATGCTCAAGACCCTCTCCGCCTCCGTCGTGGCCATCGCGGCCCTGGCCAGCGCAACCGCCGCCAACGCCCACCAGATCTGGGTCGAGCAGGCGCAAGGCCAGTCGGCCGTCCTGCGCTTCGGCGAATTCGGCGAGAACCTGCGCGAGGTGTCGCCGGGCCTGCTCGACGGCTTCGGCAAGCCGACCGCCGTGCTGGTGTCGGCCAAGGGCGAAGAGCCGCTCACCGCCACCAAGGCCGCCGACGGCTTCCACCTGTCGGGCAAGGCCGGCAAGCTCGACAGCATCGTCGCGGAAGACGCTGCCTACCCGATCCGCAAGTTCAAACAGGGCGAGAAGGAAGTCGCCAGCCGCTACTGGCCCGCCGCGCGCTACGTCACCGGCTACACCGCGCAGCAGCCGAAGCTCACGTTCGACCTGGTGCCCACCGGCAAGGCGGGCGAGTTCAAGGTCACGCTCAACGGCCAGCCGCTGCCCAAGGCCAAGGTCGACATCGTGGTCGCGTCCGGCTGGAGCAAGGAAGCGCGCTCCGACGACCAGGGCCTGGTGCAGTTCAGCCTGCCGTGGAAGGGCACCTACGTGCTCGAGGCCATGCACACCGACGCCACGCCCGGCGAGCGCCAGGGCGAAGCCGGTCCCGAGAAGTTCGACCGCATCAGCTACGTGACCTCGCTCACCGTGGTCAAGGCCGACGGCATCGCGCCGCTCGCCGCCGGACCGGCGGCCAAGCCCAACAAGTGACGTGAGCCGCATGCTCGCAAAGGCCTGGGCGCGCAGGCCGGTGATCTCGCGCATCGTCGCCGCCATCTTCGGCGGCTACGCGCTGGCCGCGCTGACCTCGGTGGCGGCGGTGTCGCTGCCGATGGCCAAGCCTGAAGCCGTGCTCACCGGGCTTCAGCTGAGCTTCCTGGTCTACGCGCTGGCGGTCATCTGGGTCTTCGGCGCGCGCACCGCGAAGCGCGCGTGGGCGGGGCTCGTGCTGGCGGCGGCACCGCTGCTGCTGGCGGCATTTCCCGTCTGGCTGGGAGCCGGCGCATGAGCGCAGGCAAGGCAGAGCCAGCCGAGCCCGGGCTGCCCAAGGGCCAGGGCATCCGCCAGTCGATGTCGGACCTGCACATCTGGGCAGGGCTGCTGGTCGGCTGGATCCTCTACGCCATGTTCCTCACGGGCACGGTGTCCTACTTCCGCGACGAGACCTCGCAGTGGATGCGGCCCGAACTGCCCGCGCAGCACCAGCCGCCCGACAGTGCCGAGGTGGCCGAGCGCGTGGCGGCCACGCTGGCCACGGTGGCTGCGGCCAGTTCGCAATGGAGCATCGGCCTGCCCACCGAGCGCAGCAACATCGCAAGCGCCTTCTGGCGCAATCCGCAGGCGCAGGGACGGCGCGCCTTCCAGAGCGGCACCTTCGACCCGGCCACCGGGCAGGCGCTGCAGGTGCGCGAGACCAAGGGCGGCGACTTCTTCTTCCGCTTCCACTTCGACCTGCACTACATGTCGCCGCTGTGGGGCCGCTGGATCGCGGGCTTCTGCGCCATGTTCATGCTGGTGGCCATCATCAGCGGCGTCATCACGCACAAGAAGATCTTCATCGACTTCTTCACCTTCCGCTGGGGCAAAGGCCAGCGTTCGTGGCTCGATGCGCACAACATGCTCTCGGTGTTCGGGCTGCCCTTTCATTTCATGATCACCTACTCGGGGCTCGTCACCCTGATGCTGATGTACATGCCCTGGGGCAGCGACGCCGCCTTCAAGACGCCGGTCGAGCGCCAGGCCATGACCTCGCAGATGAGCGCCTTCGTGCCCGCGGGCAAGCCCACCGGCACCAAGGCGCCGATGGTGCCGGTGGCCGACGTGGTGCGTCAGGCGCAGGAACGCTGGGGGCGCGACAACATCGAGCGCGTCACCATCAACAACCCGGGCGACGCGGCGGCGCGCATCGTGGTGGTCCGCGGCGAAGCGGGGCGCGTGTCGGTCAGTCCGCAGTACCTGCTGTTCGACGGCGTCACCGGCAAGCTGGTCGAGGCCAAGGACAAGGTCGGCCCCGCGGCCGAAACGCGCGGCGTGCTGTATGCCCTGCACCTGGGCCGCTTCGCCGACACGGTCACGCGCTGGCTCTACTTCCTGGTGAGCCTCGCCGGCACCGCGATGGTGGGCACCGGCCTGGTGATGTGGACCGTCAAGCGGCGCGCCAGGCTGCCCGACCCCGACAAGCCTTACTTCGGCTTTCGCCTGGTGGAGCGGCTGAACATCGCGAGCATTGCCGGCCTGCCGGTCGCGATGGCGGCCTTCCTGTGGAGCAACCGGCTGCTGCCGCAAGGGCTGGCGCAGCGCGCGGAATGGGAGATCCACCTGTTCTTCATCGTCTGGGCGCTGATGCTGGCGCATGCCGTGCTGCGGCCGGCCAGGCGCGCATGGGTCGAGCAGCTGACACTCGGCGCAGCCCTGCTGGTGCTGCTGCCGGTGCTCAACGCCATCACCACGCAACGCCCGCTGTGGCGCAGCATCGCGGAGGGCGACTGGGTCTTCGCCGGCTACGAGCTCGGCCTCTGGGCGCTGGCCGCGCTGCTGGCCACCCTGGCCGTTCGCACCGCGCGCCATCGGCCTCGCGCACGGCCCGTGCGCAAGACGGCGCCTGCCGCGCAGCCGTCGGCCGCCGCAGCCGTGGGGGAGGGCGCATGACGCACCTCGCACTGTTCATGCTGTGCCTTGCCGGATTCGCCGCATTGGCGCTGGGCATGGAGCGGACCCAGGAAGACCTGTTCGGCCGCGCGCTGACATCGGCGACCGTGCGCCGGTTGCGCGTGGCGGGCTGGGTCGTGCTGCTCGCGGCGCTGGCCTGCGCCGTGCGCGCGCAGGGCTGGAGCCTCGGGCTGGTGAGCTACAGCGGCCACACCAGCCTCGCGGCCGGTGTCGTCTTCGGCGCGCTGGTGCTGTACGGGCGGCTCAAGCCGTCGCGGTGATCCGGGTCAGACCAGCGTGCCGTACACGATGAATCCATCGTGCGTCGCCACCTTGTCGTACAGCGCGCGGCCCGCGCGGTTGGTCACCTGCGTCTGCCAGTACACGCGGTGGACGCCCACGAGCTTCGCGCGGTCGTAGACACCTTCGATCAACTGGCGTCCCACGCCGCGCCCGCGTTCCGACGGCAGCGTGAACAGGTCCTGCAGGTAGCAGGTCGGCTCGATGCGCGTGGTGCTGCGGTGGTACAGGTAGTGCGTGAGGCCGACCAGTTGCCCGTCGCGCTCGGCCACCAGCGCATGCACCGGCTCGTAAGCATCGAAGAAGCGTTGCCACGTGACTTGCGTGATTTCGTCCGGCAGGGCGGTGGCGCCCTCGCGGCCGTAGAAGGCGTTGTAGCCGTCCCAGAGCGGCCTCCAGGCCGCGAAGTCGTCGGGCACCGGAGGGCGAATCAGGAGAGTGGAAGTCGTCATGCGTCTGCTGCCTGCGCGTCGAGATGAGAATGCGCGATTGCAACATGACTCGGCCCGGCCTGCGATCAGGGCGAGAAGAATTCCCCCAGCGCGCTTTCGGGCAGCCGGCCGCGCAGGCCGATGGCGACCACGCCGGCATGCGCATCGCCCGCAGGCAACGATGCCTTGCGCAGGCTGCCATGGCGGCCTGCAAACTGCACTTCCGACCACTCATCCGGGCCGGTGCGCAGCACGCCCTTGAGCCGCAGCACGCCCGGCGGCACCGCTCGAAGCCACGCGCGCAGCGTCGCTGCGGGAATGACGGCCCCGGGCTGCGCGCTCCACGTCTGGAACAGCGCGCCGTGGTCGGGCGACGCATGGTCATGCGGATGGTGATCGCCGTGGCAGCCGGGCCCGCAGACATGTGGCGCAGCCTCCGCATGCGACACGCCCGACAACAGCGCCAGCGGCACGGCCGATTCGATGGTCTCGATGCACGGCGTGCCGGGTGCCGTCGTCTCGACCCAGGCCTTTGCGCCGGCCAGCGTTTCGGCGTCCACCAGGTCCACCTTGTTGATCACCACCAGGTCGGCCGACTTCACTTGCCGCGCCAGCGTGTCGGCCAGCAGCGGGTCGTTCGCCTGCTGCGCCACCGCGCTCGTGTCCACGAGCACGACCACGCCTTCGAGGCTCAACTCCGGCGCCGCCATGCCGATCTGCGCGATGCGCCACGGGTCCGACACGCCGCTGGCCTCGATCACCACCGCGTCGAACGGTGTCTGCGCCTCGATCACCTCCACCAGCGCGCGCCCCAGGTCGTCGCCGATCTGGCAGCACACGCAGCCGTTGGTCAGCGCGGTGGTGTCGCCGTGCGTGGCAGCGATCAGGTCGGCGTCGATGTTGAGCGCACCGAAGTCGTTCACCAGCACCGCCATGCGCAGGCCGTTCGCCTCGCGCAACCAGCGGTTGAGCAGGGTGGTCTTGCCCGCACCCAGGAAGCCGCCGATGACGGTGAGCGGCAGGCGCTTCTTTGCGTTCGCCACGGCGCCTTCAGCCCCGCTGTGCCTCGAACACGCGGCCCGACAGCACCGTGCCCCAGATGCGCGCATCCTTGAGCGCCATCGGGTCCATCTCGAGCGGGTCGTCTTCCAGCACGCAGAAGTCGGCGCGCTTGCCGCATTCGATGCTGCCGATCTCGCCGTCGAGCTTCAGCGTCCAGGCCGCCCCCAGCGTGATCGCACGCAGTGCCTGCGCCACCGTGATGCGCTCCGACTCGCCCAGCAGCCGGCCCTTGGGCGTGATGCGGTTCACCGCGCACCACGCCGTGAACATCGGCCCGAGCGGCGTGACCGGCGCATCGGAATGGATGGCCAGCGGCACGCCCGCCGCCAGCGCGCTGCCGCAGGCATCGAGCCGGTTGGCGCGGTCGGGGCCCATGGTCATCTCGTAGTGCTGATCGCCCCAGTACCAGATGTGATTGGCGAACAGGTTCGCGCACAGGCCCAGCGCCGCCATGCGGCGGAACAGCGGCGCGTCGATCATCTGGCCGTGCTGCAGCGTGTGGCGGTGGTCGGGCCGCGGCGCGCGCGTGAGCACGCGCCCGATGGCGTCGATGGCCACTTCGCTCGCCTCGTCGCCGTTGGTGTGCGTGTGGATCGTCAGGCCCGCGCGGTGGTAGATCTCGAAATCGGCCTCGTACTGCGCGGGCGCGGTCACCCAGATGCCGTTGGGCGCGCCGTTGAAATGCCCTGGCCAGCGCAGCCGCGCCGAGAAGCCCTGGATCGAACCGTCGAGCATCATCTTCACCAGCCCGTAGCGCAGGCGGTCGGTGTTGCGCGGCATCAGCGACTTCACGTGCTCGGCGCCCTGCGCCGCGCCGTGTGTGCCGTGAAAGGCTTGGAAGGCGGGCAGGATGCGCACGGCGAAGCCGTCGTCGCCGGTGGTCTTCTCCAGCACGCCGCAGTCTTCGGGCGTGAGCTTGTTGACCAGGTCGGTCGCGGTGGTCACGCCCTGCAGGCAGGCCAGCCTGGCGAACGAGCGCACACCGGCCTCGGTCATGGGCGCGAGCAGGCCTGCATTGCCGATCTTGCGCAGCACCAGGAACATGGCGGCCGGCTCCTGCAGTTCGCCCGTGGGTTCGCCCTCGTTCGCACCGTCCGCGAACTTGACCACGCCCTCGACCTCGTTGTCGCGCGTGATCCCGGCAATGCGCAGCATCGCGCTGTTCACGTTCATCAGGTGGCCGTTGGCATGGCCGATGACGATGGGCCGCGTGGCGCTCGCGCGGTCGACATGCGCCACCGTCATGCGTTCGCCGCCGAAGTAGATGGGGTCGAAGCCCCAGGCGACGAGCGGCTCGGTGTCGGGCACGCCATCGGCCGTCATCTTCGCGGCCACCTCGCCCAGGCGCGAGACCACCTCGTCCATCGAACGCAGGCCGCTCCACACCTTGCCCGCCGGGTCGCGGCGGTCGAACCAGCCGAGGTATGTCCAGTCCCACATGCTGCCTTCCTTCAGGTGGCAGTGGCCTTCGACGAGGCCCGGCATCAGCACCTTGGCTGCAAAGCGCTCGTCGAGCGTGAAGTCGCCCCATGCCTGCATGTCCGCCAGCGAGCCGACGGCCAGCACGCGGCCGTCGCGCACCGCCACGTGCGTGGCGTGCGGCTGCATGGCGTTCATGGTGATGATCTTGCGGGCGGCGTAGACAGTGGTCGTGGTCGTGGTCGTGGTGTTGCTTGTGCTCATGGCGTCTCTGGCATCGAAAGAGGCGGGAGCGGCAGGCCGTCGACGACGTCGACGCGCCTGCAACGCACCCAGTGATCGGGCGCGACCTCGCGCAGCGGCGGCAGCTCGGCCGCGCAGGCCGGCTCCGCCACCGGGCAGCGGCCGGCGAAGCGGCAGCCCCTGGGCGGGTCGATGGGGCTCGGCGGATCGCCGCTGAGCTTGATGCGGTTCGCCGCGCGCCGGCGCCCGCC
>Ga0209675_1001163_pt1 | contig 15970 bp, 13 predicted proteins | sample AraplaCol_mLB_r2_2_FD_184280 | JGI IMG/M metagenome (GOLD analysis project Ga0209675, IMG submission 184280) | Arabidopsis root microbial communities from North Carolina, USA - plate scrape MF_Col_mLB_r2 (SPAdes) (version 3) | ecosystem: Host-associated > Plants > Roots > Endosphere | place... | reverse complement strand
GCGCGGCTGACCGGCGACCGCCATGCGGCGGAAGACCTGGCGCAGGACGCCTACTTGAAAACCGCCGCCGCCGCCGAGGCCGGCACGGTGCAGCATCCGCAATCCTTTCTCTACCAGACGGCGCGCAACCTCGCCTTCGACCATCTGCGACGCCAGAAGGTGCGCGCCGCCGTGCATCCGCCGCCCAGCGACAGCCTGGCCGCCGTGGTCGAAATGGTGCCCACGGCAGAGCCCTCGCCGGAAGCGCGGGTGCTGGATCGCGAGCGCGTGCGGCGCTTCCAGGCGGCGCTGGCCGAATTGCCCGAGCGCGCCCGACAGGTGCTGGTGCTGCAGCGGCTGCATGGCCTGACCCAGGTCGAGATCGCGCGCCGGCTCGGCGTCACCGAACGCACCATCGCCAAGGATCTGGCGCTGGCCCTGAAGCATTGCCTCGCCGCCGATGGCGGGTATGGATGAAGGGACTTCCGATTTGACCGGCCTCGCTCGTCTTATTGATATGTCGCTCGATCCCGCAGCCAGCCCGCAACAGCAGGCCGCCGACTGGTTCGCCCTCTTGCAAGGGGGCGATGCCGATCCGCAGACGCGCGCAGCTTTCGCGCGCTGGCATGAGGCCGATCCGGCGCATGCGGCGGCCTATGCCCGCGTGCAGCAGCTCTGGGACGATGCCGATCTGACCGCCGCGCTGTTCGCCACCGCCGTGGTGAAAAAGCCGGCTCGGCGCTGGCCGCGTCTGGCCGCAGCCGCGGCCGTGCTGCTGGTGCTGTTCGGCGCCGTTCATCTGGGTGGTTACGATATCGACCTTGCCGCCGATCATGTCGTGCGCAGCGGCCTGCCGCAGCGCGTGGCGCTGGAGGACGGCTCCAGCCTGATGCTGGATGCCGGCGCGGCGGTGCGGGTGCGCTACGGTGAACAGCGGCGCGAGGTGACGCTGCTGCGCGGCCGTATCTTCGCCGAGGTGCAGCCCGATGCGGCGCGGCCTTTCCGCGTGGCCGCCGAGGATGTGACCGCGCAGGCACTGGGCACGGCTTATGCCGTGCGGCTGGCGCAGGATGATGTCGCGGTCGCCGTGCAGCATGGCCGCGTGGCTGTCCTGCACAGCACTGAGCCGGTCGCGACCCTGACGGCGGGCGAGGCTGTCGCCCTGACGGCGGAGGGCGTGGTGGCCCGGCCGGCGCTGGCGGCGGATTTCGCCTGGACCGAACACCGGCTGGTTTTCGCCGACCGGCCGCTGGCCGAGGTGATGGCCGACCTGAACCGCTACTGGCCCGGCGTGATCTGGGTACGCGGCGAGGCGCTGACCGGGCTGCGGGTCTCGGGCAGCTATCGCCTGGATGACCCACCGGCGGTAGTGGCCGCGCTGGCGGCTGCCACCGGAGCGCAGGTTTCCAGCTATGCCGGCCGGGTTCTGATCCTGTCGCGCTGATTTTTCGAAAATCTGCTTCCGGTCGGCGCCATCCCATGCGTCAGGGCCTATGACATACAAATGCGACGCGTTTGCCAGAGAATCAGTGTGGGGAAGTTTTTCGATGCGTAAGGGTTCGGTGCGGGCCGCGTTGCTGCTGGGCAGCGCTTTGGTGGGTCTCGGCTTTCAGGTTCCGGCAGTCATGGCGCAGGAGATTGCGCAGGCACAGCCGGCGCAGCGCGCTTTCGATATCCCGGGCCAGCCGCTGACCGCCGCGCTCGACGCCTTCGCCCGCACGTCTGGTTGGCAGGTCGGCTATCCCGCCGCCCTGGCGCAGGGCAAGAGCTCGACCGCCCTGCGCGGCAATTTCACGACGGCCGAAGCGCTCGGTCGCCTGCTGTCCGGCACCGGGCTCACCTATCGCGTCACCGGTGCGAATACCGTGACGCTGGTGGAAGCGCCGCAGGGCGGCAATGCCGCCGTGCTGCCGCCCGTCACCGTGCAGGGCCAGGCGGCCGAAACGCCGTGGAGCCATGTCGACGGTTATGTCGCGCGCCGCTCCGCCACCGGCACCAAGTCCGACGCCTCGATCCTGGAAACGCCGCAGGCGATCACCACGGTCACGCGCGACCAGATGGAGGCCCGCGCCGTGCAGCGCGACAGCGCCGCGCTGCACTACGCGCCCGGCGTCTATGCCGAACCCTATGGCGGCGATCCGCGCTACGACAGCTTCTTCCTGCGCGGCTTCGATCTCGGTCGCAGCCAGTATCGCGACGGCCTGCGCATGACGGGCGGCACCTGGGCCTCGCTGCGCAGCGAGACCTACGGGCTTGAGCGCATCGACCTGGCGCGCGGCCCGTCCTCGGTGCTCTACGGCCAGACCAATCCCGGCGGCATGCTCAACAAGATCACCAAGCGGCCGACCGAGACGGCCTTCCAGTCGGTGGAGGGCCTGGTCGGCAGCTACGACCAGCTGCAGGGCGGCATGGATGTCGGCGGCCCGCTCGATGACGGCAAGAAGGTGCTGTACCGCTTCACCGCGATGATGCGCGATGGCGACACGCAATATGAATACGGCGATACCGGCCAGTATGTGAAAGACGACCGGCAGTATGTGGCGCCGGCGCTGACCTTCCGGCCGAACGACAACACCACGCTGACGATCCTGGCGGATTACCTGAACACGCAGACGGCATCGCCGATCGTCGCGACCATCCGTACCTCGCCCCCGCAGGCCACGAATCTCCTGCTGGGCGACCCGACCTACAACACCTACGAATACAACCAGTATACCGGCGGCTATCTGTTCGAGCACCGTTTCGACAACGACTGGGCGATCCGCCAGAACCTGCGGTATGCCGCGCAGGACTTCCTGTATCGCAACCTCAATGCCGGCACGCCGACCGCCACGTCGCAGCCACGCACCGCCGTCAAGATCACCGAGGATCTGCGCACCTTCACGGTCGACAACCAGGCCGAGGCGAATTTCGGCACCGGACCGTTCAGCCATACCATGGTTGCCGGCCTGGATTACCAGCGCACCGATTGGCGCACCTTCTCGCGCAGCAATGCCGGGCCGGCGCTGAGCCTGACAAATCCCATCTACGGCGTGAACATCGTCCACCCGACCACGGTCAACGGCAACGCCGTGCAGAATGCCGACCAGACCGGCGTCTATCTGCAGGACCAGATCAAATACGATCGCTGGATCCTGACGCTGGGCGGCCGGCATGACTGGGCCAAGACGGTGACCGACAACCGCTTCAACCCGTCGCAGTCGGCGCAGATGTCGGATCAGGCCAATACCTTCCGCACCGCGCTGTCCTACCAGTTCGACATGGGTCTCGCGCCCTACGTCAGCTATTCGGAATCCTTCCTGCCGCAGAGCGGCACCAGCCAAGCCGGCAATCCTTTCGTGCCGACCACGGGCGAGCAGTATGAGCTGGGCGTCAAATACCAGCCGAAAGGCTACAACAGCTTCATCGCCGGCACGCTCTACGAGCTGACGCAGCAGAATGTGCTGACGCCGGATCCGACGAACAACACCTATCGCGTCCAGACTGGCGAGGTCCGTTCTCGCGGTTTCGAGCTGGAAGGCGTCGCCAGCCTGTCGGAAGGGTTCAATCTCATCGCGTCCTATACCTATACGGATGCCGAGGTGACCAGCTCGAACACGGCCGGCGTCACCGGCAAGAGCCCGATCCTGGTGCCGGAACACATGGCCTCGCTCTGGGCCGACTACACTCTGAAGCAGGGCGAATTCGCCGGCGTCGGCTTCGGCGGCGGCGTGCGCTATATCGGTTCGACCTTCTTCAACGAGACCAACACCTGGGAGAACAAGGCCTATACGCTGGTCGATGCGCTGGTGCGTTATGATCTCGGCAGGCTCAGTCCGCAGTTCCAGGGCGCGCAGGTCTCGCTCAATGTGAGCAACCTGTTCGACAACGACTATGCCACTTGCTACACGGCGTCCGCCTGCACCTGGGGGCTGGGCCGCACGGTGCTCGCCAAGGTCAAATACGACTGGTAGGCCGCGGTCGTAGCTTCGATCTCGGGGCGCGCTACCAGACCACGCTGGTCAATACGCCGACCACCGTCCGCCTCACCGTGCGCAATGTCGCCGACAAGGATTACTGGTCGGGTGTCTCCAGCTTCGGCGGTCTCGGCCAGGGCGATCCCCGCACCGTGCTGCTGTCGACCAGTTTCGATTTCTGATTCCGGGCCCGGGCTTCGTCCCGGGCCCGGCTTTGGTATTAAGTTCCTGTTTTGTTCGCGTAATCTGGCTGCGGCGGCGGCCCGTCCGGCACGGACGGCGGCCGGAATGTGCCGAAACTGGCCCAGAAGGACCGAATAAGCCTTTGATTCTCCTGTGAAGAATCTGTGACGTGGGCGCTCGCCTGCGGCTGTTGTCCTTGGTTTTTGCCCCCCGGGGTGGTAGCGTGGGGCATCGGCAACGAATTCTTAAGGAGCGTCTGGGGCGTCGTCAGGTTGAAGGCCCGCCCCGCTGAAACCCGGACTTGGCCAAGAAGCTGTTCATCAAGACCTACGGCTGCCAGATGAACGTCTACGACTCCGCCCGTATGGCGGACGTGCTGGCCCCGCTCGGATACGCCAAGACCGATGCTCCCGATGATGCCGACATGGTCATCATCAACACCTGCCATATCCGCGAAAAAGCCTCGGAAAAAGTCTTCTCCGAACTCGGCCACTGGCGCATCCGCAAGCATGCGGCGCAGGCCAGGGGCGGCGACGTCACCATCGCGGTGGCCGGCTGCACCGCCCAGGCCGAAGGCGAGCAGATCGCCCAGCGCGCGCCCTTTGTCGATCTCGTGGTCGGCAGCCAGGCCTATCACAAGCTGCCCGAACTGCTGGCCCGCGCCGAACGCGCGCGCGTGAAGCACAGCGGCGGCCCCCATAAAGCAGGTTTGGGCCTGCTGGAAACCGAATTCCCGGTCGAATCGAAATTCGATCATCTTCCCGATGCCATATCCGCTGCACCCGGCCCAGTCGGCTATCTCGCCGTGCAGGAAGGCTGCGACAAGTTCTGCACCTTCTGCGTCGTGCCCTATACGCGTGGCGCGGAATATTCGCGCCCGGCGCAGGCGATCATCGACGAAGCTTTCCGCATCGCCGCCACCGGCGTGGGCGAGATCGCGCTGCTCGGCCAGAATGTGAATGCCTGGCATGGCGAGGGGCCGGACGGCCGCAGCTGGTCGCTGGCGAAACTGCTCGCCGCGCTGCAGGCGCGCGTGAATGCGCAATATCCCGATATCCGCTGGCGCTACACCACCTCGCATCCGCTGGAAATGACGGATGACCTGATTGCCGCGCATCGCGACCTGCCGTCGCTGATGCCCTTCCTGCATCTGCCGGTGCAGGCCGGCTCGGACAGCATCCTGCGCGCGATGAACCGCCAGCATAAAGCTGAGGATTATCTGCGCATTGTCGAAAAGCTGCGCGCGGCGCGGCCCGACATCGCCTTGAGCGGCGACTTCATCGTCGGTTTCCCGGGCGAGAGCGACAAGGATTTTGAAGCCACGCTCGATCTGGTGCGCCAGGCGCGCTATGCCTCCGCCTATTCCTTCAAATATTCCGCCCGTCCCGGCACGCCCGGCAGCCTGCTGCCCAACCGCATCCCCGATGCCTTGGCCAGCGAACGCCTGACGGCTTTGCAGAATCTGCTGCGCGCGCAGTCGACCGATTTCAACCGCGCCTGTGTGGGCCGCGAACTCGACGTGCTGTTCGACCGGCCCGGCCGCCATCCGGGCCAGGTGCTGGGCCGTTCGCCCTATATGCAGTCGGTGATCGTCGACGACCCGTCGGTCGCTATCGGCGACCGCGCCCTGGTCACCGTTACCGCCGGACACGGCAGTTCCATCGAGGGGCGGATCGCCCTGCCGATGCTGAAGGCGGGCGAGGCCGCATGAGCGACGCGCGCAGCGCAGACAAGGCCGCGGCCGATCCGATCATCCTGGATTTCGAAGACAATCGCCTGCTCGCCCTCTTGTTCGGCGAGCATGACCGCCACCTGGCCCGCATCGAAGAGCGGCTGAATGTGGCGGTCGCCTCGCGCGGCAACCGGCTGATGATCACCGGCCCGGCCGACGCGATGGCGCAGGCGCGCAAGGTCCTCACCGATCTCTATCGCCGGCTGGAAAGCGGCTCGGAGATCGAGATGGGCGATGTCGATGGTGCAATCCGCATGACGCAAGGGGGTCCGATGAATGCTCCAGTGACGGCGAAGTTGCGTGACAAGGCAGAGTTGGTTCGGGACGACAGGCCGGTGCCGGAAGGCGCGGTGCGCACCAAGAAGCGCATCATCCTGCCACGCTCCCATACCCAGAAACTCTATTTCGAGGCGTTGCAGAAGCACGAGCTTGTCTTCGGCCTCGGCCCCGCCGGCACCGGAAAAACCTATCTTGCCGTCGCCATGGCGGTGTCGATGCTGCTGGAAGGCCGCGTCGACCGCATCATCCTGTCGCGTCCCGCCGTCGAAGCCGGCGAACGCCTCGGCTTCCTGCCGGGCGACATGCGCGACAAGATCGATCCCTATCTCCGCCCGCTCTACGACGCGCTCTACGACATGCTGCCGGCCGAACGCGTGGCCAAGGGCCTGGAAAGCGGCGAGATCGAGGTCGCGCCGCTGGCCTTCATGCGCGGCCGCACGCTGGCGAATGCCTTCGTCATCCTTGATGAAGCGCAGAACACCTCGCCGGTGCAGATGAAAATGCTGCTGACGCGGCTTGGCGAGAATTCCCGCCTGGCGGTGACCGGCGACCTGTCGCAGATCGACCTGCCTATCGGCGTGCCCTCGGGCCTGCGTCATGCGCTCGACATCCTGGACGGCGTGGAAGGGCTTTCCTTCATCAAGTTCGGCGAGGCCGATGTGGTACGCCATCCGCTGGTGACCAAGATCGTACGCGCCTATGCGCAGAAAGAGCAGCAGCTCGATCTCACCGCGCCGAGACCGAGACGTTAAAAACCAGCCATGCCTACCTGAATCATGCCCGAAGGCCCGAGTATAGACATCGATATCCGTATCGCCGTGGCCGGTTGGCGCACGGCGTTGCCGAACCCCAATGCCGCGATCAGGAAAGCGGTGCGCGCGGCCCTGGCCGCCGAACTGCCACGCGGGGCAAGCACCTCGCTCAGCATCCTGCTGACAGACGATGCCGAGATGCGCAAGCTGAATGCCGGCTGGCGCGCCAAGGACAAGCCGACCAACGTGCTGTCCTTCCCGGCGGAAAATGCCGTCGATCCGGCCAATCCGCCCGACTTCCTTGGGGATGTGGCGCTCGGCCTGGCCACCTGCCGGCGCGAGGCGCGCGAGCAGGGCAAGCCTTTCGCCAATCATGTCGCGCATCTCACCGTGCATGGCGTGCTGCATCTGCTTGGCTACGACCATATGGATGACGAGCAGGCCGAGGCGATGGAGCCGCTGGAAACCGATATCCTGGCAAGCCTTGGCATTGCCGATCCGTATACGCCGGCCGTGAAGGCCGTCGCCAAGAAGAAGACTGCCAAAAAGAAGACGACCAAGAAAAAGACCGCCTCCAAGACGAAAAAGAAAAGTGCTGTGAAAAAGAAAGCTGTTAAGTCGCCTGCCAAGAAGCGGAGTGCCGCGCGATGAGCGAGCCTCGCGAGAACGGCGGCAGTTTCTGGCGCCGCCTGCTGTCGCTGCTGCGTGGCCGCAGCGACGAATCCCTGCGCGAGAGCATCGAGGAGCTGCTGGAAGAGCATGCCGATGACAGCGCCACGCCGGAAGAGACCGCCGAGCGCGCGCTGCTGCGCAACGTGCTGGAAGTGGGCGAGTTGCGCGTCGGCGAAATCCGTGTGCCGCGCACCGATATCATCGCGGTATCCGACGAAATCGATTTCGAGAAGCTGGTGAAGACCCTGGTGGATGCCGAGCATTCGCGCCTGCCGGTCTATCGCGGCAGCCTGGATGACGTGACCGGCATGATCCATGTGAAGGACGTGCTGCCCTACCTGGCCGGCCGCAGCGGTTTCTCGATGGACAAGATCCTGCGCAAGCTGCTGGTGGTGCCGCCGTCGAAATCGGTGCTGGAGCTGCTGCGCGAGATGCGCGACAGCCGCACCCATATGGCGATCATCGTCGACGAATACGGCGGCGTGGACGGCCTGGTCACCATCGAGGATCTGGTCGAGCAGATCGTGGGCGAGATCGACGACGAACATGACGTCACCGCCGGCGCCATGCTGATCCAGCGCGCCGATGGCGTGCTGGAAGCGCATGGCCGCTGCCCGATCGAGGATCTGGAAGAGAAGATCGGGCGCGCGCTGCTCGATCCGGACGAGGATGACGAAGTCGACACCGTCGGCGGCCTGATCGTGTCGCATCTCGGCCGTGTGCCGCTGCGCGGCGAGCTGGTCGAGCATCCGGCCGGCCTGGCTTTCGAGGTGCTGGATGCCGACCCGCGCCGGGTCAAGCGGGTACGTATCCGCGTGCTGGCGCAGGAATCCAGCGCCGATGCGGCCTAAGCCCTAATCATGTCGCGCATTGATGGCGCCGTTGCTGCCCTGATGGATCTGGCCGGCTGGCAGCGCTATGGCCTGGCGCTGCTGCTGGGTGTGTCGCTCGCGGGCGCGCAGGCGCCGCTGTCGCTCTGGCCGCTCGCCTTCGTCGCGTTGACCGGCCTGCTGTTGCTGCAGGCGTCCGCGCAGACTCTTGGCCGTGGCTGGGCCAGTTTCTTCACCGGCTTTGCTTTCGCCTACGGCTATTTCGTCGCCGGGCTGTACTGGATCGGCATCGCCTTCTTTGTCGATGCCGAGAAATATGCGCTGCTGCTGCCGCTGCCGGTGCTTGGCCTGCCGCTGCTGCTGGCGCTGTTTCCGGCTGCCGGCCTGTGGCTCGCCCAGTATGCGGCTGGCCGGTCTGCATCGCTTTTCCTGCTGCTCGCGCCGTTTGGCTGGCTGCTCGGTGAATACCTGCGCGGCCATGTGCTGACCGGTTTCCCCTGGAACCAGGTCGGCGCGATCTGGGGCGAGTGGCCGGCCACCATGCAGCTGGCCGCCTATATCGGCGTGGAAGGTCTGGGCCTGATCACCATGCTGGCAGTGTCCGGCCTGGCGCTGGCGCTCACGCTGCTGTCGCCGCGCCTGCGGCTTGTCTCACTGGGCCTGCCACTGCTCTTCGCGCTTGCGCTGGGTGCCGGATCGCTGCGCCTGCCGGCGGCGCATGTGCCCAGCGTGCCCGATGTGCAACTGCGCCTGGTGCAGCCCAGCGTGCCGCAGACGGTGAAATGGCGCGACGACCTGCGCCAGCAACATCTGCAGCAGCATGTCGCGCTCAGCCTCAAGCCGGCGCCGATCCCGCCGACGCATATCATCTGGCCCGAAACCGCGTTGCCCTATCTGCTGGATGAAGAGCCCCAGCTGCGCGACGGCCTGGCGCGCCTGCTGCCGTCGAAGACCGGTGCGCTGATCACCGGCGCACCGCGTCGCGACCCCGCTGCGCAGCGGCCGGTCGTGTTCAACAGCGTCTTCGGCCTGGATGCGCTGGGCAGCATCGCAGGTGTCTACGACAAGATTCATCTCGTGCCGTTCGGCGAATACCTGCCGTTCCGCGGTCTGCTGCATCCGCTCGGTCTCGATGCACTCGCCGCCAGCGGTGTCGATTTCTCGCCGGGCCATCTGTCTGCGCCTGTCATCTTCCCCGGCCTGCCGCCGGTGCGCGTGCTGATCTGCTATGAGGCGATCTTCGCCGATGAAATATCAGATGGCAGCACGACGCCGCGTGCCGGACTATTGCTCAATGTCACCAACGACAGCTGGTTCGGGCGTTCGTCAGGTCCGTATCAGCATCTGGTGGCCGCGCGCTTCCGCGCCGTCGAACAGGGCCTGCCTCTGATCCGCGCGGCGAACAACGGCATCAGTGCGATTGTCGATCCTTATGGCCGTATTCTCACAAGTCTTGGCATCGACGAAATTGGTACCGTCGATGGTGCCTTGCCGCAGGCCTTGCCGCATGACCCGCCTTATGCGCGTATCGGCGACATACCTTTGCTCGCTTTATCGCTAATCCTTCTCATCTGTTGCTTTGTGGCGGATCGTCGCAGCACAAAGCATTGACCCCGATTCGCTCGCGGCCTTTAATCGCGCCTCGCTTTTTTTGATGTGCGTTGCGTGAGGACAGTTCAGTGACGAAGAATGCGGTCGACGTTCATGTCGGCAATCGTTTGAAGTTGCGCCGGACCATGGTCGGCATGAGTCAGGACAAGCTCGGCCAGATGGTCGGCCTGACCTTCCAGCAGATCCAGAAATACGAGAAGGGCGCCAACCGCATCGGCGCCAGCCGGCTGTTCCAGTTCGCGACCATCCTCGATGTTCCGCCGGCCTATTTCTTCGACGGGCTGGAAGGCCAGCCGGTCGCCAATCGCGACGGCCGCCTGCTCGAAGCCGCCGTGCCGGCCGATAGTCCGACCGCGTCCTTCACGCGTGAGGATGTCGAATTGCTGCGGGCCTTCCATGGCCTGCGCCAGCCCGGCCTGCGGCGGCGCATCATCGAGCTGGTCTGGGCCATGGGCGGCGGTGACGGCGTGGATTCCACGGCCGAACCCGTAGAAAGCGAAGAAGCCCCCGTTCGGTCACGCCATTCCGCTTGACCCCCGGGTCAGGCTCTGCGAAATAACCAAACTTTTCCCGTTTTCCAATCCCGGCGAGCGCCAAACGCCGGTGCGGGGAGCGGAGGGTGATAAGCATGGCCGGTTGGCGCGGCCGCTTGAGGAGATAACACGTGGCGCGTTCTTCCTATCTGTTTACCAGTGAATCGGTGTCCGAAGGCCATCCGGACAAGGTCTCCGACCAGATTTCCGATGGCGTGCTGGATCTTTTCCTGAAGGAAGATCCCTATGCGCGCGTCGCCTGCGAAACGCTCGTCACCACCAACCGCGTCGTCATCGCCGGCGAAGTGCGCGGCCCGAAGAGCCTGGTGTCGAAGTCGGGCGCGGTGAACAAGAAGAAGATCGAAGAGGTGGCGCGAGCCACCATCAAGAAGATCGGCTACGAGCAGAAGGGCTTCCACTGGAAGACCGCCAAGGTCGAGGTGCTGCTGCACGGCCAGTCGGCCGACATCGCCGTCGGCGTCGACGCTGCCGGCAACAAGGATGAAGGCGCGGGCGACCAGGGCATCATGTTCGGTTACGCCACCAACGAGACGCCGGAACTGATGCCGGCGCCGCTGCAGCTGTCGCAGAACATTCTCTCGGCGCTGGCCGCCGTCCGCCACAGCGGCAAGGAGCCGCTGCTCGGCCCGGACGCCAAGAGCCAGGTCACCCTGCTGTACAAGAACGGCAAGCCGACCGGCGCGACCGCCATCGTCGTCTCGACCCAGCATGCGCTCAAGGACAAGAAGGGCCGCGTTCTGGAATCGGGCGACATCAAGCGCATCGTGAAGCCTTACGTGACCAAGGTCATGCCGAAGGGCTGGATGTGCGATGACGAGCATTTCTACGTCAACCCGACCGGCCGTTTCGTCATCGGCGGTCCGGACGGCGATTGCGGCCTGACCGGCCGCAAGATCATCGTCGACACTTACGGCGGCGCGGCCCCGCATGGCGGCGGCGCTTTCTCGGGCAAGGATCCGACCAAGGTTGACCGCTCGGCCGCTTACGTTTCGCGCTACCTGGCGAAGAACGTGGTCGCTGCCGGCCTGGCCGACAAGTGCCTGATCCAGCTGTCCTATGCCATCGGCGTCGCCTATCCGCTGTCGGTCTATGTCGACACCTACGGCACCGGCAAGGCCGACGAGAACAAGATCTCGAAGATTCTGCAGGAGCTGGTGAAGCTCAGCCCGCGCGGCATCCGCGAGCATCTGCAGCTGAACCGTCCGATCTACGCCCGCACCGCTGCTTATGGCCATTTCGGCCGCAAGCCGGAAAAGGACGGCGGCTTCTCCTGGGAGAAGACCGATCTGGTCAAGGACCTGAAGTCGGCCTTCAACGTCCGCTAAGGACGCCTTGAGGTTTCGTGTCTGACGAGTCTGATGATGCGGCCGCGCCGCGACGCCTGATCTACGGGCGTCGGCGCGGCCGCAAACTTTCCCCCACCCGCGAAAACCGTTTCGGCGACTGGCTGCCGCGCGTGTCCTTCACGCTGCCGGCACCCGGTGTCACGCTCGATCCGGCCTCGCTGTTCGCCACGCCGAAAAAGGCCTACTGGGTCGAGATCGGCTTCGGCGACGGGGGGCATATGTTCGCGCTGTCGCAGCTTCATCCCGAGATCGGTTTCATCGGCATCGAGCCCTACGAGCATGGCGTCGCCAAGCTGGTGATGCGCATCGCCGAACGCCACGAAAGCGGCGACACGCGCGACAACATCCGCATCCTCACCGACGACGCGCGGCTGTTGCTCAAGGCCTTGCCCGATCGCAGCGTGCAGCGCGGCTTCACGCTGTTTCCCGATCCCTGGCCGAAGAAGCGGCACCAGTGGCGGCGCATCGTGAACAGCGACACGCTGGACGACTGGGCGCGGCTGATCGCGCCGGGCGACGAGCTGCGCGTGGCCACCGATGTGCCGGATTACCAGCGCTGGATGCTGCGCCATATCCTGGCCGAATCGCGCTTCGACTGGCAGGCCGAGGGCAGCGCCGACTGGCTGCAGCGGCCAGCCGACTGGCCGCCCAGCAAATACGAGCAGAAAGCCATCACGGCCGGCCGCACGCCGCACTATTATCGTCTGAGACGGGTCTGATCCCGCCGCTGCGAGGCCGTGCATGCAACGCTTGCCGCTCCGACTGCTGCTGCTGGGTGCCTTCATGGCCGCGCTCGGCGCCACGCTGGCGCTGATGCTCGGCCGTGCGATCGTCACGCCGCTGCCGCCCATGCCGGGCGATGGCGACTTTGCCCTGCTGCACCAGGTGGGCCTCGGCATCGCCGGCAGCCTGGTGATCCAGCTGCTGCTGCTCGGCCGCGGGACCCCGCCTGCGGCGATATATGGCGCGCTCTGGGGTCTTGCCGGCTTCTGGGTCCTGGTCCTGGCCCCCTGGCTGGCCCTGCCGGACAGCGTACCGGGGCAGATTTCTGCGGAAAACGGCGATCGCCTGTTGCTCTGGGGCTTCAGCCTGGGCACGGCCGCGGCCGGTCTCTGGGCTTTGTTGCGGCCCGGGACCCGGCCGCTGACCGGGCGGTTCGGCGGCCTGGTCCTGCTCGCCCTGCCGCTGCTGGTCGGCAGCCTGGGCTGGGCTGGCACGGCCGACCGGCTGGGCACGCCGGGCTTTGGTCTGCTGGTGGATGCCGGGCCAGACTTTGGGGTCTGGCGGCGGCTCGGCCTCAACCTGCTGTTCTGGCTGCTGCTGGGGGTTTTTTCCGCCCTCTCGGCGCGTCGGGCGATGCCGATGCGGGGTGAAAAATCAGGCCCCGTCGAAGCCCCGCCGGAGGGGTGAAAAGCCTTGCATTGGCTGAATTTGCCGCTATAACAGCCTCCGACATTGCTGGCCTGGTCCATGGTCGGATCGGGAAGGGACGTGGGCCAGCCGGCCCATTTTTTGTTTCTACGGGTTCAGCCGGTTTTCGCCGGCCCCGACCGGCCAGTCTGAACCACGGCAGAAACAGCTTTTAGAACGTTCTGAGGACCCCGCAGGCATGGATGCTGCGACCCGGATTGCTGGTCTGATCACGCCGACGCTGGAGTCCATGGGCTTCCAGCTGGTGCGCGTGCGCCTGCTCGGCAACGAGCGGCCGGTGCTGCAGATCATGTTCGAGCGCGATACCGGCGGTGCCCCGCATGACGGCGGCATCACGGTGGACGACTGCGCCGATGTCAGCCGCGCGGTCAGCGCCGTGCTGGATGTGGAAGACCCGATCAGCGATCCCTATCGCCTGGAGGTCTCCTCGCCCGGTCTCGACCGCCCGCTGACCAAGGCGGCCGATTACGAGCGTTTCAAGGGCTTCGCCGCCAAGGTCGAGCTGGGCCGTCCGCTGGATGGCCGCAAGCGCTTCGCCGGCCGCATCGGCGGCCTGCGCGACGGCATGGTGCTGCTGAAGGATGAAGAGAAGGGCAATGAGGCTCACCTGCCGGTGGCCGACATCGCCAATGCCAAACTGATCGTCACCGACGACCTGATCGCCGCTTCGCTGGCCGGTCGTGCGGTGGCGGCCAATCCGTGACTAGGTAACGAGTTTTCGAGGAAAGACGATGGAAACGGTGACCAGTTTCAACCGGATCGAGCTGCTGCAGGTGGCCGATGCCGTGGCCCGCGAGAAGGCGATCGAGCGCGATGTCGTGCTGATGGCGATGGAAGACGCGATCCAGAAGGCGGCGCGCTCGCGTTACGGTCTTGAGAACGACATCCATGCCGAGATCGACCGCAAGTCGGGCGAGATTCGCCTGGAGCGTCATCTGCAGGTCGTCGAGAAGGTCGAGAACGACGCCATCGAGATCGGCCTGATCGAGGCGCAGCGCCGCAATCCCGACGCCCAGGCCGGCGACGTGATCGCCGAGCCGCTGCCGCCGATCGACTTCGGCCGCATCGCTGCGCAGACCGCCAAGCAGGTGATCGTGCAGAAGGTGCGCGAGGCCGAGCGCGAGCGTCAGTATGTCGAATACAAGGACCGTATCGGCGAGATCGTGAACGGCTCGGTCAAGCGCGTCGAATACGGCAACGTCACCGTCGACCTCGGCCGCGCCGAAGCCATCCTGCGCCGCGACGAACTGCTGCCGCGCGAGACCTTCCGCCAGGGCGACCGCTGCCGCGCCTATATCTACGACGTCCGCCGCGAGCCGCGTGGTCCGCAGATTTTCCTGTCGCGCTCGCATCCGCAGCTGATGGCCAAGCTGTTCGCCCAGGAAGTGCCGGAAGTCTATGACGGCATCATCGAAATCCGCGCCGTCGCCCGCGACCCGGGCAGCCGCGCCAAGATCGCTGTCTTCTCGAACGACACTTCGATCGATCCGGTCGGCGCCTGCGTCGGCATGCGCGGCAGCCGCGTCCAGGCCGTGGTGAACGAGCTGCAGGGCGAGAAGATCGACATCATCAAGTGGTCGCCCGATCCGGCCACCTTCATCGTCAACGCGCTGGCCCCGGCCGAAGTGGCCAAGGTCGTGCTCGACGAGGAAGCCAACGCCGTGGAAGTCGTGGTGCCGACCGACCAGCTGTCGCTGGCGATTGGCCGCCGCGGCCAGAACGTGCGCCTGGCTTCGCAGCTGACCGGCTACGACATCGACATCCTCACCGAGGAAGAAGAGTCCGAGCGCCGCCAGAAGGAATTCCGCGAACGCAGCCAGCTGTTTATCGATGCGCTGGATGTCGACGAGACCCTGGCCCAGCTGCTGGTCACCGAAGGCTTCACCAAGGTCGAGGAACTCGCCTATCTGCCGGTCGAGGAACTGGCCGAGATCGAGGGCTTCGACGGCGACATCGCCAATGAGCTGCACGAGCGTGCGGTGGAATACATCGAGAAGCGCAACAGCGAGCTGGAAGAGAAGCGCGTCGCGCTGGGCGTGACCGACGAGGTCGCCCAGATCGAAGGCCTGACCCCGGCGATGCTGGTGGCGCTCGGCGAGAAGGGCGTGAAGACGCTGGACGACCTTGGCGACCTGGCCGGCGACGAGCTGCAGGAAATCGTCGGCGAGGGCATGTCGAACGAGGATGCGAACGCCATCATCATGGCGGCGCGTCAGCACTGGTTCGACGGTGAGGAAACGGCCGGCGAGGCGTAAGCCCGCCGGATTGGAACAAGGGTCTTCGCCATGCCGCAGCGCCGCTGTCTGCTGACCGGCCAGCGCATGGAGGAAGACCGGATGCTGCGCTTTGCCGTTGATGCGGCGGGTGTGGTGGCGCCGGATCCGGCGCATCGGATGGGCGGTCGCGGCCTCTGGCTGGCGCCGTCACGCGATGCGGTGGCGCTGGCAGCGGCCAAGGGGCTGTTTGCCCGGGCTGCGAAACGCAAGCTGCAGGTGCCGGCCGATCTGGCCGACCGCAGCCTGGCAGCCTGGACGGCGCATGCCGCCGCCCAGGTCGCCAAAGCCCGGCGTGCCGGGCTGGTTTTGGCCGGGACGGCCGCGCAGGACGACGACATGGTGTCGGTCGATGCGGGCAGTCTCGGTGGC
>Ga0209675_1001156_pt1 | contig 16028 bp, 13 predicted proteins | sample AraplaCol_mLB_r2_2_FD_184280 | JGI IMG/M metagenome (GOLD analysis project Ga0209675, IMG submission 184280) | Arabidopsis root microbial communities from North Carolina, USA - plate scrape MF_Col_mLB_r2 (SPAdes) (version 3) | ecosystem: Host-associated > Plants > Roots > Endosphere | place... | reverse complement strand
CCTGGCGGTTGCGAAAGGCCTCGGCATAGCCGCGCTGCTGCAGGGCGTAATGCTCTGCATGCACGCTGCCCGAACAGTCGGCGGCGAGCACCAGCGCCAGGTCGACACCGCTCTTGCCTTGCGCCGCCAGACGGCCCGGCAGCATCAGCGCAGCGACGGCCGCGCCGCCTCCGATCAGAACCTGCCGTCGGGCAGGCGTGGAGTGCAGCCGGGATATTGATTGGCCATGCCGCATGCCCGGAAACGATAGCAAGAAATCCCGGCCGCGGGGCAACCCCTCGCTCCGGTTGGTCCGACGCGGTCCGGATGAATTCATAAATACATGAAATAAATAGGAAAAATGACGAAACTTCCCTGTGGATAAACCTTTTGGTAACCTAGGGCCCATGGGTGTCTTCGATATCTATCCTGAATTGCCGGTGAAAAGCGTCGGCATCACGCTCGCCACTGGCGGGCGGCCGATGGCGCGCGCGGAAGTGTTCGCCAATGCGGCAGGCGGGATGCCGGGTGCCGAGATCATGCTGCAGAAGCTGCTGGAGATTCGCGGCGAGATCGGCGGGCCAGACAAGGCCAATGCCGAGCGCGAAGCGTCGGTCCGGGAGTTTCATGGCGCGCCGATCACCTATGACGGCTTCGGCAACGCCTCGCGCAAGCCACCGGTCATGATGATTTACGCCATCGCCTGAACCACGGTCAGGCTTGTACCACCGCAGGAAAGCCGCTATTCGGCGGACCGTACTTCATTTCCGCCCAATCCTGCGGCCCTCCTGATGTCAGCTTTGCCCGACGCCAGCCCGGAAATCAGCTTCGTCATCCCGGTCTACAACAAGGCCGGCATTCTGCCGGCCGTGCTGCGCGCCCTGGCAGGCCAGCAGCTGCCGGGATCGGCGGAATACATCTTTGTCGACGACGCCTCGACCGACGCCTCGGTTTCCGTGCTGGAGCTGCACGGCAAGGCTCTGCCCGCCCTCATCATCCTGCGCAATGCCGGCAATGCCGGCCCCAGCCTGCGCATCAACCAGGGGGTCGCCCGGGCACGCGGCCGGCTGCTCTGCCTGATCGACGCCGATGAGCTGATCCTTCCCGATGCCGTGACTCTGATGCACGGCCTGCTGCGCGAACGCCAGGCCGACATGATCCATGGCAAGGTGCTGCGCAGCGATGCGCCGGCTGATGCCATGGCCCCCGCCCCGCTCGGCGCCGCGCCGGATTACGCGGTCAGCGACCGGCCGCTGGACACGATCCTGCATGGGCGTGGTTTCGTACGTATGACCTGGCTGGTCGAGACCGCGCTATTCCGCGCGGCCGGCGGCTGCGACGAGCGCCTGTTCATCCAGGATGAATCCCTGCCGCTGCGGCTCGCCCGCCACGCCCGACGCTTCATCGACTTCCGTGGCGGCATGACGCTCGCCCCGCAGGCAGGCTCGCATCTGTCCGCCGACAAACGCCAGCAGCATCACGACCGCTTCTTTGCCTATTTCAACCTGCTGCAGGATGCGCCGGACCTGACGTCCGCCCACCGCCGGCGCGTCGCCGCGATCTGCGCCTCGGTCGCATGGAAAGCCCAGCGCCGCAGCGGCCTGCCCCTTGCGACCTTGTCCGCACTGCAGGCATATCTGGCTGGCAAGCTGGGCTTCACGGTGTCCTCTGCCTATCTGGATCGCGCCGCCGCCGCATTCCAGACCCTGCCCAACATCCGCCGTCCCGTGCCCACATCATCTGTCGCGCCATGATCAGAACCGATATTGCTTCCCTGGAACTTCGCGACGAACGGGTCTGGGCCGACAGGCTGCGGCAATTCAATCTCGTCCTGTTCGCGCTGCTGCCTGTCCTGCTGCTGTTCGCACGTGGCGCCGCCGACGCGGCCGCCAGCATCATCGGCGTGAGTTATCTCGCCGTCCTGATCAGCGGCCGGCGCTGGGACATCACGCGGCATCCGTTGCTGATTGTCCTGCTCATCATCTGGCTTGTGCTCAATATTCTGGTTTCTCCGCTGGCCGTCAGCCCCGCGGCTTCATTCTCCCGCAGCCTGCCCTGGCTGCGCTTCGCGCTCCTGTTCGCCGCGGCGATGACCTGGTTGTTCCGGTCGCGCAGCGACCTGAAGATCGTGATCGGCCTGTGGTCGGCCTGCCTGGCCTTCAGCATCGTCGACGGGCTGGTGCAGCTGATCCGCGGAACCTCGCTGCTGGGCATTCCCATGTATCTGGACGTGCGCATCACCGGCCCGCTGGATCGCCCCAATATCGGCATGTTCGTCGCCCGCATCGGCTTCCCGCTGCTGCCCGCCGCACTCCTGCTGCTGCCGCGTCGCGTCCTCTGGCCGACCGTCGCAATCGTCCTGGCCGCCTTGGTCGGACTCATATTCATTCTCCTGACAGGCGAGCGCGCCGCGGCCATGCTGGCCATGCTGGCCATCATAACGGCCGCCTGCGGCAGCGTTCTGGTCTTCCCGCGCTATCGCCTTTACGGCCTGGCTGCCATCGGCGGCGTCGCCGGCCTGCTGACGCTCGTCGCGCTGAGCAGCGAGCGCCTCATGATCCGCGTCCTGCAGTTCGGCATCATCATCCGCAATATCCGAGACTCGCATTATGGCGAGCTGTTCAGCGTCGGGTTGGACATGTGGCTGCAGAATCCCCTGCTCGGCACCGGCCTGAAGACCTTCGACCTCGTCTGCAACGCACAATTCCTCCAACGGATGTCCGATGGCTGCCCGCAACATCCGCATAACGTCTATATCGAATGGCTGGCGAGCAGCGGCATCGTGGGACTGGCCGGATATCTTGTGTTCCTGCTGCTGCTGCTGCTGGCGGCATGGCCGCTGCTGCGTGGCAACACCATGACCCGCCTGATCGGACTGCTGGTCGCCGGCAGCCTGGTATTGCTGTTGTTCCCGCTGACCGCCAGCCAGAGCATATTCAGCAACTGGCCTGCGCTGGTGTTCTGGACCAGCCTGTCGATGACGTTTGCCGTTGTCCGGCTGGCATTGAAGGAAGACGACTGAAGCGCCATGGCGATCCTGGTCATCAAGCATTCGGCGCTGGGCGACATGATTCTCGCCCTGCCGCTGCTGGCGGCGATCCGGCGGCATCATCCGGACGAGACGATCGTGCTGCTGACCACCGCGCCCTATGTTGACCTGGTGCAGCGTTCCGACCTGGTGGACGAGGTCTGGACCGATACGCGGCCCAGCCTGTGGCAGATCGGCGCGACCTGGCGTCTGATCCGCCGCATCCGGCAGGGCGGTTTCAGCCGTATTTATGACCTGCAGGGCACCCAGCGTACGCGCGGCTATTACCGCCTGCTGGGCAGCCCGCGTGACATCTGGGTCGGCAATGTGCCGGACTGCCGCTATTACATTCCAGATCCCACCGCGCCGATCCACATCGCCGACCTGCGCGCGCAGCAGCTGGCGCTGGTGGGCATTCCCGACCCCGGCCTGCCCGACCTGACTTTCCTCGACACCGACATCGCGCGGTTCGACCTGCCGCAGCGCTTTGCGCTGCTGGCGCCCGGCGGCGCACCGCATCGCCCGGCCAAACGCTGGCCGGCGGCGGCGTTTGCCGAGCTGGCGCGCCACCTGCTGCTGCAGGGCATCACGCCGGTCCTGGTCGGCCGCACACCCGAACGCGCCGAAATCGATGCCGTGATCGCTGCCGCGCCCGGCAGTCGCAGCCTGTGCGACCAAACCTCGATCGCCGATCTGGCCACGCTGGGCCGCGCCGCCGTGCTGGCGGTCGGCAACGATACCGGCCCGATGCATATCATCACGGCCAGCGGCTGCCCCTCGGTGGTGCTGTATTCGGCCGAGTCCGATCCACGCAAGATTTCACCGCGCGGTGACTGGGTGACGCTCCTGCAGCGGCCGAGCCTGCAGGACCTGCCGGCCGCCGATGTGATCGCGGCCCTGCCGAAAACCTGAGATCAGAGCCAGCGTATTGGCCAGCGCGGCCCGGGCCGCAGGCGGCTCCACATGAAGGCCGCCGCCAACAGGATCAGCAAAGCGGGCAGCAGCGGATAGCCCAGGAACAGCCAGCCGCTTTTCAGATTCAGGACGATCAGCGGATTGGCGCCGGCCGGCGGATGCATGATGTTCAGCATCTTCATGACGACGGCAATCAGCGCCACGCCAAGACCCATCGTCCAGACATTGCTGCCGAACAGCTGCAGAAGCGCGATGCCGATGGCTGCGCCCAGCAGATGCGAAACCAGCACGGCCACCGGCCGCGATCCCTCATGAAGCGGAAAACAGAACAGCAGGATCGCCGTGCTGCCCAGCGAGGTCAACGCCAGGCCATGTTCCGCATCGATGATCCAGAGCACCAGCCCGAGGCTGGGAACGATCCCGAGCAGAATCCACACGGCATCGAGAAGGGCGGCCCTAGTCACGGTCGGTTTTCTCGTCTTCCCTGAACAACGGCACGGTATCGCGTTCCGATCGTGATGTCAGCGGCGCGCGCGGATCGGCGATCCAGCCGGCGATGTCGCGCCACACCGTCTCGGCCTGCAGGTCGCGCAGCAACAGATGCCAGCCCTGGGCATAAATGCCGACGCGCAGGTCGATGCCGGGCACCGCGCGCAGCTTCTGGACATAGGCCTCGACCGGCTTTTTCGGGATCACCTCGTCCTTCACGCCGTAGAGCAGCAGCACCGGCAGGCCCGTGGGCTCCACCGCGGCAGCGTTGTCCATCAGATTGACCAGGCCATGGATGGCATCGACGCGCGTCGCCTTGATGAACAGCGGGTCGCGCGACAGCCGGCGCAGCATTTCGATATTGTCGGAGGCCTGGATCTTGATGCCGCTGCCGGTGAAGGTCTTCCAGGGAATGGTGTAGCTGGTCAGCCACAAGGCTACGCGATAGTGCAGCGGCATGGTGGCGCGGCCCCAGACCGCCGGCGCGGTCAGCACCATCGCCTGCGGTCGCGCGGCGCCGGCGCTGCGGCTCAGGGCATGCAGCGCCACGGCGCCGCCCATGCTCTCGCCCAGCCAATACAGCGGCACATCCGGGTGACTGCGCCGCAGGGCCGCACTCAGTTCGATCACATCATCCGCGATGCGGTCTTCGCCTGGCCACAGACCGGTGAAGGGTGCACGGCCGAAACCGCGCTGGTCCGGTGCGTAGGTGGCGATGCCGCGCTGTGCCCACCATTCGGCCGCCTCGGTGAAGGCGTTGCTGTAGTCGTTGAAGCCATGCAGGGCGAGGATCACCGCTTTCGGCGCGCCACCCTCCGGCAGCCAGCGGCGCAACGGCAGCACGCGTCCATCGCCAGCCTGCCACTGCGTTTCCGGTTCAGCACTCACGACGGGCGTCTGACGCTCATTTCCCGGCGGCTGCAGTCGCGGCGCGCAGCCGGCCAGAAGCAGCAGGCAGGCCAGCGCAATGCAGCCCAGCCCGCTCCGCATCAGGCGATCCTGGCCGGGTGGCGGATACGTTCGGGCGGGAAGATCAGCGTGGCGGTGGTGCCGGCGCTCTTGCGGCTGGCCAGATGGATCTGGCCGTCATGCAGCTCGATCAGGCGGCGGGTGATCGGCAGGCCGAGGCCGCTGCCGCCGGTTTCACGCGCGCGCAGCGAGTCACCGCCCTGCGAGAAAGGCTCGAACACGCGCTTGAGCTGATTGTCGCTCATGCCCATGCCCGTATCGCGCACCCGGATCGCCAGGCCGCCATCGGTGAGCAGGGCCGCGGCGATCTCCACCCTGCCGCCCTCGGGCGTGAACTTGATCGCGTTGCTCAGCAGGTTGAGCAGCATCTGGCGCAGCAGGCGGTCATCGGCCTGCAGCCGCGGCAGGATGGCCGGCAGGTTGCGGGCAAGCTCGATCCCCTTGCCTTCCGCCGTCACTTCCACCAGGGACACAGCCTGATCCACCGCCTCGGCCACGTTGATCTCGCTTTCGCTCAGTTCCAGCCGGCCCGCCTCGATCCGCGACATGTCGAGCACGTCATTGATCAGCGACAGCAGATGCTGGCCGCTTTTCTGGATGCCGTCCAGATAATCGTCGTAGCGCGGGTTGCCGACCGGGCCGAACAGGCCCTGCCGCATGATGTCGGTAAAACCGAGGATGGCGTTCAGCGGCGTGCGCAGCTCATGGCTCATGGTGGCCAGGAAATTCGACTTGGTCCGGCTCGCCTCCACCGCCTGCCGCCGGGCCTGTTCCAGGTCGGTGGTCATCGAGCGCATCTCGACATGCGCCGTCTCGGTGGCACGCAGCTGCCGCATCAGCGCATAGGCAAAACCTATCACCAGCAGCCAGGTCAGCACGGCGGCGCCGATCAGGATCGTGTAAAGCCGCGACAGCCGTTCACGCGATTCTTCCAGCCGCTTGATGCCGATGGTGTTCACGCCGCTGGTGAACAGGTTGAAGTCGGGATTGATCTCGCGCGCCGAGCGGGCGATGGCGTAGCCGGCTTCGGTATTGCCCGCCTCAAAAGCGACAAGATGCGGCTCCCAGTTGCGCACCGCCTGGGCGATGCGCAGCAGCACAGGATAGAGATCGCGGTCGCCGCGATAGACCGCGCCGGCCTCGCCCACTTCCAGCAACTGCAGCCGACTGTATAGAATCTCATAGCGGCGGCGCACTTCTTCCTTGCCGGCGCCCGGCACGCCGGCCAGCGTTTCCAGCAGGCCAGCGCGGAAAGCCTGATGCTCGTTGCGGAACTGCACGCCGTCCCAGATCACGTTCTGGAAGGAAAAGCGGTTGTATTCGCCCTGCTGCACATACAGATAGCTGGCCAGCACGATGGACAGCGTCACCAGGGTGGCCACCATCACCACGACGAAACGCCGGCCGGCGCCCGCCAGGGCCTCGGGATGGGCTTGCACCGTCTTGGGCAGGAAGCGTCTCGGCATCGTTTATCCCGTCAGGGTCGCACGTCGAGGCGGTTCAGTTGCCAGACCGAGCGGATATAGACGCTGTCGGTCTGTAATGCGCGGTCGCTGTCGTACGGATAGATGATGAAAAGCGGCCCCTTGTTGCGCAGGGTCAACGGTTCGCCATCCGCCTTCATCGCCAGGATGACATTGTAGCGGCGCGCATCGGCCACCGGGATCTGCGCGGCGTAATCGTTGAGGGCGCTGGCCTGAAGGGTATCGCCTCTGGCCTCCACCGCATCCAGCACGGCATGCAGGGACACGCCCTCAAAGCGCATGGTCTTGGCATGCCAGGGCGTCGCGGTGACGACCTCGCTGACGCCCAGCTGCTCCAGCATCGCGCGGTCGAACCGCGCCAGTCTTTTGCCATCCGGGCCGTTGCCGTTATGGCGACCGATCAGGCCGGTGATCGTCAGCAGCACCTCGCCCTGCGGCTGCGCCAAGGGTTGCGACTGGGGCTCGGCCGACATCGCAGCCGGCGCACCGCACAGCAGGGCAAGACACAGAATGCAGCCGGCCAGGCGGCGCAGCCGATACCAATACGCTTCCTTCACCCCGTCCCCCGCGACGCCATCCGGCTTCCGGCCTGTAACCTTCTGTACACGCCTCATCGATCCGGAGTGGCATCGCGCCGGGAAAAAATCAAGGTTGTCGGCGTTACAAGGTCCGAGTCACGCCGCCATCGACATCAATAATCGCACCCTGCAGATACCCCGCCTGCGGAGAGGCGAGAAAAGCCACGGTCCGGGCAATTTCTGCGGGTTCGCCGAATCGTGCGACGCCCATGCTGCGCGGCAGCTGTTTCGCCGCCTCTGCCTCCGGCAGCCCCTTCTCCTTGGCGAAGGTGCGGACCCGCACCTGCAGCCGTTCGGTGGCGATGGCGCCGGGATTGATCGCATTCACCCGCACGCCATCCTGGATGCCGCGGTCGGCCAGCACCTTGGTCAGGTTCATGCTGGCGGCATTGACCGAACCGCCGATGGCGAATTCCGCCGTGCCGGTGCGGCCGCCGACGCCGATGATGTTGACGACGCTGCCGGCAGATTTGATCAGGTGCGGCCAGGCAGCGCGGCTCAACCGCATCGCGCCGAAGAATTTCAACGCATAGCCATCGGCCCAGTCCTCGTCGGTCAGCGTGAGGAAATCGCCCCGCTTGGTGGCGCCGGCATTGTTCACCAGCAGGTCGAGGCTGCCAAATTTCGCAACGGTCGCCGCGATCACCTGCGCCGGCACCGCCGGATCGCGCAGATCGACGGCCTGCACCAGCGTCTCGGTCTTCAGGCTGCCGGCAACCTCCTGCAGCAAATCCGCCGAACGCGCCGCCAGCACCAGCTTCATGCCTTCGGCCGCGAGTTCCTCGGCGATGGCGCGGCCGATGCCCTTGCTGGCGCCCGTGACGATGGCGACCTTGCCGGCGAGTTTCAAATCCATGGTTATCCTCCTGATGGCGTCCCGCTTCCAAGGCGGGTTAGTCTGGGCCCATAAGAAAACAGGGAGGCAGCATGTTTCGCAACGATCTGTTCCAGAACAAACGCATCCTGGTCACCGGCGGCGGCACCGGCCTGGGCAAGGCGATGGCGCAGCGGCTGATGGAGCTGGGCGCGGAGCTGCATATCTGCGGCCGGCGCGAGAGCGTGCTGCAGGAGACCGCCGCCGAACTGGCCAGGGTCACCGGCGGCAAAATCTACAGCCATCCTTGCGACATCCGCGTAGCGCAGGCGGTGGACGAGATGATCGAACGGATCTGGCAGGAACACGGCCCGCTGGACGGGCTGGTCAACAACGCCGCCGGCAACTTCATCGCCCGATCGGAAGACCTGAGCCAGCGCGGCTTCGACGCCATCGCCAATATCGTGCTGCATGGCAGCTTCTATGTGACGCAGGCCGTGGGCAAACGCTGGATCGCGGGCAAGCGCGGCGGCAGCGTTGTCTCCATCGTCACCACCTGGGTGCGCAGCGGCTCGGCTTTCGTGGTGCCCTCGGCCATGTCGAAGGCCGGCATCGCGGCGATGACCCAGTCGCTGGCTGTGGAATGGGGGCCGAAAGGCATCCGGCTCAACGCCATCGCGCCGGGTCCCTTCCCCACCGAAGGCATGACCAAGCGGCTCGCGCCGACGGAAGCGCTGGAACAGCGCATGATCAACGCCATCCCGATGCGCCGCGTCGGCAACCTGCCCGAACTGGCCAACCTCGCCGCCTTCCTGCTAGCCGATGACGTCGGCTACCTGACCGGCGAGGTGATCGCCATCGACGGCGGCCAGTGGCTCAACTCAGCCGCCGGCTTCGGCGCGCTGAGCGACCTGACCGATGCCGACTGGCAGGAGATCCGCACCAGCATCGAGGCCACCAATGCGAAGGACAAGGCCAGGCGGACGGTCTAGGCGCCCGGCCCGTTGGTTGCATAGGAAACCATAGGTATTTCAATGAAATAAAGCTTGGGAAAGGCTTCGCTTTGCCGTTGCGGAAGCGCAGACTGTGCCTGCATTTTCATCACAGTCTCCCACTGCAGAAGAGGCACCTTCATGAGCAGCGATACGGCAACCCGCCTGGAGCATGACTCGCTCGGCGAGATGGCGATCCCGGCCGCAGCCTATTACGGCATCCAGACCCAGCGCGCGCTGGACAACTTCCATATCTCCGGCATCGGCATCAACCACTATCCGAACCTGATCCGTGCCTTCGGCATGGTGAAGCGCGCCTGCGCGGCGGCGAACAAGAAGCTCGGCTATCTCGAAGCCGAGAAATACAAGGGCATCGCGCAGGCCTGCGACGAGCTGGTCGACGGCAAGCTGCATGAATGGTTCACCATTGACGTGTTTCAGGGCGGGGCCGGCACCTCCACCAACATGAACGTCAACGAGGTGGTGGCCAATCGCGGCCTGGAGCTGCTGGGCTTCCACAAGGGCGAGTACCAGCACCTGCATCCCAACGACGACGTCAACCTGTCGCAGTCGACCAACGACGTCTATCCCACCGCCGTGCGCCTCGCCGTCATCCTCAGCCATACCGAGCTGATGAAGGCGCTGGATGCGCTGGCCTATGAATTCCGCCAGCGCGGCGTCGAATTCGCCGACATCATCAAGCTGGGCCGCACCCAGCTGCAGGATGCCGTGCCGATGACCTTGGGTCAGGAATTCGAGGCTTTCGCCATCAACATCAAGGAAGACGTCGCGCGCGGCGACGAGATCGTGAAACTGTTCCGCGAGATCAATCTGGGCGGCACGGCCGTGGGCACCGGCATCAACACCGAGCCGGAATATTCCAACCTCGCCATCGAGGAACTGACGCGCATCTGCGGCGTCGAGATGGTGCGCGCCGCCAACCTGATCGAGGCGAGCTGGGACATGGGCGCTTTCGTGCTCTATTCCGGCATGCTGAAGCGCATCGCGGTCAAGCTCAGCAAGATCGCCAACGACCTGCGCCTGCTCTCGTCCGGTCCGCGTGGCGGCTTCGGCGAAATCTCGCTGCCGCCGATGCAGCCCGGCTCGTCGATCATGCCGGGCAAGGTCAATCCGGTGATCCCAGAAGTGGTCAACCAGGTCTGCTTCCAGGTGATCGGCAAGGACATGGCCGTGACCATGGCGGCCGAGGCCGGCCAGCTGCAGCTCAACGTGATGGAGCCGCTGATCGTCTACAACACGCTGTCCTCGATGCAGCTGCTGTCGCGGGCCGCGCGCACGCTGGCCGAGAAATGCGTCAGCGGCATCCAGGCCAACGTGGAGCAGGCAAAGCGCCATGTGGAAGCCAGCGTCGGCATCGTCACGGCGCTGAACCCCTTCATCGGCTACGAGAAGGCCGCCTGGCTCGCCAAGGAAGCGCTCAAGACCGGCCGCACGGTGCGCGAACTCTGCATCGAGAAGGAATGGCTGACCGAGGCACAGCTCGATGACATCCTCGATGTCGCCAAGCTGACCGCGCCGCGCCGTCGCGGCCGCAAGATCGTGGCGCCCACGACCTGAGGCCTGACATCGTAAAGTCACAGCCTGTGCGGTATTCGCGCATCCTGCCGCATTGCGGCATGCATTGGTTTTGACTCGGTAGAATGATGCCCCTACCCTCCTGTGCCAAAGCTGCGTCCAAGCAGCGGCACAGGAGGAAACCATGGTCGCATCGCATCGCCTGACGGCGCTGTCGTCGCTTTCCCTCACCCTGCTTCTCAGCGCCTGCGCCACCGCGCCGCGCGATCCGGCCGCCGCCTGCGCCGCCCTGATCCAGCCCATCGCAGCAAGCAGCATCGGCCTGCCCACCGGCGGCGCCATCATCGAGACCGCGACGCTGACGCCGGCCTCCGCCGCCGCGGCCGTGGCCAATCCGCCCTTCTCGCCCACGCCGCCCGAACTGATCGTGCCGGCCTATCCCGAACATTGCCGCGTGCTGGGCCAGATCGCCGCAGTCGATCCGCAGGCGCCACCGATCAAGTTCCAGGTCAACCTGCCGAGCGACTGGAACGGCCGCTCGGTGCAGTATGGCGGCGGCGGCTTCAACGGCGTGCTGATTACCGGCCTCACCATGCCGCCTGCCGCGCGCCCCGACCGTCCGCATCCGCTCGGCCGCGGTTATGTCACCTACGGCACGGATTCCGGCCACCAGAATGCGCCCAACGTGCCGCTACAGGCTTTTGCGCTGAATGACGAAGCATTGGTGAACTTCTCGCACGCCTCCTACAAGAAGGTGCGTGACGTCGCCGTCGAGCTGATGAAGCGGCGCTACGGCAAGGGGCCCGAGAAGCTCTACTTTTTCGGCAGCTCCGAGGGCGGCCGCGAGGGCCTGACGATGGCCCAGCGCTATCCGAACGATTTCGATGGCATCTTCAGCCGCGTGCCGGTCATCAACTGGGTCGGACTCCAGGCTGCCGGCACCCGCATGGGCATCGCGCTGACGCAAGGCTGGATCAGCCCTGAGAAAGTGAAGCTGGTCGCCGATGCGGCGCTCAATGCCTGCGACGACCGCGACGGCCTGAAGGACGGCATCATCAGCGACCATGAAGGCTGCAAGCGCGTCTTCGATGTGGCGCGCCTGCGCTGCCCCGGCCCGAGCAATCCGATGTGCCTGACCGATGGCGAGATCCGCGCGGTGCAGACACTGCATTCTTCGGTGAACTTCAATTTCGATCTCGCCAACGGCGTGCGCAGCTATCCGGGTTTCGGCATCGGCGGCGAAGCGGCGAGCGGCACCGGCCCGGTCGGCGGCTGGGTCAGCTGGCAGACCGGCATGGCGCCGCCGGTGGTGCCGGCCACCAATGCCAGCAGCCGCGCCTGGCTCTATGGCAGCGGCGCGATCCAGTATTTCCTCGCGCGCGATCCGAATTACGATCCGCGCCAGTATACCGTCGACAGTTTCCGTGAGCGTGCCCAGGTGATTTCCGGCCTGATGGATTCCACCAATCCGGACCTGAGCGTTTTCGCCGCGCGCGGCGGCAAGCTGGTGGTGGCCGAGCAGATGGCCGATTACGCCCAGAGCCCCTATGCCGGCATCCAGTATTACCAGTCGGTGGTGACGAAGATGACGCAGCCGGCGGTCGACCGCTTCATGCGGCTCTATGTGACGCCGGGTGCCGACCATGTCGGCGTCGGCGCGCCATCTGCCGTCGACATGCTGGAGGTGGTGAGCAACTGGGTGGAGCGCGGCCAGGCGCCGGGCGACCTGGTACAGAGCGCGCACCAGACCGCACCGCCGTTTGCGATCACGGCCTCGCGTCCGATGTGCCGCTATCCTGCTTTCCCGCGCTATCGCGGCGGCGACGTTGCCAATGCGGCCAGCTTCGAGTGTTCGATGCCTTAAGTGAAAGTGGCGTCCGCCGTCATCGCCAGCGCGCCGTCGACATCGGCGATCCAGAGCGACAGACCGCCGTCATGGGCGGTCCTGGCGCGCAGCTGGAAGGGCTGGCCGTCGATCACCGGGCGGCGACCGCGGAAACTGAATTTGGCGAGCGCCACGCCCGGCCGCAGGCTGGTGGCGAAATCCACCAGCAGGGTCGCCAGCAAAGGCCCGTGCACGACCAGGCCGCGATAGCCCTCCACGTCGCGCGCATAGTCACGGTCGTAATGGATGCGGTGGCCGTTGAAGGTAAGTGCCGAATAGCGGAACAGCAGCACCGGGTCGGCCGTGTAGTCGGCTTTCCACTGATAGTCGCCTGAAGCCGTATCCGGCTCGGGCAGTTTCGCGCCTGGCAGTTCCTCGCGATAGACGATGTCGTGACGGTCGGTCACCGCCACCGTATCGGCATCGAAGATGTCATGCCGCACGGTGACAAATACGAGGCGTCCGCTGCGGCCGCTTTTCTCCTCGATGCTTTCGACCGTGGAGAGCCGCTTGGTCGGCAGGCCGAGCAACAGCGGGCGATGGAATTCAAGCCGGCTGCCGGCCCACATGCGCCGCGTCTGGCTGCCACCCCACAGCTGGCCGACATCGGGCAGGAAGCCGCCCAAAGCCGGATGGCCGTCGCGACCGAGACTTTTACGCTCGGCGATGGTCCAGAAATACAGCCAGTGCCGTAAGTAAGGCAGCGGGCTCTGCTCGACCAGCGCGTCGTCGGGCTGGTTCAGCGCGCGCGCCAATGCGATGCAGCGTTCGGGCAAAAAAAGATCGGCGGCCGTATCCTGGCCGCCGATCCAATCTTTCAGCGATGTCTTGTCGGCCATGCCGACAGTCTAGCCTTACTGCCGGGACTTGCCCACCGCCTCGCGCAGCAGCAGGTAGACCTTGCCGATATCGGCGGTGACGAAGGCCGAGGTCAGCAGTTCCTCGTGCTCCACACCCTTGGCGCCGGCCAGCACGCGTTCGAATTCGGCGATATAGCGTTCGGTGAAATCGCGGAACTCGCCATTCTCCTGGTACTTGTCGCGGATCTTGTCCAGGTCCTTCTGGTCGATCAGCTTGCGGGTGAACAGGCCGCGCTCGCCCTTGTAGTAGCGGCGCCACAGGTCTTCCGACAGGTCGCGGTTGAGCAGGCGGCTGATGTCGATGGCCATCGAGTTGAGATGGCCGGTGACAAAGGCTGCCGTCTTGAGGAACTGTTCGCCGCGCAGCGCCTGGGTGGCCTTGCGCAGCGCCTCGGCCTCGATGCTGGCGGTACGCGCCGCTTCAGCCAGCGCTTTCGAGTCCGCCTTGAGGCTGGCCTCGGCCGAGGCCGCCTCGCTGGCGGCGCGGGCCGCAGCGGACGACAGTTCCTGGGCACGCGAGGCGAGGATTTCCGCCGTCTCGGCCGCACGCGCCGTGGCGCGGTCGGTGATGGCGCTGAACTCGTTGCCGGTGCGCGCCATGCGCTCGCCGATCTCGGTGACCTTCTCCGACAGACGCGAGGAGCGCGTATCGACCTCGTCGGCCTGGCGACGGAAGCCGTCGCTCATCCGGTCGGTCTGCTTCATCGCGTCTTCGACGATGTTGGCCAGCTCGCGGGTACGGTTGCGCAGCACTTCGCTCGCATCGTCGATACGACCCGAGGCGTTGCCGACCGCGAGGTTGATCTCGCGGGCGCGGGCGTCGAAGGTGGCGCCGACCTGCTCGACGCGGGTGACCGCCTCGTCCGATACGCGGGAGACTTCCTGGGCCTGGCGGCGGAAGCTGTCGCCGATATTCGCGGTCTTGAGGATCGCGGCATCCGAGGCCTCGGCCAGTTCCTGCACGCGGCCGCGGAAGTTCTCGCGGATGTTTTCCGCCTGGCGGGTCAGTTCGCCCGACAGCGTGGTGAGCGCGCCGGCCTGCTCGTGGATGGTGCTGCGCAGTTCCAGCGTGCGGTCGACCACGCTCTGCGCCGCCTCGCCCAGCTCCAGCGAGCGGATGCGGGCGGTATCGCCGGCGGTGTTGATGCTGCCGGTCGCCTTTTCGGACGCAGCAGTCAGCGCGGCCACTTCCAGCTGCGCCTTGTCGCTCATGCTGAGCAGAGCGCTGGTCTGGGCGCTGGCCTTCTCGGCCAGCGTCGCCATGGCTTCGGCCACGTTGACGGCCAGGTCCTGCAGGTCGCGGGCACGCGCCTGCGCGGTGCTGCCGGCCAGCTGCGATTCCATCGCGGCGCGTTCGGCGGCGGCGCTGAGCGAATGGGCCTGCACCTGCGCGGTCTCGCTCACCTGATGCAGACGCTGGGCGGCGCGTTCGGCGGCGGCCTGCAGCTGCACGGCATCCTGGCCGGCGCTCTCGCCGGCCGAGCGCAGGCGCTGCGCCGTGCGGGCGGCGGCCTGGTCGAGGCCGTCGACCTGGTCGCGCACGCTGGTGCCGGTTTCGGTGATGCGCTTGGCAACGCCGTCGATGGTGACGCCGAACTGCTCGGCATGGCCGCGCAGCAGCGTGCCGGCGGCGCCGATCTGGTCGTCGGCGCGCTGGGTCGCCTGGGCGAGCAGCGCATTGGCCTGCGTCATGGTTTCCTGCACCTGGGCGGCCATGTCGAGCGCTTCGCGGCCGGCCTGGGCCAGGGTCTCGATCCGCGCCTTGATGCTGTCGTCGGCCTCGCCGATCTTGGACAGTGCGCGGCCCGCGGTTTCATCCAGCGTGTCAGCGCGCTGCTTCAGCTCGTCGCCGGTGCGCATGGCGCGGTCGGCGATCTGCTGCAGCGTGGACGTCATGTTGGCGCCCTCGCGGCGCAGCGCGTCGCCGGCCTGGGCCAGACGCTGGTCGGCCAGTTCGGCGGCGGAGGCCAGCTGGTCGGACTGGTGCCGCACCAGGTTGCCGGTCAGCTTGAGGCGCTGTTCCGCCTGGGTGGCGGATTCGGCGAAGGCATCGGCCTGCTGGGTGGCAGACGCGCCGGCCTGTTCCAGCGCCTGGGTGCGGGTGCGCATGTCGTCGGCCGAGAGGCGCAGCTTCTCGGCGACACGGGCGCCCTGGTCGTCGAGCGCGCCGACCTCGGAGCGGATCGTCTCGCCGATATCACGGATGCGGCCGATGGTGGTGCCGGTGGCATGCTCGATCTCGCGCACGCGCTCGCGCAGCACGGTGCCGGCGGCCTCGGCGCTGTCGATCACCTTCTGGCTGGCGTTGCTGAACAGCTGCGTTTCGCGGCCGAAGCTTTCGCTCGCCGCGGTGGCGCGCGCCACCGTGACTTCGGCGGCCGTGGTGATGACCTGCGCGCTCTCGGCAAAGCTGAGGCCGATGCGGCCGGCTTCGCCGCCGGCGCGGGTGACCGACTGCTCCAGCGCGATGATCTTCTGCTCAAGCTGGGTGGCGATCTG
>Ga0209675_1001154_pt1 | contig 16072 bp, 11 predicted proteins | sample AraplaCol_mLB_r2_2_FD_184280 | JGI IMG/M metagenome (GOLD analysis project Ga0209675, IMG submission 184280) | Arabidopsis root microbial communities from North Carolina, USA - plate scrape MF_Col_mLB_r2 (SPAdes) (version 3) | ecosystem: Host-associated > Plants > Roots > Endosphere | place... | reverse complement strand
GGATCAGGCTTTCGCCCATTGTCCAATATTCCCCACTGCTGCCTCCCGTAGGAGTCTGGGCCGTGTCTCAGTCCCAGTGTGGCTGATCATCCTCTCAGACCAGCTAAGGATCGTCGCCTTGGTGAGCCATTACCTCACCAACTAGCTAATCCTACGCGGGCTACTCCTTCGGCGATGAATCTTTCATCCGTAGATCGTATCCGGTATTAGCACAAGTTTCCCTGTGTTATTCCGAACCGAAGGGCATATTCCCACGCGTTACTCACCCGTGCGCCACTCCCCTTGCGGAGCGTTCGACTTGCATGTGTTAGGCCTGCCGCCAGCGTTCATTCTGAGCCAGGATCAAACTCTCAAGTTGACTTGAGAAATCCCGATTACTCTTACTGTAGTCACCCTGATCAGCCTTGCGGCCGGGGGTCAGGATGACATCGCATAGCATTGTTGCTGCCGTCGTGAGACGACAACAACACCTTACTAAGTGATGCTTGAGCAACCGGTTTTGATCCACTTGATCTATTCGATCAGTGTGATCGGCACCGCCGCCCACGCATCTCTTCCATTCCGATTTACGATGTCCAACAACAAACTGCTTTCGCAGCTCGCCCTCCAGTGTGGGCTATCCCCGTCATCCACAGGGTTCGTACCCTTTAGAGACAGAAAAGACGCTGCCGTTCCGTGTGTCCCGTACGCTACTCTTGGGACCACCGTCCGACCGCGTCGTGGGGCGGTTTATATTCAGATCACCCCGACCCGTCAACGGCTATTTTCAAAAAAAATACATACCCCACGAAATGGGGATAAGTGCCGATTTATCCACAAGATTTGGTAAGGAGATTGCGCGGAATCGCATGGCGCGGCGCTGATAATTTCGGCGCTACGGCAAAGCTGCGGCGGCGATAATTTCTTGACCCCCCGGACTCCGCTGGCGATAGTCTTTGCGCCCGCGTTGGGGCGCGTTCCGGAAACGGGGGATGGTGTTGCGTAAGTCTTTTGATTTCAATCGCTTAGGCCTTTCCAAGGCCCTGCGGGCGCCGACGGTGATTCTCCCGGCGGCGATTCTGACCGCCGGTTTGCTCGGCGGCCTCGTCTATATGTCCTCCAAATCCCGCAAAGCCGAACCCGCCTCTTCTGTAGAGAGCGCCGTGGCTGAGGCTTTCCGCATCGCGCCCGCGCTCGAGAGCTTCGTCACCCAGCCCGATATATGGTGGCCGCAGGAACTGAGCGCTGAAGATCTGCTGCCCACGAAAGTCCTGAAGAAGGTTGCCGTCGCGCCTGGCGATACGCTGATGCAGCTTCTGACTGATGCCGGCGCAGAACCCGCAGACAGCCAGGCCGCGATCAGCGCGCTGAATGCGAAGTTCAATCCGCGCCGCCTGAAGGTTGGCCAGGAAATCACGCTGACCTTCGAGCGCAACGACGCCGACAGCTATCGCCTGTTCGAGATGTCGCTGTCGCCCAGCATCGAGCGTGAAGTGAATGTCACGCGCAGCGACAGCGGCTTCCGCGCCAATGAAACCGTACGCGAGTTCAATGTCGATCGCGCGCGCATCGCCGGCACCATCGACGACAGCCTTTATAATGCCGGCACTGCCGCGGGCCTGAACAACACGCTGCTCACCGAATTCATCCGCATCTTCTCATACGATGTCGACTTCCAGCGCGAAGTGCAGCCGGGCGACCGGTTCGAGTTGTTCTTTGATCGCCACTTCGATGATAACGGCAAGACGGTGAAGACCGGGCGTATCGCGGCCGCCTCGATGACACTGTCGGGCCGCGAGCTGCGCTACTACTTCTACCAGCCGTCCGATGGCGGCGATGCCGACTACTTCACGCCGGCGGGTTCCAGCGTGCGCAAGGCGCTGCTGCGTACGCCGATCGACGGCGCGCGGCTCACCTCCAGCTTCGGCATGCGCCATCATCCGATCCTGGGCTACAGCCTGATGCACAAGGGCGTCGACTTCGGCGCCATCACCGGCACGCCGATCCAGGCCGCCGGCGAAGGCGTGGTGGAAATGGCCGGCTGGAACGGCGGCTATGGACAGTATGTGCGCATCAAGCATGGCAATGGCTATGCGACGGCTTACGCGCATATGAGCCGCCTCGGCGTGAAGACCGGCCAGCGCGTGCGCCAGGGCCAGATCATCGGCGCCGTCGGCACCACCGGCCGCTCGACCGGCCCGCATCTGCATTATGAAGTGATGCAGAACGGCAAGCAGATCAATCCGACCGGCGTGCGCTTCCCCTCTGGCCGCAAGCTGGAAGGCAAGGAGTTCGAACGCTTCAAGCGCCAGGCCACCGAGACCGATGGCGATCTGCGCCGCACGCCGCTGCTGTCCCTGCTGAACCAGAACTAGCCGTCGCGGACGGCCTCTTCCTGCAGCCAGCTGACCAGTGCCTGCACCGGCGGGCGCTGCAGCTGCGCGGCCGGCGCGACGATGTAATAGCGCCACTCGGCCAGCCAGCTCTGCTCGAACAGCCGCACCAGATGGCCGCGCGCCAGCTGCTCGCCCAGATGCGGCGCGCGGCCAAGCGCCACGCCCTGACCGGCGATTGCCGCAGCCATCAATACGTTTGAATCGGTGAACGACAGCCCGCGCTCGGCCAGTGCCGGATCCAGCCCCTCACGCGCAAACCAGTTGCGCCAGCTCATCCAGGGCTGGGACGGATGGGCATCGATGTCATGCAGCAGCTGATGCTGCAGCAGATCGGCGAAGCGCTGCAGCGGCGGGCCGCCGCCACGCAACAGCGCCGGGCTTGCAACAGGGAATAACTCTTCCTGCAGCAGCGGGATGGATTGCAGGCCTTTAAATGGGCCCGCGCCGAAGCGGATGGCGAGATCGACATCCTCGCGGGCGAAATCGACCAGGCGGCGCGTGGTGTCGATGCGCAGCTCGATGCCGGGATACTGCTGGCGGAACCGCCCGAGCCGGGGCACCAGCCAGCCGGCGGCGAAAGAGGCCAGCGAGGTCAGCGTCACCACGCCGCTCGCCTCGCCTTCCCTTATATGTGCGGTCGCCGCGGCCAGGCGGTCGAAGCCCTCGCTCAGGCCCGGCAGATAGGCGCGACCGGCCGTGGTGAGCAGCAGGCCGCGTGGCAGGCGGCGGAACAGATCGACCTTCAGTTCGGCCTCCAGCCCCTTCACCTGCTGGCTCACCGCGGCCGCCGTGACGCCCAGTTCCTCGGCCGCCAGCGCGAAACTGCCATGGCGGGCGGCGGCCTCGAAGGCGCGCAGGGCATTAAGGGGTGGCAGGCGGCGGCGCATGGCCGAAGCTTATAGGATTAGATTTTCTTAGCCAATACCAGAGAAAGACTGGTTTGTGGCCCAGTTCTTCTTAAGTCAGACTGCGGACAGCCCCAAAACACAGGAGTTGCTGATGCCCAGCCATGTCGCCGCCATTCCCGCCGCTTCCGCTGAAGAGGCCCGCCGGCATTACGCCGCCAAGCTGACCTTCGAGGCGGATTGCTGGGACGTGCATCATGCGATGCAGACCGGTCAGCAGGATTTCGTGCTGCTGGATGTGCGTGGCCGCAATGCCTACACGGACGCGCATGTGCCCGGCGCCATCAGCCTGCCGAATGCCGACATCACGGCGGAGCGTATCGCCCGCACTTGGCCTGCCGACACGCTGTTCGTCACCTACTGCGCCGGGCCACATTGCAACGGCGCGGACCGCGCAGCGCTCAAGCTCGCCACGCTCGGTTACGCCGTCAAGATCATGATCGGCGGCATGACCGGCTGGGCCGATGAAGGCTTTGCTTACGCCCATGGCCGCGAGGCCGGTGCGGTGGAGATTGCCGCCTGATGCTGACGCTGTACGACTATCTCGATTCCGGCAATGGCTATAAATGCCGGCTGATCCTGGCGCTGCGCGGCATCAAGTACAAACGCGTCGAACTCGATCTCGACAAGGGCGAGACGCGCACGCATGCCTTCCTTGCCAAGAATCCGAACGGCCGCATCCCCGCGCTGGAATTGGAAGACGGCGTGGTACTGCCAGAAAGCAATGCCATCCTCTATTACCTGGCCGATGGCAGCCAATACCTGCCCGAGAGCCGACTGGCGCGCGCGCAGGTGATGCAGTGGCTGTTCTTCGAACAGTACAGCCACGAACCTTATGTGGCGACGCCGCGCTGGATCATCCGCCATCTCGGCCGCGACCACGCCCGCATGAAAGAAATGCCCGAACGGCTGGAGAAGGGCCGCGCCGCCTTCGGCGTCATGGAGCAGCATCTCCAGAAGAACCGCTTCTTCGTGGGCGACAGCTATTCCATCGCCGATATCGCGCTCTATGCCTATACGCACCGCGCCGAGGAAGGCGACCACGACCTGGCGCCCTACCCGGCGATCCGCGCCTGGATGGACCGGGTGGCGTCGCAGCCCGGTCACATAAAGATGCTCCCCGAAGACTGAGCGCACCCTATATGCTGAACTCTCTTGCCACAGGGAGTTCAGCACATGGCCAAGCGGACCACGACGACCACGCGATCGGGCGAGCGCGAGCTACATCCCGAAACGCAGATGATGTCTTACGGCTACAACCCCTTCCTGTCGGAAGGCGCCGTGAAGCCGCCGGTCTTCCTCACCTCCACCTTCGCCTACAAGACAGCAGAAGACGGCGCCGCCTTCTTCGACCTGATGGCCGGCCGCACCAAGCTGCCGCCGGGCGAGAAGGCCGGGCTGATCTACAGCCGCTTCAACCACCCCAACCTCGAGATCGTCGAGGATCGCCTCGCCCTGCTGGAAGGCGCCGAAGCCGCCGCCGTCTTTTCCAGCGGCATGGCGGCGATCGCCAGCGTCTTCCTCACCTTCCTGCGGCCCGGCGACACGCTGCTGCATTCCTCGCCGCTCTATGGCGGCACCGAAACCATGATCCGCAAGGTGCTGCCCGAATTCGGTATCACCACGGCGGAATTCCACGACGGCCTGCATGAGCGCGACATCACGGCAGCAATAAACGGCGCCAAGGGCAAGATCGCCATGATCTTCATCGAGACGCCGGCCAATCCGAACAACGCCATGGTCGACTTCGCCATGGTGGCCAAAACCGCCGACGCCATCGCCGCGAAACAGAGCGGCCAGCGGCCCCTCGTGGTCTGCGACAACACCATGCTGGGCCCGGTCTTCCAGAAGCCGCTGGTCCATGGTGTCGACATCGCGGTCTACTCGCTGACCAAATATGTCGGCGGCCACAGCGACCTGATCGCCGGCAGCGCGGTCGGCGCCAAGGCCCAGCTCGACCGCATCCGCAGCTACCGCAACACGTTTGGCAGCCAGCTTGATCCGCATTCGAGCTGGATGATCGCCCGCTCGCTGGAGACCCTGGTGCTGCGCATGACCCGCGCCGCGGAATCAGGCCGCAAGGTCGCGCAGTGGCTCAACACCAACCCCTATATGAAGGTGACGGTGCGCCATCCGGACCTGATCCCGGACAACACCTATCAGACCGTCTACCAGCGCCAGTGCTCAGGCCCCGGCTCAACATTCTCGTTTACGCTGGAAGGGGCGACGCGGCAGCAGTCGTTCAAACTGATCAATGCGCTGCATCTGTTCAAATCCGCCGTCAGCCTCGGCGGCACGGAATCGCTGGTCTGCCATCCGGCCTCGACGACGCATTCGGGCGTCGGCAAGGCGATCCTCGACGATCTCGGCGTCACCGAGGGCCTGATCCGCGTCTCCATCGGGCTGGAACATCCCGACGACCTGATCGACGACCTCGATGCGGCCTTCCGGGAGGCCTGCGCCAAATAAAAAGGCCCCGGTCTCCCGGGGCCCTTTCCGATTCACTCCGCTGCCATATCCACGCTGCGGCCCTGGATGGTGAGGCCCTTCGGCCCGGCCGACACATTCACCGTGGCGCCATCTGCGATCTGGCCCTCCAGGATCATGCTGGCGAGCGGGTTCTGCAGCGCGCGCTGGATCACGCGCTTGAGCGGCCTTGCGCCATAGACCGGATCGTAGCCGGCATCGCCGAGCCAGTGCTTCGCCGCATCGTCCAGCTTCAGCTCGATCTTGCGATCACTGAGCAGTTTGCGCAGCCGCATCAGCTGGATATCGACAATGCCGGTCATGTTGGCACGGCTCAGGCGACGGAACAGGATCACTTCATCGAGCCGGTTGAGGAATTCCGGCCGGAAGCTGGCACGCACCACTTCCATCACCTGGTGGCGCAACGCCTCGTCGATCTCGTCGCCAGCGGCTTTCGCCAGATACTCGCTGCCCAGATTCGAGGTCAGGATGATCACGGTGTTCTTGAAATCCACCGTGCGGCCCTGGCCATCGGTCAGGCGGCCGTCATCCAAAACCTGCAGCAGCACGTTGAACACATCGGGGTGCGCCTTTTCGACCTCGTCGAACAGGATCACCTGATAGGGCCGGCGGCGCACCGCTTCGGTGAGCGCACCGCCCTCGTCATAGCCGACGTAACCTGGGGGCGCGCCGATCAGACGGCTGACCGAGTGCTTCTCCATGTATTCCGACATGTCCATGCGCACCATGGCCTGGTCGTCATCGAACAGGAATTCGGCCAAAGCCTTGGTCAGCTCGGTCTTGCCGACGCCGGTGGGGCCCAAGAACAGGAAGCTGCCGATCGGGCGATTGGGGTCCTGCAACCCAGCACGGGCACGGCGCACGGCATTGGCGACCGCGACCAGCGCTTCATCCTGGCCCACGACACGCGACCCCAGACGCTGCTCCATCTTGAGCAGCTTCTCGCGTTCGCCCGACAGCATCTTATCGACCGGGATGCCAGTCCAGCGCGACACCACGCCGGCGATGTCGCTCTCGGTGACGGCCTCGCGCACGATCTGCTTGTTGTCCTTGCCGCCACCCTTCTCGGCATCCTGCAGCTTGCGCTCCAGGTCCGGGATGACGCCGTAGGAAAGTTCAGACGCGCGGTTCCAGTCGGCCTTGCCCTTGGCCTGATCGAGATCGAGGCGGGCCTGGTCGAGCTGCTCCTTCAGCTTCTGGGCATCGCCCAGCTTGGCCTTCTCGCCTTCCCAGGCCGCCGTCAGCGTCGCCGACTGGGTCTCCAGGTCGGCCAGTTCGGATTCCAGCTTTTCCAGCCGGTCCTTCGAGGCGACATCAGTTTCCTTCCGCAGCGCCTCGCGCTCGATCTTGAGCTGCATGATGCGGCGGTCGAGCTCGTCCACTGCTTCAGGCTTGCTGTCGACTTCCATGCGCAGCCGCGAGGCCGCCTCGTCCACAAGGTCAATCGCCTTGTCGGGCAGGAAGCGGTCGGTGATGTAGCGGTTCGACAGCGTGGCGGCGGCAACGATGGCGCTGTCGGTGATGCGCACGCCATGGTGCACTTCATACTTTTCCTTCAGACCGCGCAGGATCGAGATGGTGTCCTCCACGGTTGGCTCGCCGACGAAGACAGACTGGAAACGACGCGCCAGCGCCGCATCTTTCTCGATATACTTGCGGTATTCGTCCAGCGTGGTGGCGCCGACGCAATGCAGCTCGCCCCGTGCCAGCGCGGGCTTGAGCAGGTTGGACGCATCCATCGCGCCATCCGCCTTGCCGGCGCCGACCAGCGTATGCAGTTCATCGATGAACAGCACGATCTGGCCTTCCGCCGAGGTGACCTCGGCCAGCACGGCTTTCAGGCGCTCCTCGAATTCGCCGCGGAATTTCGCACCAGCGATCATGGCGCCGAGATCCAGCGCCATCAGCTTCTTGTTCTTCAGGCTTTCCGGCACGTCGCCTTTGACGATGCGAAGGGCGAGGCCTTCAACAATCGCGGTCTTGCCGACGCCGGGCTCGCCGATCAGCACGGGATTGTTCTTGGTGCGGCGCGACAGCACCTGGATCGTGCGACGAATCTCTTCGTCGCGGCCGATCACCGGATCAAGCTTGCCCTGTTCGGCGGCCTCGGTCAGGTCGCGGGCATATTTCTTGAGCGCATCGTAAGCCTGTTCGGCCGAGGCCGAGTCAGCCTTGCGGCCCTTGCGCATGTCCTGGATGGCTTTCTCCAGCGACTGCGGCGAGACATTGGCAGCTTTCAGCGCGTCCGCTGCAGGCGTACCCGCAGACAGCGCAATCGCCTGCAGCATGCGTTCGGCGGCGACGAAACTGTCGCCGGCCTTCTCGCGCATCTTCTCGGCGGTCTCGAACAGCCGCGCCATCTCCGGCGCCATGTAAAGGCTGCCGGCGCCGCTGCCTTCCACCTTGGGAATCTTGGCAAGCGCCTCTTCATTCTTCTGCTTGGCGATCTCGGGCTGCCCGCCGGCCGCGCGAATCAGGCCGGCCGCCATGCCTTCCGGATCGTCGATCAGCACTTTCAGAAGATGTTCGGGCGAAAAGCGCTGATGCCCGCGGGCCAGCGCCATATTCTGCGCCGCCTGCAGAAAGCCGCGGCTGCGCTCGGTATATTTCTCAACATCCATTGGTCGAACTCCTTGTCCGGCAGTCCAGTATCCGAGGCCCCCGCTTGGCGGCTGGCTCCGGGGCGGACCCCACGGTCGAGATGTGGGATTTCCGCCGCAGGCTACAAGAGGACAACAGGGAATTTATTAACGCCTTGATCCAGCGCAGCCGGTTTAACGCGGACGAGGGCCAGCGGGTTCAGGCCATCACGGCGGCGATGCAGGCGGAAACGCCCTTCCGGTCTGGCCGACGCCGACCCCTCGAACTTGGTCAGAGACACCCGCAAGGCCGACCTGCCCGGCGCATGCCCCGGCGCCACATTGCGGCCGCAGAACAGAGACTCCGCTGGGTCTATCATCCGAAGACGACGAGGCCGGCGCGCCCATGCCGCATGGCAGCATCCTCCGGCACGAGGAACGGCAGCGCAGCACGCCCGTTACAATCTCTCGAAATAAGGGAATTTCCCTAACGGCACGGGGACTTGCACAACCGTCCGGAACCCGCGCACGGGCATGGCGGTTCGTTGACAGCCCCATGTACGGGTTATAGTGTGCAGCGCGAAAAACGTATGCGCCCCGCACCTTTCGCCGGGCTGCGCGCCGTCTCTTTTGTCACTTACTCGCTCGCAACAACCAAGGTTGGACGTCCATGAAGGTTCTGGTCGCGGTCAAGCGCGTGGTGGACTACAACGTCAAGATCCGCGTCAAGGCGGACAAGACGGGTGTCGATCTCGCCAACGTCAAGATGTCGATGAATCCCTTCGACGAAATCGCCGTCGAAGAAGCCGTGCGGCTCAAGGAAGCCGGCACCGCGGGCGATGTCGTCGCCGTCTCGATCGGCCCGGCCCAGGCCCAGGAAACCCTGCGCACCGCGCTGGCCATGGGCGCCGACCGCGGCATCCTGGTGAAGACCGATGCCGAAGTGCAGCCGTTGTCGGTTGCCAAGATTCTCGCCAAGATCGTCGAAGCCGAACAGCCGCAGCTTGTGATCGTCGGCAAGCAGGCGATCGATGACGACAGCAACCAGACCGGCCAGATGCTCTCTGCGTTGCTGGGCTGGTCGCAGGGTACCTTCGCGAACAAGGTTGCCTTCGCCGATGGCAAGGCCACGGTTGTTCGTGAAGTGGATGGTGGTCTTGAGACCGTCGAGATCAAGCTGCCGGCGGTGGTGACCACCGACCTGCGCCTGAACGAGCCGCGTTACGCCTCGCTGCCCAACATCATGAAGGCCAAGAAGAAGCCGATCGACGAAAAGACCCCGGAAGATTTGGGCGTCGACATCGCGCCGCGGCTGAAGACCCTGTCGGTGGAAGAGCCGCCGAAGCGTTCGGCCGGCATCAAGGTGCCGGACGTCGCCACGCTGGTGGAAAAGCTGAAGACCGAAGCGGGAGTGATCTGAGATGGCCGTCCTCGTTATTGCTGAGCACGACAACGCCTCGCTGAAGGCGCCGACGCTCAACACCGTCACCGCCGCCGCCAAGATCGATGCCGATGTGCATGTGCTGGTCGCCGGCAAGGGCGCCGATGCCGCCGCCGCTGCGGCTGCCAAGGTCGCCGGTGTGAAGAAGGTGATCCAGGTCGAGGGTGAGCAGTATGCTCATGGCCTGGCCGAGCCGCTCGGCGCGCTGATCGTCCAGCTCGGCAAGGGCTATGCCGCCATCCTCGCGCCCGAGACCACCTCGGGCAAGAACGTGCTGCCGCGCGTCGCCGCCCTGCTTGATGTGGCCCAGATCTCGGGCATCGTCGAAGTGAAGTCGGCCGACACCTTCGTGCGCCCGATCTATGCCGGCAACGCCATGGCGACCGTGCAGTCGTCGGATGCCGTCAAGGTCATCACCGTGCGCGCGACCGGCTTCCCGGCCGCCGCCGCCGATGGCGGCTCGGCCGCTGTTGAAAAGGCAGACGGCGCCGCCGATGCCGGCGTGTCGAAGTTTGTCGGCCAGGAGCTGCAGAAGTCGGACCGTCCGGAGCTGACCTCGGCCAAGATCGTCGTCTCGGGCGGCCGCGGCATGGGCTCGGGCGAGAATTTCAAGCTGATCGAGGCCGTCGCCGACAAGCTCGGCGCCGCCGTGGGCGCCAGCCGCGCCGCGGTGGATGCCGGCTTCGTGCCGAACGACTACCAGGTCGGCCAGACCGGCAAGATCGTCGCGCCGCAGCTCTATATCGCGGTCGGCATCTCGGGTGCGATCCAGCATCTCGCCGGCATGAAGGATTCGAAGGTGATCGTCGCCATCAACAAGGACGAGGAGGCCCCGATCTTCCAGGTGGCCGATTACGGCCTGGTCGGCGATCTGTTCAAGATCCTGCCTGAACTTGAACAGGCATTGGCCAAGTAAGCGAAGCCGGGGAACCGCATGATCAAGACGATTGGGGTGATCGGCGCGGGCCAGATGGGCAATGGCATTGCCCATGTCGCCGCGCTGGCCGGCATCGACGTGACGCTGCAGGACATCAACAGCCAGCAGCTCGACAAGGCGCTGGAGACCATCGGCGGCAACCTGGCCCGCCAGGTGGCGCGTGGCAAGATCACCGAGGCCGACAAGGCCAAGGCGCTCGGCCATATCCGCACCTCGAACGACATCCGCGTGTTCGCCGAGACCGATTTCGTGGTCGAGGCCGCCACCGAGAACGAGGCCGTGAAGAAGAAGATCTTCGCCGACCTCTGTCCGGTGCTGAAGAAGGATGCGCTGCTGGCGACGAACACCTCGTCGATCTCGGTGACGCGCCTGGCCTCCAGCACCGACCGGCCGGAAAAGTTCATGGGCATGCATTTCATGAACCCGGTGCCGGTGATGCAGCTGGTCGAGCTGATCCGCGGCATCGCCACCGACGAAGACACCTTCAAGCAGGTCCGCGACCTGACCATCCGGCTGGGCAAGAGCCCGGCCAATTCCGAAGATTTCCCCGCCTTCATCGTCAACCGCATCCTGCTGCCGATGATCAACGAGGCGATCTACACGCTGTATGAGGGCGTCGGCTCGGTCGAAGCCATCGACACCGCCATGCGGCTCGGCGCCAACCATCCGATGGGGCCGCTTCAGCTGGCCGATTTCATCGGCCTGGATACCTGCCTGTCGATCATGCAGGTGCTCTACGAGGGCCTGGCCGACAGCAAGTACCGCCCCTGCCCGCTGCTGGTGAAGTATGTCGAGGCCGGCTGGCTCGGCCGCAAGACCAACCGCGGCTTCTACGACTATCGCGGCGAACATCCGACGCCGACGCGCTAAAGTCGCCACCATTCAAAGAAAAAGCCCGGTCTCGCGACCGGGCTTTTTTATTTCTCGCCGACCCTGTAGCCGACGATCCGCGTGTTCCACACGCATGGATTCGCGTCGTTGGCCCATTGCTGACTCGCCCACAGCGTCTTGCGGTCGATCGGGTCGAAGCCGGTGAGACTGCCGGCCGAATTGCCCTGCGGCGACATGTTGTAGCGGCTGTTGCCCTCGACGCAGACATAGGGCTGCGTGCCGGCCGCCACCACCTGCGGCGCCGAGAAGGCCGCGTCATTCGCCTTGCGGGTCCACAGCAGCACCGACAGGTTGGAGCGCGCATTCACCGCCGTGCCGACAATGCCCATGTTGCCCGCATCATCGACGCCGATGGTGCCGAGCAGCAGATGCAGGTCGGGATGGCTGAGCTTTTCCGTGCGCGTGACCACGCAGGCCTTCGGATCGGCGCAGTCGAGTTCACTCCAGATCAGGATGTTGTTGGCATCCCGGCCCTGTGCGCCACAATTCTCCAGGCAGGGCCCGGTGCCGAGCACGCCATAGAGCTTCGTGCCATGCTGCACCACGTTCATCAGGCGATGGCTGATGGCGGCGCGCAGGGTCGTGTCGGTACCGGCCTGCGGGACCGACATGCTCTCGCCGCAGCAGGGCGTGTTGTAGAGCCAGATATTTTCCTTGGACCCGACGCCGGTCTTCACCAGATGCTGGGCGTTGTAGCTGCCGCTGGTCGGCCCGGTCCAGGTGAAGCTGTTCACCACCCAGTGGATCGCGAAATTGGCCGAGCGCTGGCAGGCATAGGGCGCCGTGCGATCACAGCTCTTGTTGAGGAAGAAGGCCGGCGCATCGGGCGCCTTGGCGCGGTTATGGTCGATCACCGGCACGACATCGAGCGGGATGCCAGAGGTGCGGTTCAGATGCACCGGCGCCTTGCCCTGGGCAATCGCCTTCACGTCTTCACCGCGCAGCGCGAAACACTCGTAAGCCACGCCCGGCACGGTGGCCGGATTGTCGATGCCGCCGCGGCCGCCGCAAATGTAGGTGCCGTTCCGGTCGTAGCCGATCTTGAAGGCAGGGTTGCGCTCCAGGCAGGGGCCGCCCTGCTGGCAGGTGAGATAGACGCCGCCCCAGGGGCCGGTGGCGTCCGAGGTCGCGCTCACCAGCGTACAGTCGTTCTTGCAGGTGACGGTGATGATCCAGCGTTCGATGAATTCGTTGTAGACGATATGTGGTTCGAACTGGCTGCCCTTGCCGTTCCAAAGCACCGGATCGAGGCCGGCGCCGCGGATGATGTCGCCCAGCGGCGTGGATTTCAGCAGCTTGCCGCTGGTGTCGTAGACATTGACGTTCTGCCAGGTGACCTGGGTGACCTGCCGGCCGCTGGCGGCGACATCCTGCTCGGCGCGCTCGCAATGGGTCGGCACCTTGTCGGATTTGCAGACGGCGACGCCGGGGCCCTTATCGCCCTCGAAGGAGACGACGCTGGGCACAGCGGCGCAGCCGCCGAGCATCAGCAAGCAGAACGTGACGAACAGGGTGTTGCGGAGCGATGTCTTGCGCTGGTCAGGCATGATGTTGGTCCTGTCGGTTGGATCGCCACACCGTCGCGTGGGGCTGCGACGGTGTGAGCGTGAGACTCAGAAGTTGAAGGTGGTCGACACGAGATAGGTCCTCGGTGCGCCGAGGAAGACATACTGGTCGGTATTCGCGCCCTGCCAGTAATTCGAGTCGAGCAGATTCTCGATGGTGAAGCGGATCACGACCGGCTTGTCGTTCCACGGCGACTGGAGCTCATAGCGGGCGCCAACATCATACCGCGTCCACTCCTTCACGATCTGGGTATTGGCCGCGTTGGCGTAGAAGTCGCTGTTGTGAATAGCGCGGCCGGTCAGCGTCAGACCCGGCGCAATGAAGGGCACATCCCATTCGGCGCCGATATTGATCTGCACGTCCGACACGCCAAATACGCGCTTGCCCTGGTTCGTGCCGTTCTGGGTCTTCTCCTGTCGGGCATCGAGATACATGACGCCACCCAGAATGCGCAGGTCGTCAGTCACTTCGCCGAAGACATTGACCTCGGTGCCGCGATGCAGCCGCTCGCCGTCCTGCTTCTGCATATTGCCCGGCACCGTGATCAGCAGCGGCTTGGAGATTTCGAAAGCGCTGACCGTGGTAGTCAGCTTGCCCCAGTCGACCTTGACTCCAGCTTCCTTCTGCTGGGTCTCGTAGGGCGGCAGCACTTCGCCGGCATTGGCAAACGTAGTGCCGACAACGCTGCCTGATTCCAGGCCTTGGACGTAATTGGCGTAGAAGGCTACATTCTGCCAGGGCTTGACCACCAGGGCATAGCCGGGGGTCCAGGCATCCGTCTCATAGGCCGAGGTCTGCGTGGCGACGCTGAAGCCGTCGACATCGGCATACTGCTTACGAATACCGGCCGTGAACTGCACGCGCTCATCCAGGATCGACATCGTGTTGGCGATGCCGAAGCTGGAGAGATCAGTGCTGCCCGTCTTGAACGGACCGCCGACGGTAATTGTCGGCGTCGCGGTCGAGATCGGATTGTATAGATTGGAGGTGAAGGCCGTGCCGGTCGTATTGACGATCTTGGTCTGCGACGACGAGGTGGCGGCGTTGACATTGACCAGGTGACTGACCGGGCCGGTATCCAGCGTGGCGCGGAAGCCGCTCTGCATCGCCGTCTGGTCACGTTCCTGGCTGTTCAGGCGGGGCGAGCCGTTGAAGTTGCCGGCGCCGGTGGTCTGCAGGGCATCGGAATAGAGATACTTGGCCTCGCTGTTGACATTGCCGATCTGGGCATAGGCCGTGAGGCTGTCGGTCAGATCGACTTCGCCCTGCGCCATGATCAGCTTGCTGTCGCTGTTCCAGTAGCCCCATTTGGGCATGAAGGCCGCCTTGGCATCCGGCGCCGTGGGCACCAGCCCGGTCAGGCTGTTGTTGAACGACACATATCGTGTCATCGCATTGGTGTTGTTGTTCTCGTAGCCGGCATCGAGTGAGAGCCGGACGCGTTCGCCGCGGATGTCGAAGCCCAGCGACGCAGTGCTCAGTTCCTGGCTCTGGTTGGCGAGTTCGGTATCGCCGGTGCGGTAGATGCCGTTGAAGCGCACGCCGAATTCGTTGTTCTGGCCATAGCGGCGGCCGACATCGACATGCGTGCCGATCTGCGAGTCCGATTCCCAGCTGGTGGTAAGCTGGGTGATCGGCGCATCGGTGGCGCGCTTGGTCACCAGATTGACGCTGCCGCCGACACCGCCGGACGGCGGCATGCCGTTCATCAGGGTGCCCGGGCCTTTCAGCGCCTCGACGCGTTCAACCGCGCCGAGCGACAGGAAGGAGAAATTCGAGGCGATGCCATACAGGCCGTTGATGCCATAGGCCGTGCTGGCCACATCGAAGCCGCGGATAGACACGAAGTCGAAGCCATAGGCGCGCGGCGAGTTCGGCCGCACGGAGGGGTCGTTGGCCAGCACGTCGTCGAGCTTGCGCGCCTGCTGGTCCTGGATGACCTGAGCCGTGTAGCTGGTCTGGTTGAACGGCGTGTCCAGCACGCTGCGACTGCCCAGAAAACCGAGCTGGCCACCGGTTGCGACCTGGCCGCCGGCATAGGGCGGCATCACATGGGCGCTGTCGGACTGCGCGAGCCGGCCTTCGACGGCAACCGGCGGCAGCACGGCCGCGCCGCTCTTCGGCGCTTCGATCAGTGTCACGGTGGTGGGGTTGGTGAAACGATAGGTGAGCCCGGTGCCGGCCAGCAGCAGCTGCAGGGCGGCGTCCGGCGTGAAGCTGCCGTTGACGCCGGGCGACTGCACGTTGCGGGCGATGGCAGCGTCGAAGAAGAACTGCACGCCGGAGATTTCGGTGAACCGCGCCAGTGCCGAGACCAGCGGCTGGGCCGGGATGGCGAAGGCTTTTGCCGGCGCCGCGGGCTGGGTCTGTGCCAGTGACGCCTGGGCCATGGCCCGCGCCGGCACCAGACCGGTCGCCGCCAACGCCACCGCGATACCGGTGGCCGCCAGCAGCAGTCCACGGCCAGCCCGGCCGCGCGTGATCCCCTGAATCATCCCCCAAGTCCTTGTAAGTAAAATGTAATTCACACAAACCCGCATTTACTTGCGACTGAAACGCGGTTGCACTCACTGGTTAAGACGGCCGAAGGGGCGAAGAACAATTAGCCATGTATGCAAGAATTTTACGGCCGGCCCAGAAAGGCCGACGCAGCGAAGCACGCCAGTCAGAGCGCGCGGATGACCACCAGCCGGCCGGTCAGCCGCGTGAGGCGCACCGGCAGCGTGGCGGCAATGGTCTGCAGGGCCGCATCGGCCTGGGCGGCATGGAAGAAGCCGGTGACCGGCAATTTCGCGACGCTGTCGTCGAGGATGACGATGCGGCCACGCCGGTAGCGGTCGAGATCGGCCACCACCTCGCCCAGCGGCGCATCCTGGAAGAACAGGCGATCC
>Ga0209675_1001147_pt1 | contig 16136 bp, 30 predicted proteins | sample AraplaCol_mLB_r2_2_FD_184280 | JGI IMG/M metagenome (GOLD analysis project Ga0209675, IMG submission 184280) | Arabidopsis root microbial communities from North Carolina, USA - plate scrape MF_Col_mLB_r2 (SPAdes) (version 3) | ecosystem: Host-associated > Plants > Roots > Endosphere | place... | reverse complement strand
CGCGTCTGCCACCAGCTGAATTGCAGGCTCCATGATTTATTGCCGGGCCAGCAGTCAGGCTGCCTTCCGTACTTGATCCGCAGGCCATCAAAAGCAAGGCTGATGCCCAGTTCGCGCCGGGTTTCGTCCCAATACCAGTCGCGGCCCATGCGCGCCACCGTTGCGGCGTCCCACGTCTGCGCCAATACCTTCCGCCGGCAGGGGAACAACACCCACTTGGGCAACCGGAATAGCAAATACAACCGCCACAGGATAAGGCTCAGATGCGGCTTGTGTTCGCTGTAGCCGCTGTTTAGGTCCACGGACAGGCACGCGCTACCACTCCAGGGGCATGCCTCCATGATCCTGTTTCTGATGTAATAACGGTCGTCCATCACTCTCTCCTGTTAAATCAATGCGGCTGAAGCGCAGCCGCTCGCGGTTTCAACTAAATACAGCCACCAAGAAAACACCGGCGATTGCGCAAACTGCTACCGCGGCAATTGCCCAGCAGAGGTCTCTCATGTGTTCGGAGTCCATGGTCATCCCCTGATGTACTTGTAGCCACCGGTGCGATCAGTGAACATCGACAGCAACGCCTGCAGCGGGGTCACCTTGTGATGACTCAGTTGGCGAACCCATATGCGGCCCGGCGCGGCGCGGCCGTAGTGCTCAATCCATTCGCCAAGCACCTCAGCCTCGTACCGATCAAGTCGTGTGGCGACCTCCCAAACTTGACCGCGCTGGACGGTCAGGATCACATCGGACCGCGGCGGTGCACTGATAGTCCTCGTTAAGCCTTCCCATGTCATGACAGGGGACTCGCGGCGCGGCTCCTCAGTAGGTACCACCGGCACGAGTTCTAGCGCGGACAGACCGCGCGCGCGGGAAACCACCCGCTGGGCCTCCAGAACATCCTGCTCATCCACAGGCTGGCGCGCGCGGACGCGGTCCCGGATTTCCATGGCTTCGGCGTAGGTCATGCGCCCTGCTCCAAGATCTCGCCGGTTTCTTGATCGACCACTTCGGCTTTCTTCTGCCGGCGCTGGGGGCGCAGGTGCGGCGGCAACGGCACCGACACCACCACGCCCAATTCGTCGGCGGCAATGGCGATCACCTCATCGATGTAGCTGGCCAGCCGGCGCACGCCCAAGTCCTCAGTGCTCACGCGGATGCGGCGCCGCGACTTCTTACCCGTGATCGGGTTGATCGAGGTCTGCCTGCGATCTGGCAGCAGGCGCTGCCTGAAATACTCTTTCCATACTGGCATCGGGAACAGCGCGCCGCCGTTGGCCCGGCCATACAGCGAAATTTCTGTCAGTACCACGCCGTGGAGATACCCGCGCTGCGCCTCGGTGATCGCGTCGTCCAGCAGGCGGAACTCGGCCACCAGCTCGCGGCCGGCCTTCAGCTGCTCGCCGATCCACGGCAGGGCCTGGCTGACCAGGATGGCGCGGGCCTGGTCCTGGTCTCGCAGCTCTACGCGCATGAGGATGTCGCTCACGGCAGCACCTCTTTGAACAGATCAGCCTGCCGCTCATTCGGCACCGCGGCGCGCCGGGCGCGGGCCGGTTTCAATCCCAGCACTGCAGCCGCGCACTTTGGCCCGTAGCCGCTTGGGGCCGGGACTTTCAGTTTTCGGTTGCAGCGGGCGCAATTCATCGCGCTTGCTCCCAATCAGCCATAGCCTGCAGTTCGGCGGCGTTTTGGGTCATGTCGTCAATGAGAGTGCCCACTATCCAGACATAGGCAACGATCTGGAGCGTGGCTGAAACCATGTCGCACAGCCATCCGAAGGCATACCCAACCATCGGCGCGGCCATCGCCACAAGGGTGAACAGCAAGATGTGGGTTTGGGTGAGCGCCATCATTTCGCCACCTCCGGGCAAGGCAAATACCTTACCGGCATGCCCAGCTTCCGCGCTATCTGCCGTTCCAGGGTTGCGCCTTCGGACTTTTCCCAGCCCGGCAACATGAGGACCGAATCACAGGCCAGCATTTGCGGGATGCTTAGGCGCATGTACGCCGCCCAGGTGCCGCACAGGGGCGCGGGATTCTCCGCCGGGTTGGCCACCACGCAGCCCGCGGCGCGCAATTCGGCTGCTGCAGCGTGAAAGGCGGGGTAGTTGCTGTGCGGAAGGCCAGACATCGGCCCGCAAATGAACACCGATTTCTTCATTTCGTCACCTCCACCAGCAAGCCGTACTCGCCGCGCTTGGACTTGCGCTGCGCCGGCACCCAGGTAATGCGAGGGTCGCCGTCGTCCACGCCCAGCCAGTCGGCAATGCCATCTCTTGCGTTCTTGGCGCTGGCGGCAAGGTTGTCGGTATCGAGTTCTTTGGAGCTCAAGCGCGTCATGGTCACGGTGACGGGCAGCGCCGGCGGCGGGCCCCAGGCCCTGAGCATGAGAAACGCCGTGCTGCGGTGCACCTTGGCGCGCGCGGCCCTGGCCATGTGGTGCTCCCGCGTGTTCATCAGGGAGACCGTCTTGATGGGGAGCAGGACAGAGATCATTTTTTAGACCTCGCTTCCACCGGCGCGACCCATGGCCCCGTCTTCACCAACGCCCGTATCGAAGCCTCCGAGTGCCCGAAGGCGCAGGCATCCGCAAGCACTGCACGCCGCCGTGCAGCGACTTCCGCGGCCGGTATTGGCAGACTGCCGATTCGCTTGATCAGGCGTGCCGTGCAATGGACGCATTTCGGCGTGTCGAAGTACGGCCACAGGCCCTCCGTCTCCGTCGACGCTTTGCAGGATTGGCACATTCATCGCGCCCCCAGTTGAAGGTAAGGGTTGGTGAAGTCGACGCGTGATTTGTTGCGCCGGATGTTTGACACGTAGGCGCTGCTCATTCCGTACTGGGCGGCAACTTGACGCACCGACCCGACGCTTTCCGCAACTTCGCGGATTTGCTCATCGGTCCAGGTTGAATTAGCCCGCTTGGCTTGAGCAATACGCGCGCGGTGGTTAATTGACGGCTTAATGCCACGCCGCGTTTCGTTGTTGAGCAGGGCCTGCAGGTGATCAGGGTGGACGCACTTCGGGTTCCCGCAAGAAGTGACCGTTCGACGTTTTTTCGGTATCGCCCTTTCTCGGGACAGCACCCAAATAACGCGGCGCATGGACATCAGAGTCCCGCCAATGCGAGCATTCGGGCCGGCTGTCGTTTTGGCGCATTTGTCCTTCCAGACCAGGCACCCGTCCTGCTCCACCACACGGGCGAAAACCCAATCCAGAGTGATCTCGTCGATGGATTTCACATGGCCTCCTTCTTGGCCTGCGACCGGTAGCTGGCCCAGTCAAAAGCCACCCACCGGCTGGTTTCCGTCAGTCGGTCATAGGTCCGCTCGCCGACAAACTGCTTGAAGCCGGCCGCGTCCTGGTTGGTCAACAGGATCGTCGGCTTCATTTCCCGATACCGGCCGTCCAGCACATCAAAAAGGATGGTCTGCTCGCCGTCGGTGCCGTACTGGACGCCGATTTCATCAATGACCAGCAGGTCGACGGTGCAAAGCGCCTTGACCACCTGGCTTTCGCTGCGCTCGGCGTTCTTGCGCCACGTGCTGCGAATGGCGCGCACCATTCCCATGAAGGTGGTGTACAGCGCGTTGTGCCGGGGCATGACCGACTGCATCACGGAGGCGGCCAGATGGCTTTTACCGGTGCCCGGAAGACCGGACAGGATCAGCCCGGCGCCGCGCCGGTGGTTTGATTCGAAGCGCGCGGCGTAGTCCTGGACGATGCCCAGCACCGCGCGCTGGCCGTCGCTCTCGACGTTGAAATTGTCGAAGCTGCGGCCAATGAACCGCGCCGGGATGGCCGAATGCTCGATCAGCTTTTCCAGCCGGGCACGCGCCACCTCCGCCTGCTTTTCGGCCTGATGCTGGCGTTCCTTCGCCAGTTCGGCCTCCGCGCATTGGGGACAACCGGTCCAGATTTCCTTTTTTGCGGCGTACCGGATGCCGGTGGCCACATAGCCGCCGTGCGTCTCGCAGTGGCGCGCTTCTTCGCCCAGGTTCTCGCTCAGCACCGCCGGCAGCCTGGGCAGGCGTGGCGCTTCGGCCTCGTGGTTTTCAGATGAGCGATCCGTCATGGCTGACTCCTGCGTGGTAATCGAGGTTTTTGAAACCGGAATGTTTTCCTGCCACGGCCTTTGGCGCGCCGCCCGGCGGAAGGGCTGCGGCCAGCCACTCCAGCGGCTGCAGCGGCTTGGCCTTGGCGCATTCGCGCAGCTTGTCGATCAAGGCTTCGTCCCCGTGGTGCTTGCGTAGCCCACCGAGGAATGACCGGGCTTGCTTCTCGGCGTTGCCTGCAGCGGTCAGCAACCCGAGCCCGTACCCGAAAATAATTTCATCCGGGTCGGTGATTAATGGCGGCTTGCCGCCCGTACCTTCAGGTACGGAATTAAGTCCCTGTCCATTAACATTGCGATTGGGGGGAGAATCGGGGGGCGATGCCGCCGCGATGGTTAGAACGGCCTTCTTCTTCAGTGTTTTTGATTGGGGGGCGATCTTTTTGAGCAAGACAATCGCGGATTGAAACTGTCGCCGGGCGGTCGCTATGTCAACCTCAATACCCCAGCGCTTCGCGTTGCCACTGGCGCCGGAAATGCTGTTCAAAAGCTTCTCGATCCAGGCCTCCAAAGCCTTTTCGGCGACAACGGGGTGATATAGGCGGCCGTCTGAACATTGAACCCAGCCGCGCTGGGCCTGCTCCTGCACCTTGGCCCATTTCTGGCACTGCGCAAGGTGCGCGAGCATACGCGGGTTGTTCGGCAAGCTGGCGGCCGGCACTTGATGCCAGCTTTCAAGCCAAAGGCACATGGCTGCAGCGCGCTCGTCGCCAGAACCCAGCACCCATGTCTCAGATGTGAGCAGGCGACGGACGTCCAACGGCATGAATGCGAAATCCTGCAGATTGCATTCCGCTGGGGTCATGGGCTCAGGGAGTTCGATCACAAGCCGCTCCTGCCTACCAATCGGAGCAATGATGCCTTGCCTGGCTCCGGAGGCGTGTCAGCGCCCTCCTCGTCCATCCAAGGGTCAGGCAGTTGGTAGAAGCTTGGCTGCCCAGTAAAGTACCCGACAAATTCTTCGCGCAGAAGAATGGTTTCGCGCCCAAAGGCTTGGCCAGGAACATCACAAAATGAAAATCTCGCGCGGTGCCACCACAGCCACGCCACAGCGTGAGGCAAGCACCCCTCAAAAAACTCTCGGCTTTCACTGATTCGGAAGTTGGCGAGCCAGCGATGAAGTTCTCGCTCGGCGTCCTGGAAGTTCACAACCTCAGCAAAGCACACCACCTCAAAAGGGTACGGCACAGCAGTCCCCTTGGAAAGTTCACTAGCGCGCTCGTGCGGGGAGCGCTCGGTACATCCCACCTTGATCAGGTCAGGCATGTACGCATTTGTCAGGATGTAGACGAATCCGATGTTGCTCATGAAAACCTCGTCGCTTCGTCGCTTAGGGTGGCTTCGGTCACGCTGCTGCCTCCAGGTCAAGGGATGGCTGGCGCAGGCGCTCGTCCTGCAGGGCCTGGTAATTGATGTTCAGTTCGATGCCGATGAACTTGCGGCCCAGCGCTTGCGCCACCTGTCCCGTGGTGCCGCTGCCGAAGAAGGGGTCCAGCACAACGCCGCCAGCCGGTGCGCCAGCAAGAATGCAGGGCTCAATCAGGTCTGTTGGGAAAGTGGCGAAGTGGGCGCCCTTGTAAGGCTTGGTGCTGACGGTCCAGACGCTGCGCTTATTGCGCCGGCCTTCGTAGGCTACGGGCTCGCGGTCTTCACGGAACTGCGGCTTCTGGCCATGTTCGCCGGCGCTGTCTTTGGTGGTGCGCGCAAAGGTGTTTCTGGTGCTTCCCCTGATGCCGTTGCGCTCAGCGGTCGGGGCCGACTTGTGGGAGGCGGCCGCGCGTTGCTTGCGCGCTTCGATGCTGCCATGAACAGCCTTCATCGGCCCGTTGGTCTTGCCCGGGACACGCAGTGAGCCCTGCTGGTTCTCGACGTCCTGGGCCAGCCGCGAAAAGGAGGCCTCGGCCATCACTTCGGAAATTGCGCCCATGTCGCAGTAGTAGGTCGGCGACTTCGACAGCAGGAAAATGTATTCGTGGCTCTTGGTGCAGCGGTCGGTGACGCTCTCGGGCATCGGGTTGGGCTTGGCCCAGATGATGTCTTGCCTGAGATACCAGCCATCGGCACGCAGCGCGAAGGCCAGCATCCACGGCACGCCAATCAAGTCTTTCTGCTTGAGGCCGGCGGGTGCCGGAACCCATGCGCGCCCGACGGCGCCGGCGTTCACCTGGTTGGCGTGCAGCCCGGCCGGCAAGCGGCTGCCGCGCTGCGTGACGGCGGCCTCGCGCGCAGTGTCACCGGTGGGCTTCTTGAACTTGCTGGCGTCCTTTCCCTGCCCTGTGATGGCATCGCTGTTGCCGCTGCGGCCAGAGCCAGCGTAGCTGTCCCCCATGTTCACCCAGAGCGTGCCGTCGTCGCGCAGCACGCGGCGCACCTCGCGGAACACCATCACCAGTTTCGCAATGAACTCGTCCGGCGTCTGCTCCAGACCGATCTGGCCGGCGTGACCATAGTCGCGCAGGCCGAAATATGGCGGGCTGGTGACGCAAGTGTTCACTATGCCGTCTGGCATGCTCTGCAGCACCTGCAGGCAGTCGCCGAAGTGGCACTTGTTGAGCCAGTCGTTCAAAGCGCCCTCGCCTTCTGCCGTGGCTTTTCAGCCCGGTCGGCCTTCTCGGTGTTGATGGACACTGCGAACGTTGGCGCCGGGGTGTTGAGTCCACGCTTGAGAGCCCGGGCCCGCGATGCAGCTGCTGAGGCGCTGTGCTGCCCAAGGCTATGGCCGATCTGGCTGGGAATGCCTTTGATGTCCCAGGGGGATGGGTGGGGCTTCATGCGACAGCTTTTTCGACTTCGGCGACCTCTGCGGTTTGCAACAGGTGCGGCCAGTTGAACACCTCGTTTGCGCCGTCACGCATTGGCATAATCAAAGAAATCAGCTCAGGCATGCGTTCGTACTGAACCACTGCAGCGCCGCCTTTCTTGGATTGCCACAATGAGACGCCGGCGTACCGAGGGTCAACCAGTTGTTTGTAACGCGCCAAATAGTTGATATTCAGGCCGTCCCACACGCCACGCTTAAGCTCGCTGAAATTTGGGAGGATTTTTTTCCAGTCTGGGTATTTGCCTTCAATCTGGCAGCGCCCAGACTGAGCGAAATATTCGAGCGTTGACCCAAATGAACCAACGTCATTGCCGATGTAGGCGCGCTGGCCCTCTACTACAACATGAGCAACAGCAGGACCGCGCCCTTTTCGATAAGTCGGGTCAGTGCGAACTTTCCTGCATGCAGCCATGAGCGCTGGCGTGGCTTGAATCGTGATTCCAGCGTCACCTCCACCTTCAATTGAACCTGTCGCGTCGTAAATGATGCCGATGGTGTGACCATCGCAGCCAACCACATAAACACCGCCTTGTGGAGCAGCTTCGATGTGCAGGCCGCAGAGGTAATACCTGATGTCGCTCTTGGCCATGAAGTAGCTGGCGACCAGCGCATATTCAGCCTTGAACTTGGCGCGCACGTTGTCGAGTTCGGTTTGCATGGTGTCTCCTGGGGTTTGTTTGGGATCGCGGCCTTATGCGGCCACCGGCTCATTGGTTACAGGCTTGCCGAGGCGCTGGAGGACTTCGTCGACCTCCTCGTCTCCGGGATTGCCGATGGGCCGGAGAATGACGTCGGAAATGGCGTCGATGTCGCCCCATCGCGGAACCCGAACCCGAGGCCCTTCATACTCCCAGCATGGCGCGCCATCGCCAGTAGTGCCGCAAAGGACAGTCAGCTTGAAGATTCGATCAACGAGCCCAGCCATGCGTGCTACTGGGTCGTCAATGACACGAGCTAAACACCCAGGATGGCAGTTCATGCTGCGCTCCTCAAGTGAGGAGCTGGCTTGCCGGCCTCGTTCTCACGCGCTACCTCGCGCAAAAGTGCATTCATGTTGCGGATGACCTCGTGGGCATGGTCTTCGATGACTTTGCGCTCGTTGTCCGAAATAAGGCCATCCGCGCGGGCGGCAGTGATGTCGGCCAGGACGGTTGAGGCGCCGGTTACCAGGCCCACGGTCGAGGCCATCAGCGAAGGCGCATCCTCATCGGTCTCGCGTGGCTCCAGCTTGACGAAGCCGCCCGCCGTGTTGTTCACCACGTTGACGTAGGCGTAGCAGTGCAGCGATTGCGCCTCGATGCACAGCTCGGAAATCTCGTTGGCTTCGATGGCGCCCAGCTTGTGGGTGGGTGCGCCGGAGAGCTTCTTGCGCAGCACCTCGTCGGTGTTGCCCAAGCGCTGGGCCATCGCTGGACGGCCACCTGGGAAGTGGTCGACCATCTTGCGAAGTGCGTCAATAGTATTCATGTCCGGTCTCCTGAGTTTTGGACGTTGTGCAGTGCAACAACTGGGATTTAAATAGCTGCCATGGAAAATCAAATCGATCACGAATCAGGGCGGTTGCGCTACTCCTTCGGCCTTCACATAAGGCTGAGGCTTGTCCCAGGAATAGACGGTGGTGGCTTTGCCCTCGACGCCGCCTTTGTGTATGACCCGCACGATGTAGGCGATGTTGTGAGGGTTGAAGCGGTAGCCGGTGACCTTGCCCAGATACTTGCGACCCTCTGCGGCGCCGCGCGTCCAATTGATCAGTCCACCGATTGGAGCGATCGCGGATGCCGCCATGTGCGCCTGGATCAGCCCGTCACGCTTCAGCTGCAGTGCGCTGATCTGGCGGTTCAGGGCTTCTATTTCGGGGGTCATGGGTCAGGCCTCGATCAAGTCGTTGGCAGTGATGCCAAGGCGCACGCAAATAAGGCGAAGCTGTTCGACGTTCGGGAGGTGGGTGCCGGTTTCCCAGTGGGAAATCGTGGCTTTCTGGAGGTCGCCGCCGTCGGCCCTCATGCCCTTGCCGAACTCGTCTTGTGTCAGGCCGGCCTTCTTGCGCGCGGCAGCGAGGCGATAGCCGAAATCCCCGGCGTGGCGGGGACTGGCCGGCACCACGGCCGCAGTTGCAGCTTCAGCCCAACGGCAAACGTCCTGGAAATCCAGACCTTCGAACCACTCGTTCAAAAATCGGTCAGTCGCTGCAGAGGCGCAAGCGTCAATGAGCTGCAGTTCTCGTTTTGGAGTTTGGTCTCCACACAGGAAGCACCGGTATTCAAGCAGATGCACGCCAACGCAACTCACGCGGTCGGCATGAACAGCCACCCTGGAAATAGGATCGATGGACCGACCCACCTTTATGAGCCCGTTGCTGAAAAGGCAAACGTAGAGGTAGTCCATGGCTCAGGCCTTAACGAGATCCAGCAGCGGGCGGCCGCCCACGTGCGGCCATGCCTTGTCCTTGACCCGAACCCATGCGGCTGCAGGACAGAGCTGCTCGACGGTCACTTTGGCGCCGGCCTCGAACTCGATCGCCACCGCCTTGTCGTCTGGGATGGGGCGTTTGCCCTTAAGCCATTGATTCAGCTGCGCCGGCTCCACGCCGATCAGCCGTGCCAATTTCGCTTGAGAACCGACGATATCGCAGGCCTCTTCCAATGGTGGTTTTGGTGTATCCATTGGAATACTGTAGCACCGCTACACGTTTATATCAAGCCATGCTACAGATTATTTTAGATAGCATTGCTTCACAATGAAAATCTGGACTCAGAAAGAGGAGGCCGAGAAGCTGGCCAAGCGATTCAAGGACTTGAAAGCTCGCGGGATGGGCCAGGCCGAGTTCGCGCGCGTTTTCGGCGTGCCTGGTGGAGCGTCCATGGTGACCCAGCACATCAAAGAACATCGCCCCATAAACTTCGATTCCGCGGTTGCATACGCCAAGGGTTTTGGCTGCTCACTTGCCGAGATCAGCCCGAGGCTGGAGCAGGAGGTGCGCGACAAAGCAAAAACGGCCGGCCCCCTGTTAGAAGCACCAGTAGCAAATTCCAGCATTGCGCACACCACGGGCTCACAAATAGACACAGGTGGCGTTGCGGACTCGATACGCACGCTTCGTGACGCACTTCACGGTTTGGCCGATGAAGCACGGGAAGAGGCGGAACATTTGCTAGCAAAGATGGCCCGGCAGCCTAGCGGCAGGTGGGCTGAACGTCTGGTCGATTTGTTTGAAGCTGAGGGTCAGGAACAAGATGCGGAGGGCGTGCCAAGTAGTTCTACCAGTTCGGCTAAACCCCTAATCACGGGGCCCACGGGGGACACCACAATGAAAAACCAGAGTGGATTAACCAGCAAACGCAAGCGACGCCTCGAAGGCGGATCGCTTCCCCGCAGAGAGGCCCAAGATGAACCCCGTAGCACTGGACGAGTACCGAAAGGAAAGACTCGCAGAATCGTTTGATGAACTGGCCGCGCACGCCAGGGCCGGCGAAGTGACCGGCTGGACGGGAACCGTAAAGTTTGGAGGCCGTGACCATCGCCACTACGCGCTTGGCGACTACGTCCATGAGGCCAACCAGGCCGTGGCGGAACTGCAGGCGTTGCAGAAGACGCTGACGGGATTGCAGAGCTACACCCCACCACCGGAACCAGAGGCGTGCATGCGCTGCAGCCTCCACCACCTCGCCTGGATCAATGGAACTCCACTCGGTGCTACCGCTTGCCCAGGCATGCGCCAAGCCGGCGCCGCGGCCCCACCCCCTGCGCACTGTCCGCACCGCGAACCACCTGTCGCTAATGCCATAACGACCAACGGGTAAAAGACCCCCACCCCGATAAAACCGCCCGCGAGGCGGTTTTTTATCGCCCGAAAAACGGGCATGAAAATATTTTCGCCATTTCATGTAGCACTGCTTGACACTGCTTATGTAGCGGTGCTACAGTACCTCATCGCAACCACAAAAGCGAAACACCCAAAGCCCGGCGATACGGGGCTGAAGCCAACAGGATGCAAAGGCGGGGTTAGGGGATGTTCCCCGCAGTAGATGTGGTGCGGTTTGTAGAGGGTAGATAGGTGTGGCGGGCCCTAGGTAGCAAAGGGCTGACGACGATGGTTCACCCAGTCTTGAACTGGGCGTGGAGTTGAAAAGACTTTAGGCAGCGAGAGCCAGTGCGGGTATCGGGCGACAGCCCGTCAGACCGCGAAACCATCACCGACCGCCAAGCTGGGTTTTGCGCCCCAGCCCACACCTACCTGCCCTCTGTCCGACCAACCGACAGGAGGGGCGCAATGCCAGTAGTAGACATCCAAGCCAGGGTGACGAAGATCGTCGCCGAGCAGCTGGGCCGCGAGGAAGCCGAGGTAACCCTCGACAAGCCATTCACAGAGCTGGGTGGCGACAGCCTCGACCAGGTCGAGCTGCTGATGGCCATCGAGGACGAATTCGGCATCCAGTTCGCTGATGACCAGTTCGACGACATCACCACAGCGCGGCAGGCAATCGACGCCGTCACCGCCAAGGTGCAAGCATGAGGCGCCCAGTCGACCCTCCCCTGCTGGCCGAAATGCTGGAAAAGGCACGGCTGCGGGCGATCACGCCGACGAATGAGCCAGTGTCGCTGAGCGACGAAGACCGCCAGGAGATCGACGCGGCCATACATGCCTACAAGCAGCCCAGGCCCGGCAATCCCCTTGTGGATGGGTATGAGGCAGACCGGCAGCGCAGGGCTATCGCGATGGAGCAGGGCTCGCGGAGGCATTCATGAGCGCAACGCACACTCCAGGCCCATGGCACTGGCGCGACGGCTACAGGCTTGAGCCTGTCAATCAGGACTACACCAAGCAGGCTGTATCCAGCATCCTTGATCGCGAAGGTGGTCATGGCTACGTGGGCAGGCCTGTCGAGGAAACATTGGCAGAACTGGACGCCGATTTCGCATTGATCGCCGCCGCCCCTGAGTTGCTGGAAGTCCTCCAAGTCACTGCAGGAAACATTCGAAGCCTCGGCCCGGCCGGTGCAATTCCGCATCCCTACAAAGAGTGGCTTGGGGCTGTCGAATCAGCAATTGCCCGCGCCACCCAACCTACCGCAGCCCTTGCTGCGAAAGAGGAGAAACAGTCGTGAGGTACTTTGACCAAGACGAGGCCAAAGGCCTCAATGCTGAGCCCTGGATGCTCGAACTCCTGGCCCTGAACCCTTCCTACCTAGGCTGGGGACCGCATGAAGACTACATGTGGAAGGAGGGTGATGGGTGGAATTCTCGGCAAGTCTTTCCCACCTGGGCTGAATTCGGTCCTTGGACGCTGGACGAACTTAACGAGTGCGTCAACTTCTATTTTTCCGTGCACCGGGAATCTGAAGATTGCAAGACCTGCGGCGGGAGCGGCACACACGTTGACGCGCAATGGGTGTCGAAATCGTTCTATAGCCACTCGTCGCCGTTCAAGCGCCAAACAGCCGACGAGTTGCGTGCCGAGGCTGTCATGCGCGGCTTTGGTTCACACCCCACGCGTGCGCTGGGCTACGGTGGCTACCCGAGCGATGAGCTTCTGGAAAAGTACGGCCAACCCTTCCGCACGTTCTGCGAACGCATGCGCGAGCGCGGCCACTGGTGCGACGACATCACTGACGAAGAAGTCGCTGCGCTGGTTTCGGAAAATCGCGTCAAGGCCGGTGAAGCTGCGGCGACCATCAACGCGCAGAACGCGCCCGGCGCCCGGTCCATGGGGCACGATGCCATCAACCGCTGGATTCTGGTTAAGCATCGGTGCGAGCGAATGGGCATTCCGTACCTCTGCCCGGCCTGTGAAGGCAATGGCTACGTGCACACGGCACCAGCCGCGCATGTCTCCCTGACGCTCTGGTGGCTGCATCCGCGCAAAGGCTGCTCGCGCGGTCTGGAGATAACGCGACTACAGCAGGATGAACTGCCACACGCCTTCGCCTTTCTGCGCGGCGCTGCTCAGCGGAACGCGGACAGATTCGCCAAGCTTCCTGCAGCAGGGGGTGCCTCATGACTTCCACTACCACCCCAACCCGCCGCAACGCCACCCGCCAGGACATCCAGCACATAGCCGACATGTTGGCATGCCTGAACGTCGAAGGCGATGGCGCCGCGCAGATCCTGGAGGCCATGCACGGCTCCATGAAGAACAGCTTTTACTATGCCCTTCCGCATACGCCCATGGCCGCTATCGCCGGGGACATGCATGAGCGCATTGCCGAGTTCAACCGGCCGCGCGTTGGTGTCATCAACTGCAAGGCTCGCGCCGCTGCTGAGGCGTTTGGTGCTGGTCTTGATCCTCTTAGCCTTGAGCAGGGAGAGCCAGCATGACCATGCCAAACATCATCAGTTATGGCGATCTGCGCGCCGCCGAAAAAACGGGCACCCGCGATACGGTCGTTACCAGCAATTTGGGTTTCTTGATTGCTCTTCGGGGTAATGCCGACGCGCGCGACCGGCTGGCAGAGGCAGCGATGCAAGGTTTGTGCGCCAACTCTGGAGGTCCGTTTCAGGCGCGTGACGGTTCAGGTTGGGAATTGATCAATTGCACGCTTGATGACGTTGCAAGGTTGGCCTACCAGATCGCCGACGCCATGCTGGAAGCGAGGGAGGCATGAGCCGCTTCATCGTAAGGATACCCGGCATGCGCCTCACCGTCTCGGCGTCCAGCGTGTGGGATGCCATCGCCCAGGTGCGACTGGCCTACCCATTGCACCGCGGCGGCTCTGCGCGACCAGCCCAATCCCAGAAACCCAGGAGCATCCCATGAGAGCTACCGCGTTCAAGTTGATTGAAGCCGCGCAGGCCTTCCCCCTGCCGCGCCGCATCGCATCCGAGCCCCAGCATATACACGACGCCCGTGTGGCGGCTGTGAAGCGCCTGGGGACCTCATGGGTGGCGCATCCGGCTTACGTCTTCAATCCCCGGCACTCGACCAATCGCGATGTCTACGAGGCTGCGCGCGTGCCGTACCTTAGCGAAGTCTCACGCCGGGCAGCAGCCGACCGCGCGCGCCGGGATGCCTTCAAACGCGCCCAGGCCGTGCGTGCTGCGCTGGGAGGTGTGTGATGACCAATTGCTGCAATGAATACGGACGCTGCACCCAGGGGCCCAATTGCCCGGTGCGCGAGAAATACGCCGCCGAGGGCTCCGAGTACCTGCTCCAGCCCGCCAAGGGCATCTGCCTCAAGCCAGGGCCCACGCGCGCCACCGACGGAGTGGAAATCACCGAGTGGCATGCGCCTGAGACCGGCGACGTGCCGGCGATCGTGATGCTGGACAAACCCTACCAATGGCTGCGCGACCTGTTTTTCAGCGCCGTCTGGTGGGCCGGGACCATCAGCCTCACCGCACTCACGGCGTGCGCCTTCCTTCTTGCTACAGGATTCTTCCCCGGCTTTTAAACCTATTCAACCACTGAGGAAAATATGAACGACACCGATAGCGCGATTTTGGACCGCCCCGCAGAAACCCAGCAGAACAAAAGCCTTGTGCTGGTCAGCGCCACACTCAAGGAATATGACCGGGTCGAGGCTGGCCTAGCTGACCTGCGCACCAAATACAAGGACGTGGTCTACCCCGTATCCACTGCCGCCGGCATGGAAGAAGCCAAGGCCGCCAGGGTCGCCCTGCGTGACCCGCGCTATGCCGTCGCCAATGCCGCGAAAGCTGCAAAGGCCCCGCTCAATGAACTGAAAAAGGACATTGACGAGCGCGCCGCCGCGATTACCGCACAGCTGGTAGACCTCGAAACCCCGATTCATGAGCAGATCAAGGCCGAGGAAGACCGGGTCGCCGCGGCAAAAGAAGCCGCAGCGAAGGCGAAACGAGAAGCCGCAGCGCGCGCCCAGAATGCAATCGACGAAATCCGGGGCATTGCCGTCAAAGCGGCCACCAGTAGCGCGGCAGAGATTGACCTGATGCGAGCCGGCCTGGATGCCATGGAGACCAGCATGGAGGCCTTTGGTGAACGCGCGGGCGAAGCCATGCAGGCCAAGATGCAGGTTCTGCAAACGCTCGACACCCTGCACGCCGCCGCGGTTTCCCGTGAGGCCGCAGAGGCTCGGGCCGCTGCCGACCGCCGCGAGTTGGAGGCCATGCGCGAGGCCCAGGCAGAGCGGGAACGCATCGCCAACAAGGAGCGTGAAGAAGCTCAGGCAGCAGAAAACGCCAAGCGCGCCGAGGAAGCCAAGGCCGAAGCAAAGAAGCTGGCCGACGAACGCGCAGCCTTTGCCCTGGAGCAGGAGCAGGCCCGCGCCGCACAGAAAGCAGAGGCCGACCGGTTGGCCGCCGAACGCCTCAAGGTCGAGGAAGCCCAACAGGCCGCCCAGCGCGAGCGCGACCAGGTTGCAGCCAAAGAGCGCGAAGCAGCCGAAGCGGCGCGCAAGGAAGAGGACCGCAAGCGCCAGGAAGCTGCTGAGGCCGAGCGCCAGCGCCTGGACCAGGAGGCCGCCCAGCGCCGCAAAGCCGAGGAAGACGCCCACGCCGCCGACCAGCTGCGCCGGAACGCCGCCGGGGTAATGCTGGATGCCCTGCAGGCCGTCACCAAAGATCACGATTTCGACGGCCTCGCGCCGGCCACCCAGCAGTTGGTATTCAACGCCATCACCGCAGCCACCAAGGAATAACCATGAGCGACGCCAACGTTATCGAAATGCTGGAGGAGCCAGCCCCGACCCGTCTGCCGGCCGTCGCCTCGGAACTCGGCGGCCCGCTGGGCGCGGCAATGCAGGCGCTGAAGCTCGGCGTCAGTGTGGCGGACATGAAGGACATGCTGGCTCTCCAAAAAGATTGGGAAGCGAATGAAGCCCGCAAGGCCTACGTCGCCGACATGGCCGCCTTCAAGCTCAATCCGCCCGAGATTTTCAAGACCAAGGCCGTCAGCATCAAAACTCGCGACGGCGGCCAGGGTCCGCAGTACAGCCACGCCACGTTGGGCGAAGTCTGCGAAAAGATTGTGGAAGGCCTGGCCAAGCACGGATTCAGCCACCGCTGGGACACGAGGCAGCCCGAGGGCGGACAGATTTTCGTCACCTGCACCCTCACCCATCGGCTTGGCCACAGCGAAAGCACCACGCTCAATTCCAGCCGCGACGAGACCGGGGCAAAAAACAATATCCAGTCCCTGTCTTCGACCATCACATATCTGCAGCGCTATACCCTGCTGGGCGCCAGCGGGTTGGCCACCAAGGACATGCCGGATGACGACGGCAAGGGCGC
>Ga0209675_1001130_pt1 | contig 16281 bp, 14 predicted proteins | sample AraplaCol_mLB_r2_2_FD_184280 | JGI IMG/M metagenome (GOLD analysis project Ga0209675, IMG submission 184280) | Arabidopsis root microbial communities from North Carolina, USA - plate scrape MF_Col_mLB_r2 (SPAdes) (version 3) | ecosystem: Host-associated > Plants > Roots > Endosphere | place... | reverse complement strand
TGGAACTTGCCGTCACGGTCGGTGAAGAAGGTGAACATGAAGAAGCTGAGCCAGTCCGGCGTCGCCTCGTTGAAGGCGCCGAGGATGCGCGGCTTGTCGTCGTCGCCCGAGCGGCGCTGCAGCAGCGCCTCGGCTTCCTCGCGGCCGTCGCGGCCGAAATGGGCATCCAGCAGATAGACCATGGCCCAGAGATGGCGGCCTTCCTCCACGTTGACCTGGAACAGGTTGCGCATGTCGTAGAGGGACGGGCAGGTCTGGCCGAGCAGGCGCTGCTGTTCGACGGAGGCCGGCTCGGTATCGCCCTGGGTGACGATCAGGCGGCGCAGCACGCCGCGATATTCGCCGGGCACTTCCTGCCAGGCATCGTCGCCCTTGTGGTCACCGAAGTTGATCTTGCGGCCCTGTTCGGGCTCGGCGAGGAAAATGCCCCAGCGATAGTCGGGCATCTTCACATAGCCGAACTGAGCCCAGCCCTGGCTGTCGACGCTGGTCGCGGTGCGCAGGTAGGCTTCACGCGCCTGGAAGCCGGCAGGCCCCATGTCGCTCCACCAGTCGAGGAATTTCGGCTGCCAGTCTTCCAGCGCGCGCTGCAGACGGCGGTTGTCGGAGAGGTTGACGTTGTTCGGGATGCGGGACGTGTAGTCGATAGCCATGTCGTTTCTCTCCCTTAAACGCGTTTGCGGTCGTAGGCGGCGCGCTGGCCGGTGCCGTAGAGCTTGAGCGCGCCCTGGTCGCCGACGGCGTTGGGACGCTGGAAAATCCAGTTCTGCCAGGCGGTGAGGCGACCGAAGATCTTGGTCTCCATCGTCTCCGGGCCGCCGAAGCGCAAGCTGGCTTCCATGCCGGTGAGGGCATCGGGCGAGAAGGCGGCGCGTTCCTCGATGGCGATGCGCACTTCGTCTTCCCAGTCGATGTCGTCCGGGGTGAAGGTGACGAGGCCGGCTTCGTCGGCGGCTTCGGCATCGAGGTCCTCGCCGACCAGCTTCTTGATCTGGTCGACGCGGGAGAGGTCATCGAGATTGCGGCTGGCGATGCGGCTCAAGCCGTTGCCCATCGGATAGGCGCCGAAGTTCAGCTCGGTCAGGCGCAGGGTGGCCGGCGGACGATTGTCGCCTTCCATATGGCCGTCCAGCATGTAGGAGCGGTCGCTTGCTGCGACCAGCTCGAACAGGGTGCCGGTGAAGCAGGAGCCCGGTTCGATCAGGGCGAAGGTTGAGCGCGAGGAGACGTCGACGCGCTTGAACACGCGCTTGAGGAACAGGCGGATTTCGCGCACCAGCCAATGTGCCTTGTGCTGCTCAAGGGCTGCATCATAAGCCGCGACCAGGTCGGCGTCGCCCTGGCTGCGGAACACCCACATGCCCACGGTTTCTTCGTTGGTGCGCAGATGCAGGATCAGGTCATCCATCTCGCGGGCAAAGGCGAGCGGCCAGAAAGTCACGCCGGCAGCCTGGATAGCCTCGGCGGAAGCGGGGACGGCGGCCTTGGGGCCATGCACGGTGATCTCGGCGATGCCCTTGGCGCGGTCGATCTTGGCCTCGACATGGCTGTAGCGCACCGTGTCGCCCTCGATCTTGCGCTCCAGCTTGGTCAGCGCGATGCCCTTGGCATTCTGCGGGCGGTCGGACTTCGCCGCCATTTTCTCGGCGGTCTCGCGCATGGCGTCAGACAGCTTGGTGCGCGGCACGACCTCGTCGACCAGACGCCAGTCGACGGCGCGCTTGCCCTTGATGCCTTCCTCGATGGTGCAGAAGAAATCGGCGCGGTCACGGCGCACCATGCGCTTGTCGACCAGGCGGGTGAGGCCGCCGGTGCCCGGCAGCACGGCCAGCAGCGGAACTTCGGGAAGCGACACGCTGGTGTTGCCGTCATCGGCCATCAGGATGTAGTCGGCAGCCAAAGCCAGTTCATAGCCGCCACCGGCGCAGGGGCCGTTCACGGCGGCGATATAGGTCTGCTTCGACTCAGCGGTGGCGTCTTCGATGCCGTTGCGGGTCTCGTTGGTGAATTTGCAGAAGTTGACCTTCCAGCCATGCGCCGACTGGTTGAGCATGCGGATATTGGCGCCGGCGCAGAAGATGCGCTCCTTGCCCGAGGTCAGGATCACCGAGCGGATTTCGGGATGCTCGAAGCGCAGACGCTGCACGGCATCATGCAGCTCGATATCGACGCCGAGATCGTAGGAATTCAGCTTCAGCTCATAGCCGGGGCGGAGGCCGCCATCTTCCTTCACGTCCATCGCCAGCGTGGCGACCGGACCCTCGAAGCTCAGCTTCCAATGCTTGTACTGGCTGGGCTCGGTTCGGAAATCGACCGGCTGGTGCGTGCCGTTGAGTTGTTCGGCCATGTGTAATCCTCCCTGACTGCGATATGCATTATAGTGCACTATCGGGTCGATGCAAGAACTATCTTGCAGCTACTCGGCGGCCTCCCGGGCCAGCCAGGCCGGGTGGGCCTTGAGCGCAGAGGAGAGGTCGGCGGCGGCCTGGGCCACCGATTTGCCGACGGTGTCGAAGGCCATGTCGGCGCGGGTATAGAGCGCCTCGCGCTGGGTCAGGATGCGGCGCAGGTCGGCCATGGCTTCCGACTGGCCGGCGATCGGGCGCATGTCGCCCTGGGCGACGACACGGCCCATATGCTCTTCGGGCGAGGCTTTGAGCCAGATGGTGAAGCAGTTCGCCAGCAGATGCGCGTAGGTGACCGGTTCGGACGGCAGGCTGCCGCCGGTGGCGATCACCTTCGGCGCCGGATCGGTGGTGACGCGTTCCAGCGCGCGGCGCTCGAAGCGGCGATAGGCCGACTGGCCGTAGAGATCGAAAATCTCGTTCAGGCTGAGGCCGGCTTCGACCTCGATTTCCTTGGCCATTTCGATGAACTGCAGGCCGAAAGCCTCAGCCAGCAGCTTGCCCAGCGTGGTCTTGCCGGCACCACGCAGGCCGATCAGCGCGATATGGCGCTTCACGCCAGCGGTGACGCCGAAACGGTCGCGCACGAAGCCTTGCAGTTCCTGCAGCTGCTCCGGGCTCAGGTCTTCGATCTGGCGCAGCAGCAGGGCCTGGTCGACGCCGATCTCGGCGCGGTCCCCGAGGAAGTCGGTGATCGGCAGATCCATGGCGCGCGCGATCTGGCGCAGTAGCAGGATGGAGATATTGCCCGCGCCGCCTTCCAGCTGCGCGAGGTAGCGTTCGGAAACGCCGGAATCTTTTGCCAGAATTTTACGGCTCATGCCGCGGCGGGCGCGGGCATTGCGCACGCGTTCGCCCACCACCTGCAGGAAGGCGGTGTCTTCGGGCGTGGTTTTATCCCGCGTTTCGCTCATGGGATGCATTATAGTGCAATTTGGACTGGAGCGCCAGCGAATGATGCGTTATAGTTCGGGCTCGATAGTGCTTTAGGGAAGGGGTTCAGTCCATGCAGGTTTCGATTCTGGTCGGCACCATGACCGGCACCGCCGAACTGGTGGCCGGCGACATCAAGAAGATGCTGGAAGGCAAGGGCCACGGCGTCGATGTGCTGCTGATGGACAACCTGAAGGCCGATGTGTTCCAGCGTCCGGGCGCCTTTCTGATCGTCACCTCCACCTATGGCCAGGGCGACGTGCCCGACAATGCGCGCGACTTCCTCGCCGACCTGCAGGCGGTGAAGCCCGACCTGACCGGCAAGTATGTCGGCATCATCGGCCTGGGCGACACCACCTACCAGGACACCTTCAATCACGGCGGCCAGCAGTTCGAGCAGGCGATGCAGGCGCTGAATGCGACCATCGTCGGCGACCGCATGCAGCATAATGCCTCGGGCGGCACGCTCCCCGAAGACGACGGCCTGGCCTGGGCCGAGGCCTGGGCCGAGCAGGTCGCGCCGCTGGCCAAGGCCGCATAACCGTCCGCTGACATAAGCGGGCGGCAAAAGACAAAGATATTCCCCGGGAGGAAATCCATGCCGCGCTTTCTGGAGCTGCCGCGGCGGTATAATGCCGCGACCCATTTCGTCGACCGCCATATCGCCGAAGGCCGTGGGGCAAAGACCGCCTTCATCGACGACAAGGGCAGCTACACCTATGCCGATCTCGCCGCGCGGGTGAACCGCGCCGGCAACCTTCTGAAGGCGCAGGGCGTGAAGCCCGAACAGCGCGTGCTGCTGGCGCTGCTGGACGGCATCGATTTCCCGGCACTGTTCTGGGGCGCGATCAAGATCGGTGCCGTGCCGGTGCCGGTCAACACGCTGCTCACCACGCCGGACTACGACTTCATGCTGCGCGACAGCCGCGCCGTGCTGCTCTGCGTCTCGGATGCGCTGATGGAGCGCTTCCGTCCGATCGTCTCGGGCCAGCCCTATCTGCAGAATGTGCTGATCTCGGGCCAGGTGCCGCCGACGGTGACGCCGCTCTCGAAGCTGCTGGAAGACCAGTCCGACCAGCTGGACGCCGCGCCGACCACGCCCGACGATGTCGGCTTCTGGCTCTATTCGTCAGGCTCCACCGGCTCGCCCAAGGGCACCATCCATCTGCATGGCGACCTGGTGCACACCGCCGTGCTCTATGCCGAGGATGTGCTGGGCATCCGGGAAGACGATGTCGTCTTCTCGGCGGCGAAGCTGTTCTTCGCCTATGGCATGGGTAATGCCATGACCTTCCCGCTGCATGTCGGCGCCACCGGTGTGCTGATGGCCGAGCGGCCGACACCGGCGGCTGTGATGAAGCGGCTGAAGGATCACAACGCCACCATCTTCTACGGCGTGCCCACGCTGTATGCCGGCATTCTGGCCGACCAGACCATCACCAAGGACAGCGGTTCCGCGAAGCTGCGGCGCTGCGTTTCGGCCGGCGAGGCGCTGCCGGAAGACATCGGCAAGCGCTGGGAAAAGCTGTTCGGCGTCGAGATCCTCGACGGCATCGGCTCGACCGAGATGCTGCATATCTTCCTGTCCAACCGTCCGGGCGAAGTGCGCTATGGCACCACGGGTAAGGCCGTGCCGGGCTACGACCTGCGCGTGGTGGGCGATGACGGCAAGGATGTCGCGGCCGGCGAGATCGGCGAACTGCTGGTCAGCGGACCGTCCTGCGCGGTGGCCTACTGGAACAACCGCACCAAGAGCCTGAACACCTTCCATGGTCCGTGGACGCGCACCGGCGACAAGTATGTCTGCGACAAGGACGGCTATTACACTTACGCCGGCCGCAGCGACGACATGCTGAAGGTCAGCGGCATCTGGGTTTCGCCGTTTGAGGTCGAGTCCGCGCTGCTGGCCAATCCGAAGGTGCTGGAGGCTGCCGTGGTGGCGCATGCCGATACCGACGAACTGATCAAGCCGAAAGCCTATGTTGTGCTGAAGGCGGAGTTCGTCGCCGGTGAGGCGCTGGTCGGCGAGCTGCAGATGTTCGTGAAGGACCGTCTCGCGCCGTACAAATATCCACGCTGGATCGAGTTCGTGCCCGAACTGCCCAAGACCGCGACCGGCAAGATCCAGCGCTTCAAGCTGCGGGCTTAACCCGCGTGAGCAGCGCAATGCAGAGCGTGACCACGCCCGCCGGCCGCATGGAGTATCGCTGGGTCGGCCATCGTGGCACGGCCTTGCATGATGCGGCCCTGCCGGTGCCGGTCTTCCTGCATGAAGGCCTGGGCTGCGTATCGCTTTGGAAGGATTTCCCCGACAGCGTCGCCGCGGCGACCGGCCTGCCGGTGCTGGTCTACAGTCGCATCGGCTATGGCGGCTCCGATCCTTGCACGTTGCCGCGTCCGCTGACCTACATGCATGAAGAAGGCGAGAGCGTGCTGCCGCAGCTGCTGGCCGCGCTCGGCGTGCAGAAGCATATCCTGGTCGGGCATTCCGACGGCGCGTCGATCTCTTTGATCAATGCAGGCTCCGGCGAACGGCCCGATCTGCTCGGCGTCGTCGCCATGGCACCGCATGTCTTCTGCGAGGAGATTTCCGTCACCTCCATTCGCGCCGCCGGCAAGGCCTATGCGGAAGCGGACCTGAAGGCGCGGCTGGAGAAGTATCACGGTGGCAATGTCGACTGCGCCTTCCGCGGCTGGTGCGACGCCTGGCTCGATCCGGCCTTCATGCAGTGGAATATCGAGGGCTATGTCGACCGCATCCGCGTGCCGGTGCTGGTGATCCAGGGCGAGGATGACGAATACGGCACGGCGGCCCAGGTCGACAGCATCGTCCGGAGAGCCGGGGCCGAGTCCCTGATGCTGCCCGGCTGCGGCCACTCGCCCCAGCGCGACCAGCCCGAGGCCAGCCTGCGTGCGATTAGCGCATTCTGCCGCAAGGTCATGGCGGTTTAGGCATCCTTCGGCTGAGACCGTGAGGCAGACTGCCGCGTCCGGTTGTAGTTACCGGAAAGTCACTGTAGCGATGGACACCCTTTGCGCGAATTAGGTTGCGTGCAGAGCATTTGTCTCTAAACACCTGTACATGGTCGATACTATTCCATTCCCCAGTCAGCCCGGGCCACAGCCCAATGCCGACCACATTCTGGTGGTCGACGATCATCGCGATTTCGGCGAGTTCGTGCAGCGCGTGGCCGAGAAGGCGGGCTTTGCCGTGACGGTCGTGCAGTCGGGCGACGCCTTTCGCGCGGCCTATCCGCAGGTGCTGCCGGGCATCATCTGCCTGGATATCGTGATGCCACAGGAAGATGGCATCGAGCTGATCAACTGGCTGACCAAGCAGCGCAGCCGCTCGGCCATCTACATCATCACCGGCCATGACCCGAAATTCGCCCGCGCCGCCGTCGAGATCGGCCGCATCCGCGGGCTGAACATCGCCGGCGTGCTGCAGAAGCCGGTGTCGCTGACTACTTTGCGCGACATCCTGGCCGCGACGCGCGATGGCTCCGGCGCCATCGCCGCCGACTAAGCCTTCAAGACAGTCTCGATCTTCGCCAGCAGGCGAGTGAGGTCCACCGGCTTGGTGTCGTAATCGGCGCAGCCGGCTTCCAGGCTGCGCTCGCGGTCGGTCGCCAGCGCATGCGCGGTCAGCGCGATCACCGGCACCGTTGCCATGCCGGGCATGGCCTTGAGGCGACGGGTGGTCTCCAGCCCGTCGATGCCGGCGCCCAATCCGATATCCATCAGGATCACGTCCGGTTTTTCGCGCGGGGCGACGTCGAGCGCCAGTTCGCCGGTCTCGGCATAGCAGAGCGCGAAACCGCGCTTGGCGAGGCGACGGCCCAGCATGTCGCGATTCAGCGCGTTGTCCTCGACAATCAGCACCTTGGTCATGTGCCGACCTTCTCGCTGACCTTTGCCGGCAGCGCGATGGTGAAGGTGGCGCCGTTGCCGGCCGACGAAGACAGCGTGATGTCGCCGCCGAGCAGGCGGATCAGCCGGCGGCTGAGCGCCAGGCCCAGCCCGGTGCCGCCGTGATGGCGTGCGGTATTGCTGTCGCCGCGGTGGAAGTCCTCGAAGATGTCGGCGTGGAATTCCGGCGCGATGCCCGGGCCGGTATCGCGTACGGCAATCTCGATCCAGTCGGCATCGGCATGGGGGAAGGACCGCGTGGCGATCGTCACCGTGCCGTCGCGGGTGAACTTGGCGGCGTTGCTCAGCAGGTTGATGATGGCCTGGCGCAGCTTGGTGACATCGGTGTCGAGCTGCATCAGCGCGCTGCCATGCTCGACGATGCAGCGGTTGTTGTTCTCGTCCAGCAGCCGGCGGCAGACCGCCAGCGAGTCATTGATCAGGTCCTGCAGGTCGGCGCGGTCGACGGCGATCTCCATCTTGCCGGCCTCGATCTTGGACAGATCAAGGATGTCGTTGATCAGCGCCAGGATATGCTTGCCGGCGGTGTGGATCTTCTCCAGGTCGTCCAGCTCGGTGTCGCTCGCGGCCTCGCGCTCGCGCGCCTCTTCCAGCAGGATTTCGCTGTAGCCGATCACGGCATTCAGCGGCGTGCGCAGCTCGTGGCTCATGCTGGCGAGAAAATCGGTCTTGGCGTTGCTGGCGCGTTCGGCCTTCAGCTTGGCGCGCAGCAGCTCGATGGTGCGCTCGGCCACCATGCCTTCCAGTTTTTCGTTCATGCCGCGCAGGCGGCTCGCCTCGGCCTGGGCGCGGTTGGCCAGCGTCTCGTCCACCATCGCCGCCAGCAGGGCGAGGAACAGGATGATGAAGGTGGCCATGGCGATCGTCACGGCCATCAGCTCGGGCGGCATGCCCTCGGGCGCGTTCAGCGCGCCGTGGATGGGGATGAAGCTGGCGGCGGCCATGCCGGTGTAATGCATGCCGGCGACAGCGATGGTCATCAGCGTGGCGGCGACCAGCTTGAAGGCCAGCGATTTCGATTTCTGCGCCAGCCACAGCGCCGCGGTGGCGGCGGCGATGCCGATCAGCACCGACAGCATCACCAGCGGCCCGTGCCATTGCAGCTGCGCGCTCATGTCCATCGCCGCCATGCCGGTATAGTGCATGGCGCTGACGCCCAGGCCGGTGATCAGGCCGGCGAGCAGCAGGGGGGAGAGCCGGTTGCGGGAGGCGACGAAGGCCATGCCGAAGCCGACCACGCCGATCGACACCAGCATCGAGAGCAGGGTGAGGCCGGTACGGAAGCGCATCGACATGCCGATATCGAGGGCCAGCATGGCGATGAAGTGCATGGCCCAGATGCCGCCGCCGAGCGCCACCGCCGAGCCGGCCAGCCAGCCGTATTGCACCAGCCCGGTGCTGGCGCGCATGCGGTCGGCCAGGCTGAGCGCGGTGATGCTGGCGAAGAAGATGGTCGCCAGGCTGAGCAGGACCAGTTCGGGCTGGTAGCTTTCGATCAGCGGGGAGGCGAGCAGGGTGGGATCGGACATCGGGCTACGTTCGTGAAGACTCGCTGCTGAATACAACAGGATCATCCGCCGCCGAACGTTTTTTTCCGGTATGCCTCGGCCGGACCGGCGGTATCCGGAACAAGTTTATGTGAATTTTACTCTCACTTGCAGCCAGACGGGGCTGGTGCTAGCGTGTTGCCGCTGCAAGTCATTCGCATAAACATAATCGGTGTCAGGAGCGCCACATGCTCGATCTCTCTCGCCAAATCCTCGTTTCCCGCCGTGCCGCCCTGCTGGCTGCGCTGGCCGGCGCCGCGCTGACGGCCGTTCCCGGCCTCGCTATCGCCCAGGACAAGGTGGTCAACCTCTATTCCTCGCGCCACTACGACACCGACGAGGCGCTGTACGACAACTTCACCAAGGCTACCGGCATCAAGATCAACCGCCTCGAAGCCGGCGAGGACCAGCTGCTGCAGCGCATGAAGGCCGAGGGCGACAAGAGCCCGGCCGACGTGCTGATCACCGTGGATGCCGGCCGCCTCTGGCGCGCGCAGGAGAACGGCCTGTTGCAGCCGATCCGCAACGCGGCGCTGGAAAAGGCCATTCCGGCCTATCTGCGCGAGCCCGACGGCAACTGGTTCGGCTTCTCCAAGCGCGCCCGCATCTTCGTCGTCAACAAGGATAAGGTGAAGGCCGGCGAACTGACCCGCTATGAGGACCTGGCCGATCCGAAGTGGAAGGGCCGCCTGCTGATCCGCTCGTCCACCAACGTCTACAACCAGTCGCTGGTCGGTTCGATGATCGCCACGCTGGGCGAACCGGCGACCGAGACCTGGGCCAAGCATGTGGTGCAGAACTTCGCCCGCGCGCCCAAGGGCGGCGACACCGACCAGATCAAGGCGGTGGCGGCCGGCGAAGGCGATGTCGCGCTTTCGAACACCTATTACTTCGCCCGCCTGCTGAACTCGACCAAGGCCGAGGACCGCGCCGTGGTGGCCAACCTAGCGGTGATCTTCCCCAACCAGGGCGATCGCGGCACCCATATCAACATCTCGGGCGCCGGCGTCGCCAAATACGCGCCGAACAAGGCCAATGCGATCAAGTTCCTGGAATATCTCGCCTCGGTCGAGGCGCAGGGCTATTTCGCCAAGGGCAACTACGAATTCCCGGTGATCGCCAATGTCGGCCTGCATCCGGTGATCGCCTCCTGGGCCGAGTTCAAGGAAGACCAGATCAACGCCGCCGTCTTCGGCCGCAACAACGAAGCGGCCCTCAAGCTGATGGACAGGGCTGGTTGGAAGTAACCGGGCCGGCTGGAAGTAAGCCGGCGGCCAGAGATGGCAGAAATCTGAAGGGCGGGGGAAACCCCGCCCTTTTTCATGGCTCCGGCTGCGGTACAATACGCGCCAGTGTTTCACACAGGATGACGGCCATGACCCAAGCCAGTTCCCGGACCCTGATCATGCTGGTGGCGATGCTCGCCTTTTCCTTCGGCGGCGGCATGATCGGCGGCTATTTCGGCAGCATGCATGTCAACCGCGAGCATGCGGCCGAGACGCAGCGGCTGCAGGCCAATGTCGACCGCGTTTCGCTTGCCACCGTGAACGCCATCGCCTCACTGGCGACGGATACCGAAATCGTCGCGGCGGATATCGTGGAAATCTCCAATCGGCTCGACTCGCTGGAAGTCAAAGCCTCCGACATGGGGAAGACGCTGTCGACCCGCAAGCCGTAAAGCTTAGTCGAGCGTTTCCAGCTTGCGCAGGGCGGCGCCGACCATGGCGTTGCGCCCGTCGAGTTTCTTCAGGTTGTGCAGCAGCACTTCGCGCAGCGATTCCGGATTGCTGATTTCCAGCGGCGTCCAGAAGCGGCGGCTGGTGCGGAAGAAGCCGACCTCGTCGAGGAACGACACGCCGAAATAGTAGGCTTCCGGCGCGCTGTCATAGGGCGCGGTGTCGAAGGTGCCATCGGCCAGGATCGACACGTTGAGCGAGCGCGCCACCATGATGGTCAGTTCGGCGGCCGAGCGCGCTTTCTGCTCGGCTGTCATATGCGGCCATGAACGGCGCAGCAGGCGCGCCACGTCATAGGCATGGTGGTTGTTCTGCGTGCCCTGGTCGCGCCAGCCGTAAGGGTAGCGCTGGGTGCGGGTGGCGAACAGCGTATCGGCCAGTTCGCGCATATGCGGCGGATCGTTGGGGCGATAGCTGATGGCGTGGAAGGTGATGCTGAGATCGTTGGTCTTCTTCAGCTCGCCGTCGATCATGTACCAGGCGCCCCAGAAACCGGTTTCCGGATTCTGCGCGCGGTTGTCGAGGAAGTCGAGCAGGGCGGCGGCCAGTTCCTTGGCCGGCACGCTGGGCGGCAGCAGCGCGGCCAGCGACGGCATGAACAGGATCTGCGCCAGGCCGGTGATGGTGAGGTTGAGTTCCTTGCGATTGTCGACGCCATTCTTGTGCACGTCGGAAATCAGCAGGCCTTCCATCTTGGTGCGCAGTTTCTCGGGCGTGTCGACCGGGCCCATGAAGGCGAGCGGGTATTGCGGTTTCTTGCCGGCGGCGACCAGTTCCTTCAGCGGATCGACGCTGGCATGCATGCGCAGATACCAGGCCTTGAAGCAGCCGCCAAAGCTGCCGTCCTCGGCCGACTGCTGGAAGGCATGGTCCTGATCGGCATGTTCCAGGCTGGCGCGCAGGTCGTCGAGCCGGCCGCGCACCGCGGTGTCGCTGTTGGTGTAGTTGATCAGGTCGCGCGTCTCGCTCAGAATCTGCGTCGAGCAGAGCGGCTCATGGCCGGCATGGCTCAGCGTGAGCATCTGATGGCGCAGCTCGCGGAATTCCGGACCGTAGCGGCCGTTCATCTCGCGCTTGAAGGGCGAGGTGGGAATGTAGCTTGGGATATAGCGGTAATGGACCGGGGTGGAGCGGTTGACCAGCGGCTCCTGCGCTGTGCTCCAGTCGGGCTTGATCACGGTGACCATCGCGCCGCCGATCAGCATGGCGCAACCGATGGCGCCGATCAGCAGCAGTCGCCGTTTCATGCCCGTCCTCCCGTCCGCGCCGGTTGTTCCGGCTCAGCTTCGCTGCGCCAGCACCATGTAGCATGGCACAGGCTTGCCCATTTCCTCGCGGCCATGGGTGTCGTCGAAACGAAGGATGCCGAAACCGGCCCGTTCCAGCGCGCCGCGGACATAGGCGGCATCGTGCTGGTAGCGGCCGGTCGCGCCGAGGCGATAACCCTGCGGGGCCGGCTCGGTCGCGGCTTCCACCGTGAAGGCGAACAGGCCCTGCGGCCGGCCATGCGCGGCGATGGCCTGGAAGCTGGGCGCGAGGTCGCCGAAATAGCAGAAGACGTCGGCTGCCACGGTCACGTCGTAGCTTGCCTTGTCGGCAACGAGGAACGCGCCCAGTTCGGCCTGGTGCAGCGCGTCATACAGCTTGCGCTCGCGCGCCTTCTCCAGCATGCCGCCGCTCAGGTCGACGCCGACCAGCGACGCGGCCACCGGCTTGAGGAAGGGCGCGCACAGGCCGGTGCGACCGGCGAGCGCCTCGGTGATCACGCCGCAGATCATCTCGGGCACGCGATAGCCCAGCTTGCCCAGCGTGGTTTCAAAGTCGCCCGAGAAGCGGTCGAAGGTTTCGCGCACATACTCGTCGCCGGCACGCTCGGGCACTGCGCCACCCTGCACGGCGGCGGCCATATGCTGCGCCACCGGATGGTCGGGGAAATGCTGCAGCCAGGTGGCGGCATGAGTGCGGGCATCCTCGGCCTTGCCGGTGCGCACCAGGCCATAGAGCATCTCACCCATATGGTAGTGCAGCATGGTGTCGCCGGGCGCCACGGCGAGCGCGCGGAAGGTAACGTCCACGCCCTCGGCGTAGGCGCCGAGATGATAGAGCGACAGCGAAAGATTGCGCAGCGCATGCGGGTGCTGCGGCGCCGTGGCCAGCGACAGCAGGCATTCCTCGGCGGCGCCGGCGTAATTCTTCTGCGTGACCAGGAAGGCGCCCAGATTGGCGTGGTAGTCGGCGTTGTCGGGCTGCAGCGCGACGGCCTGGCGATAGGCTTCTTCGGCCTCCGTCGGCAGCTCGGCCTCGCGATAGGTGTTGCCGAGGCTGAAATAGGCCTGGGCATAGGACGGGTGGTAGGTCAGCGCGGTCTTGAAGCTGTCGATCGCGCCGGCGCGGTCGCCGCCCTGTTTCAGGGCGATGCCCAGATTGAAATGCAGCAGCGCACTGGCCGGGTTCCGCTGCAGGCCCTCGCGATAGGTCTGCAGTGCCTGGTTGATCCGTTCGTTGCGCAGATAGACGTTGCCAAGATGGACGTAGCCTTCCTCGGCCTCCGGCGCGAGGGCGATCACGCGCTTGAAGGCTTGGGCTGCCGGCTTGTAGTCGTTGCGATGGGCATGGATCTGGCCGAGGCGGAACCAGGCCACGCCGTGACCGGGCGTGCGGCGCAGCACTTCATCCAGGATCGCCTTCGCGCCATCGAGCTGGTTCTGCTTGATGAGGGCATGTGCGGTTTCGACCGGGTCGGCGCCGATGCCGGCCTGCTGCAGAAGCGCGTCACTGACTGCTTTATTCATGACTGGTGATCCTGGATTGACTGGTCCTGTGGCCGCCGGGTCCCGGCGATCCCGGCTGGGCTACCCGTTCTTACTCGCCCGGGCGGGAGCGCGCCACCGCCGCATGCAGCCAGATTACGGGAATCAGGCTGACCGCGACAATGATCAGGGACCCGGTCGAGGCCTCGCCCAGCCGTTCGTCGCTGGCCAGCTGGTAAACCCGTACCGCCAGCGTATCGAAGTCGAAGGGCCGCACGATCAGGGTGGCGGGCAATTCTTTCAGAACATCCACGAAAATCAGCATGGCGGCGGTCAGCAGGCTGCCGCGCAGCAGCGGGGCATGGATGCGGCGCACCACACCCAGCGGGGTCTGGCCCAGCACCCGGGCGGCCTGGTCCAGGCTGGGGCGGATCCGGTGCAGGCCGCCATCCACCGCGTTGAAGGCCACGGCCAGGAAGCGCACCAGATAGGCATAGAGCAGCGCGACCAGCGTGCCCGACAGCAGCAGGCCGGGCGTGCCGCCGAACAGCGCCTTCGACCAGCTGTTGATCTGGTGATCGAAGGCGGCCAGCGGCAGCAGCACACCGATGGCGATCACCGAGCCGGGGACGGCATAGCCCATGGTGGCGAGCTGGATCAGCCAGCTCATGCCACGGCGCGGCGCCAGGCGATGCGCGTAAGCCAGAGCCAGCGCCACCACGATTAGCAGTACGGCGGCAAGGCCGGCCAACACAAAACTGTTGAGCGCGAAACCGGCCAGACGGCCGAAGCCGAACTGGTCTCCCTCGGCGATGGCGAGATGCAGCAGCCAGCCGCCGGGAATGACGAAGCCGAGCAGGATCGGCAGCAGGCAGGCGAGAATGGCGGCACCGGCCTGCAGCGGCGGCAGCGGCCGCAGCGGCAGCGGCCGCGTGCGCGCCGATGTGTGGTGGAAGCGCTTGGCGCTGCGGCTGGCGCGTTCCAGCATCACGGCGGCCAGCACGAAGACCAGCAGCACGCCGGCAAGCTGCGCCGCTGCCGTCACGTCGCCCATGCCGAACCAGGTGCGGTAGATCGCGGTGGTGAAAGTGGGCACGCCAAGCCAGCTGACCGCGCCGAACTCGGCCAGCGTCTCCATCAGCACCAGCGCTACGCCGCCGGCGATCATCGGCCGCGCCAGCGGCAGCGCGATGCGGAAGAAGCGCTGCCACGGGCCCAGTCCCAGCGTGCGGCCGACTTCCAGCACGCAGATCGACTGGTCGAGGAAGGCGGCGCGGGCCAGCATGAAGACGTAAGGGTAGAAGGCGAAGATGAAGAGCGTGATTGCGCCCTGCAGCGACAGGAAATCCGGGAACCAGTAATCGCCGCGCTGCCAGCCGAAGGCATGGCGCAGGCCGGTCTGCACCGGACCGGCGAACTGCAGGAGGTCGCTGTAGACGAAGGCGCTGACATAGGAGGGCATCGCCAGCGGCAGGAACAGCGCCCAGGACAGCCAGCGCCGGCCGGGGAATTCCGTCATCGTCACCAGCCAGGCGCAGCCGGTACCGATCACCATCGCGCCAAGCCCGACGCCTGCCATCAGCATCGCGGTGTTGAACAGCATCTCGGGCAAGACAGTCGTGACGAGATGGTGCCAGACTTCGGTGGCCGGCTGGCTCAAGTTGAGCAGGATCGCCAGCACCGGCGCCGCGATGGTGACGGCGACCACGGCGGCAAAAACCATCCAGCCGCGCCCCTGTCGGCTGTAAGCCGGCGCGAGCGGTGCAGCAGGGCTGGACATAGGAGCGGCGGTATCGGTCACGAGGCTCGCAACGGTCTGAACGGACGCGGAAAATCTCCGCCCTGCTTAAGCTATTTGCAAGCTGTTCGCAAATATCGGTCGCCGTCTGTCCGTCACATTCCCGGCAGTCCGGAGGTCACTGACATCATTGCGCGATTGCCGCCCCGGCAGGGCTTACTTATGCTGGATGTCCAGGCAGGAGGGCAGGCAATGGCGGAAGGCACCAGGTTCGTCCGCAATGGCCATTTCAAACCGACGGATGCGCAACTGCGCTATCTGCGCCGTGGCCTGCGGCAGGCCGGTGGCAAGCTGCCTCTTTTCGACGAACACGGCCAGCAGATCAGCAGCCACACGATCGAGGCCTGCATCAAGGCGGGCTGGGCCGAGCCGTGGTTTGAAAACCCGATCAAGCCGGACTGGCTGGTGTGCAAGCTGACCCAGCAGGGCCGGGCGTTATTCGATATTCGCGGATAGTCATGAAGATCTCCAAGTCAGCCGCGCGGGCCGGTCTGCTCGCGCTGGCATTGCCCGTTGTCGCCGGCCTTGCGCCGGTCGACGCTTTCGCCCGGCCGAGCGACCGTTTTTCCGCGCCCTATGCCGCGCCGGCCAGCCCGGTGCCGTCCTTCGACGATCTTCGGAAAAGGGCCGAGGCTGGCAGTGCCGACGCACAGTTTGACCTTGGCCTGGCCTATCAGCTCGGCCTCGGCACCAAGCGCGACCTGGCCGCTGCCCGACAGTGGTTTGGTAAGGCGGCGGCGCAGAACCATGCCCGCGCCCAGGCCGGCCTGGGCTTTTTGTTGCTGAGCGGGCAGGGCGGCCCGGTTGACTTGCCCGGCGCCGAAAAGGCCCTGCGCGCCGCCGGCGATCAGGGCGAGGCGAGCGCCTGGGCCAACTTGGCCGAACTGGCGCTGGCGAGTGGACCCGGCCGACAGGCCGAAGCGATTGCCCTGCTGGAACGCGCGGTCGGCGCCGGCGCGGTCAATGCGCGCTACCGGCTCGGCCGCCTGCTGATCGAGGGCGAGATGGTGGCGGCCGATGCGCCCCGTGGCCTTGGCCTGCTGGAACAGGCGGCGGCGCAGGGGCATCCCTATTCGCAGGCCTATCTCGCCTACCTGATCTTCGAGGGCCAGGCTGGTGCCACCGAGTACGCCCGCGGCTTCGGCCTCGCGCAGCGCGCCGCCAATGCCGATCTGGCCGAAG
>Ga0209675_1001116_pt1 | contig 16357 bp, 16 predicted proteins | sample AraplaCol_mLB_r2_2_FD_184280 | JGI IMG/M metagenome (GOLD analysis project Ga0209675, IMG submission 184280) | Arabidopsis root microbial communities from North Carolina, USA - plate scrape MF_Col_mLB_r2 (SPAdes) (version 3) | ecosystem: Host-associated > Plants > Roots > Endosphere | place... | reverse complement strand
GTCTTCCATCTGAAACCTGACGACGAGAATCTCGGCTCGCTGCTGGAAATGTTCACCAAGCTGAGCCGCGAGCCGGTGATCGTGCAGAAATACCTGCCCGAGGTGCGCCAGGGCGACAAGCGCATCATCCTGATCGACGGCCGCCCGGCGGGCGCGGTGAACCGCGTGCCGGCGGCGGGCGAGGCGCGCTCGAACATGCATGTCGGCGGCCGGCCGGAAAAGATCGGCCTGACCAAGCGCGAGCGTGAAATCTGCGAGATCATCGGTCCGCATCTCAAGCGCGAGGGTCTGATCTTCGTCGGCATCGACGTGATCGGCGATTATCTCACCGAGATCAACGTCACCTCGCCGACCGGGTTGCAGCAGATCAACCGCTTCGACGGCGTGCAGCTGGAAGCCGAGATCTGGGACGCCATCGAGGATGCGCTGAAGCGCCGCGTGATGGCGTAAACGGCGCGTAAGTCCCGTTAAAGTCACAGAACCCAAGCTGCGCCACAGGGGTTGTCCCTCCATAGCGAAGGAGGAAACCCATGCGCAAAGTCTTGATGCTCGCCGCCGCCCTGGCGGTGCCTGCAATGATGGCGGCCTGCAGCCCGAGCCCGCCCCCGCCGCAGACCGTGATCGTCGATCCGCCGCCGCAGCGGGCGGTGGTGCAGCCGGGCCAGGCCGTGGTGGTGCCGCCGGGCAGCACCGTGAAAACCTGCCCGCCGGGCTACACGACCTGCTGATTGGCTGCTGATCCGGCCCGTCATTCGACCGGTGAGGGTGGGGTAACCACCCTCACCGGTGCAATCTGCATACAAAAAGGTCTGGTTGCCCGTGATGCGTGCGGCGGCGCGCCGCCCTGTTCGCCCGTGAGATTTGATCAGGATATTTCGCCGTGACATTCGGCGAAGCTTTGCTATTGTCCCGCGCCAACATCGGCGTTGCCAAAAAGCATTTTGGACGGGGACAGTACCGGTGGCTTCGGGGGCTTTTCTTTCAGTACAGGATGTCGAACGGCTGCTGGCGGATCCTTCGCCCGCAGCGCGCGGCGACACGGCCGTGAAAGTCGCGAAAGCCTGGTCTGGCTCCGCCCTGAGCGCCACCGAGCGCCAGCTGGCCGAGGCCATCGTCACGGCGCTGGCCCGCGATGCCGAAGTCACGGTGCGCCAGGCGCTGGCCGAGAACCTGAAAGACACGTCCAGCCTGCCGCGCGGCATCGCGCTGAAACTGGCGCGCGACGTCGCCGATGTGGCCACGCCGCTGCTGCAATTCTCGCCCGTCTTTTCCGATGCCGACCTGATCGAACTGCTGCAGGCGGTGTCGCCGCTGCACCAGAGCGCCATCGCCGGCCGCCGCACCGTCTCGGCCGCTGTCGCCGATGCGCTGGTCAGCCATGGCGCCGAACCGGCCGTGGCGGTGCTGATCAATAACCGCGGCGCGCAGGTCAACGGTCCGATGATGGAACGCGCGCTCGACCGCTTCCCCGACAGCCGCAAGGTCGGCGAGGCGCTGGCGCGCCATCCGCTGCTGCCGCCGAAATTCGCCGCCCGCCTGATCGCGCAGGTGTCGGATGCAATGCGCCAGACGCTGGTCTCGCGCTACCAGATTCCCCCGGCCATGGCGGCCGATACCATGATGCAGCTGCGCGAGCGCTGCCTGCTCGGCCTGATGGGCGATGGCGCGCAGCCGATGGAACTGGCCGCGCTGACCGCCGACCTGCAGAAGCGCGGCCAGCTGTCGCCCACGCTGGTGCTGCGGGCGCTGGCCGGCGGCGACATCGCCTTCTTCGAGCAGGCGCTGGCGCAGATCGCCGGCATCTCAGCAAACAATGCGCGGCTGCTGATCAACGATCCGGGCCGGCGCGGCCTGGCCGCGATCTATCATCGCTGCGGCCTGCCGAACGACCATTTCCGCATGACCGAAGCCGTGATCGAACTGGCGCGCGGTTTCGATTTCCTGCGTGGCGCCATGGAGCGCGCCGAATTCACCGAAATGGTGATCGGCATGATGCTGGCGGAATACGCCATCCTGTGGGACCCGCAGGAACAGCGCTGGCTCAGCCGGCGCCGCAGCCGCGCCCAGGCGGCCCAGCGCATGGCGGTCGCCGCAGCCTAAACCTGCACAGCGGGGCGCGCATGTCCCCGGATTGCCGTCGGCGGGAAGCCGAACCGCTCGCGGAAGCGGATGGCAAACCGCGATGCCGATTCATATCCGACCTCCAGCGCGACGCGGTTGACGGCATAGTCCGTCGATTGCAGCAGCAGCATGCCAAAGGACATGCGGGCATCGGTCAGCAGCTCGCCGAAGCTGGTGCCTTCGGCGGCCAGGCGGCGTCGCAGCGTCGCCTCGCTCAAGGCCAGATGTTTCGCCGCCGCCGCCGATGTCCATGGCTCGGCCAGCGATGCCTCGAACAGCCGGCGCAGCCGGATCGCCAGCGTGGGCTGGTCTTCCGTGGGAATATGGATGCCGCGCCGGGACAGCCAGAGCAGGCTTTCGGTCACCCGGTGCGCGGCGACGTCGTCCGGGATGGTCTGCACATCCCGGATGGCCTCAAGCGCGTGGTCGATTGCCGTGGTGAACTGCGCGTCGGGCTTGCCCAGCACGGCTGCTCCGGCCAGGGGCGTGCCGCCCGTCGCGGTTCGCGCGAAGCCTGCGACGACTGCGGGGTCCCAGACCAGCCAGCGCGCCTCGTAGAGGCCTCGGTCGGACAGGCGGTTGGTCACATCCAGGGTCTGCCCGCCGGCCACCACGATGGCTTCGCCGCCCCGGAGCGTCCATTGCCCGCTGGCGGATTGCAGGATCTTGGTGCCGTGGCGCAGCAGGATCAGGGCCGGGCGATCAATCACGATGCGGCTGAAGCGCAGGTCGCTGTGCTGGACGACGCGCGCGGTCAGTCCCACGCCCGTGCGCGCCCGTATCGTATTGCCTGTATCGTCCGGCGTTGCGGTCATGAGATCGGGTGCTTTGCTCCTCAGGTCAGCGGCATCTTAAAATCCGGATCGGCCTTCTGCATAGCGCGCTGGAACGCTGGTCGGGCGGCGATGCGCTGGATATAGGCGCGGATCTGCGGGTAAAGGTCGAGGTTGCGCGGCGAGAACACCCGCATGGTGGTCAGCGGAAACAGGGTCATGATATCCGCCGCCGTGAAGGCGTCGCCGGCCAGGAACGGCGCCGTGACGAGGCGGTCCTCGACCTGCGCATAGGCGCGATCGAGGCGGGCGCGCAGGCCGGCCATTACGCTGCTTCCATTTCCCAGTCGGTTGGCGATGGAATCGACCAGGGCGGCCGGCATGAACGAGCCGTTGGCGAAATGGAACCAGTAGAGGAAATCGGCATAGGCCGGCGCGCCTGGCGGGATGAAGAACCGGCCCGCGCCATAGGTCTGCGCGATGTATTCGACGATCGCGGCCGACTCTCCCAGCACGAGATCGCCATCGTGGATCACCGGGGCGGTGCCGAAGGGCGTCAGCGCGCGGTACTCGGCCGGGGCCAGCCGGGTCTGCGGATCGCGCTCGTAGCGCTTCAGCTCATAGGGAATCCCCAGTTCCTCGCAGAGCCAGACGATGCGGTCGGATTGCGAGATGCCGAGGTGATGGATGAGGATCATGGTCGGAGCCTTTCATATGCGGGGTCCGCGTATGAATAGGCGCATCCGGACGGGGCTGCGGTGCCGTGCCGCGCGATTTCGGTGCAGATTCGCTCAGGGATGGCCGCTCAGGCTTGCGTCTTGCCGGTGCGATGGACCGGGAAAGTGACGGTGATGGTGGTGCCGCGGCCCGGCGCGCTGTCGATGTCGATCCGGCCCTGATGCGCCAGCACGAAGGCGCGCACCAGCGACAGGCCCAGGCCGACGCCGCCGTAATTGCGGCTCAGCTGGCTGTCGGCCTGCTCGAAGGCGTCGAAGATGCGCTTGTGGTCTTCCGGCGCGATGCCGATGCCGCGATCGCGCACGATCAGTGCCAGTTCGCCCGAAGGCAGCAGTTGCGCCGCGGCCTCGACCGGCACGCCGGTGGGCGAGAATTTCAGCGCATTGCCGATCAGGTTGATCATGATCTGCCGCACCAGCCGCGCATCGGCGTGCAAGGGGGGCAGTTCAGCAGGGAGCTGTACCTGCACGGCATTGGCGGTGCGGCCATAATGCGAGGCGGCCAGCCGGGCCGAGACCGGCAGTTCCTCGTCCAGCATCACCGGCTGCTCGTTCAGCACGATCTGGTTGGCCTCGATGCGGGCCAGGTCGAGGATGTCGTCGATCACGCCCAGCAGGTGCCGCGCGCTGCCGTTGATGTCGGCGAGATACTCGTCGTACTTGTCGGAGGAAGGTCCGAACATCTTTTTCTGGACGATGTCGGAAAAGCCGATGATGGCGTTCAGCGGCGTGCGCAGTTCGTGGCTCATATTGGCCAGGAAGATCGACTTCGCCTGGCTGGCGCGCTGGGCCGCGTCGCGCGCATCCGACACCTGGCGGAACAGGTCTTCCAGCCGCGCATTCTGCCGCTGCAGTTGCGACGAGGCCTCCTGCTGCTCGGTGACGTCGATGACGATCAGCGCGGCGTCGCCATGCGGCGTTGTGCGGCGGCTGATCTGCACCCAGCGCCGGTTGGGCAGCTGCAGGTTGCCGCCGGCGATCTCGCTGGTCAGCAGCGCATCGGGCAGGCCGGCATCGCGCAGCAGGCCGTCCAGCATGCGGCCGCGCTCGAACTGGTTCTCCTGCAGGCCCAGCACTTCGGGCAGGCGGCGGTTCCACAACTGCAGCCGGCCGGCATCGTCGAGGAAGGCAAAGGCCTCGGCGCTTTCGGCGATGTCCAGCAATTCCTGCTGCGCGGCGCGGATGCGCTCGTACAGCGCGGTGTTTTCCTCATGCAGGCGGCGATTGCGGCGGATCACGCCGTTGACGATGCGGTTGGTCATCAGCATCGCGCCGGTGAACAGGCTGGAGGTTACCGCCATGGCCAGCGAGACCGGCGTCGCCTGCAGCAGGAAATAGGTGATGTAAGGCACCGCGATGGTCAGCATGAAGGCGATGGCCGCACGCGGCACCACGGCCAGCGTCGCCGCCGAGCCGGCCAGCATGCCGGCCGAGACCATGACCAGCAGCAGCTGGTGCTGCTGGTCGAGATGCGGCAGGAACAGCGCGCCGGCGCCCCAGGCGAGGCCCGAGACCATGGCGCTCCACACATCGAAGCGACGCAGCTGCGCCGCGCGCTCGCGGCTGCGCTGCCGGCCCGCGCTGGTGCGGTCATAGGTCATCCAGCGATACAGCATGGCGGCGAGGCCGAAGAGATGCAGCAGCCACCAGCCGACCAGCCAGCGCGGGTCGATCTGGCCCGAGAGCAGCAGGGCGACGGCGGTGACATTGATCAGGGTGACGCCGGCATTGATCGGCACCACCTGGCGGAAGCTGATCGGCTTCGCGCCCTGGCCCGCAACATGTGTCGTGGCGGTGTTGCCCGCAGTCTCGGATATAGCGGTGTCTGGCATTGCCTGCGCGTTTACCCCTGCCGGATACTCAACCGGAAAGGTGCGCCGCGCAACCGATTAGATCGGCATCAGCGTGGCGGCGGCTGCTACCAGCCGTTGACGCGATCCCATTCCGCCACCACCTCGGTGCCACCATCGGTGACGTAGTAGCGGTCATACATCGCGCCGGTCATGCAGACATGGTTGGGCAGCACGCGCAGCCGCGTGCCGGGCGGGAAGGCGGCGAAATTCACCGGCGGCGCATGGGGTCCGCCCACCAGGCCATGCTCCTGATGCACGTCATGGATAGCCATATTGGGCAGCGGCAGGGCATCGGCCGGGCGGCAGACGCGGCCATAGCCGGTGCCGGGCGCATGCAGGTTGGCGCCGGTATCCTTCGACAGCGCCAGGCCGCCGGCATCGATCAGCAGATGGTTGCGGGCATGATGGTGGCTGACCACCGAGGCGAGCACGGAGACGGCGACGTCGTCCATGCCGCAGCTGCCCAGGCCCGCCTGGAACAGGTCGAAGAAGACGAAATTGCCCGGCCGCATCTCGGTGATGCCATCGAGATGGCGCGCGAACAACGCCGTCGGCGTCGCGCCGACCGAGACGATCTCGCAGGCCTGGCCCGCCTCGCGCAGGCGGCTGGCGGCCAGCACGGCGGCCATGCGCTCTTCCTCGGCGATGCGTTCGATCTCGGCAATGCTTTTCGCGCCATAGGAATGGCCGGCATGGGTCAGCACGCCGGCCAGCTGCGCGCCCGGCTGGTTGAGCGCCTCGGCCAGCGGCAGCAGCTCGGGCGCATTGGGCGCGATGCCGGCGCGGCCGAGACCGCAATCGATCTTGATCAGCGTGCGGAAGGTGACGCCCAGCGCCTTGCCTTTCGTGGCAATCGCCCTGGCCACATCGACATGGTCGGTGATGATCTTGAGATCGGTGCCGCCATTCATGGCCATGATCTCGGCCACCTGCTGCAGCTTCTGCGGCGCGACCGGCACGGCATAAGTGATGTCGCGGAAACCGGCCTTGGCGAAATAGGCCGCCTCGGCCAGCGTCGAGACCGTGATCGGCCCGGCCTCGCCGTTATGGCACAGCAGCGCGACTTTCACGGATTTCGCCGTCTTCAGATGCGGCCGCAGGATCACTTTCAGCAGCTGGGCGCGTTCGCGCATGCGGGCGATGTTGCGCATCACGCGCTGGCGGTCGAGCAGCAATACAGGCGTGGGCAGGTCGTCGAGGGTCATGATCTTAACGGGGGCTCAGGACAAGCTGGGTCTGCGTCACCACGGCGGCGAGTTTGCCGTCGCCGCGGGTGATCCGCGTCTGCCATACCATGGTGGTCTTGCCGCGATGCAGCGGCGTGCATTCGGCCTTCGCGGTGTCGCCGGCGGGTATGGCTGCGAAGAAGTTGGTCTTGCTCTCGATCGTCGTGGTGCTGAAGCCTTCGCCCAGGTTGGCCACGGTGGCGACTGCGCCCAGCGTATCGGCAAAGGCCATCACCGCGCCGCCATGCAGCACGGCGGGACGGGTACATAATTCAGGGGTCACGGGCAATTCGGCGATCACCGTCTCGGGCGTGACGCTGACGATGCGCAGGCCCATCAGGTCGGCGAAGGGAAGGTTGGTCAGCTCGGCCATGGATGCCTCACTTCAGCAATTCGTAAGGCCCGCCGGTCTGGATCGCGCGCTGATAGGCCGGGCGGGCATGGATGCGTTCGAGGAAGCCCAGCACGGCGGCATGGCGCTGCTGGTCGAGGCCGACGCGGCTGGCGGCGGCTTCCAGCGGGAAGCTCATCATGATGTCGGCGGCGCTGAACTCCGTGCCCGCGAACCAGCCGGTCGGCGTGAGCGCGTCGTTCCAGTAATGCACATGCTGCGACAGCTGCGGATCGGTGATGGTGGCCTGCGCCTTGGCGGCGATCTTTTTCACCAGCGGCTTGAGCAGCGCCGGCACATTGCCCGGCATGCGCAGGAAGATCAGCTTGAGCAGCAGCAACGGCATGGCCGAGCCTTCGGCGTAATGCAGCCAGTAGGTATAGCTGCGGCGCGCCGGCGTGCCTGTGGGCGCCTGCAGCCGGCCGTTGCCGTAGACGTCCAGGATGTATTCGATGATCGCGCCGGTCTCGGCCACCACGATGTCGCCATCGGTGATCACCGGCGACTTGCCGAGCGGGTGGATCCTGCGCAGCTCGGCCGGCGCGCGCATGTCGGCGCCGCGCTTGTAATGCACCACCTGGTAGCTGATGCCGAGCTCTTCCAGCAGCCAGAGCACGCGCTGCGAGCGGGAATTGTTGAGGTGGTGGACGGTGATCATGCGGATGTTGCCTGCCGGAAATGGTGCCGGCGGGCAGTCTGCCACAGTCCAGGGACGGCGGCTATGCGCTAGGGCTGGCGGCGCAGGGCCAGCAGATGCTCCACCCGGGGCGGCTCGGCGCCGCTGTGAAAGCGCAGCACCTCGGCCTGCAGGTCGGCATCGGCCTTGGAGACGCGGCGATGCTGGCGCAGATGTTCGGCCCAGGACTCCACCATGAACCATTCCACCACGCGTTCGGGATCGGCGGCATCCTCGGTAACGCCCCAGGCATAGGCGCCGTCGCGGCGGCGCTCTTCCGCCAGCCGGTGCAGGGCAGCCAGGAAGCCGGCGCGGTCGTCGTGACGGATATGGTAGGCGATGGTGATCATCACCGGGCCGCGGTCATGCGCCACCGGCGCGGCCAGCAGCGGTTCGGGCCAGTGGTTGGACGGCGCCAGGTCGGCCTCGCCGGCCGGCAGGCGGACCAGCCGCGCGATCGCGGCCACCAGCACCAGGCCGGCCGCGCCGGCCAGCAGGGTCTGCTGGATGCCGATCAGTTCGGCGACCGCACCCCAGATGAGGCTGCCGCCGGTGAGGGCGCCGTTGAAGACGGTGAGATAGATGGCGAGGCCACGGCCGCGCACCCAGTTGGGCAGCACCGCCTGCATGGTGCCGTTCAGCGTGGTCAGCGCGGTGATCCAGCTCGCGCCCAGCAGCAGCAGCACGGCGACCGCCAGCCATTGCGGTGGCGCCAGCGACAGCACCGTCATCACCGCCGCGGTGACCACCGAGGCCAGCAGCATCAGACCGTCGGCGCTCAGACGCTTGCGCAGGCGCGGCAGCACCAGCGCGCCGAGGATGGCGCCGGCGCCAACCGAGCCCAGCAGGATGCCGTAGAACCCGGCGTCGCCCTGCAGCAGGATACGCGCCACCAGCGGCAGCAGCGCCCAGGCGGTGCTGGCGAACAGGAAGAATACCGCAGCGCGCAGCAGCACGACATGCAGGCTTTTGCTTGCCCGGGCGTAGCGCAGCCCGGCGCGGAAGGCGCCGGTGAACTGCTCCTGCAGCTCGTCATCGGCGTTGGCCTTGCGGCGCCAGATCAGCAGCGCGGCGATGACGAGCACATAGCTGGCCACATCTGCGCCGTAGGTGATCGCCGCGCCGAAGGCGGCGAGCAGCACGCCGCCCACGGCCGGCCCGATGGCGCGCGCGATGTTGAAGCCCAGCGAATTCAGCGCCACCGCATTCTTGATATCGGCCCTGGCCACCAGCTCCGGCACGATGGCCTGCCATGTCGGCCCGGCCAGTGCGGCGCCGACGCCGCCCAGGAAGGTCAGCGCCACCAGGCTGGCGACGTCCAGATTGCCGCCATGGGCCAGCAGCATCAGCGTGACGCTGACGCAGGCCAGCATGACCTGGATCGCAATCAGCAGCCGGCGACGATCCAGGATGTCGGACAGCACGCCGGCCGGAATCGCCAGCAGGAAGATCGGCAGCGTGCCGGCGGCCTGCACCAGCGCCACCGCCGTCGGCGAGGTCGAAAGATCGGTCACCAGCCAGGCGCTGGCGACGTCGCGCATGAAGGTGCCGGTGTTGCCCAGCACGGTGGCGACCCAGATGAGCGCGAAGACCGGCTGGCGCAGTGGCGCAAAACTGCCGCCGGCAGCAGCGGCCGATGGCGGCGGTGGATCCTGCGGATGCTGATGCGTGTGGCTCATGCCGCGCCGCGCCGCTCGCGCAGGTCGAGCCAGGCCACCAGCAGGAAGCCGCCCAGCAAACCGAGATGCTCGTAGAAGGCATTTGCCGTCATGAACCGCTCATGACCGGGCGGCAGCTCCCAGTAACGATTGGCGATGAAGGTCGAGACCAGCGTGAAGGCGCCAAGCCACAAGGCGCCGAACCAGCGCTGGATGCCGCTCAGCACCAGGGCGGCGCCGGCCAGTTCGGTCAGGATCACCGCGATGGCGAAAGGCATGGCGGGCTCCAGCCCGAAATGCTGCATCTCGGCGACCGCGCCGCCGACATCCAGCAGCTTGTTCAATCCACCCTGGATATAGGCGGCGCAGAGGCCGAGCAGGGCAATCCAGCGGATTGCTGCCGGCGCCAGCAGGCGTTGTGCAAGCTGCGTCATCGTCACACCGCCCAGCAGGCGCAGCCGAAGGCGCCCCAGAAGCTTTTCGCATCCGCCGCCGGCGTCGTCGCGGTCCAGGCCGCGGCATGGGCATGGCCGTGGACATTGCAGGCTGTGGCACAGCCGCAGGCTGCCGCAGCGGTCTGTGCCGTCACCAGCTCCGCTTTGCGTTGCACCTGCGCGCGCTGCTGGTAGCCGCCGAAGCGGCGCACCGGCGACCAGTCTGGCATGGCGGCGGGAAGCGCCGGGGCCAGGCTGGCGAAATCGCCGCTGCCATGCACCGGCTTGCCGCCCAGCAGGGTGAGCACGGCGGTGATGTCGCGGATCGCGTCTTCCGCGACCGAGAAATAGTCGTCGGACAGAACGGCCAGATCGGCGAGCTGGCCGGCCTTGATCTGGCCCTTCTTGCCATCCTCGGTGCTGAACCAGGTGTTGCTCTCGGTCCATAACCGCAGTGCATCCTCGCGGGTCAGGCGGTTCGATGGCGGATAGAGGCTGGTGCCGCCGACGGTACGGCCGGTGACCAGCCAGGACAGCGAGATCCAGGGATTGTAGCTGGCGACGCGGGTGGCATCGGTGCCGGCACCGACCTTCACGCCACGATCCAGCATGCGGCGGATCGGCGGCGTCGCCTCGGCGGCTTTGGCGCCATAGCGTTCGACGAAATATTCACCCTGATAGGCCATGCGGTGCTGAACGGCGATGCCGCCGCCCAGGGCCGCGATGCGGTCGATGTTGCGATCGTCAATCGTCTCGCAATGGTCGAAGATGAAATGCAGGCCATCGAAGGGCACGTCCTTGTTCACCCGTTCAAAGACGTCGAGCGCGCGGGTGATCGTCTCGTTGTAGGTCGCATGCAGGCGCCAGGGCCAGCGGTTCTGCGCCAGCAGCCGCACGACAGGCTCCAGGTCGCTTTCCATGCTGGACGGCATGTCGGGCCGCTCGACGCGGAAATCCTCGAAGTCGGCCGCCGAGTAGACCAGCATTTCGCCAGCGCCGTTGTGGCGATAGAGGTCGTCGCCCTGGCCGGGCTTGACCTGCTTTGACCAGCCGGCGAAGTCGGCCAGTTCTTCCTTGGGCTTCTGGGTGAACAGGTTGTAGGCAATGCGGACGGTGAGGTCGCCGTCCTTGTGCAGCTCCTCGATGATCCGGTAGTCGTCGGGATAGTTCTGGAAGCCGCCGCCGGCATCGATCACGCCGGTGATGCCCAGCCGGTTCACTTCGCGCATGAAATGCCGGGTCGAATTCTTCTGGTATTCCGACGGCAGTTTCGGGCCTTTCGCCAGCGTCGCATACAGGATCGTCGCGTTCGGCTTGGCTAGCAGCAGTCCGGTGGGATTGCCGGCGGCGTCGCGCTGGATTTCACCGCCCGGCGGATTGGGCGTGTCCTTGGTGTAGCCTACCGCGCGCAGGGCGGCGGCGTTGAGCAGTGCGCGGTCATAGAGATGCAGGATGAAGACCGGCGTGTCGGGCGCGATGGCATTCAGTTCATCCAGCGTCGGCAGCCGCTTCTCGGCAAACTGGGTCTCGCTGAAGCCGCCGACCACGCGTACCCATTGCGGCGCGGGGGTGTTGTCGACCTGCGTCTTCAGCATGCGCAGCGCGTCGGCCAGCGAGCGCACGCCATCCCAGCGCAGTTCCATGTTGTAGTTCAGGCCGCCACGGATGATGTGCATATGGCTGTCGATCAGCCCGGGGATGGCGCGGCGGCCACGCAGATCGATCACGCGGGTCTGTGGCCCGGCCAGGGCGCGGATGTCGCGTTCCTCGCCGACGGCCAGGAATTTTCCGTCGGCGATGGCGACGGCCTGTGGATTGGGATTGCTGCGGTCCAGCGTAGTGAAGCGGCCGTTCACCAGAATCAGGTCGGCAGTCATGGCGGTCTGTCCCTGAGAGTTCGTCTGTGCGCGGGCATCGCCACCGATCATGGTGGCCAGTGTCAGGCCGGCGGCGCCGGCCATGGTTTCGCGGCGGGTCGGATGGCTCATGAGCGGGTCTCCGTCTTGTCGGTCTTGCCGGGGAGGGAACCGAATATATGCGGGCCGCAGTCGGATTTCAGCCAGCTCATGGTGACCGGCTCTCCAGCGATCAGGCGCTTGGCGATCGGTACGGCCTGCTCGCCGGCCAGGATGCCGAGCAGGCCGACCAGGGCGACGACCGGCGGCGCCGGTGAACGCACGTCGAGCAGGGCATAGATGACGCCGACCAGAATGCCGACGGCCAGCGAGAGCAGATAGAGCTTCATGGCGCGTCCTTAGGTTTTGTACTGGGGTTGGGGAGGCGCGCCGCCGGCATATCGCGCCGGCGGCGGGAGATACGGAAGGGATAAGGGCCGGTTACTCGCCGGCCTCGCTGGCATGTTCGCCCAGCATGGTCTTGGCATAGATGATGCCCAGGCCATAGGCGCCGCCGAATTTCTTGGCGAAGCCGGTGGTCATGTCATAGGTTTCGCTACGCGCCCAGTCGCGCTGCAGCTCCAGCATGTACTGCAATGCGGTCATCGGCTGCACGCCGGCCTGGATCATGCGTTGCATGGCGCGCTCATGCGCCTCGTCCGACACATCGCCGCAGGCATCGGCGATCACATAGACCTCGAAGCCCTGGTCGAGCGCCGACAGGGTCGGCCCGACGATGCAGACCGAGGTCCACAGACCGCAGAAGACCAGACGCTTCTTGCCAATGGCATTCACCTGTTTGATGACCGCTGCATCTTCCCAGGTGTTCATCGAGGTGCGGTCCAGCAGCTTCTGGCCCGGGAATGCCTCGGTGATCTCGTTGAACATCGGACCGGAGAAGCTTTTCTCGGCCACCGTGGTCAGGATGGTGGAAACGCCGAAGCCGGCTGCGGCGTTGGCCACCAGGGCGGCGTTGTTGCGCAGCATGACGGCGTCGATCGACCGGGTCGCAAACGACATCTGCGACTGGAAATCGATCATGATCAGGGTGTGGTCCTTGGGCGAAACCAGCTTGGCGCCGGCAGTGGGGGTGGCCGTGATGCTCATTTCATTTTCCTCGGTTCATGGTGACGGCAAATTTGCATAATCGCGGACGATGGTCTGCAAGATCCGTTTGCGGCAAGGCAAACTCGCCTTGCGTAAATACAAGCGGCTCAGTCGGGTGAACGGTCCGCAGTGCCGTCCAGCAAGCCGCGCTGCCGGCCAATCTCGTCGGCGAGGAAGTCCATCAGCACCCGCACGCGGGCGGCATGGCGCAGGTCGGGATGGGTCAGGACCCACAGGTCGCTGCCATACTCGGCCTGGGGTGGCTGCAGGCGCACCAGGCCGGGCCGTCCATCGCCGAGGAAGCAGGGCAGGAAACCGATGCCGATGCCGGTCTCGATTGCCTCGCTCAGGCCCAGCACGGTGTTGAGCCGGTAGACGATGCGTTCGGGCGCTACATGCTCCTGCACGTACCGGACCTGTTTCATGGCGGCGAAACCGTCGCCCATCGAGATCCAGTCGCGCGCATGCAGCGCAGTCATGTCAATATCTTCGGCATCCTCGCGGCGGGCATAGAGCGCCCAGGCGATGCGGGCGATGCGGCGGCCGACGAGGTTTTCCGGAGGCGTATCGGTGGCGCGGATCGCCACATCGGCATCGCGTTTGGACAGGTTGAGCGACTGGTTGCTTAGCACCACGTCGAGCCGTACATCCGGGCATTGCCGGCGAAAGGCGGCGAAGATGGGGGCCAGCAGGCTCACCAGCAATATGTCGTTGGTGGTGACGCGCAGCTCGCCGGCCGGCTGCAGTTCGCGCCCGGCCAGCTTGCGGGTGACGGCGGTGATGTCGGCATCCAGCCGCGTCGCCAGCGCGACGATCTCCTCGCCAGCCGGCGTCAGCGCGTAGCCGGTGCGATGGCGCTCGAACAGCATGGTGCCCAGCGTGGTCTCGATCTGGCCGAGCCGGCGAAAGACGGTGGAATGGTTCAGGCCGGTCTGGGCGGCGGCGCCGGGCAGCCCGCGCGCGTCGGCGATAGCCTTGATCAGTCGGAATTCGTCCCAGCTCAAGGCCTGCAATGCATCGGTCATGACGGATTCCTGGATCAGGGAAGGTGTCGGGCGGAACCGGGCGGCGGCGCTGACCGCCGCCCGGCCGAAGGTCAGGAGCGCTGGGTCTGCAGCTTGCCGCCAAGGACGGTCAGCTGCGTGGGCTTCAGCGCGAAGGCGCCGTCGCCGACCAGGGCCTGCACCAGGGCGGCAATGGCCAGGAAGGCGGGATATTCCCAGCCGCCGTTCGGCGCGTTGAAGACCCAGCCGTTCGGGGCATGGATGGCCAGCGCGCCGAGCAGGATCGGCAGCAGCGCCAGCGAGACCAGCCGGCTGTAGACGCCGAGGATCAGTGCGATGCCACCCAGCAGCTCGGCCAGCACGATCGGCCAGGCGACGATGGTCGGCAGGCCGACCTGGGCCAGGAAGCCCTCGAAGCCGGTCATGGTGAAGACGCCGAATTTCAGCCAGGCATGGGCGATGAACATCACGCCGAGCGCGGCACGCAGAAGGAAGAGGCCGTAAGCGGCCGTACGGGAGTCGGACATGGGAAATCTCCGGGGTTGGGATTGGGACTGGGGTTGCGGTGCCCCGGAAGATGCAGATTTCATAAATGCAAGTGAAGTTGGGATTTTGCAGAAATGCAATTGCGTTTTCGCAAGTATGCCGTTACGCCGCCGGTCCCGGGCCGCGACCCCTGCCGGGCCGCCTGTCATGAAAATTTATGGCGAAATACGGGCACGCCTCCTTGACGGGTCCGGAGGTCCTGCTTAAGTGTCTGGCGCTCTCCAAGGGGGAGTGCTAACAACTTGCCGTTTTCTGCTGAAATCTGCGAAAAACTGCAAGTTTCTGAATTTCTCAATGCGACAGACATATGGAGGATCGCATGAAGTTTCGTCCGCTGCACGACCGCGTCGTGGTGAAGCGCGTGGCCGAGGAAGAGCGTACGGCCGGCGGCATCATCATCCCGGACAGCGCCAAGGAAAAGCCGATGCAGGGCGAGATCATCGCCGTCGGTGCCGGCGCCCGCGATGAAAACGGCAAGGTCCAGCCGCTCGACGTCAAGGTCGGCGACCGCGTCCTGTTCGGCAAGTGGTCGGGCACTGAAGTGAAGCTCGATGGCACCGATCTCCTGATCATGAAGGAGTCGGACATCATGGGCATCATCGAAGGCACCCCTGCCAAGAAGTCCAAGGCCGCTTAATCAGCGCCTCATCCCTAAACGATATTCCAAGGAGATACAGCAATGGCTGCTAAAGACGTCAAGTTTGGCGCCGACGCCCGTGGCAAGATGCTGCGCGGCGTGGACATCCTCGCCGACGCCGTCAAGGTGACGCTAGGCCCGAAGGGCCGCAACGTCGTGATCGACAAGTCCTTCGGCGCGCCGCGCATCACCAAGGACGGCGTGACCGTCGCGAAGGAAATCGAGCTGAGCGACAAGTTCGAGAACATGGGCGCCCAGATGGTGCGCGAAGTGGCCTCGAAGGCGAACGACCAGGCCGGCGACGGCACCACCACCGCCACCGTGCTGGCCCAGGCCATCGTGCGCGAAGGCTCCAAGGCCGTCGCCGCCGGCATGAACCCGATGGATCTGAAGCGCGGCATCGACCTCGCCGTCGAGAAGATCGTCGAGGACATCAAGGCCCGCGCCAAGAAGATCGCCGGCGCCAAGGAAATCGCCCAGGTCGGCACCATCTCGGCCAACGGCGACACCGAAATCGGCGAGATGATCGCCAAGGCCATGGGCAAGGTCGGCAACGAAGGCGTGATCACGGTTGAAGAGGCCAAGAGCCTGGAGACCGAACTCGACATCGTCGAGGGCATGCAGTTCGACCGCGGCTACCTGTCGCCGTACTTCATCACCAACGCCGAGAAGATGCTCTGCGAGATGGAGAACCCCTACATCCTTCTGCATGAGAAGAAGCTGTCGGGCCTGCAGGCGATGCTGCCGGTGCTGGAAGCCGTCGTGCAGACCGGCCGTCCGCTGCTGATCATCGCCGAAGACGTCGAGGGCGAAGCCCTGGCGACTCTCGTCGTGAACAAGCTGCGCGGTGGCCTGAAGGTCTCGGCCGTGAAGGCGCCGGGCTTCGGCGATCGTCGCAAGGCGATGCTGGAAGACCTCGCCATCCTGACCGGCGGCCAGCTGATTTCCGAAGACCTCGGCATCAAGCTCGAGTCGGTGACCCTGCAGATGCTGGGCACCGCCAAGAAGGTGTCGATCGACAAGGAAAACACCACCGTTGTCGGCGGCGCCGGCAAGAAGAAGGACATCGACGCCCGCGTTGGCCAGATCAAGGCGCAGATCGAGGAGACCACCTCGGACTACGACCGTGAGAAGCTGCAGGAGCGTCTGGCCAAGCTGGCTGGCGGCGTGGCCGTCATCAAGGTCGGCGGCGCCACCGAGATCGAGGTGAAGGAGCGCAAGGATCGCGTTGATGACGCGCTGCATGCGACCCGCGCCGCGGTTGAGGAAGGCATCGTGCCGGGTGGCGGTACCGCCCTG
>Ga0209675_1001115_pt1 | contig 16357 bp, 17 predicted proteins | sample AraplaCol_mLB_r2_2_FD_184280 | JGI IMG/M metagenome (GOLD analysis project Ga0209675, IMG submission 184280) | Arabidopsis root microbial communities from North Carolina, USA - plate scrape MF_Col_mLB_r2 (SPAdes) (version 3) | ecosystem: Host-associated > Plants > Roots > Endosphere | place... | reverse complement strand
CGGTACCGCCCTGCTGTATGCCACCCGCGCCATCGACAAGGTGAAGGTCGAGAACTCCGACCAGAAGCATGGCGTGGAAATCATCCGCCGCGCCCTGCAGGCTCCGGTCCGTCAGATCGCCGAAAATTCGGGCGTCGACGGCGCCGTGGTTGCCGGCAAGCTGCTGGAGTCGAAGGACACCAACTGGGGCTTCAACGCCCAGACCGAAGAGTATGTCGACCTGGTGAAGGCCGGCGTCATCGACCCGGCCAAGGTCGTGCGCGTCGCCCTGCAGGGTGCGGCTTCGGTCGCCGGCCTGCTGATCACCACCGAGGCCATGGTTGCCGACAAGCCGGAGCCGAAGTCGGCTGCCGGCGGCGCCCCGGGCGGCATGGGTGGCATGGGCGGCATGGGCGGCATGGACTTCTAAGTCCAGCCAACCAGTCCCTGGAAGAGTACGAGAGGCCCGGTCGCAAGACCGGGCCTTTTTCGTTGCGGGTCGCTGGTTTAGATTCCGCGCATGACCCAGCGCTACGAAGACATCCTCGCCTTCCTCGAAGTGGTGAAGGCCGGCAGTTTCACGTCTGCCGCCACGCGCCTCGCGCTTTCAAAGTCAGTCGTCAGCGACCGGGTACGCAATCTGGAGAATGCGCTGGGCGTCGAACTGCTGCGCCGCACGACGCGCAGCGTCACGCCGACCGAGCGCGGCACGGAGCTATTCGAGACGCTGTCGCCGCTGGTGCAGGGGGTGGAAGAGGCGGTGGATGCCGCCGCCAGCAAGGACGGGCCGATCACCGGCCGTCTGCGCATGACCGCACCGGTCAGCTTCGGCATGGCCTACCTCACGCCGGTGATCAGCGATTTCGCCACAGCCCATCCCGACCTGGAAATCGCGCTCGATTTCGACGACCGCGCCGTCGACGTCATCGGTGCCGGCTATGACCTGGCCGTGCGCATCGGGCATTTGAGCGATTCATCCCTGATGGCACGCAAGCTCTGCGACAGCGACCGCGTGGTCTGCTGCAGTCCGGCCTATGCGAAGCGACACGGCCTGCCGGAAAGCCTCGAGGATCTCTCGCATCACGCCACGATCGATTATGCCAACACGCATGCCAGCCGGCTCTGGCGGTTCGAGCCCGCGGGGCCGGACGACGAAGCCCGCGTGATCGAAACCCGCAGCCGCATCGTGGCCAATAACGGCGATGCGATGCGCGACATGGCGATTGCCGGCTTAGGCATCACCGTGCTGCCGCGCTTCATCGTCGCCGAGGCATTGCGCGGCGGCGCGCTGATCGAGGTGCTGCCCGATGCGGCGCCGACATGCTATGCGATCTATGCCGTCTATCCGCCGACGCGGCACATGCCGCGCAAACTGCGCGCCATGATCGACCATCTGGCCGCAAGCTTTGCCGGCACGCCGCCCTGGATGGCGGGTCCAAAACCGGCAAAAGCCGTGAAAACAGCGGCCAGATCGACGAAATCCAGCCCCCGCTGATTGTCCGGTCCAGCCGGACAATGCGTCCGGAACGACCCGTCTAATCGGGTCGGGTGGTGTCGGGTAGCTTCCATCTCACCGGCGGCGAACGCAGCTGGACGAGATCGAAAACCTGACCCACGCAAAGGACCACGACCATGACCAAGAGCTTCAAGTACAACCGCCTCGACAAGAACAACGCCGCCGTCCTGCTGGTCGATCACCAGGCCGGCCTGCTCTCGCTGGTGCGCGACATCGACCCCGACAAGTTCCGCAACAACATTCTCGCCGTTGCCGACCTGGCCAAATACTTCAAGCTGCCGACCATCCTGACCACCAGCTTCGAGAGCGGCCCGAACGGCCCGCTGATGCCGGAACTGAAGGAACTGTTCCCTGACGCGCCGTATATCGCCCGCCCGGGCAACATCAACGCCTGGGACAACGAGGATTTCGTCAAGGCGGTGAAGGCCACCGGCAAGAAGCAGCTGATCATCGCCGGCGTCGTGACTGAAGTCTGCGTCGCCTTCCCGGCGCTCTCGGCCCTGGAAGAGGAGTTCGAGGTCTTCGTGGTGACGGATGCCTCGGGCACCTTCAACGAGATCGCGCAGCAGGCCGCCTGGGACCGCATGAGCCAGGCCGGCGCGCAGCTGATGAACTGGTTCGGCGTCGCCTGTGAGCTGCATCGCGACTGGCGCAACGACATCGAGGGTCTAGCCAAGCTGTTTGCCGACCATATCCCCGACTACAAGAACCTGATGACGAGTTACTTCGCGCAGCAGGCCACCATCAAGGAGCAGGCTGCCAAGTAAAGTGGGGCGTGGCCCACGGAAAGGCCCGGCAGAAATGCCGGGCTTTTTTCGGTTTTGCCGCTTGGCGGTTGCAGCAGGCAGTTTGTCTGTCTGCGGATATAATACGAATGTATTCGTACATAAGCGTATCGACTCAATAGCTTAGTAAGAATTTCACACGACGAATTTCCTTGCGAAATAGTTTTCCGCCGGGAAATGTAGGGTCTGACATTCAACCCTTGGGGGATGGTAAAATGCGACGGCCAGATCCGACAGGACGCGAACGCAGTTTCGATCCGCAGGACATCATTGTCAGCAAGACCGATCTGAAGGGACGCATCACCTATGTGAATGACGTCTTCTGCAAGGTCGGTCTTTACGAGGAAGAGGAGGTGCTGGGCCAGCCGCACAGCATCGTGCGCCATCCGGAAATGCCGGCGGCGATTTTCCATCTGCTCTGGCAGCGCATCCGCAGCGGCGAAGAGATTTTCGCCTATGTGAAGAATCTGGCGAAGAACGGCGATCACTACTGGGTGCTCGCTCATGTCACGCCCAGCCACAATCTGCAGGGCGAGCCCGACGGCTTCCATTCCAACCGCCGCCTGCCGGCGCACGCGGCGCTGGCCGAGATTGAACCGCTGTATCGCCGGCTCAGCGCGGAAGAGACGCGCCATGGCGATCCGCGCGCCGGCATGCAGGCGGCGCTGGCGCTGATCGACCGGGAACTGCAGCAGCACGGCACCGATTACGACCGCTATGTCCACGGCCTTGCGGCCAGGACCTGAACGGCAAGCAGAAGAGGCGGCACATGACTTTCGGATTCACGCGTCACCGGCGCGCGCTGCGCGAAGTGGAAGCGGTCTGCCGCCGTGCGGCACAGGGCGACATGTCGGGGCGCGTGCTGCATCTCAAGCAGTATGGCGATCTGGCACCGACGCTGGCGGCCTTCAACCGCATGCTCGATCTCACCGATGCCTATATCCGCGAATCCGGCGCCTCGCTGTCGTTCGCCGCGCAGGGCAAATACTACCGGCCCTTCCTGCCCGCCGGCATGGTCGGCCAGTTCCGCCAGGGCGCCGACATCATCAACAGCGCGCGCCAGACCATGGCGGCGCGCGCCACGGAAACCGAGCGCCTGCAGGGCGAGGTCGCCACGCTGGTGGATGCTGCGGCGCGCGGCGATCTCACCGGCCGGCTCGATACCGCGGGCAAGGACGGCTTCATGCGCCAGCTGGCGCTGGGCGTGAACATGCTGGTCGAACGCACCAGCAGCGCCTGCACCGATGTCGCCCGCGTGATCGGCGCACTGGCGCGCGGCGATCTGGGCGCACGCATCGATGGCGACTATGACGGGCTGTTCGGCAAGCTGCAGCAGGACAGCAACGGCACGGTGCAGACCCTGCGCGAAGTCGTGGGCAAGCTGACCCGCAGCGCCGAGGCGGTGCAGGCCGCGGCCGGCGAGATTTCCGACGGCAGCCGCGACCTTGCCACCCGCACCGAAAGCCAGGCCGCCACCTTGCAGCAGACGGCGTCCGCCATGCAGCAGGTCACGGCCACGGTGCGCCACAATGCCGAAGGCGCCCAGGCGGCCAGTGAACTGACGCGCGGCGCACGCGACAGCGCCATGCAGGGCAGCGCGGTGCTCAGCCGCGCCGTGCAAGCGGTCAGTCGCATCGAGGACAGCGCCGCCAAGATCGCCGACATCATGGCGCTGATCGACGAGATCGCCTTCCAGACCAATCTTCTTGCCCTCAACGCGAGCGTTGAGGCAGCGCGGGCCGGCGAAGCGGGGAAAGGCTTTGCCGTCGTGGCGCAGGAAGTGCGCAGCCTGGCACAGCGCTCGGCCACGGCGTCGAAGGACATCAAGCGGCTGATCGGGGAATCGGGCGAGCAGGTGCGCAGCGGCGCGGCGCTGGTCAACGAGGCCGGCACGGCGCTGGAGGGCATCGTCGGTGCGGTGCGCAAGGTGGACGACATCGTCGGCGAGATCGCCACGGCCTCGATGGAGCAGTCGCGCAGCCTGGACGAGGTGGCGCTGGCGGTGGGCGAGCTCGACCAGATGACCCAGAGCAACGGCAGCCTGGTGGAGGAAACCTCGGCCGCGGCGCGCAGCCTGACGGAACAGGCGCAGCAGCTGGGCGACATCGTCGGCTTCTTCCGTCTGCCGGCCGTCGCCGAACCGGAGCCGGCCGCCTGATGTGTTCGCTCCAGCCTGTGAATCTGGCGCTTTGTGGCCGCTGCATCGGCCGCACCCTGCCGGGCTGCGACAGCGGATTGCGGCGGCTGTACAATTACTGGGATGCCAAGCGTGGCGAGCGGGAGTTTCCCGCGCGCGCCGATATCGATCCGCTCGACCTGCCCGCTCTGCTGCCGAACATCTTCCTGGTCGATGTGCTGCCGGCCGATGCCCCCGACCAGAATGGTACGGGGCAGCCGCAGTTCCGCTACCGCCTGGCCGGCACGCGGGTCGATGAAATCCATGGCCAGAGCCTGACCGGCAAGATGCCGTCCGACATCAAGACGGCCGAGATCGCCAACGAGGTGGAAAGCCAGTATCGCCAGGTGCTGGTCGACCGCCGGCCGCGCTGCGACCATGTCGTCCTGCTGGCCCGCGATCACAGCTTCTGGCATTACGAACGCCTGATCCTGCCGCTGTCGGAGGATGGCGTGAGCATCAACATGCTGCTCTGCGCCATCTATCTGACCTGACCCTTTTCTTGGGAAGATTCGGCCTACATCATGGCGGCAGACCGCCATGATGGGATTGTCGATGACCCAGGATTTCAGAAAATGAAGAGCCTTGCCGTTGCCGCCGTCGTCCTGTGGGCCACGCTCGCCCTGCTGGATTTCCTCTGGCTCAGCACGGCGACCAGACTGCTCTACCGGCCCAAGCTCGGCCCGCTGCTGAACGAGCAGCTGGTCTGGCCGCCGGCCATCCTGTTCTATGTGCTGTATGGCATCGGCATCCTGGCCTTCGTGGTGCGGCCGGCGCTGGCGGGGGACGGCGGCACGCCGCTCACGGCGTTTGGCTGGGGCCTGCTGTTCGGCCTGGTCGCCTATGGCGCCTATGACCTGACCAACCATGCCACCATCCCGAACTGGCCGCTCAGCGTCACGGTGATCGACATGGCCTGGGGCGCGCTGATCACCGGCCTGGCGGCGGGGGCGGCCACCTGGGCGGGGCAGAAGTTCGCATAATGATTACAGCCGAAACCGACAAAAAAACTTCGTTTCCGGAACCGGACCGCCTGCCCTAGCTTCTCTCTTTTCCAGGGAAATGGAGGGATGTGATCATGAGTTTACGTATCGGAAGCAAGGCCCCGGATTTCGAGGCCGACAGCACCATCGGCAAGCTGAAATTCCACGACTTCGTCGGCGACGGCTGGGCCGTGCTGTTCAGCCATCCGAAGGATTTCACGCCGGTCTGCACCACCGAACTGGGCGCGGTGGCCAAGCTGAAGCCGGAATTCGACAAGCGCAACGTGCGCGTGGCGGGTCTGAGCATCGATCCGGTCGAGGATCACAAGCGCTGGGTCGGCGACATCAAGGATGTCACCGGTTTCCTGCCCGACTATCCCCTCATTGGCGACCATGACCTGAAGGTGGCCAAGCTCTACAACATGCTGCCCGAGGAAGCCGGCGACAGTTCCAAGGGTCGCACCGCGGCCGACAACGCCACCGTGCGCACGGTCTATATCGTCGGCCCCGACAAGACCATCAAGGCGCAGCTGCATTACCCGATGACGACGGGGCGCAACTTCGCCGAGATCATCCGGCTGATCGACAGCCTGCAGCTCACCGCCAAGCACAAGGTGGCGACGCCGGCCGACTGGCAGCAGGGCCAGGATGTCATCATCGCCGGTTCGGTCAGCGACGACGAGGCCAAGCAGAAATACCCCGATGGCTGGAAGGCGCCGAAGCCGTACCTGCGCATCGTCGCGCAGCCGAAATAACGGTAGGCATCATCGACGAAACGCAAAGGGCGCCGGCGACGGCGCCCTTTTTCGTCGGCTATCCATTTCGCGCTGGATACTGATCGTGCGCCGCCGGAGTTTGATTGGCAGCGATCCCGCTTTGGTTCTAGGCTTGGATAACAGACGGGGAAGGCGCGGAAAATCCGCATGACTACCGGCTTTTTCACAGCCTCCCCGGACTGACGGTCACCATACGGGGTTCAGCCATGGCTTTCGTGCAGTCTCGTCCGTCCGCTTTCTGTCAGCGCCTATCCGTTTCTTGCAGTCTTGTCCTGCTCGCAGCAGGCATGCTTCAGATCGCCGCGCCGGCCGCCGCGCAGCAGCCGCTCGCCGTCTATACCAACGGCGCTAACGGCAGCACCAAAGACTGGGATGTCCGTCTCGGCCTCGGCGCGCAGATCCAGCCGGAATATGAAGGCGGCGACGAGATGAAGGGCATGCCGCTGCCGCTGATCAGCATCAAATACCGGGACATCGCCTGGCTGCGCGGCCCCATGCTTGGCCTCAACGCCTTCACCTGGCAGGGCCCACGCGAGACCGACAAGCTGCAGCTCGGCCCCGCGATCCGCTATCAGCGCGGCCGCGACCAGGATGACAGCGACGATCTGCGCGGCACCGGCAATATCGATCCCGGCCTGGAGGCCGGCTTCTTCATCACCTACGGCATCGGCCAGTGGAGCGCCGGCCTCATGATGTTCCAGGATGTCAGCAGTTCGCATGACGGCTTCACGGTGCGGCCGGCGGTCGGCCATACCGCGCAGCTCGGTCCGAAATGGCAGCTGCGCAGCGAGCTGTACAGCACCTATGCCAGCGATGATTACATGGAAACCTTCTTCGGCATCACCGCCCAGCAATCGGCGCGCAGCGGCATGCGGCGCTACCAGGCCGAGGCCGGATTCAAGGATGTCGGCCTGCTGTTTGACCTCGATTATGCCCTGAGCAAGAACTGGGCGCTGACAACGCGGGTCGGCCTCAAGAAGATGCTGGGCGATGCGGCCGATAGTCCGCTGGTCAAGGATCGCGGCGACGACAAGCAGGGCCTGCTTGGCCTGTTCGTCAGCTACAAATTCTAGGCGACAAATTCTAGGCCGCCTGCTTCGGCAGGGTGATCGTCACCAGCAGTCCGCCGGACTCAGAATCGCCGAGCGCAATCGTGCCGCGATGGGCCTGCACCACGTCCTGCGCGATGGTCAGGCCCAGTCCGGTGCCGCCGGTTTCGCGGTTGCGCGAGGTTTCCAGCCGCGTGAACGGCCGGAAGGCGTCGTCGCGCTGATCGGCCGGGATGCCCGGCCCGTCATCGGCAACGGTAACGGTGATGGCCCCGGCATCCTCGCGCAAACGAACATCCACCCGGCTGCCGAACTTGCAGCCATTGTCGATCAGGTTGGCGAAGGCGCGGCGGATCGCCAGCGGGCGGCAGTTCAGGCCGGCATGATCCGGCCCGGCATAGACGACGGCGCATCCGGCATCCGCGGCGGTGTCGCAGATGCTGATCAGCAGCGAGGCGAGGTCGACGGCGCTGTGCGGCTCGTCCTTCAGCTGGTTGCTGGCAAAGGTCAGCGTCGCGCTCACCATCGCCTCCATGTCGTTGATGTCGGACAGCACCTGCCGGCGCTGGTCCTGGTCCGGCACATATTCGGCGAACAGCCGCAGACGCGTCAGTGGCGTGCGCAGGTCGTGGCTGATCGCGGCGATCATCTGAAGGCGGTCGTCGACAAAACGCTTCAGCCGCAGCTGCATGGCGTTGAACGAACTGCCGATCGCCTGCAGCTCGGGCGCATTGAAATCCCCCACCAGCGACAGTTCGCGGTCGCGGCCCAGCTTTTCCGCCGCCGCCGCCAGGCCGTCCAGCGGCTTGACCACGCCGCGCGCCACCCAGACCGACAGCGCGGCGATCATCGCCACGGCCAGCAGGGGCAGCAGCCCGTTGCGGATCATGCGCACGGTTTCCTGGCCATCGCTTTTCGGCGCGACCAGCAGCCAGTCCTCGGGGCCGATGCGGAAGGCGATGCGCAGGTCGCTGCTCAGCAGGTTTTCGCGTCTTTCATCGAGTACGTCGCGCATCACCACCGGCAGCGTCGGCAGGATGATGACCATCGGGCGCGGCGAGTATTCCGGATCGTCCAGCTCGTCGGCCACCATCAGCACATCCTGCGGCGCCAGGTCCAGCATGCCGGCGATCTGCAGGCGCAGATCGTCGAAGGCGCCGATCCGCGGCGAGGCGTGATGGAATTTCGGCTTGGCCGGCAGCAGCGTGAAGTCCAGCCAGCGCCGCGCCGGCAGGTCGCGCAGCACCGCCTGCCGCTCCGCCGCCGGGGCCGCGCGGCTGGCATCGCGCACTTCCTGCAGGGTGGCGAGCAGCCATGTGCGGTCGAAGAACATGATCTCGGGCGGGCGGATCACCAACGGCATCAGCTTGTCCACCGCCTTCACCGCCAGCATGCCGACAATGATGACCAGCACGATGCGGGGTGCGAGCCGCAGGCGCGACCAGAACGGAAGCCTCACGCGCCAGTCCTCACGCCGCCACATCCCGGACGAGCGTCACCGTGGCGGTGAAGAAATAGCCCTCGTTGCGGATGGTCTTGATGAAGGCCGGATCCTGCGGATCGGCTTCGATCTTGCGGCGCAGGCGGCTGATCTGCACGTCGATGCTGCGGTCATAGGCCTGGCTCATGCGGCCATGCGCCAGGTCGAGCAGCTGGTCGCGGGTCAGGACGCGCTGCGGATGCTCCAGGAAGGCCAGCAGCAGGTCGAATTCGCCGCTGGTCAGATCGGTCAGCACGGCGGCCGGCGAGGTCAGGGTGCGCCGGCTGGCATTGAGCTGCCAGCCGCCGAATTCATAGGCGCTCGTCATCGGCCGTTCGGCATTGATGCTGGCAGCGCTTAAGCGCCGGGTGACGGCGCGGATGCGCGCCAGCAGTTCGCGCGGATTGAAGGGCTTCACGACATAGTCGTCGGCACCGATCTCCAGGCCGATGATGCGGTCGGTATCGCCGGTCATGGCGGTCAACAGGATGATCGGCACCGGGCTCTGGGCGCGCATGCGGCGGCAGAGCGACAGGCCGTCCTCGCCCGGCATCATGATATCCAGCACGATCACGTCGATGCGGGCGGCCTCGCAGATCGCAAACATCTCGCGGCCGTCGCTGGCCTGGCTGACCTTCAGCCCGTGATCGGTCAGGAAACGCGCCAGCATGGCGCGAATGCGATGGTCGTCGTCGACAATCAGAACGTGGGTGGTCGGGCTAGTGGTCACGCGGGTCTCCGGCAGGGGGCCAGTATAGCAGCCGGCGGCGGCCCGGCACCGGCCCTGCAACATTCTGAAACATACCGATACGGGGCTGACACCGGTGCAGGCGTCCGGCCGGCTAGGGTGCCCCGGCATTCCATCCCCCCCGGATTCGTCAAAAAAAGAGCCTGCTTTCCATGAAAACCACCGCCTTCCTGGCTACCACCGCCGCCCTCCTTGCCCTGCCGTTCGCGGCCATTGCCCAACAGCAGCCGGCCCAGCAGCAGCCGCCGAAAAAGGACTGGGACATCCGGCTTGGCGCCGGCGCGATGTTCCAGCCCGAATACGAAGGCAGCGACGAGTATGAAGTCTCGCCCGCGCCGCTGCTGATGGTGAACTACCGCGACCTGGTCTTCCTGCGCGGCACTACGCTGGGCGCCAATGCCTTCACCTGGCAGGGCCCGCGCGACAGCGACAAGCTGCAGGTCGGTCCGCTGGTGCGCTACCAGTTCGGCCGCGACGAGGATGACAGCGACGACCTGCGCGGCATGGGCGATATCGATGCCGCCGTCGAGCTGGGCGGCTTTATCACCTACAGCATCGGCCAGTGGTCGACCGGCCTGACCGTGTTCAAGGATGTCAGCGACGCGCATGACGGCATGACGGTGAAGCTGAGCGGCGGTCACCGCTACAGCTTCGGGCCGAAGCTGCGGCTGCGCAGCGAAGTGTATTCCACCTGGGCCGACGACAATTACACCGAGACCTATTTCGGCGTGACTGCGGCGCAGTCCGCCCGCAGCGGCATGCGGCGCTACCAGCCCGAAGGCGGCTTCAAGGATATCGGCCTGACGCTGGATCTGGATTACAGCCTGACCGAACACTGGGGCCTGACCGGCCGCGTCGGCTACAAGCGCCTGCTCGGCGACGCCGCCGACAGCCCGCTGGTGGAGGATCGCGGCTCGGCCGACCAGCTGATGACCGGCCTGTTCCTCAGTTACCGGTTCTAGGCGCCATGATGGGGCCGTGGCACTGGATCAGCTGGGGCGTGGTGCTGACCAGCCTGATGGCCGGTGTGCTGGCCACGGTGCTGGGCCGGCGGCTGTCGGTCTTCTGGCTCGGCATCAACATCGTCGCCGTGGTGCTGTATCTCGGCGCCTGCATCGCCACGCTGCTCAGCAGCATCCGGCTGGAGCATGATGTGGTTGCGGCGGGGCTTCAGCTGGCCATGGCGCTGGTGATCCTGCTGCTGGCCACCTATCGGCTGCATCTGGTGGGCGTGCTGATCTTCGTCGCCGGCAGCAGCGGCATGGCGCTGTTCCAGGCGCTGGTGCAGGTGTCGGAACCGATGACGCCGCAGGACATGGCGATCCTGCTGCTGGACGTTGTCACCGTCGGCTTCCTGGTCGTGCTCTGGCCCTATGTGCATGCCGAGCTGCGCCATATCGGCCGCGTGGCGCATCGCTACCGGTTGCGCGAGGAACAGGCGGATGCCGGCTGACGCCGGCTAAGGCCTAGACGGACATCTGCGCCAGGATTTCGGCCATCAGCAGTGGATGTCGGGCGGTTTCCCCGTCGTCTTCCGCCGTCGACCAGGCGGCCGACAGACCGGCATAGGCCAGAATCCACAGGCGCAGGCGTTCGCGCGGCACCGGTACATGGGCCGCGACGATGTTGAACTGCCGTGCCATCCGGCCGGCCGGATCGTCATTCAGCGCCACATCCGGATTGCACAGGATGTTGCCGAAATCAAAGCCGCGCTCGCCGATCAGAGGCTTGGGATCGATGGCGAGCCAGCCGCGCGCGCTCAGCAGCAGGTTGGAATGATGCAGGTCGCCATGCAGGGTGACGAAATCGGTCTGCGTGGCCAGCAGGTGACGCGCTGCATCGGCGGCCTTGCCCAGCACGCCGCCATGCCTCTCCGCCTCGGGCCACAGGCCCTCGAACCACTGTTCCAGCCGCACCAGCCCCTTGGGCAGCGGCGTGTTGCGCGGTGCATGCAGGGCGGCTGCGCCTTCACAGAGAAGGCGGACCGCCTCTTCATCCTCGGCTGGCGTGCCATGCGCCATATGCAGCAGCAGCGGCGTCGGGTTCAGGCGCTCGAGCAGCAGCGTGCCGCCGCTGGAGCCATCGGTCGCGACCTTGTCATAGGCCAGCACGCGGGCCGCGCCCTCGCCATGCCACCAGCGCATCAGCAGGCCGCCGAGGCGTTCGTATTTTTCCTGCGGGCATTTCAGGACCGCCGGCGTGTTGTCCGCCGTCAGCACCGGCAGCAGCCAGCTGCTATGCGTGGCGATGGCATCGCCATCGGGCGTCAGTGCCCAGGTGTCGAGCCAGTGTTGAAAGGAAAAGCCGGGTGACATGGATGAAATGGAATGCGCCTTTTTATCGTCTTTAAATACAGGGCCGCCCGGAGCTGAATATCGGATCGGTCTTCCGCTGATCCCCTCGCGCCCGTCTGCCTGCCCGCAGATGGTGGCGAAGTGCTGGTGCGCAGCATGGATGCAGTCAGAAAACAGCCGGGCGGCTTCCCCACATTGAACGGCATGTAGATTTGCCTGATCACGGTGCCGCAGTGAAGGAGTTTTTTATTCGACCAACAGCGACGCCCTTGGAATTGCATACACTGCGTGTGAACACTCGCGCGAATGATGCCGTGCATCAGCATGAACCACCGCGCACCATTCCGGTAATCCGGGAAATTCCGATGCAGGTAAGAATGATCCGAACGAGCGGAAGCGTCTCGCTATCGTGCGGCATGAATCTGACATGCAAGATTCCGTGAGAATCTTTCCGCTTTATTTGACGGAGGGGTCGACCTTGTCGGCCACTGCATCCTTCACCCTTTGGGGCGAGAGTTTCATCCACAGGATAAAGGCCGAGAGCAGCAGGCAGATGCCGTTGCACAGGATGATCGGCCATTGCCGCAGCACGATGCCGTAGGCGAGCCACAGCGCGAAGCCGGTGACGGTGCATGTATACATGGCCGCAGAAATGTCCTGCGTGCGGCGCGAGCGGATCACCTTCCAGGCCTGCGGCGCGAAACTCACCGTCGAGGCGATGGCGGCGGCGTAACCAAGGATGGTTGCGGTATCCATGCCATGACAACGACCGTGCCCGGATTGCTGTTCCCGGCAACTATTCCGGAATGCGTTACATCAGGCGAGCTGTTCGCGCGCCAGCGCCGCGCCGTCGCCCAGCGCCTTCAGCTTGGCATGCGCGACCGCGGAATCGAGCGGGGCGAGGCCGCAATTGGTGCAGGGGATGATCTTGTCCTTGGGCACATACTGCATCGCCAGCTTGATGGTGTCGGCGATCTCCTGTGGCGTCTCGATGGCGTCGGACGCCACGTCGATCACGCCGACCATGACCTCCTTGCCCTCCAGCAGCGCCATCAGATGCGGCGGCACGCGGGAATGGAAGCATTCGAGCGACACCTGGTCGATCCGGCTCTTGGCCAGCGCCGGGAAGAAATCCTCGTACTGGCGCCATTCCTCACCCAGCGACTGCTTCCAGTCGATATTGGCCTTGATGCCGTAGCCGTAGCAGATATGCACGGCGGTCTTGCATTTCAGCCCGTCGATGGCGCGATGCAGTGCCTCGATGCCCCATTCGCCGGCCTGCTTGGTGTAAGCGTTGAAGGCCGGCTCGTCGAACTGGATGATGTCGACGCCTTCGGCTTCCAGCGCCTTGGCTTCCTGGTTCAGCAGCTCGGCGAAGGCCATCGCCATCTTCACGCGGTCGCCGTAATACTCGTCCGCGATGGTGTCGATGATGGTCATCGGGCCGGGCAGGGTGAATTTCAGCTGGCGGCGCGTATGGGCGCGGCTGAAGGCGCCTTCCCAAGGATGCGCGCGGCCTTTCAGGGTCAGCTTGCCGACCACGCGCGGCACCATCGCCTTGTAGCGGTTGTCGCGGATGCCCATCTCCACCTTGTTCTGGCGGTCGATGCCGTCGACGCATTCGACGAAGCCATGCACGAAATGCTGCCGCGACATCTCGCCGTCGCCCACGATGGTCAGGCCGGCATCCTCCTGCGCCTTGATCCACAGCAAGGTCGCGTCGCGCTTGGCATCGTCAAGGTCCTTGCCCTCGGCCTTCCACTGCGGCCAGAGCTTGTGCGTCTCGGCCAGCCAAGCGGGCTTGGGCAGGCTGCCGGCGACGGCGGTGGGGAACAGATGCTTGGCGGACATGGCGCGTTTCTCCCTGATTCGCGGCGCAGACTAGCATGCTGTGACCAGGCTGAGACATAGCCTCGCGCGACTGTGAGCAACCCGCCGCAGCGCCGTTTCATCCGTGATCTGTTGCCAAGGCGGGACGACGCATGCGCCGGATTCTGTATCTCGACGGGTTGCGCGGCTGGGCTGCGCTGTTTGTGCTGTTCCATCACCTGCTGCTGGCGTTTGCGCCCGATGGCCATGAGGCCGGCATCAAGACCTCGCCGGCCGCCGCGCCGCTCAGCTTCCTGACCGATGGTCCGCTGGCCGTCTCGATCTTCTTCATCCTCTCCGGCATCGTGCTGACCGCCGCCGTCACCGCCGCCGGGGAGAAAGGCACGCGGATCGGCCTGGTGGCGCTGGCGCTCAAGCGCTGGCTGCGCCTCGGCCTGCCGATCTTCGCCGCCGGCCTGGTGGTGCTGGCGTTGCTCAGCCTGCAGGTCGACCGCAGCATCGCCATCGGCTGGGCGGCGGAATCAAGCTGGATGCGCAAGTTCTTTCCGCCGGCTTACGATCCCGGCGTGCTGGATGTGCTGCGCGAGGCATTTGTCACGGCCTTCGTCGGACCCGAGACGCCGGTGCATGATCCGGTGCTGTGGACCATCCGCATCGAGTTTCCAGGTTCGCTGCTGATCTTCCTGCTGGCGCTGTATCTGCCGGCGGGCTGGCTGCGGCTCGGGCTGGGCCTCGTCACCGGCATCGCGCTGGCGCTGGTGCCGCAGGGCCTGCCGGGCGGCTGGATCGCCAACTACTGCTCGCTGTTCGCGCTCGGCCTGGTGCTGCACGATCTCGTCTGGCTGGATGCGCGCCGCGAGATTGAACCCGGCGCCTGGCGCGGCCCGGTCGGTGTCACGCTGGTGATCTGCGGGCTGTGCCTGTTCCCGCTGTTCGGTCTCAGCGTCTACGATCCGGCGGCCTCGCCGCCCGATCCGGCCAGGCAGGCGATCCTCGGCACCAGCCAGATCCGCGCAGGCCTCGTCGTGGCCGGCGTGATGCTGGCGCCGGTGCTGCAGCAGTTCCTCAGCAATATGGTGTCGGGTTTCCTCGGCCGCGTCTCCTTCGGTCTCTACCTGCTGCATGCACCGCTGATCTGGTCGTTCGGCGGCCTGGCCTATCTGCCGCTGCAGCCGCTGCTCGGTCCGGTCACGGCGGCGACCACTGCGTCTGTGATCGTGGCCACGCTTGCCATCGCCATGGCCTGGCTGTTCCACCATGCGGTCGAACAGCCGAGCATGAAACTCTCGGCGCGAATTGCCGCCCTGTTCAGTGCGCCTAGGGCTGGGCGTAATCGGGGATCTGGAACTGCCGGCGATAGCTTCCGGGCGACAGCCCGGTCACGCGCTTGAACAGCCGGCGGAAAAAGGCCGGGTCTTCATAGCCGACCTGCCAGCCGATCTCGTCCACCGCTTCACCGCCGCGCTCCAGCCGGCGCTTGGCTTCCTCGACCCGCACCTGCTGCACGTAAGCCAGCGGCGCATGGCCGGTCGCCTTGGTGAAGCGGCGCTTGAAGGTGCGCTCGGCCATGCCGGACTGTTTCATCATCTCCTCGACGGGATCGCCGACCTGGTAATGCGTCGCAACCCAGTTTTGCGCGGCCAGGATGGCGGCATCGCCATGATCGCGCCGGCCCTCGAAGATGATGTAATGGCCCAGGCCTTCCTGGTGCCATTGCAGGGCGAAGAATTTCGCCACCGCCTGCGCCGCCGCCGGGGTGACATGGCGCGCCACCAGATACAGTGCGAGATCGTGCCAGGACATTGAGGCGCCGCAGGAGGCGAACTGCGACCGGTCGCCGGCGATCAGCAGCGGCTTTTCCGGGCTGAGCGGCACGCGCGGATACAGCTTGCGGAACTGGTCGGCATAGACCCAGTGGATCGTGCTCTTCTGGCCGTCCAGCAGGCCCGTCTCGGCCAGCAGGAAGACGCCGGAACAGGCCGAGCAGAGCATGGCGCCCTGGTCATGCATGCGCGCCACCCAGTCGACCAGCGCCGGGTAGCGGCCGGTGATCCACTGCTCGGTCACAAGGGCCGGCACGATGATGATGTCGGTGGCGGCGACCTCGTCCATGCGACGCTGCACCTGCACCGGCGTGTTGCCGGCCAGCAACATCTGGCCCGCGGCCTCGCCGACGATCTCGACCTTGAAGGGCGGGGTCTCCGGCACGTCGATGGCGCCGCGCATGACGCCGAAGCCGTTCAGCAGGTCATGCATGCCGAACAGCGTCGAGACCGAAGCCTCGGGCAGGGCGATCAGGCTGACATGCAGGCGGTGGGGCGCGCTCATAATCGGCACAGATGGCATATCAGGACCGGAATTGACAAGTTTCGCTCTCATCTTCGCCGGCCCTCCCGTCCATTCTCCGCCGCCCCGACCCCCCGGGTAACTGCAGAGATTGGAACGATTCTATGACTATCGATGAAAACAAGCTTCACGCCCTTGTGAGCATGGCCGTCACCGACATGTCGGCCGGCCATGGCGGCCTGATGATCGTGATCGGCAACAAGCTCGGCCTCTACAAGGCGATGGCCGGCATGGGACCGATGACGTCCGGCGATCTGGCCAAGCGGGCCAACTGCGCCGAACGCTATGTGCGCGAATGGCTGAACTGCCAGGCGGCCGGCGGCTATGTGAACTACCATGCCGCCACGCAGACCTACGAACTCTCGGCCGAGCAGGCGATGCTGCTGGCCGAGGAA
>Ga0209675_1001113_pt1 | contig 16368 bp, 29 predicted proteins | sample AraplaCol_mLB_r2_2_FD_184280 | JGI IMG/M metagenome (GOLD analysis project Ga0209675, IMG submission 184280) | Arabidopsis root microbial communities from North Carolina, USA - plate scrape MF_Col_mLB_r2 (SPAdes) (version 3) | ecosystem: Host-associated > Plants > Roots > Endosphere | place... | reverse complement strand
GAAGTTGGTTCGATATATTGCTTAGCAACGATCCACATTCTCCTAAAACGTTTATCCTGGACTTGAAAGCCAAAATCCATATTCTTCAGCACAATTTTAGCTGCAATCGGTTCACCATCATCATTGAATACATTTTTATCGAATTTATAAACCTTTTCACCGCCAAAATAAAGAACCCCCGAACGATTCAAGAAAGTTTTTGCTTTAATGTTCGTGAATACCGTCCAATTTCCTATTAGGTTATCGAATACGACTGTCAACCCACTAGGGAATGAAAGGTAATATTTATCGTCAAAGAACGTCGCAACAGCCTTTTCCTTATCTGCCAGTGAGATAGAATTTAACGTATTTGTGATATTTTCAGATGTAACATTCGCACTTACATATTCCTGGTCTGTACTAGTCAAAGCGTAGATGTGATTATCTGATAAATAGAAAATGCTATTCCCTACTCTTTTAATAGAACCAGGTGCAATGCAGCCGTTCGGAACGTTAATTCTTGTAATTTGATAGTCATTAGCCGTCCGTCCATTTCCGTAAATCATCCATAATGAACGCTTACAGAATACGGCTACCCCTTGACGGAATAACTCTAAATCTACAATCTCGTCGTTATCATCTACCGCTAAGTCAAAGAAATGCGTTGCAGGGAAGTAATCGAACACCCCAAAGCCTAATCCTGGGTCAATATGAGAAAATGACACACGATTTTTATTTGTTGGATGCCCCACAATATAAATTCGTTCACCATTTATCACCAGTGATCGGACCGCTGAAAGATTCTCCATATCATTTAATCCTGGGTCTGTTATTTCCGAATTATCACCAGTTGAAGGTGTATGAGGTGTAACTTCTTTCACTTCAGTTCCGTTGTATGTTTTCAGCTTTCCGCCGTCTGCAATCAGCACAACGTCATTCATACTTCTGTCATTGTAAACAACCAGTTTCACCTTATCCGTTGTTAAAGGGTTCGTCATGGTAACAGGCACAAGCGCCGTTCCATTATCCTTCATTAAATTCGTTCCACTGACCGCCAGTTGCTCGATAGTGCCGTTATTTTTGTAAAAGTCATACAGTAAGCTAACAGGCGTGTTTCGATGCTCTACATAGCCGTAACGCTTTTCAATATAACCTGGTCCAACAAAGACATTGACACTTTCTGCAAGCTCCTTGTCGTCAATTAGGTTGTTTGAAGGCTTTTCATTCAGTCCTAGCACGAAATTATTGAAGGTAACTGGTGGTAAGTAATTACTCATTAAAACCACCGCCATACACATTCTTAATTGGTCTAGGTACTGATCTAGTTCGGTTGATGTAACGAATAAAATCTTCTTTTCGTAGGTTATATTCTCTCAACGCTACCCGTTGCATATCGTCTAATTCATCCTTAAACTTTGCTTTTGAAACGGAGAATAGAACGAGTAAATCATGAAACGGCGTAGGTATTGCGGGGATATCAGTATCACTTGCTAAATGGGGAAGGGATGCAATGTATATCAGTTCAATATTTCCTTTGATTCTCGTGTTTTGGAATTTTAGTGTACTCCCGATTAACTTATATCCTTCAGAATGAAAGTCATTCAGCGGAAGTCTTGAAAGGTGACAACTCATAGCATCTACTTCCAGGAAGTCGGCAGGAAGAACATAATCAGTTGCACCGCTTGTCATTGGAATATAGATACTTTTTGTATACCTTGCAATCATTGATAAATCGTCCAACGCTCGATTAATCCATCCATTCATTTCAGTGTTGGCAATTGGATCACTGTTATCTTTTAAAATTTCAAAGCGTAGCTCCTTTAAATTCATGATAAACCTCCCTACATACAAAAAAAGAGGGATGAAAGCTTAATTGCTCCATCCCCCTTCTTGTTATTTTTCTTTAGTTGTTTTTGGTGCTCTTACTTGTTTCCAACCATCCGCAACCATAGCAGCAATTTGAGTTTCGTTGTTTTGAACTTCCATTTCTGCTTTTGCGATTACGTCGCCTTCTTCATTTTCGATATCTTTTACGAATTTAATAGCCATAAAGAATTAACCTCCTATTAAACTTCTAACCAAGCGTAAACGCCTTTTTTCTTTGCATCTAACACGAATGAATCGTAGTATAGACGACCTTCTACCAAGTGACCGTTGATCCCTGGAGGATTGTCATGTGTTTTGTAATCTTCTAATTTCTTAGGAGAACACATTACAGACTTGTGCGTGATAACAAAAGGTGTTTTTGTTGGGAAATAAATAGATGGAGCTTTAACGATTTTCACACCGTCAATTTCTCCAACTTGTCCAGTAATTAAGCGTTGAACAGATAAATCCGCAGCCTTTGTGAAGTTACCATCTAGTTTAATAAAGTTGTAGTATTTTGGTGTTACGAACGCAACACGTCCTTCTACTGGTACTTTATTTTCGTCTAAATATTCTTGAGCCGTTAAGAATGAAGTATAAGCGTTAGCCGCCGTAATGTTTGTAGCCGTTGGGCGACCACTGTTAGCCGTAGCTGCTGCAACCCATTTTGTTAAACGGTACGTATCAACTTCAGGGATTACAACCTCGTTAATCTGCCTAGAAAGAGCCTTGCCCGCTTCACGAACCATAACAGAATCCATGTAGTTTCCTTTATCAATCGTGAACGAGAATGAACGATCTTGTGTAAGAGTGTAAGTCGCCACAGTGTCGTCTAATTCCGCAGGTGTTCCGTAACGGTTCGCACCAGTACGTACATAGTTGTTCATTGCTGACGTTGCGATAGAGTAAACATTGATTGTCTTAACTCCATCAAAATCGTAGTCCTTGTGCGTTGCCGCCTCAGTGAAACTCTTAAATGTAAACCTTTCATCAACCTTCGAGCTATACTTACTTGCTAAGTTAACTGCCATTGTTTACCACTCCCAATAAGTTGTACCCAACATTACCAGTCGTTGTTAGAATCGAACCCCGCTAGGAAGTCGTCAATCGGCGTATCACCGCCACCATGCTTAGTAATACCGCCACTGATCGTAGCCTTCTTTGTGTTGCTCTGATTCTGTTTGTAGACAGATAATTGTTGAGCCATTTGTTTTGTTTGAAATTCCATGAACGCATAACGTAAAGGAATTTGTTTTTGCTCACGAATATCCAATACTTCTTGCGGTATTTTGTCAGTTTCAGGGTTAAAATCTTTCCCATTCGCTTGACGGTACGCATCGAAAAAGTCTTGATATTCACTCATTTCACGTTGTTGTTGTTCTTGTTGTTGTTGTTGCTCCTGCATTTGAGCGCGGAATTTTTGGCTTTCTAACATTTCCCTTGCATATTCTTCAGGAATGTTGTTTTGCACCAGTTCATCCAATCTCGCTTGCTCTTGCATTAATCTAAATTCGCTCACAAAATCATTTACATCCTCATAGCCATTTTCTTTCGCCAATTCATCGACGAATGATAATCGCGGATCATTCCGTAAATCATTAAGCTGACCGTAAATTTTTTCATAATTCATTCCCATCTGACCAAGTTTGACCAATTCATCATAAGGAATGTGCTTTTCTTCACCGTTGTAGACTAATTTGTGTAAGTCTTGTTCGGGTTCTTCTTCAATCTCCGTTTCCTCTTGCGCGCTAGAATCATCTTCAATTGAAGAAAATTCATCATCATCCAGGTTGAAATCATCGTCTGATGGTATGTCAGTGTCGATATCTTCAAAACTGTCATGTGATGGTAATTCGTTTTCATTTTCAAACATAAAATACCTCCTAGCCTATGGTTGGGCTATTTTTAGACGGGGGAAGTTTAATCTGTCTTTACCCGTTGTGGGACAGTTACCCTGTTTAACGAATGGGAAGGGTCGGGTCGCTTGCTTTTATTGAATTGTCACTCAGCACCATTGGACAATATTTGAATCGGGTTATCATTGCACTATGGCAAATCCCCCAAATTTCAACTTTGTGATGTATAACACATACAGTTTACATAATATATGTTAAAGGAAGTTGCCCTCAAACCGTTGGTATGACTGGTTTTCTGAGAACAACGTTATGAATAGTGTCAAAAAGCTTATGCACACACTACATATAGATGTGCTTTTTGTTAGATAAGATTCTTTTGAAGGTGAAAAATGAATAAAATACTGTATATTTCAATCTTCTTCTTCACCAGGACATTTCTCTAAACCATTCGGAATATTGCGACAATCCGTCGTGTAAGTGTATAAATCGTCACATTCTCCACAATACTGAAAACTGACGATCCCATCCTCACATTCACATCCATGAACTTCATCACACATGAAATCTGATTGCCATCCTAATTGACTATTACATTCAGGACAGTTCATCATTTAGGCGGTCCTCCTGGATTTTGTTGTTGTTGTTGCTGAGCAGCTACCGCTTGTTGAGCGGCTAGAGCCTTTTGTTCTTCCATTCGTACTTTCATTTCCTTCACAAGTTCTTCCTTTTTCGGAATTAACTCGTCAGGTGAACGTTCCAGGAATTGAACAGGGTCAATGAATCCGCTACTTAACAAGTTTGTAAGTGTTTGGTTACTAGCCACTTCAGACCAAAATGAGCTTTCGCCTACATCCGCTCGAACGTTTAGCCATAAGTCTTTCAGTTTATTGAAGTCATATGGGATTACCTGGCGTTGTGTTTGTTCACCCATTGTTGGCGCGCCCGTCATTGGATCAACACCCGTTTGAATCGGTACTGTAATATCAATTGGTAGAGGACGTAAGCCGTAATTCGTACCCATCATATCGAATAGAATGTGACCTACATCTTCTATAAATTGGTATAAATTCGCTTTTGGGTTCTCCAATGGGATAGCAGCCGTTTTCTGTACGGCGATAATAGCTGAAGTATTGTCAGGTGTAACGTTACCTAATGACGTATCGTTGATACCTAACATATCTTTTGTCATTGTCATTGCGTACTCTAATACTTGTACGATTTGAGGTGACATATTCCCAGGTTCTAAGTAGCCTGCAATGTTTTTGATATTTGCTCCAATATCCGTTGCATAGATCGGAATCGCTGAGCCAATTTCATTATTCCATTCGTTCACATAATCCGCGTTGTAAACTGGTTTAGGGAACGCCGTTTGCATTAGATGGTACATTACCATTGCAAACATACGGTTGATAAAGATTTGGTTTGGAAGGACTGAAGATGCAACCCCTAAGCCATGATAAGAGTTTTTCTTCTTCTCCCAATTCATCCAGGCAACAGGGAATTGCTTGTAACCAGTGTCAATATTTTCATAGATATATGACTTCTCAACGCTTTTACTCATGAAGATTGTTTCCACTTCTTCAGTTAATGGCTCGCCCGTCATTTCATCCAGTTTCGGTTGCCCTAGCTCGTCTAAAATCGGCTTATCAACCTTCCCTTTGCGGTATACGATGATATATAAAGCTTTTCCGCCACTATCTGCATCGACTTCAATCTTTCCGCTATCGCCCGCCATATCAAACGTGTTGCGATCACTTTCGATTGATTCTAAGTCAGAGCCTTCGCCTTCTTGCTGCATCTTTGCGTATTTATCTTTTTCTTTTTGTAGATTCTCGACCATATCACGACCTGAGATAATGATGTACGGTTGTTTCTGAGGGTCAGGATTGTTGGCGTTACCGAAATACACGTTCGTTCCGTCTACAATCTCACAACAGATTTCACCTCTTACACCTTCTAATGAACCCCCGTTCGATAATGGAACGATATTTCCATAAGGTTTATGCTCCATATCATAATAGAAGTGTAAGCAGGCATCACCAGTGATAGCTGCATCGAATAATAGGTCCTTAATCTTGATATCAAACTTCATTTTTTCTAATAAGTTGTTTACTTGCGCGTTGGCAATGCTTGCATCGTCTAATTCACTCATTCCTTCTAAGCCAGTGAGCGGTTCAAAGTGTATTTTTGTCTTTGTACTTGTCAAACTAGCCACCAGGAACGTGATAACACGCTTAATAATGTTGAATACTGGTTTTGGCATATTCTCAGCATCTATATTGCGCCATTGATCGCCATTGAAGAACGCCCATCCAGTATCAACAACGTCATTGTAAGGCGGTTTTAACTTGTTATTGTACGTTTTACCATTTTCGTACAATCGCCAGTCTTTCGTTTTACTCATAAACTACGCCCCCTATTCTTCGCGTACCCTTGCATAAGCCTTTTTCTCGTTATAGCTCATGACTTCATTAAAATCTTTTAATAATTGTTGTTGTTTGCGTTGCTCCACTTCATCCATTTCAGGAAGTCTTGCGCGCTTGTTGGCTTTCATGCCTAGTTGGTACGAGAACCACATAAGGAAAATTAAAGAAAGAGCCGTCACAAGACCGCTCACGTACATTGTTATCATCACATCACCACTTTGTTAGTTGTTTGATAGGCGGTTTTGCACCTAGTTCACGACGGAATTTATCCATCTTTTCTGAAGGCGTCATGTCGTCAGGATCATCCACCTTCTTTTTCTTCTTGATATCTCTATGTCGCATGACTTCTTCATTGAGTGCATAACGAACGGCATCTATTGAGTGATTATTTTTGTCAGGGAATGTGTTCTTTAGTTCCCCTGTTGTCTTATCACGCTCGATTTCATATGTCAGAAATTCTTCAGCGGTGTTAGGGCAACGTGTATCGTCTATGATGATTTCCTCTAGGTCCTGTAAAAACTTGATACCGTATTCGACTGAATCAGGTCCTTTCTTAGCTGCCTTCATCCTCAGACCATGTTGTCGGAACTCAGATATACTCTTAGGTTCGGCGCTATCTGCCGTTATAAAGTCGTTGTTCTTGTTTTCCTCTTTGATGTGCTTGATAGCCATCGTATTTGATAGACCGACTTTGTATAGCTCATGGAAGATGTATAAGCGTTTCTTCTTACGGTCATAGTGCATGACAACGTAACTGAAGGGATCGACGGCATAACCCCAGTCATTACCGCGCTTAATGTTCCAAAAGCCACCGATTTCTAGTTCCTCATTGCCGTATATCTCATGGTCATGTATCTGCCTTATGGTCACGTTCTTGAATACCTCGCCACCAGTACCGACTACAAGCCCTAAATACTCATGTTGATACGCTGTCAGGTTCGTTTCCTTCAGATGTTCAGCATCGGCTATAAACTGAGGACCTAACCAAGAGGGATCAACACTCAAATAGTCGCTATGATGAACCAGTCTGTCAGAACGTGTTAATAGCTTTTCAGTGTTCACCCAGTTGTTACCGCTAGCAGGTGGATTGTATGAGTAAAAGACTGTTGCGTTCATGCCACCACGAAGTAACGACTGGTTAATGAGCCGTATTTCTGCCATACCGCCGAACTCGTCAAGTTCTTCATACCATAGGTACTTCGCGTAACCACGACTGAATTTGATACCCTTGATACGTTTTGGTTTATCTGCCCCGCGGTATACGATCCGTTGACCAGTCTTAATGTATGTGAGTGATAATGGAGATACAGATTCCTCCCAATATTCCTCTACACCAAGAGCGGCAATCGCCCACAATAATTGCTCATGGACCGATTCGCGGAGTGTATCTTTGACTTTACGCAGTATCACCGCGTTCGCGTCGGGGTCTTTCATCATGCCGAGTATGATTTCAATACTAATGAAGGATGATTTCGTCGAGCCACGTCCACCGCTCAGCCAGTAGAATGTATATTCATTCTTCTTAATGCTTTTGTGAACGTCATAGAACGCAGGCGCGATTACGTCTTTCAGCGCTACTTTCATTAGTCGATATCATCCACGATCTCAACGCCGACCTTCCCTGAGATTTCCTTTTTCTCAGTAAATAGCGCATATCGTTTTCCGAGTAGTTCAGCGGCTTTATTTCGGTCTTTTACGCCTGCTTTCAATTCCGCGATGGTAGAACCTTCTTTATCGAAAATGACTTGTTCTTCGGTCATTTCGCCACGCACAACGCTAGTTAAGTATTCGAGCACTTCTTCAGCATCGGCAATTCGCTTATTTTCCATATCACGCAACCTCTTTTCTATATAGGATTTTACGTCAGCATTGGTAAACAGGCGTGAACCCTGTTGTTTCGCCGTTTTGGAGCTATATCCCGCAAAAATAGCCGCTTGTGTCAAATTCAAACTTTTTATATATTCTTCAGCAAAAGCGCGTTGTTTCTCATTTAATTTCATTTATCCCACCTCTATGCTAATCGCTTATTTTATTCATAGAAAAAAGAGTACCAACGGAACTCCCCAGGACCGTTAATACTCTTATCTCACTCGTATAATCTTATTTAGTTGTCAAGGATCATCGTATATAACATAAGACTTCTTACACCTTGTAACTACCTAGAACAGTACGACCCGAAATGTCAGAAACGATATCGCACATATACTACTTTAATGTATATCATAGACAAGCTATCCATATTTCCCTAATTATTCACAATTTTCTAATATATGTCATATTTATATACGATACCGAATATAATGTATTAATCATATATGAAAGTAGGTAATCAAATGAGAACTGAACTGGATATTGTTATCTTATTAGAGGAATACGACTTTTTCGACGCGGTAGAGCTTTACTTACAAAACGGCGTACCAAGTGAACTTGAAAGCCTGGAACAATGGAAACAGTTGACACCTGCTCAAAAGTTAGAAGTTGAAAAAGTCTATACATTCACTCAATACGATATACAAGATTCAATTTTCAGAGTTTACATTGATTCTATATTCCCTGATGATGCCGACCTAAAACGTGAAAACTTTGAAAGAGCTATGAAAGAAATAAATACACTCTTTGACCTTGATTAATTTCAAGGTTCTTTTTATGTTCGTTATCGCATATATTGAACTGTATCATAATTTAATATGGGAGCTGATATAATGCGCACGATCAAACTTGATAGTTATTTAACGGAATTTAAATGCGTTAACCACATTGTCGATTATTTAAATGAAACAATGGTAACTGATTATGAAATAACGTATAAATCATTTGTAGAATTTGAAAGTGATAGACCATTAACACACGTACAATTTAAATTCATATCATTTCTAGGGAATGACACAATATTTTTTATCGAAAATATGCCTACACAATATGCACATGATTTCATTGAATTAGTCAAAGAGTTTTTAACATGAAGGACCTGAAAAAGGTTCTTTTTTTGTTCTCTTTTAGTTCGATACCGCATATAATATACAAACTGAATTTAAGGAGCTGAGAACATGAAATTTTTTCATAATATCAGTACACTGGAAGAACTCAAAAAGGCATACAGAAAATTGGCTTTGATCCACCACCCAGACCGCGGAGGACATGAAAAAGATTTTATTGCATTAAAAGACGAATACGACCTGCTATTTAAACGATTGAACAAACAAGAATCATACAACAAATACCAAAAGCAGCACGATCAAACGAAAGAGAAACACGACCAACGCTATTATGAACAAGAGAACAACTTCAAAGAAATCATTGACGAACTAATCAATTATGATATCGACCTAGAAATTATCGGTCATTGGATATGGGTAAGCGGTAATACATTCCCAATCAAAGACATATTAAAGCGCCTTAACTTTAAATTCAGTAGCAAGAAAAAAGCCTGGTACTTCCATGAAGGCGAATATGTAAAGAATCATAAGAAATCATTCACACTAGACGAGATTAGAAATATGCACAACACGAAGAAATACAAAACTAATTCTAAAACGGCTCTTAACGGATAACGTTAGGAGCTTTTTTCAAAGGAGGAATAACCATGACACGCGGAGCAACCTTCTATATCAATTATTATGAACACAATAGAGAATACAATTTAAAACAACTTCAGGACTATGACAGATACGCAAGGCGCGATATTGAACGAATGGAAGAAGAAATAGAAAAAATAAAAGAGTACCGCGAAAGTATTTTCAAGCAATCTCAGATCGTGCTGAACACACCAATGAAAACAGTCGTTAAAGTGACCCGTTCACATTCCGAGCGCGTTTATTATTACATTGCGGTTTATACAACACCAAAAACAGAAGATTTAAGCGACTTCTACCGTCATATCGTTGCAACGAAAATATATAATGAGCGATTCCCAGGAACAGAACGGCACAACGTTTTAAAGCTTGCGACGAAACTTGCTGAAGAACACGATGCAATCCTAATCAAGAACTTCTAACGAGGTTCTTTTTTTGTGTTAATATGGTACGATAACGCATATAATATAGTGTAGGATAAAAAAGGAGGAATTTAAATGACAGTTTATGACGGGCATCATGTGAAATTATTTGTTGTGACGTATTACAATAACGACCCCGTAGAAGGTTATGCAGGTTCTAAAGTGTTCACAACTAAAAGTGCAGCTAAACGTTGGATTGATTCAGAAGTCAAAGACTTTTTAAGTCAGGAAGATTCTAGTTGGTTCTTATTCGATGAAGGATTCGACGATACAGTTAGTTTACGTGACCGCGAAGAAGATGATTACACTACCTTAGAATATTCCATCGGTGAACAGAACTTGTTATATATGCGCGAGTGTACGCATTGTGATAGTCCAATGAATGAAGGATATTGCATTGATGATGGTCTTGAATATTATTGTTCTGATTCCTGCCTACATCATCATTATTCCCCTGAAGAATACGCTGAATTACTGGAAACGGGTTACGGCTACTATTCAACATGGGATGAACACGAATGACCAGGAGCTTTTTTCCTGGTTTTTTTGTGTTAAAAAGATACGTTAACGCATATAATAACCAAAAGGAAGGTGATTTCATGGAACATTGGACGTATGAGGATTTATTTACAAAATGGTCACTCGAAAGTTTAGCTGAATTGTTAGATGCCCCTCACGATCTATACGACTTAGGATATACAGACCTTGAAACACAAAAGCGCGTTGTATTGCTATCAGAACAACTATTCACAACAATTATGTGTTTACATCGGTACTATAACGGCACATCTAACGATAAATTAAATTACGAACACCTATTACACTGGATACAAGAACAGGAGGAACAATTAAAATGAATTGCTTACAACAATTATGGAGCTGTCAAGATGCTAGTAAAGAATGGGAACTGTCACCTCACTACATTAAAAATTTATGTAAAGCAGGCAAAGTCAAGGCGGTACAAATCGGCAAGACCTGGATCATAGATAAGAATCAACCAAACCCAAGAAAAGAGCGTGATTATGTATGAATGAAGTCGTCGAAGGTTTGAAGTTTAGACAGGTGGATAATTTAACCGACCAACTAGAAATGGATGAAACGGTAATTGATTACGTGATTGAACGAACTGGCGACAACGAATATAAAGTAACAATTGTACGTGACTAGGATATTATTTCCTAGTCTTTTTTTGTTCGTTACCGCATATAATAGAACGTAAGCTACTATTAGGAGGAATGACGATGAAACGTACTGAAATTCTATGCCCTGAGTGTTTCAAAGGAAAGTTATTACAAGAGGATGAAAAGAATTGCTATTGTGATCGTTGCGGAACTGAATTTGTTAAAACTGGTGACAATACGGTGAAATACAAATGATAACGGCTAATATTGTTTGCTTAAAATGTGACGAGATAACGGAACACGAACTAGATGCAGAAACGAAAAACGTTCGAGTGTGGGTCTGTAAAGCCTGCCAAGAAACAATATTTGAATCAAAAGATTATTGAGCGGGGTTCTTCCCTCGCTTTTTTTATTTCCACAACTGGAATATCTTTGTCATAGTTGGAAATGACGTTACGATGGTATGATGTTCTCGTAAGCCAATACGATTAAAGGAGCTGACGATCTATGAGAAACCAACAATTAATGAATCAATTAAAACAGGAAATTGCTCAAGAGTTTGGAATTGTATTAGGTCCTGATACTTCAGCACGCGATAACGGACGAATTGGCGGAGAATTAACAAAGCGACTGGTACGCCTAGCATTAGAACAAATTGAAAATAAATAAAAATTATTACCAATGTAATCACACATTTTCTTTTCTCGCATACGATACAGTATAAACAGAAAAGGGAGCGTGTTCTATAATGACACCAAGACAAAAACGAATTTTAGTGAATATCGTATCTTACGAAAAGTTGGTAAGCGACAACCTTACTCAAATTGCTGAAATGGAACGCCACTTAAAAGAGTTACGTCGCATGAACAAAGTTTTCGTAGATAAAATGATAGAGCTAAATAAATCGTATAGTGAACGATGAGCCAGGTGGAAATTTCCTGGTTCTTTTTCTGTTCGATACCGAATATAATAGAGTGTAACAACTTCATATTTGGGAGGTAATTCAATGGAAATCAGATTATGTTACTTCGATGAATGGTTACAAGAGGAAAAAGGTCAAACATGGCAGGGAATCTACAACGATCTAGCTTTTGAAGGTTTGAGCGGTGATGAAATATTCGAGAAACACGCCGAACTGTCAGACGAATTTGAAGAACATTGCGAGAACTTCGGTTTACACCCACAATATGAATAACGAAAAAGGACTAGGAAAGAGCGATTTTCCTAGTCTTTTTTATATGTAATTTACCGTTTCACAGGTGCTATTATTTACCGTTGCGCTAACAGAACGGAGTACGCCATAGACTTTTACCAAAGCGACTATTACATTCTATACTAATTCATATGAGTGCTAAGTTCATACGCTTTGTGTTAATTCATTGCTTTTCTTGTATCGACTGTTTCGACGTCATGTTGCTGCATAAATACCAGTGTCGCAACAATGCCAGTTTCAATTAATGCGATTTCTTTAGTATCGAACAAAACACCTTGTTCAATCGCTTGTTTTACTGTTTCATGTAATACGATTTTTACAAATTCTTCACTATCCACAACTTTACTTGTCCTCAATTCATAACCTCCATTCGTAAGGAGATTATATCATGGTTCTATATCGAATGTCATTACCTATATCCAAGTTCTAACGCTAAAAGTTGAATCACTTCATCGCGGTATTTATACACCTTATTTTTATTCGTGTTCATTTCTTCAGCAATGCCAATCATTGTAAGAGTAATCGGCTTTTTCCAGTATGCTAATTGAATAAATGTTTGATGTTCTTTCGGAAGAATGGCATATATTTTCTCGATTGCATCCACAACCTGCTCCAAATAAGAAAGTTGCTTATGTGTAACTAGTCGCGTTGCAGTTTCACTTGTTGGATCACTGACCCCACCTGAACGCCCACCACCTATATTTTCATCGACTGGTTTACTAGCATATATGATTTCTTCACGTAATCGCAAGACCTCGTTTTTCGTATCGAAATACGTTGATAGCTCACTTTCTAGGTAACGGTAAGTCGTCTTTTTCAGCTTTACCATCATTAACCCCCTTCAGATATCCCATGCTATACCCATGATTAAAGGCGGCGTTGTATTCCTTCGCTTTTAATTCTCTTAACTGTTCTTTTTTTAACTTGTTCAACTTTTTTCTTTGCAATGGTTTTCGCCCTCTTTTCGATAGCTTTTTGTTTTTTATAATCTTTCAACAAAACAAATTGACCACTGTTCTTCGGATATTCAGTTAATTCAGTTAATTTAATTCCTGGGTATAGATACTTAAATAATTTCACACGATATAAATACAAATCAGTCGCGTAACCTTTGATTTCAATGATTTCTTCGCTATCGTCGTTATGTATGATCTTGAAGTCTGCCGTATAGCCTGCGCCCTGGATTTCTTCACCCTGGTATATAAAATCTGTCATGAGCACGAAATGAGGTTGCAATGAGAAGTCTTTTATTGCCCCTTCCTGAAGTCTTTTCAGTAAAAGGTTGTAGTATTTGCTTTCGCTTAAACTATCAAACGTAATGCCATCCAGTGACGTTTTACGCGCGTTTATTCTCATTTGCCACTAGAACCTAATCCACCTGAGCGGGATTCCAGGATTGTTTCATCGTCATTTGTTAAGTAATACGGTAAGAAGATTGCTTGCATAATGCGTTCGCCTGCTGCAATGAAGAAAGCATCCGAACCATTGTTAATGAGCGGTAAATGGATATTTCCGTCATTTTTGGGGTTGTTATAAAAACTAGAATCAATAATACCTGTTCCATTTTTTAATTGCACATTGAAGTTATTTCCGATTGAGGATCGTATAAAGCACATAAGCACTTCATTTTCAGGGAAAAATGCTTTCACATCCGTTGGAAGTAAAATGCTTTCACCTGGGAGTAATAAGATATCAACTTTCGTGTAGAAATCATATCCCGCTGAGCCTTTATCCGCTCGTTTTGGAAGGATTGTTTCAACATCGGGAAATGCGAGAAATTGCTTTCGTACTTCTTCAAAAAATCTCATAGGATGCCCCTTTCTTGTTTCCAAAGCTTGCGACGTTTACCGACTGTTTTTGTGGAGCAATTCAGCATGACGGCAATATCTTTTACTTTGAGTTCTAAGTCAAATAATTCTTCAAATCGTTCGTAAGGGATATGCTTTTCTTGTTTATGTTTCAAGTCGTTTGGTGTAAGCATCCGACCCCATTCCTGAAGTTGCAAATAAGTAGGACACGTAAAGCAATTGACATTCTCATTGTTCGATGAAGAAGAAATGTTTAAAGGGCATGAATGACAGACACGTTCTATAAGGTCATGTATGCCTATTCTAAGCCGTTCTTTTTCGTTGGAGTACATTACTATTCCCTCACTCTTTTTCGTCGTCTAGTGGCTCTATAACGGCTAAATTAACAAGGTAATCGAATAGGATGGCTGCAATATCTTCACATTCATCCATTTTTGGAGCATAACCTAAATAAATCAATTCATTGAAAACGTGTTCGGCAAGCTTTTCCTCGTCAATGAATACTTCAAAAGGTTGATTGCTCATTTGTGAAGAACCTCCCTTTGCAATTCCTGGTATTTATCGCGCCAGTATAAAGCCATTTCACGATATTCTTGTAATTGTGATTCATACACTTTGATTTTCAAAAGTAAAGACATTAGATAATGCGACTGATCCACCAATTCCTCATAAGCATGATTGATTAATTCTTCAGCGGTGAATTTGTTATGGTCTAGCGGTCCGTCGTATTTCTCGGTTGCTTTGATTAGTTGTTTGTATTGCGTTTTTTGGTAAAGATGGTTTGAATCATGATATAAATCACTTTTTAGCTGCTTTCCGAAGTTCTCTAAAAATTCAGGTCCTCGGCTTTCTAAATCCGCCAATTCTTCAGGCGAGAAATACTTCAGCATATTCGTATTCATCATCATCCCTCCAAAATATAGTCTATAAAGCGATTGCTACCTTCCTGGAATTTCAGTTTGACAATCCCTACACTTCCTTGACGATTCTTTTCAAAAAGTAACTCAGTAATGTGTGTTTTAGGCTTGTCCGTATTTTTATTATAATAGTCCTCGCGGTAAATGAAAGCTACAACATCGGCTATTTGTTCAATTTCTCCACTATCGCGTAAATGAGATAGATTAGGTCGTTTATCTGCCTGGCTTTCAACCGAACGTGACAACTGACAAAGCAGTACAATAACAACTTTGTAATCAACCGCGATATCTTTTAACTCTTGGCATATCGCCCCAACTTCTAAATTACGATTTGCATACTTACCGTCAATTTTCAGATGGCTAAGGTGGTCAATGTAAATTACGTGCTTTTTTTCAGGTTGATCTTGTTTCAGACGTCTTACTCTTGTTCGGATATCCCTCACGTTCTTATCACGCTTAATATTCAAACGGTCCGATATCAATTCATACTCAACAAGCGCTTTACGATACTTTTTCCAATCTTCAGGCGTAAAGAATTTATTCGGATTACGCATCTTCATGATACTTATTCCACTCAATAACGCAATTTCCCTGTCAACAATTTGTTCTGTTGCCATTTCTGCTGAAATAAATGTGCCAACTGTATCAAGTTCTCTTTGAATGGCATTAGTTTTCATGTTAATTGCAAGAGCGGTTTTCCCAACTGAAGGTCTTGCAGCAATGATAATTAAATCTCCTATTTGCCATCCGTCAGTCGCTTTGTTGGTATTCAAGAATCCAGTATCAACACCTGATAATCCATCGGCAGGCGTGCTTTCATGATAGTGAACACGTTGTTGTAATTGTTCAAGTGTTGTCATTTCACGACCATTCATACTAACGTCAATCGCGTTAATATTCATAATCAGCTCATTCAAATCTGTCACTCTATGAATATCTTTCGTCTTTTCTTTGTACTCGTCAATGAGTTGCAAACTATATTCAACCGCGTTAAATTGCATAACTAATGTTTCGTATGACTTAAAACTATGTACGCTATACGAATAATCCGCGATCATTTGAATTGTTTCAGTACCGCCCATTCTAAATAAATCTTCCTGGGAGCTTTGAATTAAAGTCACTACGTTAATTAATTCGCCGTTTTTGTGTAATTCCTTCAACCTGGTAAAAATTGCTTTTGTGTTATAG
>Ga0209675_1001112_pt1 | contig 16373 bp, 15 predicted proteins | sample AraplaCol_mLB_r2_2_FD_184280 | JGI IMG/M metagenome (GOLD analysis project Ga0209675, IMG submission 184280) | Arabidopsis root microbial communities from North Carolina, USA - plate scrape MF_Col_mLB_r2 (SPAdes) (version 3) | ecosystem: Host-associated > Plants > Roots > Endosphere | place... | reverse complement strand
GCGAGCTGGAAGGCAAGTGGATCAAGCGCCATGCCGGCAAGGCCGACCGTGTGCTGGTCGATGCGCCCTGCACCGGCAGCGGCACCTGGCGGCGCAAGCCCGATGCGAAATGGCGGCTGGAGCAGCGCGATCTGGATGAACTGGTGCCGCGCCAGGCCGAGATTCTCGACAGCGCGTCGCGGCTGGTGCGGCCCGGCGGACTGCTGGTCTATGTCACCTGTTCGGTGCTGGTGCAGGAAAACGAAGCACAGATCGACGCCTTCCAGAAGCGCCATCCGGATTTCCGCATCGTCGGTGTCACCGATGTCTGGACGAAGCTGCTGGGCACCGCCTGCCCGGTGCTGGGGCCGTATTTGAGCCTGTCACCAGGCCGCCACGGGACCGACGGCTTCTTTGCCGCCATCCTGCAGCGCGACGCCTGACGTCAGCCAGGTCTTGAGAAAGCCGTCGAGCCAGGTATCGACGCCGGCATCGTATTTTGCGCAGTTGGCGCGCATCTGGTCGCGCGCCTGCGCGCCGGGTAGCACCAGGCGATGGCCGGCGCCGCGTGCCCAGCGTTCCATCATCGCCTGTGTCACTTCCGGATGGAACTGCAGGCCATAGGCCGCATTGCCGATGCGCATGGCCTGGTTGGGGAACCAGCCGGTCGAGGCCAGCCGCACCGCGCCGCGCGGCAGTTCGAAGCCTTCGCCATGCCACTGGAAGATATGCAGTTGGTCGGGAAAGAGGTCGCGGCCCTTGGGCGTCGGCTTCACCGGGTAGTAGCCGATCTCGTGCCAGCCGTCGCGATGCGGTGCGACGCTGGCGCCGCCGGCGCGCGCCAGCAGCTGCGCGCCGAGGCAGACACCCAGATACGGCTTGCCGCTCGCCACGGCTTTCGGGATGAAGTCGATTTCGCGGCGGATGAATTCGAGATGATCGTCATTGGCCGACATCGGTCCGCCGAAAATGACGCAGCCGGCATGGCCGCTCATATCGGCTGGCAGGTCCTGGCCCAGGCAGGGCCGGCGGATGTCGAGCTGATAGCCCATGCCGCGCAGCTTCTCGCCGATGCGGGCGGGATCGGAGCTCTCCTGATGCACGATCACCAGGATGGCGGGCGACTCAGCGGGTGTGAGAGCATTCATGCCGATTACTATGGCGCGCGCTCCTGCGGCTGACCAGACGGTTTTGCGTGACCGCAGCTACAGCCGATGGTCCGGAATTGGTCCGGTTACGGGCCAGTGATTATTGGGCTGTAATGCCGCCATCCAGCACGAATTCCGTGCCGGTGACGAATTTCGACTCGTCCGATGCCAGATAGAGGATGCAGTTCGCCACGTCGTCGGGTTCGCCCAGGCGGCCGAGCGGCACCTGCGCCTCCAGCTTGGCGCGGCGGTCGGCCGGATCGCCGCCGGCATAGATCATGCTCTGCACCATCGGCGTGTCGATGAAGGTCGGATGCACCGAGTTGCAGCGGATGTCGTATTTGCGCTTGGCGCAGTGCAGGGCCGTGGTCTTGGCCAGCATGCGCGCGGCGGCTTTGGAGGTGTTGTAGGCCGACATGTTGTGGCCCGCGATAATGCCGGACACCGACGAGATGATGATGATCGAGCCCGGCGCATGCTTCTTCATGCGTGGCAGGCCGTGCTTGATGCCGAGGAAGGGGCCGTGCAGGTTCACGTTGTGGACGAAATGCCATTCCTCGACGCTGATGTCTTCCACGCTTTTCATCACGCCGACGCCGGCGGAATGCACCATGACGTTCAGCTTGCCGAAGGCGGCATCCACCACATCCAGCGCGGCAATCCACTGCTGTTCACTGGTGACATCGAGATTGACGGCGATGGCGGCCTTGCCGATCTCGTCGGCGACGGCGCGCGCGCCATCCAGGTTGCGGTCGGCGACGGCGACTTTCGCGCCCTCTTTCGCCAGCATGATGGCGGTGGCCTTGCCGAGCCCCGAGGCTCCGCCGGTGATCAGCGCGACTTTGTTGGCAACGCGGCTCATGGTGTCCTCCCGATATCTTTGACGGGAGGATAGCCGGGTTTCGCGGCCTTGAGCAAACCTGCCCCAGCGTCAACAGACGGAGATTAATCCGCCTGTTCGATCTTGGCCGGCAGGCCGGCGGCGGCCAGCGCCTTCAGCAGGTCTTCCAGATGGGCGCGGTCGCGGGCCTCGACCACGAATTCGATCTCGGTCGACTTGGCCGAGGCCAGCGTGAACAGCCGCTGATGCGCCACTTCCACGATATTGACGCCGGCCGTGCCGATCACGCCCGAGGCCTTGGCCAGACGGCCCGGCGCATCGTCGGTGGTGACGATGACGCGGGCCAGCCGGCCGTCGCGCACCAGGCCGCGCATCAGCACGCTCGCGAGCAGGCGGGTGTCGATATTGCCGCCGGTGATGACGATGCCGACGTGACGGTCCTTGAAGCGTTCCGGCTGGGTCATCAGCGCAGCCAGGCCGGCCGCGCCAGCACCTTCAGCGACGGTTTTCTCGATTTCCACCAATGCTACGATGGCACGTTCGATATCGGCCTCGCGGGTGATCAGCACGTCATCGACCAGGCGGCGCGCGACTTCCATCGGCGCGCGGCCGATGTCGCGCACGCTGATGCCCTCGGCGATCGAGATGCCGCCGACATTGACCGGAAGATTGTGCATCTCCTGATGCATCGCGGTGTAGAGCTCGCCCTCGACACCGAAGATGCGAAGCGACGGATTGAGCGACTTGGCCGCCGTGGCGATGCCGGCGATCAGGCCGCCGCCGCCGACCGGCACGATCAGGTCCTGGATGCCGGGCGCCTGCTGCAGCATCTCCAGCACCGCGGTGCCCTGGCCGGCGATGATCGCCGGATCGTCGTAAGGATGCACGAAGACCAGGTTCTTCTCGGCGGCCAGCTTGTGCGCGATCTCGGCGGATTCCGCCAGCGTCTCGCCTTCCAGCACCACATTGGCGCCGAAGGCGCGCACATGGCGGATTTTCACAAACGGCGTGATCTTCGGCATCACGATGGTCGCCGGTATACCAAGGCGACCCGCGTGATATGCCACGCCCTGGGCGTGGTTGCCGGCCGACATGGCGATCACGCCGCGCTTGCGCTCGGTATCCGAGAGCTGCAGCAGCTTGTTGAGCGCGCCGCGCTCCTTGAAGGAGGCCGTGAACTGGTGGTTCTCGAATTTCAGCCAGACCTGCGCCCCGGTGAGATCGGACAGCGTGCGCGAATGCAGGCAGGGCGTCTCGGCAACGGCGCCGCGGATGCGGTCGGCGGCGGCGCGCACATCGGTGAGGGTGATGGCGGGAGCGAGACTGGTCATGACGGAAAGAGCCCTGGCAGGAATGCTGAACACATTGATTAACCTAGTATAATCGAGCCGGGCGACGGGGTCACGGACGAACCACAATGGTTCGATATATGACGGTTCGCCCTTGGCGGGCAGGCCAGCGGGGACTAGCCTTGGGGGCCATGCAGAGCCAGCCTGCCGAACCGCCGGTATTCGAGATCGAGCTGAAGCCCCACCGCTCGCTGGGGCCGCGTGGCTTCATCATCCTGATCGCCTTCGTGGCGCTGGTGAATTTTGCCGCCGGGCTGGCCTTCTGGCTGCTTGGCGCCTGGCCGATCTTCGCCTTCTGCGGTGCCGACGTGGTGCTGGTCTGGCTGGCTTTCAAATACAGCTACCGCCAGGCACGGGCGCGCGAATTCATCCGGCTCGAACGCGAAGCCCTGGTGGTGCGCCGCGTCGACCTGCATGGCCGGGAGAAAATCTGGCGGCTGCAGCCTTACTGGCTGCGGGTGGAATGCGCCGATGACGACAGCGCGAAGCTGCGCATCTGGAGCCATGGCCGCGCGCTGACGCTGGGCGCTTTCCTGAGTCCCGACGAGCGTCGGGTGCTGGCCGAGGCCCTGCGCGAGGCGCTGTGGCGCTGGAAGCAGCCGCCGGACGCAGGCCTGCGCCCGCTGGAAACAGCCTAACCGTTCAGACCAAGCACATCGGCCATGCGGTAGAGGCCCGGAGCGCGATCCTTGGTCCAGACCGCGGCCCGCACCGCGCCGCGCGCGAAGATGGTGCGATCCGTGGCCTTGTGGCTGATCTCGATACGCTCGTTATCGGCGGCGAAAATGACGGTATGCTCGCCGGCGACATTGCCGCCGCGCAATGCCGCGAAGCCGATATTGCCCGGCTTGCGTGCGCCGGTGATGCCGTCGCGGCCGCGATCAGACACGCTGCCCAGCGCCTTGCCGCGACCCAGAGCCGCCATCTCGCCCAGCATGATCGCCGTGCCGCTGGGGGCATCCACCTTCATGCGGTGGTGCATCTCGACGATCTCGATATCCCAGTCCTCGCCCAGCGCCGCCGCGATCTGACGGGTCAGGCCGGCCAGCAGGTTGACGCCCAGGCTCATGTTGTAGCTCTGCACCACGGCGCAGTGATGCGAGGCCTTTTCCAGCGCGGCGAAATGCTCGGGCTCCAGTCCCGTCGTGCCGACCACATAGGCCGTCTTGCCCTGGGCGGCGAGGGCTGCATGCTTGGGCAGCAGGGCCGGCACGGTGAAATCCAGCACGGCATCGACATTGCCGAACATGGCGGCAGCATCGTCGATGATGGCCACGCCGGTCGCGCCGCTGCCGGCGATCAGGCCCGGATCCTTGCCGAGGAATTCCGATCCCGGCCGCTCGGTGCCGCCGCCCAGCACCGCGCCGGAGCTGTTGGCGATCTCGCGCACCATGGCCTGGCCCATGCGGCCGGCAATGCCGACGATGCCGATGCGAACTGCGGACATGAATTTCCCCTTAAAGGCGGACAAACGAAAACGGCCGCCAGTCTAGCGACTTGGCGGCCGTTCGTCACGGGTAGGAGAGGCGGGTTTACTCGGTCTTGCCGCCCAGCATCTCCTTGACCTTGTCGAAGAAGCCGGTGCTTTCCGGGCTGCTTTCCTCGCCGTCCAGCTTGGCGAATTCCTCCAGCAGCTCGCGCTGCTTCTTGGAGAGCTTCACCGGCGTCTCCACCATCACCTGGATGTAGAGATCGCCATGGCCGGCGCCGAAGCCGGACTGCTGCAGCGAGGGCATGCCCTTGCCGCGCAGGCGGAACTGCTTGCCGGTCTGGCTGCCTTCCGGAATGGTGATGCGGGCCTTGCCGCCGTCCAGCGTCGGCACTTCCACGCTGCCGCCCAGCGCCGCCGTGGTCATCGAGACCGGCACGCGGCAATGCAGGTGCTGGCCCTCGCGGCGGAACAGCCGGTGCGGCTTCACGCTTAAGAAAACATAGAGGTCGCCGGCCGTGCCGCCGCGGATGCCGGCTTCGCCTTCGCCCGAAAGACGGATGCGGTTGCCTTCGTCCACACCCGGCGGGATGTCGACGCTCAAGGTCTTTTCCTTGTGCACGCGACCGGCGCCGCCGCAGACCTTGCAGGGCTTTTCGATCACGCGGCCGGCGCCGCCGCAGGTGGGGCAGGCACGTTCGATGGTGAAGAAGCCCTGCTGGGCGCGCACCTTGCCGTGGCCCTTGCAGGTCGGGCAGGCGATCGGCTGCGCGCCGGCTTCGGCGCCCGAGCCGTCGCAGGCCTCGCAGGAAATCGAGGTCGGCACGCGGATCTGCGCGGCCTTGCCGCGATAGCAGTCTTCCAGCGTGATCTCGAGATTGTAGCGCAGGTCCGAGCCGCGATTGGCGCTGCCGCGGCCGCCACGCTGGCCCCCGCCGCCCATGAATTCGCCGAACAGGTCGTCGAAGATGTCGGAGAAGGAGGTGAAGTCGAAACCGCCGGGTCCGCCGCGACCGCCCATACCGCCCTCGAAGGCGGCGTGGCCGTACTGGTCGTAGGCCGCGCGCTTCTGGTCGTCCTTCAGGACGTCATAGGCTTCGTTGATTTCCTTGAACTTGTGCTCGGCCTCGGCATCGCCCGGATTGCGGTCGGGATGATGCTGCATCGCCAGTTTGCGGAAAGCCTTTTTCAGGTCTTCCGCATTGGCGGTCTTGGACACGCCCAGAGTTTCGTAATAGTCGCGCTTGGCCATTTAAGTCGGTCCCGGGCGTCAGCCATATCCGTTGCCGGCAGTTCCTGATGCGAAGCGGGCGCCGCTGTGATGCGGCGCCCGGGACTGCCGGTTTCCCGGAGTTACTTCTTCTTCTTGTCGTCCTTCACTTCCTCGAAGTCGGCATCGACAACATTGTCGTCCTTCTTCTCGGTGCCGGCAGATGCGCCGCCGGCAGCCTGTTCGCCACCGGGCGCGGCGCCTTCGGCGCCGGCCTCGCCCTGGCTCTTGTACAGGGCCTCGCCGAGCTTCATGGCGACCTGGCTGAGCGCCTGGGCCTTGGTCTTGATCGCCTCGGCGTCGTTCGACTCGATCGCCTTGCGCAGATCAGCCACGCCGGCCTCGGCCTCGGCCTTCTCCGCCGCCGGAGCCTTGTCGCCGAGATCGGCGATGGTCTTCTCGGTGGTGTGGATCAGGGCTTCGGCCTGGTTCTTCACTTCCACAGCCTCACGCCGCTTCTTGTCCTCGGCGGCATGTTCCTCGGCGTCGCGAACCATCTTCTTGATGTCGTCTTCCGAGAGACCGCCCGAGGCCTGGATGCGGATCTGCTGTTCCTTGCCGGTGCCCTTGTCCTTGGCCGAGACATGCACGATGCCGTTGGCGTCGATGTCGAAGGTGACCTCGATCTGCGGCACGCCGCGCGGCGCCGACGGGATGCCGACCAGGTCGAACTGGCCCAGCAGCTTGTTGTCGGCGGCCATCTCGCGTTCGCCCTGGAAGACCCGGATCGTCACCGCGCTCTGGTTGTCCTCGGCGGTGGAGAAGACCTGGCTCTTCTTGGTCGGGATGGTGGTGTTGCGCTCGATCAGCTTGGTGAACACGCCACCCAGCGTCTCGATGCCCAGCGACAGCGGAGTCACGTCGAGCAGCAGCACGTCCTTGACGTCGCCCTGCAGCACGCCGGCCTGGATGGCGGCGCCGATGGCAACCACTTCATCCGGGTTGACGCCCTTGTGCGGCTCGCGGCCGAACAGCTGCTTCACGGTCTCGATGACCTTCGGCATGCGGCTCATGCCGCCGACCAGCACGACTTCGTCCACGTCACCAGCCGACAGGTCGGCATCCTTCAACGCCTTCTTGCAGGGCTCGACGGTGCGTTGGATCAGGTCGTCGACCAGGGCTTCCAGCTTGGCGCGGGTCAGCTTCATGACCAGATGCTTCGGACCCGAGGCATCGGCGGTGATGAAGGGCAGGTTGATTTCGGTCTGCGTCGAGGACGACAGCTCGATCTTGGCCTTTTCAGCGGCTTCCTTCAGACGCTGCAGGGCCAGACGGTCGCTGCGCAGGTCGATGCCCTGCTCCTTCTTGAACTCGGTGGCGAAGTAATCGACCAGGCGAAGGTCGAAGTCCTCGCCGCCGAGGAAGGTGTCGCCGTTGGTCGAGCGCACTTCAAAGACGCCGTCGCCGATCTCCAGGATCGAGACGTCGAAGGTCCCGCCGCCCAAGTCGTAGACGGCGATCTTCTTGCCGTCGCTGGTCTTGTCGAGGCCATAGGCCAGCGCGGCCGCGGTCGGCTCGTTGATGATGCGCAGCACTTCAAGACCGGCGATGCGGCCGGCGTCTTTCGTCGCCTGGCGCTGCGCGTCGTTGAAGTAGGCCGGCACGGTGATCACGGCCTGGGTCACGGTCTCGCCGAGGAAGCTCTCGGCGGTTTCCTTCATCTTCTGCAGGATGAAGGCCGACACTTGGCTCGGGCTGTATTTCTTGTCCTGGACTTCCACCCAAGCATCGCCGTTGTCGCCCTTGGCCACCTTGTAGGGGACCATCTCGGTGAAGCGGCGGGTCGCGTCGTCGGTATAGGCGCGGCCGATCAGGCGCTTCACGGCGAACAGCGTATTCTCAGGGTTGGTCACCGCCTGGCGCTTCGCCGGCTGGCCGACCAGACGCTCGCCATCCTTGGTGAAGGCGACCATCGACGGCGTGGTGCGCGCGCCTTCGGCGTTCTCCACGACCTTCGGATTCTTGCCATCCATGATGGCAATGCAGGAATTGGTGGTACCAAGATCGATGCCAATAACTTTGGCCATGTTCTCACTCCTTTTTGCGGCAGTCCGGGACAGCCTTCGCAGGGAAGCGCCGGGGCGGACCCCTTTTGGTTCAAGCGTTCGCGGGGTATGTAAGAGGAGCCCCCCGCTCCCGCAACGGGGGGAGCGAAAAAATGTCCAGAAAAGCGGGCGATAGGCGCTGTTTTGACGCCTCCGGAGCGAGGAAATCCATGTCCGAGAGTACCCCTGTTTCGGCCGCGACTCGGCCGGCCGACGGTCCCGTTCAGTCCCCCGCCCCATCCCAGATTGCCTGGTCCGGCATCGCCTTCGGGCTAGGTGGTTATTTTCTCTGGGGAATTTCCCCTGTTTATTTCAAATTTACGGGCGCGGCCGGGATTCCGACCCTCGAACTCAATGCCCATCGCATCCTGTGGTCCTGCCTGCTCTGCCTGGGGCTGGTTTTCCTGTTCGGCAAGCGGGCCGACTGGCTGCGCGTGCTGGCCAACCCGCGCCTGCGGCTGGTTCTGGCCGGCACGGCGGTCTTCCTGCTGGTCAACTGGCTGATCTTCGTCTGGGCGATCGACCGTAACCAGGTGATGGCCTGCAGCCTGGGCTATTACATCAACCCGCTCTTCGCCGTGCTGCTGGGCCGCGTGGTGCTGAAGGAGCGCATGAGCCAGATCCAGTGGGCCGCTTTCGGCCTCGCTGGCATCGGCGTTGTGGTGCTGCTGGTCGGCGCGTCCGAGTCGGGTATCCATCTGTCGCTGGCGATCGCTGTCACCTGGGGCTTCTATGGCCTGCTGCGCAAACGCTATCCGGTCGACAGCCTGATCGGCCTGACCGTCGAGACCATGGTGCTGCTGCCATTCGCGCTTGGGTACCTGCTGTGGCTGGGCAACCAGGGGGTGGGTACATTCGGTGTCGCCGATGGCTGGACGCATGTCCTGCTGCTGCTGGCCGGGCCGGTGACGGCGGCGCCGCTGGTGCTGTTCGCGTCCGGCTGGCGGCGTCTGAAGGTCGCCACCATGAGCCTGCTGCAATACCTGTCGCCGACCCTCCAGTTCCTGCTGGCCGTGCTGCTCTGGGGCGAGGCCTTCACCGCCGTGCATGCGGTGGCCTTTGCCTGCATCTGGGGCGCGCTGCTGGTCTATAGCTGGAATTCCTGGCAGATGGCCCGCAAAGCGTAAGCAGTACGCTGAAAAACCGGGCAGCGAAAAAACCATTGGACGTGTGCAAACAAAGGGTCTTTGCTTGATCCCGCAACAACATTCGCGGGGGCGGATCATGGTCAATCGGCGTGATGTGATATTGGGTCTGGGCGGTGCGGCGCTGTCGCTCGGCGTGATCGGCAAGGCCGGCAGCGTGCTGGCGGCCGGCAAGGTCAGCGCGGGCAACAGCAGCGTACTGATCGTGGTGGACGTGCAGAACTGCTTCGTGCCGGGCGGCAGCCTGGCGGTGAAGGAAGGCGACGTCATCGTCCCGCTGATCAACAAGCTGGCCAAGGGCTTCAAGAATGTCGTGCTGACCCAGGACTGGCACACGGCGGACCATGTGTCCTTCGCCTCCCAGCATGGCGGCAAGAAGCCGTTCGAATCCGTCAAGCTGCCCTATGGCAACCAGGTGCTGTGGCCCGATCACTGCGTCCAGGGCACCGAAGGCGCCTCGCTGGTGAAGGACCTGAGCATCCCGCATGCCCAACTGGTGATCCGCAAGGGCTATCACAAGGATGTCGACAGCTACTCGGCCTTCATGGAGGCCGACGGCAAGACCAGCACCGGCCTGGGCGGCTATCTCAAGCAGCGCAACATCAAGCGCATCTTCGTCGTTGGCCTGGCCACCGATTTCTGCGTCGCCTGGACGGCGATGGATGCGCGCAAGCAGGGCTTCGAGACTTTCGTCATTGAAGATGCCTGCCGGGGTATCGACGCGCAGGGCTCGCTGGCGAAATCCTGGACCGCGATGAAGGCGGCCGGGGTGAAACGTATACAGTCGGGCGATCTCGCGACGGCTTAAGCACTGGACAGCGGGCGCGGCTGCGCCAGATTGGGTTTTATGCCCGCCCGCGAGTCGCTTGATGGTTTCCGCCTGTTCCCCGGTCTGCTCGACCGGGCGCGCCAGCAGGCTTTGGCCGACACCGTCCTGGGGCTGCTGAATGCAGCGCCCAGCTATCACGCCACCATGCCGAAAAGTGGTCAGCGCATGAGCGTGGCGATGAGCAATGCCGGCCGTCTTGGCTGGTATTCCGACAAGGACCATGGCTACCGTTATATCGAACGCCACCCGGTGACCGACCAGCCCTGGCCGGCCATCCCGGACTCCATCCTGTCGATCTGGTGGGCGGTGGCCGATTACGACCATGCACCGGAATGCTGCCTGATCAACCGCTACAGCGGCACGGCGAAGATGGGGCTGCACCAGGATCGCGACGAGATCGACCTCACGGCGCCGATGGTGTCGATCTCGCTGGGCGACGATGCGCTGTTCCGCCTGGGCGGCACGACGCGCAAGGCGTCGACGCGCTCGTTCAAGCTGGCTTCGGGCGATGTGCTGGTACTGGGCGGGGCGGCGCGGCTGGCCTTTCACGGCGTCGACCGCGTCATCGGCGGCACCAGCCGGCTGCTGCCGGGCGGCGGCCGGATCAATCTGACGCTGCGACGGGTGACTCGACCGTAAGGGCTGCCAGCGCCGGCTGGCTGGCGGCCAGGTTGCGTCCTGGCGGCGGCGGGAAAGCGGTGCGGATGGTGGTGCCTTCGCCCAGCGCGGAGTTGATCTCGAAGCGGCCGCCATGCATCTCGACCAGCGACTTCACCAGCGGCACGCCCAGGCCGGTGCCTTCATACTGCCGGGTCAGATCGTTCTCGACCTGGCCGAAAGGGGCCAGCACGGTCGGGATATGTTCGGGCGCGATGCCGATGCCGGTGTCGCTGACCCAGATGACGAAGCCGCCATCTTCCTCATGCTTCGCGCCGACCTCGATGCGGCCGCCCTCGGGCGTGAACTTCACCGCATTGGAAATCAAGTTGAGCAGGATCTGCCGCAGGGCCTGGCGATCGACGAAGCCCTCGAACAGCCGGGCGTCCACCGCCATGCTGATGAAGACGCCACGGCCTTCGGCGCGCTCACGGAAGGTTCGGATGCAGGCATCCATGATCTCGACCGGGTCGGTCATTTCCGGCTGGATGCGCCAGCTGCCGCTCTCGATCTTCGACATGTCGAGGATGTTATTGATCAGGCCCAGCAGATGCTGGCCGCTCGACAGGATGTCGGTGACGTATTCGCCATAGCGGTTGTTGCCCAGCGGGCCGAAGATTTCCTTATGGATGATCTCGGCGAAGCCGATGATGGCGTTCAGCGGCGTGCGTAGTTCGTGGCTCATATTGGCCAGGAAGCGGGTCTTGCTCAAAGACGCTTCCTCGGCCTGCTGGCGGGCGCGGTCGAGTGCGCGGTTGCGCCGCTCGCTGCGCGCCATGCCGAGCTGCAGCAGCGACAGCGCCGTGCCGACACCGTAATAGCGGCCGCCACGGGTGACGATGAAGCCGCGCAGCAGCGCGCTCTGGTGCTCGTCGGCGATCAGGCTTTCCAGCTTGTCGACGCTGATGCTGGCGTCGACGATCAGTGGCGTGCGGTCCATCAGGTCGGCGACCGGCTTCTTCGCATACAGCGCGCGGCCAAAGTCGCGGGAAAGCTGCGTGATCAGGTCATACCGGTTGATCAGGCCGACGGGGCGCGTGCCGTCGACCACGGCCAGCGCGCCCAGATCGGGATCGCCCTGGAACCGGCGGTCGACATCCTCGCAGCGCATGGTGGCCGGCACCGGCGGCAGCGGGACTGCCACTGTGCCGATCGTCTCCAGTGCCTCTGATGTCATCATGTCCACGGTCATCCCCCGTCTCTTGGGGCGGACTATCGGACAGCCAGATTGCGCTTTTTTGACAACAGCGGATGTTTGCGCCGATTTGTCGAGGCCTGTGACGGCGCCCGCAATCTAAGCGATTAGACGCCCCGGCGATTGCCGGAGCGGTTGTTGCCTGCTGGATTATTGGGCGGGATTACGCCTGCGTATTGACGGTCTGGCCGCTCTGGGCGTCGGGCTGCGGCCCGCCCTTGGAGACGCCGACCATGGCAGCGCGCAGCAGGCGACCATGCTGGACATAGCCTGCGGCGATGACCTGCAGCACGGTGCCGGCGGCCACGGTGGGGTCCTCGATCTCGAACATGGCCTGATGCAGATTGGGATCGAAGCGCTGGCCCTTGGGGTCGATGCGGGCGATGCCGTGGCGCTCGAACACCGACAGCAGTTCACGCTCGGTCGCCTCGATGCCGGTCACCAGATTCTGCACCGGCTCGGACGAACCCGCATCCTTGGGCACGTTTTCCAGCGCGCGGCGCAGGTTGTCGGCGACGCTCAGGACATCCTTGGCGAACTTGCCCGACGCGAACTTGATCGCGTCGTCCTTTTCGCGCTCGAACCGCTTGCGCAGGTTTTCCGTGTCGGCAGCCTGACGCAGCAGGCGGTCCTTCAGCTCGGCGGCTTCGGCCTGCGCCTTGACCAGGGCCTCGTCGGCCGTGGGCGCCTGGGCGGCGGCATCCTGCGGCGCGGTGCCAGTCTGCTGTGCGGTCGTGTTCAGGGTCGGTTCAATACGGTCGTTCGGATTCTGGGTCATCTTCGGGTCTCGTCACAGGCCCCTGCATATACGGATCATGGAGCCGGTTTAAAAGGGGGGAAGCGGTCAAATTACCGGTCTTGGCCGGGGATTTTCAGCCTAGCAGGCGGCCAACCACCTGGGCGGTGAAGTCCACCATCGGCACCACCCGGGCATAGTTCATGCGGGTGGGGCCGATCACGCCGATGGCGCCGACGATGCGCTGCTGCTGGTTTTGCAGCGGCGCCACGATCAGCGAGCAGCCGGCGCGGCGGAACAGGGTGTTTTCCGAGCCGATGAAGATGCGCACGCCCTCGCCACCCTGGGTCAGGTCGATCAGGCGCAGCATCTCTTCGGTATTTTCCAGTTCTTCCATCAGATTGCGGATACGTTCCAGATCCGCGATCGCGGCCACGTCATCCAGCAGGTTGGCGCTGCCGCGCACGATCAGCGTGCCGCGGTCGGGCTCGCCGCCCCAGATCGCCAGGCCGGCCTCGACCACGCGCGCCGACAGCTGGTCGAGCTCGGCGCGACGCTGTTCCAGCTCCTGCAGGATTTCGCTGCGACCATCGGCGATGGTGCGGCCTTTCAGACGCTGCGACAGGAACTGGCCGGCGCCGGACAGCGCCTCCTGTGTCAATGCCACCGGCACGTCGAGCACGCGGTTCTCAACCTGACCGGATTCAGACACCATCACCACCAGGGCCTTGTTGGGTCCGATCGGCACGAATTCGACATGGCGGAGCGGCACGTCCACCTTCGGCGCCACGACCAGCCCGGCATGGCCCGACAGGCCCGAGAGCACACTGGTCGCTTCAGTCAGCACATCCTGGAAGCCGCGACCCGAGGCCGAGCAGCGGCCTTCGATGGAGCTGCGTTCGTCCTGCGTCAGGTCGCCGACCTGCAGCAGGCCGTCGACGAACAGCCGCAGGCCGATCTCGGTGGGCAGGCGGCCGGCCGAGGTATGCGGCGCATAGAGCAGGCCGGCCTCTTCCAGATCGGCCATGGTGTTGCGGATGCTGGCCGGCGAGAGGCGGTGTTCGAGCTTCTTGGACAGGAATCGCGAGCCGACCGGCTCGCCGGTCGTCATGTAGGTCTCGACCACAAGCCGCAGGATGTCGCGGCTGCGCTGGCTCATCTCCTGGATCATGCATCCAGACTTAAGAACCTGCGGGGGCGGCGTCAATCCTGCCGCCGGGGGTGTTGCCCGTCAGTTCGCCGCCACGGCGGGATTTCCGGCCAACTGGCGGTCTTCTTCCTGCTGGACCCGGCGCAGCCGGGCTTCCCGCGCCCGGTCCTCGCGCCGCTTGGCCAGTTCGTAGATCACGGCGATCGCCAGGGTGACGGCGATGATCACCACCGCCAGCGCGCTGATCGCCGGCGTGGTGCCCTGGCGTACGCGGCCGGCCAGCACGGTGGTCAGCGTCTTGTCGGCCAGGATGGAGAAAGTGGTGGTGTTGTAGTTCTCGAAGGAGGACAGGAAGGCGAGTGCGGAGGCCGACAGGATGGCCGGGCGCATGAAGGGCAGCAGGATATGCAGAAACACCTGGGGATGGCTGGCGCCGAGATCGAGCGCGGCTTCCTCCTGCGCGCGGTCGAAGCGCTGCAGCCGGGCGAGGAAGATCAGCATTGTATAGGCCGAGATGAAGCTTGCCTGCGCCACCACGGTCATCAGCGTGCCGTCATAGAGGAAGCGGGTGCCGGTGGCGCCGGTCATCTCGCGCCAGAAGATCACGGTGGAGATGCCGATGATCACGCCCGGCGTCAGCACCGGCGAGACCACGATCAGGTAATAGAACGACCGCGCGCGGGCATAGACCTGGGTCATCATGATGGCGCCAGCCAACCCCACGGGTACGGATACCAGAACAACAAGCAGTCCGATCCAGAGCGAGTTGCGCAGGCCGTACATGATGTCGGCGTCGCTGAATAGACCGCCGAACCATTTCAGCGTGAAGCCCTGGAAGGGATAGACCTGCGGATAGGAGGAATCGTTGAAGGCGGTCACGCCCATCACCGCCAGCGGGCCGAACAGGTACAGGAAGAACAGGCCGATGTAGAGCCAGGTGGAGAGCTTGATAAGAACACGGCTGCTCATCGTGCGATCTCGCCCAGGCCAAGCTTGAACAGCCGCAGCACCAGCAGCACGAAGACCACGCAGGCCAGCAGCAGGATGAAGGCATAGGCCGCGCCCTGCTGCCAGTTGAAGGCCTGGTAGAAGCGGTCGTAGACGATCGGCGTGAACCACAGCGTACGCGGGCCGCCTAGCACCAGCGGCGCCGCCAGCGCGCCGGCATTCAGCATGAAGACCAGCGTGGCGCCGGACGCAATGCCGGGCTTGGCATGCGGCATCACCACCGACCAGTGGATATACCACCAGGGCGCGCCGAGATCGCGCGCCGCCTCGATCTGGTTCCTGTCCAGGCTCTCTATGGCGTTGTAGAGCGAGAACATCATCATCAGGAGATAGGCATAGGCGAGGCCGGCATAGAGTCCGACATCCAGGCCGAGGAAATCGATCGGCTGGTCGATAAGCCCGGTCTTCAGCAGCAGGGTGTTGATCGCGCCCTGGCTGCCCAACAGCACGCGGAAGGCAAAGGCACGCAGCACCTCGTTGACCCAGTAGGGCGTGATCAGCAGCAGCATGAACAGCCGCACGCGCGCTTTCGGGCTGACCTGCGCCATGTAGAAGGCGAGCGGGTAGCAGATCGCGAAATTCAGCAGGGTGACGGTGACGCTGGCGCCGATGGTGAGGAAGAAGGCCTTGATATGCAGCGTGTTCCAGTTCGCCGTCGAGGTGGTCGAGCCATAGAGGAAGTAGCGGTAGTTCTCCAGCGTGTAGACGTCCTTCGGTCCGCTGGTCTGCGCCGGCGGCAGTTTCGGCCGCAGCGAGAGATCGATCATGTACAGCTGCGGCAGCACGATCATGATCACCGCCCACAGGCCGACGGCCACGACCAGATAGGTCGAGACGGCAATGCCGTTGCGGCGCCAGAAGGAAACCGGCGCCAGCGATCCCAGCCGGCGGCGTTCCAGGATCGACAGCAGGAAGAAGCCGGCGACGATGACCAGCGGCAGGGCCAGGATCAGGCTGTGGCCGACCGAGCTGTGCATCGCTAGCGGCCGAAATTCTCGCGCGGCAGCACCATGGCGTCACCGGGCAGGTAGCCGATCACCGCATCCGTGCCAATGACGGGGGCCGCTGCGGCATCGGCGCGGGCCAGCGTCATGGAGACTTTCGCGCCGGTGTCGCCGGCGGCGAAGGCGACATGGGTCTGGTTACCTTCATAGGCGACCTCGGCCGTGCGGCCGGCGATCCACTGATGGTCGGCGGGCGGATTGGGGCGCAGCAGTTCGGGCCGGATGAACAGCACGGCCTCGGATTTCTTCACCAGGCCGCGCAGATTGCGGCCGCGCAGCAGGCCGACCGGCGTGTCGACCACGGCGATATCGCCGTCGAGCGCCGCGACCTGGCCGATGAAGGTGTTGTTCTCGCCGACGAAAGACGCGACGAAAGCCGTCTTGGGCGTCTCGTAGATGGCGCGGCCGTCGCCGACCTGCTGGATCACGCCGCGGTCCATCACGGCGATGCGGTCCGACATGGTGAGCGCCTCGCCCTGGTCATGGGTGATGTAGATGAAGGTGATGCCGACGCGGCGCTGGATGGCGCGCAGCTCGTTGCGCATATGCTGGCGCAGCTTGAGGTCGAGCGCCGAGAGCGGTTCATCC
>Ga0209675_1001099_pt1 | contig 16587 bp, 16 predicted proteins | sample AraplaCol_mLB_r2_2_FD_184280 | JGI IMG/M metagenome (GOLD analysis project Ga0209675, IMG submission 184280) | Arabidopsis root microbial communities from North Carolina, USA - plate scrape MF_Col_mLB_r2 (SPAdes) (version 3) | ecosystem: Host-associated > Plants > Roots > Endosphere | place... | reverse complement strand
TCCGCGCGGTGGAATTCGCCGGCAAGTACAACGTTCCGCTGCGCGTACTGCACAGCTTCAAGGAGGGTCCGGGCACCCTCATTACTATTGATGAAGAGGAAACCATGGAACAGCCGATCATTTCCGGCATCGCTTTCAACCGCGATGAAGCCAAGCTGACCATCCGTGGCGTGCCAGACACCCCGGGCGTGGCGTTCAAGATTCTCGGCCCGATCAGTGCCGCGAACATCGAAGTCGACATGATCGTGCAGAACGTCGCGCACGATAACACCACCGACTTCACCTTCACCGTGCACCGCAACGACTACCAGTCCGCGCAAACCGTGCTGGAAAACACCGCTCGCGAGATCGGTGCCCGTGAAGTGGTGGGTGACACCAAGATTGCCAAAGTCTCGATCGTCGGCGTCGGCATGCGTTCCCACGCAGGCGTGGCCAGCCGCATGTTTGAATCCCTGGCAAAGGAAAGTATCAACATCCAGATGATCTCGACCTCGGAAATCAAGGTTTCCGTGGTGATCGAAGAGAAGTACCTGGAACTGGCCGTGCGCGCCCTGCACACGGCTTTCGAGCTCGACGCTCCGGCCCGTCAGGGCGAGTGATGCGTTGTCTGAAGGGCGCGGTCTGACCGCGCCCTTTATTTTTTGAATGGCGCGAGCCCCCGAACTGTTCTTTTGCTCGCGCTGGTCAATACTCAGGCATGTAGGGCTACGATCGCTCCGGTTGTAGGTCGGGTGCCTTTTTTTTGCAGACTGTTGTCCCTGAAATGATTCGCGTGAGGAGAAAGGTATGCTGATTCTGACTCGTCGGTGCGCAGAAAGCCTGATTATCGGTGATGGCGAAATCACCGTGACCGTGCTCGGCGTCAAAGGAAATCAAGTGCGTATCGGCGTCAACGCCCCGAAAGAGGTGGCCGTGCACCGTGAAGAAATCTATCTGCGTATAAAGAAAGAGAAGGACGAAGAACCAAGCCATTAATTTTTATCGATTTTTATGTTTGCAAACGGGGAAGAAGGTGGTTAATATACGCCCCGTGTTGCGGAGAGCTGGCCGAGTGGCCGAAGGCGCTCCCCTGCTAAGGGAGTACACCTCAAAAGGGTGTCGGGGGTTCGAATCCCCCGTTCTCCGCCATTATTTGCTTAGTACGTTGTAATCTGGCTTTTTCTGTAAGTTGTTGAATTTATTAGAAAAAGTGGTTGGAATAGAGATTAGACGGGCTATAATGCGGCGCAACAAATGCACTCGTAGCTCAGCTGGATAGAGTACTCGGCTACGAACCGAGCGGTCACAGGTTCGAATCCTGTCGAGTGCACCATTTAAGAGTCAATTACAGCGATGTAAATGACTCGGCTTCAACCAGTTGTGATCTGGTCTAAAAACACAAAATGCACTCGTAGCTCAGCTGGATAGAGTACTCGGCTACGAACCGAGCGGTCACAGGTTCGAATCCTGTCGAGTGCACCATTTAAGAGTTAATTGCAGCAATGCAGATAACTTGGTTACAGCCAGTTGTGGTCTGGTCTAAAAACACAAATTGCACTCGTAGCTCAGCTGGATAGAGTACTCGGCTACGAACCGAGCGGTCACAGGTTCGAATCCTGTCGAGTGCACCATATACCGAAAAGCCCGCGTTTAACGCGGGCTTTTTGCTGTCCGTGATTTGGCTTTTCCTGTCACGCATCCTTTTTCATCAAAATCGATTTGAGCACTGCGCCCTCGCTTGAGGTCGTAACGATAACTCGTTGCCGAATTGCGGATGCTCACCTTGTCGGGTTTGCCCAAAGCGCTTTCAACATCCTGTTGGCTCATGCCGGCGATGATTCTTTGATTAATGATCGCCTCGCGCTTCTGTCGTGCGTCGATCAGATCTCCGCATTTGTCCTGGGTGCGCCCGACGACGGCCATTTCTCGTTTTCTGATATTCATACCGGATATTTCTTCATGCCGGGCTTCGGGTATCAGGGTGACTGTCGAGCCAGGGGAGTAGGGGTGAACTTCCTGCAATGAAAGGTGCTCGTCGTTCGCGCAGCTCAAAGTGGTGAACGTGACGCTACCATCGGAAGCTTCGCAGCGATGAAGTGTCGTTGCGTTCCCGATGGCGGGCAGGCAGAGCAGGGTGGTCAGCATGAATCGGGATGTTTTCGATGGCATTCGGCGTCCTCCATGACGATCCTTCTCAAGCGTAGCTGGCAGTTTTTTCAGCGCCGGTGTGTTTTCTTTTCAGAATGAGTCGTCGCAGTGTGAAGGATCAGGACAGTGCTTAGCTTTGTTTCGCAAGCGCTTGTTTCAGCCACGATTTTTTAACGTTTAAAACCGTCAGGCGGTGTATCATTGCGCCCGTCAGCCCCGCCGGGGCTTATGGAAAACCTCCATGGACTTACCCAGTAGTTATTCAGTAACCCGTTTTACCAATCATGAATTGACTGATTGATCCTTCCGGCGTGCCCCGCTGCTGGGAGTGGAGTTCGCCTATGTCCGAAATCGAAGTAAAGAAAACACAGGAAAGCCTGCAGGATCGCCTGGCTCAGGTCGTCGAGCTGCTGCAGCGCCAGCGGGTCGTCGAAGACCTGACTCATCGCCAGGAAGGCCCGCATCATGATCGGGTCGAGAACCTGGTCCACCGGCAAAACCTCGTCGAGCTGCAACGCAAGCTCGATGATCTGCACTCCGCCGACGTCGCCTACATTCTTGAAGCCCTGCCGCTGGACGATCGTCTGACGCTCTGGCAACTGGTCAAGGCCGATCGCGACGGCGACATTCTTCTCGAAGTATCCGATTCCGTCCGTGAAACGCTGATCGCCGACATGGACGATCACGAGCTCCTGGCTGCGGCCAAGGACATGGATGCCGACGAACTTGCTGACCTGGCCTCCGAGCTGCCGCGAGACGTCGTCCATGAGCTGATGGAGACTCTGGACCAGCAGCAACGCGAACGTGTGCGTTCGGCTCTCTCCTACGACGAGGAGCAGGTCGGTGCGCTGATGGACTTCGAGATGGTGACCATCCGTGAGGATGTCAGTCTTGAAGTGGTTCTGCGTTACCTGCGTCGTCTGAAAGAGCTGCCGGGCCATACCGACAAACTGTTCGTGGTCGATTACGACGGTGTGCTCAAGGGCGTGCTGCCGATCAAGCGTTTGCTGGTCAATGATCCGGAGAAACAGGTTTCCGAAGTCATGGCGAGTGACCCGGTGAGTTTCCACCCGGACGAAGACGCCTACGACGCCGCTCAGGCGTTCGAACGTTACGACTTGATCTCGGCCCCGGTGGTCGACAAGAACGGCAAGCTGATCGGCCGTCTGACCATCGACGAAATGGTCGACCTGATTCGTGAGGAGAGCGAAAGCGAAGTCCTCAACATGGCGGGTCTGCGTGAAGAGGAAGACATCTTCGCCTCCGTCTGGAAGTCCCTGCGCAACCGTTGGGCGTGGCTGGCGATCAACCTGATCACGGCGTTCGTCGCATCGCGGGTGATCGGCCTGTTCGAAGGTTCGATCGAGAAGCTGGTGGCCCTGGCGGCGCTGATGCCGATCGTGGCGGGCATCGGCGGTAACTCCGGCAACCAGACGATTACCATGATCGTTCGCGCCATGGCCCTCGATCAGGTCAGCACTGGCAATACCTCGCGCCTGATGCGCAAAGAGCTGGCCGTGGCGTTGATCAACGGTTTGGTCTGGGGCGGGGTGATCGGTGTGGTCGCTTACTTGCTCTATGGCAGCTGGTCGCTGGGTGTGGTCATGACGGCCGCCATGACATTGAACCTGCTGCTGGCAGCGTTGATGGGGGTGTTGATCCCGATGACCCTGGCCAAGATGGGGCGCGATCCGGCGATGGGCGCCAGCGTGATGATCACGGCCATGACCGACAGTGGTGGCTTCTTCATCTTCCTGGGGTTGGCGACGATCTTCCTGCTCTGACCGACAGTATTGAAACAGCCCGCCGATTGGCGGGCTTTTTTTCGTCCTTGGAAAACTCAAATTGCAGGCAAAAAAAAGCCAGCATTCATGCTGGCTTGAGGTGTTCGGTGTGGCTCAGGATGCGTCTGCGGCCATTTCGGCGTCGTGGGCGATCAGAGAAACCAGTGCGTTCTGCTGGCGATGGGAGAGTTGGCGGAAGCGTTGCAGCAACTCGCGTTCGTGCAGCGACAGCTCCGGGCTGTCCAGGCGCATGCTCAGCTCTTCGCCCAGTGCACCTTCCTGAATAAGACTCTGCTCAAGGCGCGCAATGATCTCGGAGTTCATGCTGCGATGATGATTGCGAGCCACCTCGGCAATGCGTTCACGCATTCCGTCTGGCAGACGTACGACGAACTTGTCAGCCGTACGGCTGGAATAAATTGCCTGTTTCAATGGGCGCATATATTTAACCGGTTAGTTCAGGGGAGCGGTTCTCGGGATTGGCCGCAGGATGTGTTCTAGGACAAGCATCCGCGCCAAATGGTTCAACCTGAATTGTTAAGAGGCGCGCATCATGCCTCAAAATTGCCAGATCATTGGCGTCAATTCTGTGACAAATATTGATCCGGGTAAAGGCGTAATGCCAGCACCAATTATCAGAAATGCGGACTGGTTTGAAAAGAAAGCATCTGCCCGTATTGCTGACCGCGTCCTGAAACACGTCGTCTGATGCCCGAAGACGTCAGAACGTGCATGCTATGCAGGTTGAATCGTTGTTCCTTACCTTGTACAGGATAGTGGCAAATGGCCGATTTACTAGGGGCAAATGTCCGCCGGAGGGCGTTTTCAGGATGGATGGCAGGCTGATTTACCTCATGGGACCTTCCGGCTCCGGCAAGGACAGTCTGATCGAGGCAGCGCGTGAGCCTTTAAGGGCGTTGAACTGCGAAATCATCAGGCGAGTGATCACCCGTTCGGCCGAATCCGTGGGTGAGGATGCAATCGGTGTGGCGCCGCAGGAGTTCGAGCGACGTCAGCGTGCCGGCGAGTTTTCACTGGCGTGGCAGGCTAACGGTCTCGCCTACGGCATTCCGGTGGAAATGGATCAATGGCTGAAAACCGGCAAACACGTCCTGGTAAACGGCTCTCGGGCAAACCTTCGACAAGCGCTGGAAAGTTACCCGACTTTGGTGCCGGTGTTGCTGACAGTTCGGGAGGATGTTCTGCGTGAGCGCCTGCTCCGGCGTGGCCGGGAAACGCTTGACCAGATCGATGCGAGGCTGGCGCGCAATACGCTGTTCAAGGACAGGCGTTCAACTGATAGTCCTGTGCACCTGATCGACAACTCGGGCGCTCTGGCCGATGCAGTCAATCTTCTGCTGGAGCTGGTCAGGTTCAGCGCAATACCGGGTCAAACTTGATCTTGCGCCCGGCCACCAGTGCCAATACGAACAGCGCCGAAAAGACGCCGCAACCGATCAGGGCCAGGGATATTTCGGTTTCCTCGAACAGCGAAAAATGCCCGAGGCCACTCAATAAGGCGAGGATCAGAAATCCTGCAGCTGACTTGGACATGCTGTACTCCTGAAGATATTTCAAAAAACCAGACGTTCAGTCGAATGCGTCGGCAACGCCTGTTCAGACTCGCTGACTGCTTGCGGGGCAAAGCTCTTATCGCTCAACACCGCCCATTGCGGCGCCTTCTGCACTTGCAGGTAGTGCGGCATGCGTCCGGCCACTTTTTCGTTATCCGTGGGGGCGAAGTGAAAGCCGACCAGGACGGCCAATGCGATTGCATTTGCGAACACGAGGGCGCTGTTCATGAGACGAGTCTCCGATTGTTCTTGTATAAGAACCGGTAAAGCAGCCGTCGTGCCAATAGTCTAACCGCTGTTAAGTCCTTTAAAAACAAGCATTTAACGGGGTTTTTCGGATGTGCCGCATTGCATTTTGCAATGGTGGCTTTTTGCGGCGATGCAAATTGCACGGTAAAACGTCCGGCACCCTTGCAAGGCGCCTGCCTACACTTAAAAAGCCCTGCGGACGACATGACAAAACAGGGCCCGGCCGTTAACATGCACGCCGTCTGTCGCACCGACAGATTTGCGTCCCAGTAGCTCAATTGGATAGAGCATCCCCCTCCTAAGGGGAAGGTTGGCAGTTCGAACCTGCCCTGGGACACCATCTATTGAAAAAGCCCCGCGCAGAGTGATCTGGCGGGGCTTTTTTTTGTCGCGAGTTTACAAGCGGAAGCGACTGACCAGGGTGTTGAACGACGCCGCCAGGTTGGACAGTTCCTGGGTCGAGGCGCTGGTCTGATGCGCGCCTGCCGCCGTCTGGGTGGAGAGATCCTGGATGTTGACCAGATTTCGGTCCACTTCCCGAGCTACGTGTGCCTGTTCTTCCGAGGCTGTGGCGATGACGAGGTTGCGATCATTGATCTGCGAGATGCCGTCGGCGATCAGCTCCAATGCCTGGCCGGTCGCTTGCGCCAGTGACTGGGTTTCGCTGACCAGCGCCTGGCTTTTGCCCATGGCGCCGACGGCTTCGTCTGCACTGTTGCGAACGTCGTTGATCATGCCTTCGATTTCCCCCGTCGAAGCCTGGGTTCTTGCCGCCAGGGCTCGTACCTCGTCGGCGACCACGGCAAAACCTCGACCTTGCTCACCCGCGCGTGCAGCCTCGATGGCGGCGTTAAGCGCCAGTAGATTGGTTTGCTCGGCAATCCCCCGGATCACATCGAGAACTTTGCCGATGTCTCGAACTTTCTCCGCCAGATCCTTGACCATGGTGGTGGAGGTGGCGATTTCCGTGGTTGCATGGTTGATCGCGGCAACGGCGTTTCGCGCTTGATCGCGTCCGTTACTGGCTTCCCGGCTGGTGGTCTGGGAGGCCTCGGAGGTGGATACCGCATTGCGCGCAACTTCCTCCACGGCGGAGGTCATTTCCGTGACAGCCGTCGCTGCCTGCTGGATCTCGTCGTTCTGACGAATCAGTCCGCGGCTTCCATTGTCTGTGACGGCGGTGAGTTCTTCGGCAGCGGAAGCCAGTTGATCCGCCGCGCTGGCGATCTGCTGAATAGTGCTTTTCAGACTGCCCTGCATCTCGGCCAGGGCCGTGAGCAACTGGCCGGCCTCGTCGCGGCCGGTGCTGACGATGTTTTGAGTCAAGTCGCCCCCAGCGATGCTTCGGGCGCTTTCAACGGCTTTGGAGATGGGGCGGCTGATCAGTCGGCTGATGAACAGGCCAAGCAAAATCGCGGCAACAAAGGCCAGCACGATGCCGATGTACAGCGAGGTCTTGGCGGAGGACTCCGTCAGAACCGATCGTTTTGCGGCTTCGCTGACCTGCATGTCGTTGGAGTTGGTCATGATGGTCAATTCATCCATGACGACGCGATAGTTTTTCTGCAGGTCGCCGAGCAGCAGTTCGCGACCATTTTCCAGGTCGCCGGACTTCATCAGGGTCAGATACCTTTGCACGATCGCCTGGTAAACGGGCCAGGCTTTCTCCATCCGGTCGCCCGCCGCACGTTCGTCGTCGGCAAGCTCGGTTTTCCGGTATTCGGCAAAGGCTTTTTCGCTCGCCAACTGGTTGGCGCTCATCGAGGCGAGAAATTCGTCTTTGGTGCTCTGGGGCAGGTTGGCGGCAGTGGCGACGTAAAGCCGATACATGTCACGGGTCTGTCCGACAGCCTTGATTTTAGTCTGCGCAATGTTGGCGACGGCGACGAGGTTGTTACCGAACACCGATCTGAGGCTTGTCGAGAGTTCGGTCACTCCCCGGCTTCCCAGCAGGCCCACCCCCAGGGTGATGAAGGCGCACGCTGCGAAGGCCGTGATCAATTTCGTGGAAAGTCTTGCGTCATTCAACCAACTCATAAGGGGCATCCTGCTGACATGTGGGGGCGGGTCAATATCGAGCGCAGCTCGTAAGCAAATGGCTTGTCGTCGTACATCTTTCGGCTGCGGAGTCCACAACTGTAGGGTTACCAGTTGTTACTTATTTAAATATATTCCGCATTAAAACTCCTTGTAACCAGCGTTTTAGAGCATTCAGCACATACATACAAAAGATGGCACTTGGCCTTTTCTATTTATTGCAAAGTGTTACATTGTGTGGAATATTCCAATAAATACGTACGACATCGTACCTCTTCGTCCTTGTCGCTCAAGATGACGAGGACGCTGTGTTCGTGATTTCCAGAACCGTGAAAAAAAGAACGAAGCAGCCTAGGGTAGGACTCATGTCGCGTCGCATTGATAAAGGGAAACGCAGGGGGTACGCCTCTGCCGGATTGGTTACGCTGCTGATCGCCATAGCTGGCACCGCGTACGGCGAGACGCTCGACAGCACGGCCTCGGCGGGCAAGCGTCTGGCGGTAGCGGCTGACTGTGTGGCTTGCCATACGGCGCCAGGCGGCAAGGCTTTTGCGGGCGGCTATCCGCTCGGCTCACCGATGGGCACGATCTACTCGACCAACATCACGCCTTCGAAAACGGCGGGTATCGGCAATTACACGTCTGAGCAATTCGCCCGTGCGGTCCGTGACGGGGTGGCGGCCGATGGCACTCGGCTTTACCCGGCGATGCCCTACACCTCCTATTCGAAGATGACCGACAGCGACATTGCTGCGCTCTACGACTACTTCATGCATGAAGTGGCGCCGGTCGATACGCTGAACCAGAAAACCGCTCTGGATTTCCCGTTCAATATCCGCGCATAGATGATTGGCTGGAACGCGCTGTTCCACAGCAAAACACGCTTCACGCCGGATCCGGCCAAGTCTGCCGAGGTCAACCGTGGCGACTATCTGGTCAACGGCCTGGCTCACTGCGATACCTGCCATACACCGCGCAATGTCCTGATGGCTGCCGACAGCGCAAAACCGTTGGCCGGCGGATCACTGGGCAGTTGGTATGCCCCCAATATCACTTCCGACAAAGTCAGCGGCATCGGTGCCTGGTCGAGCGACGAGATCGTGGCCTATCTGCGTACCGGTCACGTCGAGGGCAAGGCCCAGGCGGCAGGCCCAATGGCCGAAGCGGTGGAGAACAGTCTGCAGCATCTGAGCGATGTGGATCTCAAGGCCATCGCGGCCTATCTGCTGCAGACGGCGCCGATCAACAACGGGGAAACCAAAGCCCGCCACGAGTACGGTCAGGCCTCGGTCGATGAATTGACGCTGCGCGGAGGCAAACCGGGGGATAACCCGGGCTGGCACATATTCAGTGGCACTTGCGCCAACTGCCATCAGCCGAACGGTCAAGGCACGCGGGAATACCCATCGCTGTTTCACAACACCGCCACCAGTCGCAGCGACAACCTGATCGCGACCATCGTGTACGGCGTGCATCGTGAAGTCGACGGTGTGGCCATCGACATGCCGGGTTTCGGCCCTGACGCGCTGTTCACCGACCGCCTGAACGACCAGCAGATTGCCGACGTCAGCAACTATGTGCTGTCGCGCTACGGCAATGCCGACACGGTTGTCACCGCCGCCGATGTGGCACAGCTACGCAACGGTGGGCCCCAGGCGCCACTGGCAGTGATGGCGAAGTTTACGACCCCGGTCATCATTCTCGTGTGCTTGTTGATCGGCCTGGGCGCATGGGCCTTGATTGCACGTCGGCGCAAGGAGGCCTGAGCAATGGACACTTCAATGACGCACAAACACGAAAAAACTCAAACCGAAAGCTCGGCCGGGCTCACTCGCCGCAATCTGTTGCGCGGTTCCGTGACATTGGGGCTGGCCGCGATGATCGGCAGTGCGCTGCCTTGGCAATCGTTGCTGGCAGCGCAGGTTTCGAGTGACGATTTCATTGCGCTGTCGCAGTTTCTGGTCAGCCGTGCGGTCAATCCGGTTCTGGCCGGTCGTTATTACGCTGCGCTGGACAAGCGCGCGCCGAATTTCTCGACCAACGTGATTGCCTTGAAGCAATTGATCGGCGCACAGGGTTACAAGCATGTCGATGAATACCTGGCGCAGCCGAATCCGGATCCGTCGCTGCGGGCCACGGCCACCAGCATCATTTCCGCCTGGTATCTGGGCGTCGTCGGTGAGCCGGCGGATGCCGAGTTGATCAGCTATTCCCTCGCCATGATGTATCAGCCCACTCACGGCATTCTCATCATTCCAACCTACGGTGGCGGCCCGGATTCATGGGGTCCCAAGCCAGCAGTCAATCAGGACTCGACAGTATGAGCAGCGATCAATTCGATGCCGATGTGGTGATCATCGGTTCCGGTGTCATGGGCGGTCTGATCGCCACGGGCCTGGCCAAAGCGAACAAGTCGGTGATCGTGCTCGAGGCCGGTCCCCGGGTGAATCGCCGTGATGTGGTGGAAACATTCCGCAATGCCCCGGTAAAACTCTCGCTGGCCAATGCCAAGCTGCAGGGCGCCGGGTCGCCCTATCCGAGCCTGCCTCACGCGCCCTCTACCTATGGCGACTATCTGCAGCAGGTAGGGCCAGTGAAATACAACACTTCTTACTTGCGTGTGGTGGGCGGCACCACCTGGCACTTCGGTTCCTCGCTGTGGCGCATGCTGCCCAACGATTTTCGTCTCAAGTCGTTGTATGGCCGTGGTCGTGACTGGCCGATCAGTTATGACGAACTGGAACCGTATTACGCTCGGGCTGAAATCGAACTGGGCGTTTCCGGTGTCGACGGCCAGGACGAAAGCGGGCAGGGCGGGGACGCCTATCCGCCGCGCTCGATTCCCTATCCGATGGAGGGCCTTAAACCGAGCTACATGTTCAAGCGCCTTTCCGAATTGCTCAGCAAGGGTGGGTATAACCCGATCCTCGAGCCGAATGGCCGGGCGACCCGCCCCTATGGCAAGCGGCCTCCCTGTGCCGGCAACAACAACTGCAACCCGGTGTGCCCGATCGCGGCCAAGTACGACGGTTCGATGCATATCGATGAAGCCGAGCGCCATGGCGCCAAGGTGCTGGACAACTCTGTCGTCTACAAGATCGAGGCGGGCGACGACGGCAAGATCACCGCGATCTGGTACATGCGCCCCGACAAGTCCAAACACAAACTGACCGCCCGGGCCTTTGTACTGGCGGCATACGGTATCGAGTCGCCGAAGCTGCTGTTGATGTCGACCTCGGAAAAGTACCCGAACGGGATTGCCAACTCCTCGGATCAGGTCGGGCGCAACCTGATGGACCACACCGGCATCAGCATGAACGTCATGACCAAGGAAGACATGTGGCCGGGCGAAGGGCCGACGCAATTGCTGGTCTATCTGAACAGCCGCGATGGTGCGTTTCGCAACGATTACCCGAGCTACAAGATCAAGGTGCGCAACACCGTGCCGACGTCGCAGATCACCTCGAACCTGATCGCCAAAGGCGTGCTGGGCTCGAAGCTCGATGAGCAGATCCGCCTGCAATCGGCGCGCTCCCTGAACTGGGCTGTCGACTTCGAAACCCTGCCACTGCCGGAGAATCGGGTCACCCCGAGCAAGACCAAGTTCGACGCCATCGGTCTGCCGGTTCCCGAGATCTACTACAGCGTTCCCGACTACTGGCACGCCGGCAAAGAGAAGGCTCTGGAGGACTTCAAACAGTTTGCAAAACTGCTCGACGCCGACATCCTCAGCACCGACACGGGCTTCCAGAATCGGCAGCACATCATGGGCACCACCATCATGGGCGATGATCCGAAAGACTCGGTGGTAGACCGCGATTGCCGCAGTCACGACCATTCGAACCTGTTCATCGCAGGCACGAGCGTCATGCCATCGTCCTCATGCGTGAACCCGACGCTGACAGGTGCGGCATTGAGTATCCGGATTGCCGATGTGTTGGTGGCGGAGGTCTGAGAAGCGCCCTGAAGTGAAAAGCCCCACGCAGAGAAATCTGGTGGGGCTTTTTTGTATTTCGAAAGGCGCGAAGCTTTAGAAATTATCAGCTCCGCCTTCGGTTTTGCCGACTGACGTGCTGACCTGGGTGATATGTCGGCGCCCGTTCACTGAATAACTGCGCTGCGGATCTTCGGACTCCGGCTTGCGCATCAACAGTACCGCAGGAAGACCGTTTTTTTCGTCGTAGGTACCGAACCAGTTGATCAGTCGTGCGACATAACAATCATCACCAATGATCACGGGGAAGTCGGCGACAGGTTCGATTGCGTAGTAGCTCGCACCGTAGCCGTAGTACTCCTCAATGTCCTTGGCAGATTGCGGGATGGGACAGAGCGGTTTTTTCTGCTGTCCCGTCATCCCCGCATTTGCGTCCAGACCGGTCACAGCTTTGGTGAGCACCTTCTGCAGGGACGGTTCCAGTTCGTAGGCTTTATCGCTGTCCTCGATGTACTGAGTGTGTGGAACCTTCAGTTGGTAGTCATAGCGCACGCTGACTGTCGGCACTTGCCTGTTGACCTTTAGAGGATTGAGCAGATAGACCTGATCTTCGCCGTAGCTGCCGTTCTGGTAGGCGAAATAGATTTTTCCGCGAGCACCGATCAGGTACACGGCCTGATTGGCACCGCGGTCATTGGTATAGAAAAGGACGCTGTCGTTACTGTTCTGAGGGACGAACTCAGCAGTTCTCCTGATAAATCTGCCGTCACTCCGACACCAGGTTTCCGTGTAATGAAACATCCCGGTGCCGCCGGAGTAGGTTTCCACGATGAGATCGCGCTGACCGTCCCCATCCAGATCCATCAGGGTGTAAGAGGTTTGGCCGGACTCTGCGGCTCCCTTGATGTCGGATGCTTGCAGTGCTTTCCACTCGTCTTGCGTGACATCTTTGGGGATGGTCGTGGGGAAGAGCGGTTGCTCATCCTCATCCAGCTCGGCTGAAAACGAGCTGCCGATGGAGCCAAGGGTCAGAGAATTCAGCGCCCGCTCCAGCGCAAACTCCGGACTCTCCTTGCTCATCTCCCGAACCCTCTGCTGCAGATCCTCCATGACCTGTTTATCGATCTCGTCCGGCTTGTAGGCCACCGCGTCGATCCACTGCGCGTGCAAGACCTGCAAACGATCCTGATAACGCTGGCTCAGGCAACTGACCTCCTCGCCACATCCATCACGCTCCCTGAGCCACTGACGCTGAGCCTTTTTCACTTCGGCCTGCGCCGGCGCAGCCTTCATCAACTTCCGATAAGCTGCCCCCATCTGCGCATCCAGCTCATACAACGGCTTGTCCGCGCAAATCGCTTTCTCCACAACACTCGCCGCCTTTGTGCAGTCCATTCCGCTCGCCAGTGCCTGCTGAAAAAACAGCAGCGCACAGGCCGATACGATGTAGCGTCCCTTGATGTACACGATGAATCCTTTGCCATTGGAAGGTGAGAACCGCCGCGCAGGGTAATCCTTGCGCAACGAATCTTGAACCCCCGCTTCAAGAGAATCGCTGATCCGGCCGATAACCCGTTCGGTGACTACAGAGTCGCGCGAAATCGCTTGATAGCATTTGGCCGGCAGCTATCATCTGCGCGCCTGGAAATGGTCCATCTTCTTCAATTGCCTGGAAATCCTCGATGCTGTCGTATCACCAAAAGAGTTTTCTGATCGTCGATGATTTCTCGGATTTCCGCAGTTCCGTGCGTTCGATGTTGCGCGAGTTGGGCGTCAAGGATGTGGACACCGCCGACACGGGTGAGCAGGCGCTGAAAATGTGCGCGCAGAAGTCCTACGATTTCATCCTTCAGGACTTCCATCTCGGTGACGGCAAGAAGAACGGTCAGCAGGTGCTGGAAGACCTGATGATGGAGAAGCTGATCAGCCACGAAGCGGTGTTCGTGATGGTCACGGCCGAGACCAGTCAGGCGATGGTGCTCAGTGCCCTGGAGCACGAGCCGGACGCGTACCTGACCAAGCCGTTCAACCGTTCCGGCCTGGCTCAGCGCCTGGAGCGTCTGGAGCAGCGCAAGACCCTGCTCAAGCCGATTCTGCAAGCCCTCGACCGTGGCAAACCGATGGAAGTGCTCAACGCCTGCATCGCCCTGTGCAAACAGGACATCCGCTATTCGCCGCTGTGCCTGCGCTATCGCGCCGATGCGTTGCGCGACATGAACCAGAACGAAGCGCTCGAGCGCCTTTACGACAGCATCATCGCCGACCGGCCGTTGCCGTGGGCGTTTGCCGGGTTGGGCAAATTGCTGTTCAAGCGCGGGCAGGTCAGCCAAGCCAAAGGCGTTTACGAAAAAGCCCTGAAGGTCTTCCCGATGATGCCGGCGCTGTATGACGGCATGGCCGACGTGCTGGTCGCCGAAGGCGATACCAAAGGCGCGCAGCAAGTGCTGGAGGAAGCGATTCGCCTGTCGCCGCTGGCAGTGCGCCGTCAGGCATTGCTGGGCAAGCTGGCGATGGCCAACGAAGATTTCGACACCGCTTCCCGGGCTTATCGCCAGGCGGTGAATCAGGGCGCGCAATCGCGCTTCAAGGATCCGGAAAGCAATCTCGGCCTGGCTCACGCGCTGATCAGCAAGGGCAGCGAACGCGGGCTCGACACCCGCACGCGTCTGGAGATCAACACCACGCTGAGTGCGGTGGCGAAAGAAAACCCGACCGATCCGGGCCTGCAGATTCGCGCGCGTCTGATGAAGGCCACGAGCCTGTTGCTCAACGATGCCGAGACCGCCGAAAAACTCACCGAGCAAGCGCTGATGCGCCTCGACGGCATGGAGCAGTTCATGAGCCCCGAGGCCGCGTTGCTGGTGGCCAAGCAATTGCAGATGCTCGGCCAGACCGAGGCGGGCACCTCGATGCTCAAGAGTTGTGCGGAAATCTACGGCGATGACCCGACGGTGATGAAAGACATCGCCAAGCTCACCGACGACCCGACTATTCTCAGCTCCAGCAACGCGGCCGCCGACCTCAACCGGCAGGGCGTGCGCGTGTACAAGACCGGGAACCTGGTGGAGGCCCGCGAGGTGTTCCGCAAGGCGCTGAAGATGCAACCGAAGAACATCAGTATTGCGCTGAACATGGCCCAGTCGCTGCTGCACGGCACCGACACCAATGTGCCGTCGGCGGAGCTGGAAGAATGTCGGGCCTGCCTGAAACTGGTGGGCATGATGCCCGATACCGACGCGCGTTATCCGCGTTATCAGAAGCTGAAAAGCAAGGCGTTTGGCGAATGAACCAAGACGAGCAGGCACTGGATTTTTCCACGGTGATCGCCTCCACCGTGCATGACATGAAGAACTCTCTGGCGATGCTGATGCAGGCCCACAGCCAATGGCTGGCGCGTCTGCCCGAGGCACAGCGCCAAGGGGCGGAGCAGGGCGTGATCGACTTTGAGTTCGCCCACCTCAACGGCATGCTGGTGCAGCTGCTCGGGCTGTACAAGCTCGGGGTGAATCAGATGCCGTTGCAGCCGGCCTATCACGAGCTGGACGATTTCATCGAGGCGCAACTGGCGGCCCATCAGGAAGTGTTCGCCAGTCGTGGAATCATTGCCACTTACGAAGTCGATCCGCTCAGTCCTCTGGGTTTCTTCGATCGTGAACTGATCGCCTCGGTGCTGGGCAATTGCATCAACAACGCGATCCGTTACGCCCGTGAATCGCTGCTGATCACTGTCAGCGACGAAGCCGGGCAACTGGTGCTGAGCATCAATGACGACGGCGACGGTTACCCGGCCGAAATGCTTGAGCGTCAGGCCGATTACGTGCAGGGCATCAACCACAGCAGTGGCAGCACCGGCCTCGGTCTGTACTTCGCCGGACGCATCGCTGCGCTGCATCAGCGCAACGGTGTAGGCGGTCGGACCGAGATCCGCAATGGCGGCCCGTTGGGCGGCGGCGTGTTCAGTATTTACCTGCCCTGAATCACCGATTCATCGACCGGAATTCTTTTTGTTGGCTGCTGCTTGATATTCCGAACAGCCGCAGCCTATTTTGTCCGGGTCGCCGTTCGCGGCTCGCACAATAACAAGGATTGCGTCATGACAACCGATGGCCAGCGTTCACTCGCGCAGCGATTGACGGGCATTGATGAGATTGAATGTGTCACGCCGGATTTGAACGGCGTGCCACGGGGCAAGGTAATGACCGCCGAGGGCTTCCTCGAAGGGCGGCGTCTGCAGTTGGCCCGGGGGGTGCTGCTGCAATGCATCATGGGCGGTTATCCTGCCGCGAAATTCTATGGCAGCGATGACGGCGATCTGGCGCTGGTGGCCGATCCTGCGCAGATCCATCCGTTGCCATGGAGCGAAGAGCCACGGGCCTTGGCAATCTGTGATGCCGACGAACTGACCGGCGAAAGCTCCAACCTGTCGACCCGTGGCCAGCTCAAAAAAGTCATTGCCCGCTACGCGGCCCTCGGTCTGGCGCCGGTGGTGGCGACCGAACTCGAATTTTTTGTGTTCGCTCCGAACACCGACCCGACCCAACCGTTCCAGCCGCCAGTCGGTCTCGACGGTCGTCGCGAGGACGGTCATTCGGCGTTCAGCGTCAGTTCCAACAACGGTCTGCGACCGTTCTTCAGTGAAGTCTATAAATGCATGGCGGCTCTGGGCCTGCCACGCGATACCTTCATGCACGAAATGGGCGTCAGCCAGTTCGAGATCAACCTGCTGCACGGTGATCCGCTGCTGCTGGCCGACCAGACCTTTCTGTTCAAGCACCTGCTCAAGGAAGTCGCGCTCAAGCACGGCCTGACCGTGGTGTGCATGGCCAAGCCGCTGGCGCACACGCCGGGCAGTTCGATGCACATTCACCAGAGCATCGTCGAG
>Ga0209675_1001098_pt1 | contig 16628 bp, 15 predicted proteins | sample AraplaCol_mLB_r2_2_FD_184280 | JGI IMG/M metagenome (GOLD analysis project Ga0209675, IMG submission 184280) | Arabidopsis root microbial communities from North Carolina, USA - plate scrape MF_Col_mLB_r2 (SPAdes) (version 3) | ecosystem: Host-associated > Plants > Roots > Endosphere | place... | reverse complement strand
AGGGCGGCGCCGAGCGCACCGACCGCGAGCTTGTTAGCAAACTGCATGTTCACTTCTCCTCCGAAGGAGGCAGGCGCCGAGATTGGCGGCTGCCATGGACTGTTGATTGCGCCTGGCTGGCGCCGGTATCGGACAGATGCGGAAACCCCCGTTGGCCTGGCTGCACCCCGTATGCCGCTTGGCCGATTCCGCGCACCGCCCTGTGATAGCGGAAAGCCGGTCGGTTCCGCCATGCGTATCGGTGACTGTCCTATAACCCAACGGTATGGATACCGCCCGGGTCGTTCCCGTCAAGCCCGGACGGCGCGTTTTGGCGCGGTTAGTGCGGCTGAAACAGCCTTTTCGGTCTGAGCCAGCAGGACGCTGAATTTGCGCGCCAGCACTGAGGCCGGCTGGTGTTTAGCGCGAATCGCCTGGACAGAAAAGCCGATGGCGGGCTGCAGCGGGCGGGCGGTCACCAGGGCCGGATCATGGGCGGCGGCGGTATACTGGTCCACGATGGCGGCGCCGGCACCGCGGGAAACCAGGGAAAGTGCGATCTGGTTGGTTTTGACCTCGACGATCGGCCGCAGTTCCACATCCGACAGCTTGACCGCCGCGCCAAAGGCGGCGCCCAGCGGATCGTCGCTGCGCAGGCCGATGAAGGGATGTTTGCGGAACCAGTCCAGCTTCACCGTGGCCGGCAGCTGGGCTTCCATCGCCTTGGGGAAGATGCCGTAGAACTGGGCGGCGGCCAGCGTCTGGATGTCCAGGCCGGGATGCGGCTGGACATCGAATCCGATGCCGAGATCGACCTCGTGGTTCAGTACCACGCGCACCAGGTCGGCATATTGCCGGGTCTCCACCTCGAAGCTCACATCGGCATGCTTCTGGCGGAAACGCGTGATGGCCAGCGGGATCAGGTCGATGCACAGCGCAGGTGCCGCGGCGATGCGCAGATGCCCGGTGGTGGCGGCGCCCAGATTGCGCGACAGTTTGCGCAGGTTGTCCAGGCCGCTGATGATGCGCTCGCTTTCGGCATGCAGCACCTGGCCTTCGCGGGTCGGCAGCAGGCGGCCCTTCACGCGGTCGAACAGGCGGTAGCCGAGTTGGTCCTCGGCGCGCAGCAGCAGGCGGGTCGCGGCCGGCTGCGAGATGTTGAGCAGCTTGGCGGCGGCCGTGATCGTGCCGGTCAGCATGATGGCGTGAAAGACTTCCAGATGGCGCAGCTGCATGATCACGAACCGGCCGGAAGGCCGGCAGAAGGAGGAAAGGGTTGGCGCACTGTAACGCCGCCGCAACTTTCTCCCAAGTGCCGGCATAACTCAATGTTATGGGCGATGCCTGCATCGGTAGTGGCAGCCGCCCGGGCTGCCCGCCTAGTTTGGGCCATCGAATTGATAGATTGGCGGCTGCTGGCTCCTGCCCGCGGCCTGCTTGGAGTTTGCCGCATGAATATCGTGGTGATCGGGTCCGGTGTGGTGGGCATGACGACGGCCTGGCGGCTGGCGCGTGATGGCCATCGCGTCACCGTGGTCGACCGCGCGCCGGCAACCGCCCAGGGCGCCAGCCATGCCAACGGCGCCCAGCTCAGCTACTCCTATGTCGCGCCGCTGGCCTCGCCGAGCGTATGGTTCGACCTGCCGAAATACCTGTTCGGCCGTAATTCGCCGATGCGGTTCCGGCCCACCTTCGATCTGTTCCAGTATCGCTGGCTGCTGAAATTCATGGCCGCCTGCAACCGCGCCGAATCCTACGCCACCACCGACAAGCTGTTGCGGCTGGCCTATTTGAGCCGCGATGTGCTGCATGCCGCCAACGACATCCATGCACTGGATTTCGTCTGGAGCCGCGCCGGAAAACTCGTTCTGCAGGGCAGTCAGGCCGGGCTGGACGGCGCGCGGGCCCAGGTGGAATACCAGAGCCGGCTCGGCAGCGTGCAGCAGGTGCTGGATCGCGACGCCTGTCTGGCCATCGAACCGGCGCTGCACAGCATCGCCCATCGCATCGCCGGCGGGGTCTACACGCCCGACGAGGAAGCCGGCGATCCCTATCGCCTCTGCATGGGGATCGAGAGCCTGCTGAGCGGCGACAACAGCGGCGTGCAGTTCGTCTATGGCGCGCGCGTGCGCCGCCTGCTGCGCGCCGGCAACCGGCTGCTCGGCGTCGAGACGACGAATGGCGACGTGCTGGAGGCTGATGCCTATGTGCTGGCGGCCGGCGTCGCCAGCCGGCGGCTGGGCCTGACGGCCGGGCTGGACCTGCCGATCTATCCGATCAAGGGCTACAGCCTGTCGCTGCCGATCGCCAAGGATGCGGCCGCGCCACGCGTCTCGGTCACCGATACCGCCTACAAGGTGGTCTATGCCCGGCTGGGCGAGAAGCTGCGCGTCGCGGGCATGGCCGATATCGTTGGCCTCGACGACAGCATCGATCCGGCCCGCCTTGGCCTGCTGGTCGAGCAGGCGCGCGAGACTTTTCCGGCCGCTTCCACATGGCAGCAGATGGAGCCCTGGACCGGCCTGCGCCCGGCGACGCCGAAGGGCCTGCCGATCCTGAATGGCAGCGGAATTGATAACCTGCTGCTCAATGTCGGCCATGGCGCGCTCGGCTTCACGCTTGCCTTCGGATCGGCCGAGGTGATCGCGGCGAGCTTGAGCGGCCGGCCATCGCCGGTGCCGCCCGAAGACTTCGCCCTGGCTGCGGCCTAGCGCAGATTCTCCAGGTAATGTCGCGCCGTCGCCGCATCGGCGATGCTGCGGCCCATCACGCCGGCATGCAGCACGGTCTGGCGCACCAGCGCGCCGTTATCAGGCGCTTGGCTGCCATCGCTGAGCAGCGTGTTGTTCTCGAAGCCGATACGGGCATGGCCGTTCAGCGCCATCGCCGCCAGCGCGCAGGCCGATTCCTTCGGGCCGAAGGCGCAGACGGCGAAGTCGCCATCGCTGGCGCTCCAGTCATGCAGGAAGGGCAGCAAATCGGCTGGCTCCGAGCGTTGTCCGGCCGTGTAGCGCCCCAGCACGAACAGTACGAAATGCTTCTCACCGGGAATGATGCCGCGCGCCTTCAGTTCGTGGAAGCGCTGCACGTCCTCGGCCGCATAGAGGATGTACTGCATCATCACGTCGGCCTTGTAGAGCTCGGTCAGGAAAGCACTGCCTTCCGTTTCCGAGTCTGCATCGGGCAGGATTTCACGCACCGCCAGGCTGCAGGCTTCCGGCATCAGTGCCCGCATCGCCGCCATCTGTTCATGGCGGTTATAGACGCCGGCGGCCTCTGACGTAGCCTGGATGATCAACGTATCGCCGGCCTCGCGCCGTACCGCCTTGATCGCCTCGCGATAGAGGCCGGCATCCAGCGAATGTTTACCGCTGCCCGGCTCGCGCACATGCAGGTGGATCATCGCGGCGCCGGCATCCAGGCATTGCGCCGCGCAGATGCCGAGTTCGTCGGCCGTCAGCGGCACGGCCGGATGATCGGCCTTCAGCTTGCGCGCGCCGTTCGGGGCGACGGCGACGATGGCCGGCGCCAGAACGGCCGGCACGATGGGCAGGCCGGACATCAGGCCACCGCCTTCAGCGAGACGTCGACCGCTTCGCCCAGCTTCTCGACGATCAGCTCGATCTCGCTCTTGGTGCAGATGAAGGGCGGCGCGAGCAGCACGTGGTCACCATGCTTGCCGTCGATGGTGCCACCCATCGGATAGCACATCAGGCCGAGATTCATGGCTTCTTGCTTGATGCGGGCATGCAGCTTCTTGGCCGGGTCAAAGGTCGCCTTGGTCGCGCGGTCCTGTACCAGTTCGATGGCCTGGAACAGGCCGCGGCCGCGGATGTCGCCGACATGGCGGTGGTTGCCGAAGCGGTCCTGCAGGCGGTCCATCAGATGCGCGCCCATGGCCTTGACGTTATCCAGCAGATGATCGCGCTCGATCACGCGCTGCACTTCCAGGGCTGCCGCACAGGCCATCGGATGGCCCAGATAGGTATGGCCATGCTGGAAGAAGCCGGTGCCGTTCCGGAACGCGTCAAATACCTTTTGAGACAGCAGCGTCGCGCCGATCGGCTGGTAGCCGCCGCCCAGACCCTTGGCGATGGTCATGATGTCGGGCGAGATGCCCTCCTGCTCGCAGGCATGCAGCGTGCCGGTGCGGCCCATGCCGCACATCACTTCGTCCAGAATCAGCAGCACGCCATACGTGTCGCAGATTTCGCGGATGCGCTTGAAATAGCCCGGCGCGGCGGTGACGGCGCCCAGCGTCGCGCCCACCACCGGCTCGGCGACGAAGGCGATCACGCTGTCTTTCCCCAGCTCCAGAATCTTTTGCTCCAGCTCGTCGGCGACGCGGCGACCATAGGCGTCGGGCGTCTCGTCGTCGCGGCGGTCACGGTATTCAAAACTCGGTGCGATATGATGGGCCTCGATCAGCATCGGGGCGAATTGCTGGCGGCGCCAGGCATTGCCGCCGACGGACAGCGCGCCGACCGTGTTGCCGTGATAGCTCTGGCGGCGCGCGATGAAATGCTTGCGCTGCGGCTCGCCGCGCTCGACGTGATACTGGCGCGCCATCTTCAGCGCGGCCTCGATCGCTTCCGACCCGCCGGAGACGTAATAGACATGGCTGATGCCCTTGGGCGCGGTCTCGATCAGACGGTCGGCCAGCTTTTCCGCCGGCTCGGTGGTGAAGAAGCTGGAATGGGCGAAGGCCAGCTTGTCGGCCTGTTCGTGCATGGCGCGGGTGACGTCAGGATGGCCGTGGCCCAGGCAGCTCACCGCGGCGCCGCCCGAGGCATCGATATACGACTTGCCGGCGGCATCGATGATGCGGATGCCTTCACCGCCGACGGCGACCGGATAGGCGTGATTGATGCTGCGGTGAAGAATGCGGCTTGTCATGGTTTTACTTTCTGCTGCGGGACGGGTGTTTGCGGGACCAGTAGGTGGAAAAGGCGCCAAGCTGACGCTCGGCATTGGCGATGGCATCCAGGGCGCGGTCGCCAGCGCGCGCCGCGACCAGCGCGATCAGCGTCTCGGCGGCGGCGAAGGCCGGCGTCACGGCATGGAAGAAGGAGGGCGTGTCGGTCGGCACCAGGATGCTGTGGCGTGCACGCGCCGCTATCGGCGAGACGCGGCTGTCGGTGATGGCGACGATCGTCGTGCCGCACTCGGTCGCATATTGCAGGCGCTCGATGGCGGCGGTGGTATAGGGCGCGACGGAAATCGCCAGCAGTACATCTTCCGGCCCGGCATGGCGCAGGGGGTCGATGCCGGTATCGCCGGCACCGTCGAGCAGCGTGCCGTTGTCGCGATACAGGCCGTAGACATACTGGGCCTGGAAGGCCACCGCGTAGCAGGAGCGGAGCCCCAGGAAATACACCCGCCGCGCCTTCTCGATCAGGGCGGCGGCGGCGATCAGCGTGGCGATGCCGGCTTCGTCATGGCTGCCGGCGATATGTTCGGCCATCGCCCAGCCGATTTGCGCCGCCAGTTTGGCCTCGCCGCTCTGCTGCTGGCGCTGCTGCAGCTGGCCGGCCTTGGCGCGGAAGCCGGCACCGGCCGGGGTGGTGCCACGGCGCAATGCGGAAGCCTGTAAATCGCGGAAGGCGGCGTAATCGGCAAAGCCGAGCTGGCGCGCCAGCCGCGTCATCGTCACTGGCGGCACGCCGGCGCGCCGGGCCTGTTCACGCATCGAGAGCAGCGCCACATCGTCCGGGTTTTCCAGCACGAAGCGGGCCGCCGTCTGCAGCTGCGGCGGCAGGCCGGCAAAGGCGGCGGCGATACGGTCGGCAAGCGAGGGCTGGGCCATGGGTGGATTGAACCGCAGGCCTCCCGGGATTGCAACAATTGATTCACGTATGCGCCACATGAAACGTTTGTTCCATGTCTGTCCAGCTCCATGACTTGTCAGGGGGTGATAAGCCGCGCTTATAGTCTTGCCGGATTTAGCCCGAGGGATCGCTATGGCCGACCTGCGTAATCTGGAAACCTTCGTCTGGGTCGCCCATCTCGGCGGCTTCCGCGCCGCAGCAGAAAAACTGAATGCCACCCAGCCGGCCGTGTCGCAGCGCATTGCGCTGCTCGAGGCCGAACTGGGCGTGCGGCTGTTCGACCGCGAGCCGCGCGGTGTGGCGCTGACGCCAAAAGGCAACGAGCTGCTGCCTTATGCCGAGCGCATGCTGCAGCTGCGTGCCGACCTGCTGCAGGCAGCACGCGAGAAGAAGGCGATGCGCGGCATCGTGCGGCTCGGCGTCGCCGAGACCATCGTGCATACCTGGCTGTCGAAACTGATCGAACGGCTGCATGCCGTCTATCCGGCGCTGACGCTGGAGATCGAGGTGGATACCTCGCCACTCCTGCGCGAACGCCTGCTGTCGCACCAGCTCGACATCGCTTTCGTGCTCGGGCCGATCAGCGAGCCACGCATGAAAAACGTGGCACTTTCCAGCTATCCGCTGGCCTGGATCGCCAGTCCCAATCTCGATCTGGGTCCCGATCCGGTGCCGCTGGCGGTGCTCGCCCGTTGGCCGATCATTACCTATCCGCGCAACACCCGGCCCTATATCACCATCCGCGAGATGATGACGCGCTCCGACACGCCGAGCCTGCGGATGTATGGCAATGCATCGCTTTCAACCATCGTGCGCATGACACTGGACGGCATCGGCATTTCGGCGATTCCGCCGCTGATCATCCGACGCGAACTGCAGGAGAAGCGTTTGCGCGTCGTGAAGGCAGAGCAGAATCTGCCCGATCTGAATTTCCACGCCTGCTATCCGATCAAACCTGACAGTCATCTCGCGGAAGCCGTGACCGAGATCGCGCGCGAAATGGCCGTCGCGGAGGCACGGCGGCGCCAGAAACGGCAGCCGTAACGTCCATAAAAGCGTCAATGCGCACGATTCTTAGCCGATAAGAAATTCTTATCGGTTGCCATTGTAACTCGCGATTGGACAGTCACGCTCCTGTCATGATGCCATGGTGATGGGACAGGAGGAGTGGGTATGAACGCAGTAGCGTCGGGTAAGATTTATGCCAGCGGCCGTGAGGCGCGGCAGGCGATCCGCAGCGGCGCGCATCGCGGCCCCACCGCCGGCATCGCACCCGGCTTCGTGCAGGGCAACCTGGCGATCCTGCCCAAGGCGCTGGCCGACGACTTTTTCCGCTTCTGTCAGTTCAACCCGAAACCCTGCCCGCTGATTGGCGCGTCCGAGCCGGGCGATCCGCGCCTGCCGATGCTGGGCGAGGATATCGATATCCGCACCGATATCCCGCTCTATCGTGTCTGGCGCGACGGCAAGCTGGTCGAGGAAGTGCGCGACCTCAAATCCGTCTGGCGCGACGATCTGGTCGCCTTCCTGATCGGCTGTTCCTTCTCCTTTGAAGAAGCACTGGTCGAGGACGGGATCGAACTACGTCATATCTCTGCTGGCACCAATGTGCCGATGTATCGCACCAATATCGAAACCAAGGCAGCCGGGCCGTTCCATGGCCCGATGGTCGTCTCGATGCGGCCACTGAAGCCTGCTGATGCGATCCGCGCCGTGCAGATCACTTCGCGCTTTCCGGCCGTGCATGGCGCGCCGGTGCATCTGGGCAAGCCCGAACTGCTTGGCATCAAGGACATTATGACGCCAGATTATGGCGATGCTGTCGAGGTGAAGGCCGACGAACTGCCGGTCTTCTGGGCCTGCGGTGTCACGCCCCAGTCGGTGATCGCCACCGTGAAGCCGGATTTCTGCATCACCCATGCGCCGGGCTACATGCTGGTGACCGATCTGAAGAATAGTCGACTCTCAGTTCTTTGAGTTCATTCAAGACAGTTCATAACGGAGGGGAATCCAATGACGATGAAGTCTCTGCTGACGGCCGTCAGCATGCTGGCGACCGCTGTGGCCGCCATGCCTGCACTGGGCCAGGGCCTGCCCGCGGGTCCGAAAGTTTCGATCACCATGGCGACCCAGCCGGGTCCGGCTCTGCCGCAATACAGCAAGGTCGACGTGCCGATGCTGAAGGAAGGCGTGCCCAAGGCCAGCAACGGCCGCATCGAGATCAAGCTGGCCAGCTGGCCGGAAATGAACCTCAACGGCCCTGAGATCATCCGTCTCGTGCGTGCCGGCCAGGTCGATATCGGCGCCGCGCCGCTCGCCACCGTTTCCGGCGACGTGCCCTTCCTGGACGGTGCCGATCTCGCCGGCCTGAACCCGACCATCGACCAGGCCCGCAAGGTGGTCGATGCGCTGGTGCCGCTGGCCAACCGTGAGCTGGAACGCTTCAACACCCGCATCGTGGCGGTCTATCCCTTCCCGGCGCAGGTGCTGTTCTGCCGCACGCCGGTCACCGGCCTGGCCGATCTGAAGGGCAAGAAGGTGCGCACCAACGGCGGTTCGATGAACGATTTCATGAACCATATCGGCGCGCAGCCGGTCGCCATCGGCTTCCCGGAAGTCTATGGCGCGCTGGAGCGTGGCGTAGCTGATTGCGCCATCACCGGCACGTCTTCCGGTAACGGCGCGAAGTGGTATGAAGTGGCTAAGCACATGTACACGCTGCCGCTCAGCTGGTCGACTTCGGCCTACATGGTAAACGTGCAGTGGTGGAACAAGCTGGATCCCGCCGTGCGTGACTTCATGACCAAGACCATGAAGGAGGTCGAGGACGCCCAGTGGAAGCTCGGCGTCGAGGCCACCGAAGATGGTATCGCCTGCAACAGCGGCAAGGCCGATGGCTGCAAGATCGGCACGCTGGTGACCAATGCGCCGATGACCATCGTGCGCGAGAAGCCGGCCGATGTGGCCCTGCTGCGTCAGGCTGTGGGTGACGCCGTGCTGCCGGCCTGGATCAAGCGCTGCGGCGAGCGTTGCGGCAAGGTCTACGAGCAGGTGATCCAGCCGATCACCGGCGTGGCCCTCAAGCCCTGAGTATAGATACGTGACCGCCACCCCCCAGGCGGCTGGTGCCGCTGCGGCTAGCGCCGCAGCGGCCGCCAGGCTCCGCTTCTTCATCGAATTCGTCAGCCGCTGGATGAACTATACGGCCGGCTGGGTCTTCGTCTTCTGCGCGCTGTTCGTCACCTTCGACGTGTTCGCGCGTTCGTTCCTCGGATTCTCCTCGCAGTCGACCACCGAGCTGACCGGCTACATGCTGGCTTTCGGCATCGCCTGGGGTCTGCCGCATGCGCTGGCCACCCGCAACCATGTCCGCATCGACATGATCCTGAACAAGGTGCCCTTGCGCGGCCGCCAGTATCTGCATCTCTTCGCGCTTAGCCTGCTGGGCGTGCTGGCCGGCTTCCTGAGCTTTGGCGCCGTCGAACTGGTGCAGGAGAGCCTTGATTTCGGCGCCACCGACAACAGCCTGCTGCGCACGCCGCTGGCGCTGCCGCAGGGCCTGTGGACCGTGGGCATCGTGGTCTTTTTCATCCTGATCGTCGCCATGATGATCGAGACGCTGCTGCTGATTGTCGCCGGCCAGGCCGAGGCGGTCGACCGTCTGCTCGGGCCGCGCAGCTATACCGAAGAAGCGGCCGAGGCACTCGAAGCCGTCGCCGTCTCCCGCCAGGACACCAAGTAAATGATCGCCGTTGTCTTCCTCCTGATCCTGCTCGGCATCACCGTTGCCAGCGCTCTCACCGGTGGCGGCGGCGCCCCGGTCGCCGAGATCATCCTGCTGGTCGGTGTGATGTGCACCTTCTTCGGCTCCGGTGTTTATATCGGCGCGGCCTTGGGTGCGCTCGGCCTGCTGGCCGGCTTCGCCTTCTCGGACCGGCCGTTCTGGAACTTCCTCGGCCAGATGACCTGGGGGCCGAGTTCAAGCTTCGTGCTGGTCGCGGTGCCGCTGTTCCTGCTGATGGGTGAAATCCTGCTGCGTGCTGGATTGTCGGATAAGCTCTATCGTGCGCTGAATGTCTGGCTCAACCGTCTGCCGGGCGGCCTGCTGCACACCAATATCGCGGCCAGCGCCATCTTCTCGGCGATCTCGGGCTCCAGCGTCGCCACTGCCGCCACCATGGGCAGCGTTGCGCTGCCCTTCTTCAAGAGCACAAAATACAGCCCGAAGATGGTGCTGGGCTCGCTCGCCGCCGGCGGTGCGCTCGGCAACCTGATCCCGCCAGGCATCACCTTCATCATCTACGGCCTGATCACCGAGACCTCGGTCGGTGCGCTCTATATCGCGGCGCTCGGCCCCAGCCTGCTGGTGGTGGTGCTGTTCATCGGCCTGATTGTGATCCATGGCCTGCGCCATCCGGTTGCACCCGAAGGCCCGGCAGTGCCGCTGAGTGAAAAGATCGCAAGCCTGAAGGACCTGATCCCGACCGCCTTGCTGATCCTGCTGGTGCTGGGCACCATCTATGCTGGCATCGCCACGCCTACCGAGGCGGCCGCGCTGGGCGTCGCCGGTGCGCTGCTGTTCGCCGCCATCGGCCGCAAGCTGACCTGGAAGATGGTGCATGACTCGGCCGAAGCGACTGCGCGCACCACGGCGATGATCGGTCTGATCCTGTTCGGCGCCTATCTGCTCAATTTCATCCTCACCTCCTTGCGCGTGCCGCAGATGATGGCGGATACGGTGGCCGGCCTGCCGCTGCCGGGCTGGGCGATCATCGCGCTGATCATCGGCTTCTACCTGGCGCTCGGCACTTTCATGGAGGGTTTCTCCATGATCCTGACTACCATCCCGATCGTCTTCCCGATCGTGAAGGCGCTGGGCTATGACCCGATCTGGTTCGGCGTCATCGTCACCATGCTGGTCGAGATCGCCATGATCAGCCCGCCGGACGGCACCGTGCTGTACGTCTTGCAGGGCATGAGACCGGACAGGGGCCCGATCAGCGACGTCTTCTCCGGTGTGCTGCCCTTCATGCTGGTCTATATCTTCGCCATTGTCTTGATGATGGTCTGGCCCGGCATCGCGCTCTGGCTGCCGACCCAGTTCAACTAAGGAATATCGCTTATGCTTACCTTTGACCGCTTCTGGCAGGACCGCCGCGACCGCGTCGCCGTGCAGATCGACACCCTGATCGTCGCCGGCTGGGCCGGCCGCGACGCCCATGCCATCGAGCACCATATCGAGGAATTGGCTGCCATCGGCGTGCCGCGCCCCAGCAGCGTGCCGCTGTTCTACCGCATCGGTACCGGCCAGCTGAGCCAGACCACGCATCTGCAGGTGCTGGGCCCGGATACGTCTGGTGAAGTCGAGCCGGTGATCGTCGCCCTGGCCGATGGCCTCTGGGTCACGCTCGGCTCCGACCATACAGACCGCAAGGCCGAGGCCGCCGGTGTCGCACTGTCCAAGCAGCTTTGCTTGAAGGTCGTCGGCACGGGTCTCTGGCGCTATGACGACGTGGCAAAGCACTGGGACAGCCTGATCCTGCGCGCCTGGGCTACCATCGACGGCAAGAAGGTGCTGTATCAGGAAGGCGCGGTATCGGGCCTGCGCAGCCCCGATGACCTGATGACCCGCTACCGCAACGAGGCGATGCTTCCCCCCGGCACGCTGATGTTCGGTGGCACGCTGGGCGCCATCGGCGGCATCCGTCCGGCCACGCGCTTCGATTTCGAGCTGGAAGACCCTGTGCTGAAGCGCAAGCTGACCCATGGCTACGATGTTGAGGCCTTGCCGGTCGTGGCCTGACCGCCGTATGAACGGGTCATGAGCGCCTATCCCCAGATCCGGTCTTTCGGCGACACCGCCTTCAGCGTCGAATTCGGCGACGGCATCGATCGTGGCGTCAACGCCATGGTGATGGCGCTGCACGCGGCTCTGGCCGATCTGAAACCGGCCGGCCTGGTCGAGACCATTCCGTCCTTCCGCGCCCTGCTGGTGAACTATGATCCGCTGCTGACCAGCCGTGCCGATCTGGAACGGCTGGTGCGCGATCTCTTCGCCGGGCTTAAACCCCAGCAGCGTGCCGGTCGGCTCTGGCGTCTGCCGGTTTGTTACGCCAATGAAGAGTTTGGTCCGGATCTGAAGGAAGTCGCCGAGCGCTGCAAGGTGACGCCGGAGCGGGTGATCGCCACGCATACCGGCGGCCGCTATTTCGTCTACATGCTCGGCTTCATGCCCGGCCTGGCCTATATGGGCGGGTTGGACGCCAGTCTGCATCTGCCGCGCCGCTCATCGCCGCGCACCAAAGTTCCCCAAAGCTCCGTGGCGATCGCGGAATCGATGACCACGATCTATCCCTGGGAGAGCCCGGGTGGCTGGCATCTTCTCGGCCGCACGCCGCTGCGCCTGTTCGATGCGGCGCGCGCCGAACCGATCTTGCTCGCCGCTGGCGATGAAGTGACCTATGTCGCGATCTCGACCGACGACTATGCCGCCATGACGCGGCAGGTGGAGCAGGGCACATTTGATTACGCTGCACTGCAGGTGAAGTCATGAGTGCCGGTGTCCTCGATATCGTCGCGCCCGGCCTGATGACCTCGGTGCAGGATCTCGGCCGTCGCGGCCACCAGGCCCTCGGCATGCCGGTAGCCGGCGCCACCGATCCGTTGGCCCTGCGGCTGGTCAACACGCTTGTCGGCAATGACGAGAATACCGGTGCGCTGGAAATCGGTTTTCTCGGGCCGGCCTTCACGGTGAATGCCGAAGCGGTGCGCATCGCCTTTGGCGGGTCGGCGAAACTCATGCTGACGCCGGCTGGCGGCGGCGATGTCCGCGCACTCAAGCCCTGGCGCTCGGCGCTGCTCAAGCGCGGCGACAGGCTTGCCATCGGCGCGGTGGAAGAGGGCAGTGTGGCCTATCTGGCCGTCGCGGGTGGCTTCGCCATTCCCGCCTTCATGGGCAGCCTGTCCACCTATATGCGCTCCGGCCTCGGTGGCTTCGAAGGCCGTGCCCTGAAAGCCGGCGACCGGCTTCCGCTCAACACGGCCGCCACGGAAGGCGACGAGCGCGAGATGGCCGATGTCATCGATTACGGTAGCGGCCCGGTCCGCGTCGTGCTGGGTCCGCAGGAAGACCGTTTCACCGCCAAGGGCATCGAGACCTTCCTGTCTGCGACCTATACTTTGACCAAGGAAGCCGACCGCATGGGCATCCGCCTGGAGGGCGACAGCGTCGAGCATGTCCGTGGTGCGGACATTGCGTCGGAAGGCGTGGTCAGCGGCTCGATCCAGGTGCCGGGCAACGGCAAGCCGATCATCCTTATGGCCGACCGCCAGACCACCGGCGGTTATACCAAGATCGCCACCGTGATCTCGGCCGATCTGCCGCGCGTTGGCCGCATGAAGCCGGGCGACACGCTCAGCTTCGTCGCCGTCGAAGTCGCCGTAGCCGAGGCCGCCCGTCGCGAGCAGGAAAAGATGCTGCGTCGTCTGATCGACGGCATCCGCACGGCCTTGCCCGATGTCTATCTCGACCTGAATGCGCTATATACCCAGAACCTGATTAGCGGCGCCGTCGATGCCCCCAGCGGCTTCTGGCGTTAAGGAGACTGTCTCATGACGGTGAAGACCAACCTGAACAGCGATCTCGGCGAAAGCTATGGCGCCTGGACCATGGGCGACGACGCGGCGATGCTGGCTGTGGTCGGCACCGCCAATGTCGCCTGCGGCTTCCATGCCGGCGACTGGAGTGTGATGCAGGCCACCGTTGCCGAGGCCGTGAAGAATGGCGTCTCGATCGGCGCGCATCCCTCCTATCCCGACCTGCAGGGTTTCGGCCGCCGGCCGATGACCATGAGCAACAAGGAAGTCGAAGCGCTGATGGCCTACCAGATCGGCGCGCTGATGGGCGTGGCGGCCACCAAGGGCGGCAAGGTCACCCATGTGAAGCCGCATGGCGCCATCAACAACAAGGCCGCCGTCGACATGGATCTGGCGATGGCGCTGGCGCGTGGTATCGCCGGCGTCTCGAAAGACCTGATCTTCTTGGCGCCGGCCGGTTCGGCCATGGTGACTGCGGCGGCCAAGCTGAACCTGCCAGTGGCGCAGGAAGTCTTTGCTGATCGCAATTACGACGACGACGGTAACCTGGTGCCGCGTGGACAGCCCAATGCCATGGTGCATGACAATGACGAGGCGCTGGGTAACGTGCTGCGCATGGTGCAGGAACGCGCCATCGTCTCGGTCAGCGGCAAGCGCATTCCCTGCAATGTCGATTCCATCTGTGTGCATGGCGACAGTGCCGGCGCCGTCTCGATGGCGCGCCATATCCGCTCCGGCCTCGAAAAGGCGGGCGTGAAGCTGGTCACTCTGCCTGAGATGATCGCCTGATCCTGTAGCCGGTCAGTCTGGGACGCGCATCCAAGTCTTTGGAATGCCCGTCCCGGACCGGATTCCTGTTTCCTGTGCATCTTTCCGGCCGTGTCGCTCTGATTGGGCGGCATGGCTGCCGCAGTCCTTGCGGCACAGACATCGGAAAGGTGCGTCCATGCAGAATGATGAACAGCAGGTTGGTCATCCATACAATGTGATCGGCGAGTTGCACATTGAGTGGCGCCGGAAGCGGAAGGGTGTCGAAGAGACGGGCTTTACCTGGGCGACGGGTTTCCCTATCGGAGATGGCACTTTCGTCGCGACGGCCGCGCATCTCGTCTGGGACGGCGACTATATCGAGACCCGGGTCGCGTATCAGACCGGCAATCGCACGATCCAGGCCGAATGGGTCAGCCCCAACCCGCGCTACTGTGATTTCGGCGGCGCCCCGGCCGTTTTCGACGTCGCCGTGGTCAAGCTCAAGGAGCCGGTGCAGGAGGTGCTGACTTTCAAATCCGTGAGCGGCCCGCTGCAAAACAAGGACTGTGTCGCGGCGGGTTATGTGAAGCGCAAACTGAAGGTGAGCCCCGTCAGGGTGCCTGCCTGGCCGATCAACGGGGAAACCCTCGGTGGCCCGCTGAAATACAGCCTGGGGAGTACGGTGCCTGGCATGAGTGGCGGCCCGGTCTTCGATGCTGCGGATGGCAACGTCATTGGGATCGTCGCCGGCGACAACAATGTCGATTGCCTTGCGGCGCCGTTGGTGTCAGAGCCTGACGGGGCCTACCACTTCATCACCGGCGTGATGCGGACCAATCGCCCGGCCCGGATTTTCTGATCGGCTGAAGTGCAGGGTGGGCCGCCGCCAGAGGGCGGCGGCTCATTCAGAATGCTGGACCGGTTGCGGAATCGGCCGGGTATTTCCATCGGGAAATCCGTTGACAGATCAGTGATCTCTGCCCTAACCCTCGAAGGTGAATGTGAGGGGAGGTCTGTCGCTTCGGCGGGAGACTAATAGAGTATTCGGGGCGGATATGTTGGCGGATTGCAAAAAGATGATTGGCCCCTGGAACGGCATGCCTGCCGTCCTCCTGGGTCTTGCTTTTGCCGCGCCCGCCCTGGCGCAGGATGCCAAATGGGGTCCGCATATCGATGTCGAGGGCAAGCTCGGCACCGAGCGGCATCTGGGCGAGACGGACGCCTTCATTCCGCTGGCACAGGATGGTGTCAGCCTGCTGTTCGCCAATATCCGCGCCCGCATGGACGACAATGACAGCGTCGAAGGCAATTACGGCCTGGGCGTGCGCCATATGCTGGAGAGCGGCTGGAATATCGGCGGTTACGGCTATTTCGACCGCCGCCGCACCGAATACGGCAACCACTTCAACCAGGTCACGCTTGGTGTCGAGGCCCTGTCGCTGGACTGGGATGCGCGCGCCAACTATTACGCGCCGGTCGGCCGGCGCAGGCATCAGGCCGATGCGCTGAACACGGCAAGCGTCTCCGGCACCACGGTGATCTTCCGGGGCGGCGAAGAACGCAGCCAGGGCGGTTTCGATGCCGAACTGGGCTGGCGGGTGCCGGTCTTCGATGTGAATGACGGCAAGGCGTTGCGCATCTATGGCGGCGGCTACCGTTTCTCCGGCAACGGTGTCGAGGACATCACCGGTCCGCGTGCCCGCGTCGAGATGACCTTCGACAGCCTGCCGCTGTGGGAAGGTTCGCGCTTCTCGGTCGGCGCCGAATGGCAGCATGACGATGTGCGCGACAGTCAGGGCTTTCTGACCGCGCGGCTGCGTATTCCGCTTCAGTTCTATGGCAAGCCGGCGTCGCAGCTGACGCCGCTGGAACGCCGCATGGCCGACCCCATCGTGCGCGATATCGATATCGTTGCCCAGTCCGGTGCCTTCGGCGCGACTGAAGCCGTGACGCAGACGGCGGCCGGCAAGACCTTCACGGTGCTCAACAGCGCCAGCACGGCCGGCAACGACCTCGATGCCGCCGTCACTGCGGCTGGCGTTGATTCAACAGTCATTCTCGCCGGCAACTACCAGGTCTCGGGCGCCAATACGATCAGCTTGGCCAGCGGCCAGACCCTGACGGGTCGTATCGCTGTGCGCAGCGCTTCGGGACGGACCGCCATACTGAATACTGGCGCATCGATCAGCGGCACCAATGTGAACGGCACAACCGTGCAGATGAATGCCGGCGGCCGTCTGGAAGGTCTGACGGTGACGAATGCCTTCAGTGGCGGCGGCGGTGGTCGGGCAGTGCTGGTTGCGGACGGTTCCACCGGCGTGCATATCGAGAACAGCATCATCACGACGACGCAGAGCGGCGCCAATGCCGCGAATGGCATATTCGTAGGACAGAACACCAATGTCACGCTGCGCAACAACACCATCACCGTGACCGGCAGCGGTGGCGCCACGACGATGACGGCGTTGGTCGCCA
>Ga0209675_1001096_pt1 | contig 16643 bp, 17 predicted proteins | sample AraplaCol_mLB_r2_2_FD_184280 | JGI IMG/M metagenome (GOLD analysis project Ga0209675, IMG submission 184280) | Arabidopsis root microbial communities from North Carolina, USA - plate scrape MF_Col_mLB_r2 (SPAdes) (version 3) | ecosystem: Host-associated > Plants > Roots > Endosphere | place... | reverse complement strand
AGGTCTGGCCGGCTTCGGTCAAGGTGACGCGCCGGGTACTGCGATACAGCAGTCGCGTCTGCAAACGCTCTTCCAGCCGTACGATTTGTCGACTGATGTGCGAGGAAGAAACGCCCAGGCGTTCGGCAGCCGCGGTGAACTGGCTGCACTCGGCAACGGCGACGAACTCGTCGATACCTTCCCAGCGGTTTTCGGACATGAGGATTATCCCTGTATGGCAATAATGTTTTGCTTTTGCCCGGATTATTCATCAAGCAGCGCTGAACTACACTGACTGTCTGGTTTTTTATTCATTGGATTCACTGGAGAGTCAGCATGATCAAGTCGCGCGCCGCCGTTGCCTTCGAGGCCAAGAAGCCGCTGGAAATCGTAGAAGTCGATGTCGCCATGCCCAAGGCCGGTGAAGTGCTGTTGCGCGTGGTGGCTTCCGGGGTTTGCCACACTGACGCTTACACCCTGTCCGGCGCTGATCCGGAAGGTATCTTCCCGTCGATCCTCGGCCACGAAGGCGGCGCCATTGTCGAAGCGATCGGCGAAGGCGTGACATCCGTGGCCGTCGGCGACCACGTGATTCCGCTGTACACCCCGGAATGCGGTCAGTGCAAATTCTGTAAGTCGGGCAAGACCAACCTGTGTCAGGCGATTCGCGCCACCCAGGGCAAGGGCTTGATGCCGGACGGCACTTCGCGCTTTTCCTACAAGGGCCAAGCGATTTTCCACTACATGGGTACTTCGACCTTTTCCGAATACACCGTGCTGCCGGAAATCTCCGTGGCCAAGATCTCCAAGGATGCGCCGCTGGAAAAGGTCTGCCTGCTCGGTTGCGGCGTGACTACCGGTATCGGTGCGGTGATCAACACCGCCAAGGTCAAGCCGGGTGACACCGTGGCCATCTTCGGTCTCGGCGGCATCGGTCTGTCGGCCGTGATTGGTGCGGTGAAAGCCAAGGCTTCGCGCATCATTGCCATCGACATCAATCCGGCCAAGTTCGAAATCGCCAAGCAACTGGGTGCCACCGACTGCGTGAACCCGAAAGATTTCGATCGTCCGATCCAGGAAGTGATCGTCGACATGACCGATGGCGGCGTCGACTTCTCCTTCGAATGCATCGGCAACGTGCAGCTGATGCGCGCAGCCCTCGAGTGCTGCCACAAGGGCTGGGGCGAGTCGGTGATCATCGGTGTTGCCGGCGCCGGCCAGGAAATCGCCACCCGTCCATTCCAACTGGTGACCGGTCGCGTCTGGCGCGGTTCGGCGTTCGGTGGCGTGCGTGGTCGTACCGAGCTGCCAAGCTATGTCGACATGGCGCAAAGCGGCGAAATCCCGCTGGATACCTTTATCACCCACACCATGGGCCTGGAAGACATCAACAAGGCCTTCGATCTGATGCATGAAGGCAAGAGCATCCGTACCGTCATTCATTTCTGATCAATCCCGATGCCATGGCCGCCACCGCGCGGCCGTGGTTGCGTAGGAGTCCTACATGAGTCTGGAAAACATCTCCTGTCAGAAAAGTTTCGGCGGTTGGCACAAGCGCTATCGCCATCGCTCCGAAGTGCTGGGCTGCGACATGGTGTTCGCCGTGTACCTGCCGCCGCAGGCAGAGCAGGGCGGCAAGCTGCCGGTGCTGTACTGGCTGTCGGGCCTGACCTGCACGGACGAGAACTTCATGCAGAAGGCCGGTGCCATGCGCATGGCGGCTGAACTGGGGCTGATCATCGTTGCACCTGACACCAGTCCGCGCGGCCCGGATGTACCGGGTGATCCCGACGGGGCCTGGGATTTCGGTCTCGGTGCCGGGTTTTATCTGAATGCCACGCAGGAACCCTGGTCGCGGCACTATCGGATGCATGACTACGTTGTGCAGGAATTGCCTTCACTGGTTGAAGCGCATTTCCCGGCGTCGGACAAACGCAGTATCAGCGGCCACTCGATGGGCGGTCACGGTGCGCTGGTCTGTGCGTTGCGCAATCCGGGGCGTTATCAGTCGGTGTCGGCGTTTTCGCCGATCAACAATCCAATGGATTGTCCGTGGGGCCAGAAAGCGTTCTCCCGCTATCTGGGCGAAGACCGTTCGAAGTGGCGCGAGTGGGATGCCTGTGCACTGATCGCCGAAGCGGACGAGAAACTGCCACTGCTGGTCGATCAGGGTGATCGCGACGACTTCCTCGCCACCCAACTAAAACCCGAAGCCCTGCAACAAGCGGCAAAACAAGCGGGTCATCCGTTGACGTTGCGTCTGCAACCGGGCTACGACCACAGCTATTTCTTCATCGCCAGCTTCATTGACGACCACTTGCAGCATCACGCACGCGCTCTGGGGGGTGTTCTCAGTTAGTTTCCACTCCGCGCCGGGTCTGCTGTTTTGCAGGGCAAGGCGCGAGAAGCGTGGTTTGGTTGTTCCAAATAAGCTTCGAGCAACGCAGCCCTGCAAAACAGCAGGCCCGGCCCTTCGGGTTGTGCCTTAAAGCGTGCCATGCTGCGTTGCATGCCTTGGGAAGGGAACAACCATTCCCAGCGGCCTGCGCCTTGCCTGGCACGCTTTAAGGCGACAACGCGGAGGGGAAACTAATTGAGAACACCCCCCGGGTTAATGCAGGTAGAATCACGCCCTGACAAAATTCGGGGCGTTTTTTTATGCGTATTGGCCACGGCTATGATGTGCACCGTTTCGCTGAAGGCGATTTCATTACTCTGGGCGGCGTGCGAATCGCACACGGCTTCGGGCTGCTCGCTCACTCCGACGGTGACGTCCTGCTGCACGCCTTGAGCGATGCCTTGCTCGGCGCGGCTGCGCTGGGTGATATCGGCAAGCATTTCCCGGACACCGACCCGCAATTCAAGGGCGCTGACAGCCGTGTGCTGCTGCGTCATGTGGTCAGTCTGATCCACGCCAAGGGCTGGAAGGTCGGCAATGTCGACAACACCATCGTTGCCCAGTCCCCGAAAATGGCCCCCCATATCGAATCGATGCGCGCGCTGATTGCCGCGGATCTGCAAGTAGAGCTGGATCAAGTGAACGTGAAAGCCACCACCACCGAGAAGCTCGGCTTCGTCGGTCGCGAAGAAGGCATCGCCGTGCATTCCGTTGCCTTGTTGCTGCGCGCATGAACGAACTGCAACTGCTCGGCCCGCGGGCCTATGGCGACGCCCTCGGCACTGCGGTACTGAAAGCCATCGCCGAAGATTTTCAGGTCGATGAAGTGCTCGACATTCCGTTCAGCGGAGACGGCGAGCACCTGTGGATCTGGGTGGAAAAGCGCGGACTGAACACCGAAGAAGCGGCTCGACGCATCGCCAAGGCGGCCGGTGTACCGTTGCGTACGGTGAGCTATGCCGGTCTGAAGGATCGTCAGGCGCTGACCCGTCAGTGGTTCAGCGTGCAATTGCCGGGCAAGGCCGATCCGGATCTGTCGGCGGCGGAAAACGACACGCTGAAAATCCTCAAGACCACCCGCCACAAGCGCAAGCTGCAACGTGGCGCGCATTCGGCCAACGGTTTCACGTTGCGCCTGACCCAGTTCAAAGGCGACAAGGCTGCCATCGATGAGCGCCTGCAACTGATCGCCAAACAAGGTATTCCGAATTACTTCGGCGCCCAGCGTTTTGGCCATGACGGTGGCAACGTGGTCGATGCCCGTTCGTGGGCTGCGCGCAAGGCGCTGCCGGAGCAGCGCAATGTGCGTTCGCGACTGCTGTCGACCGCGCGCAGTTTTCTGTTCAATCAGGTGCTCGCAGCACGGGTCGCCGATGGCACCTGGCAGCGTGCCCAGGTCGGCGATCTGCTGGCGTTCACCGATAGCCGCAGCTTTTTCCCGGCCGGGGAAGCCGAATGCAGTGATCCGCGTCTGGCGATTCTCGACCTGCACCCGACCGGTCCGCAGTGGGGCGAAGGTGACTCGCCGGCGGCCGGGGTTGTCCATGATCTGGAGCAGGGGATTGCCGCACGCGAGGCGGATCTGCGCGATTGGTTGATTAATGCCGGTATGAGCCACGAACGTCGCATCCTGCGGCTGCCCATTGGCGGGTTGACGTGGCATTATCCCGAGCCTGACATTCTGCAACTGGAATTCGTCCTCCCGGCCGGATGCTTCGCCACCGTATTGGTGCGCGAACTCGTTGATCTGGTGCCGGTGGGGCAGACGGACAGCCCATGCGTATTCTGATTTCTAACGACGATGGGGTGACTGCGCCCGGTCTTGCCGCGCTTTATGCTGCGCTGGCGGATTACACCGAGTGCGTGGTTATCGCCCCGGAACAGGACAAGAGTGGTGCCAGCAGTTCGCTGACACTCGACCGTCCATTGCACCCGCAATACCTGGCCAACGGCTTTATCAGCCTCAATGGCACGCCGACCGACTGCGTTCATCTGGGCCTCAACGGTTTGCTTGAACGCGAGCCGGACATGGTGGTGTCGGGGATCAACCTGGGCGCCAACCTGGGTGATGACGTGCTGTATTCCGGGACGGTGGCAGCCGCCCTCGAGGGCCGCTTTCTCGAGCGCCCGTCGTTTGCCTTCTCGCTGGCTTCGCGGCAGGTCGACAACTTGCCTACGGCCGCCTACTTTGCGCGCAAACTGGTCGAAGCCCATTCCGGGCTCGACCTGCCACCGCGCACGGTGCTGAACGTGAACATTCCCAATCTGCCGATCGATCACATTCGCGGCATTCAATTGACCCGTCTCGGCCATCGCGCCCGTGCGGCGGCACCGATGAAGGTCGTGGATCCGCGCGGCAAGGCCGGTTACTGGATCGCTGCTGCAGGTGATGCGGAAGACGGCGGGCCGGGCACCGATTTCCACGCGGTGATGCAGGGTTACGTATCCATCACTCCGTTGCAGCTCGATCGCACCTTCAATGATGCCTTCAGAAGTCTCGACGGCTGGCTGGAGGGGCTCAATTAATGGCTCGTGAACAAGACGACAGGCTGCGCAGCGGCATCGGGATGACGTCCCAGCGAACCCGTGAGCGCCTGATCCAGCGTCTGTATGAAGAGGGCGTTTCCAACGCCAGCGTGCTGGAAGTGATCCGTCGCACCCCGCGGCACCTGTTCGTCGATGAAGCGCTGGCGCACCGGGCCTATGAGGACACCGCGCTGCCGATCGGCAACAACCAGACCATTTCCCAGCCTTATATGGTGGCGCGCATGAGCGAGCTGCTGCTGGAGGCCGGGCCGCTGGATAAAGTGCTGGAGATCGGCACTGGTTCCGGTTACCAGACAGCGGTGCTATCGCAACTGGTCGAGCGGGTGTTCTCGGTGGAGCGCATCAAGGTGCTGCAGGATCGGGCCAAGGAACGCCTGGTCGAGCTCAACCTGCGCAATGTGGTGTTTCGCTGGGGCGATGGCTGGGAAGGCTGGCCGGCGCTGGCGCCGTACAACGGCATTATCGTTACCGCCGTGGCCACCGATGTGCCTCAGGCTTTGCTTGATCAACTGGCACCGGGCGGGCGGATGGTGATCCCGGTCGGGTCTGGTGAAGTGCAGCAATTGATGCTGATCGTGCGTGAAGAAAACGGCTTCTCCCGACACGTTCTGGGGGCGGTGCGTTTCGTGCCATTGCTTAATGGCCCGCTGGCCTGAGCATTTGTTCGAAGCCGCTGAATTCCTTTCGCGCGTGCCTGTCTTACAGCGGCAGCGAGTGTTTAAACAGGACGGATCGTCTACAAGCAAACGTGTGCGCCGAGCGATAGCGCTTCTATAAAGGTAAAGCCGGTTGCGCCCGTTATACTTGCGAAGTTTCATGCCGGAATCGGTATTCCACATTTTTCAGCCACCACAAAGGGAGCGGCGGGTGAGTCTCACAGTCATTGCGCAGCGTATGGGTAACACGAGCTTTCAGCGCCTGGTGACTGGCCTTGTCTTGAGCACCTTGCTGGTCGGTTGCTCCAGCACAAAATCGAGCAACGTTCGGGTCGTCGATCGCAACAATACGGTGGCCCAGCGTCCGGTCGTGACGACCGGGCAGTATGTAGTCCGTCCGGGCGATACCCTGTTTTCCATCGCTTTTCGCTACGGCTGGGACTACAAAGCCCTCGCCGCCCGGAACAATATTCCTACGCCATATACGATCCATCCGGGTCAGACGATTCGCTTCGACGGACGTACCGGTTCAACGTCGACGGCGGTCGTCAGCAGCGCCGGTTCTTCAGCGTCTTCGTCCAGCAAAACCACGGTTATCCGGCGCCAGGCAAATGGCACGACCACCACCACAACCACGGGTTCCGGTGCGGCTTCGACGACGGTTGTACCGTCCGTCGCCAACAAGCCAACACCCGCTCCACTGCCTCCAGCGGGCCCGGCCCCGACCGGCTGGGGATGGCCATCTAATGGCATTCTCATTGGAAAATTCTCTTCAAACGGTAGTTTGAATAAAGGAATTGATATCGCCGGAGATTTGGGACAGCCTGTTTTAGCTGCGTCTGATGGGACGGTGGTATACGCCGGGAGTGGCTTAAGGGGCTACGGCGAATTGGTCATCATCAAACACAGCGAAACCTACGTCAGTGCTTACGGACACAACCGTCGGCTGTTGGTACGGGAGGGGCAGCAGGTCAAGGTCGGACAGACAATTGCCGAAATGGGGTCAACGGGTACAGACCGGGTGAAACTGCATTTTGAGATTCGCCGACAAGGTAAACCTGTAGATCCGCTGCAGTTCCTGCCAAGACGTTGATTTGCAGACCAGCCTGTTCCGTCACGTAGAGGGGACAGGCTCCAGCGTTGCCAAGGATAAAGGCGTCGCTTGAGCTTGGGGTCGAACTCACCAAAGGACTATAACAATGGCTCTCAGTAAAGAAGTGCCGGAGTTTGACATCGACGATGAGGTTCTCCTGATGGAGACCGGCATCGATTCGGATTCGATGTCGAATGATGAAGGGGCTGCTCCACCTTCCGTTCGTGCCAAATCCAAACACTCCGCTTCACTTAAACAACATAAGTACATCGATTACACTCGGGCACTCGATGCCACGCAGCTGTACCTCAACGAAATCGGCTTTTCCCCTCTGCTCTCCCCGGAAGAAGAAGTTCATTTTGCGCGCTTGTCGCAAAGTGGCGATCCTGCCGGGCGCAAGCGCATGATCGAAAGTAACCTGCGGCTGGTGGTCAAAATCGCCCGGCGTTACGTCAATCGGGGGCTGTCGCTGCTGGATCTGATCGAAGAGGGCAACCTCGGACTGATCCGCGCGGTGGAAAAGTTCGATCCCGAGCGCGGCTTCCGCTTCTCGACCTACGCGACCTGGTGGATCCGTCAGACCATCGAACGCGCGATCATGAACCAGACCCGGACCATCCGGTTGCCGATTCATGTGGTCAAGGAACTCAACGTGTACCTGCGGGCTGCACGGGAGCTGACGCAAAAGCTCGACCACGAACCTTCACCCGAAGAAATCGCCAACCTGCTGGAAAAACCGGTGGGCGAGGTCAAGCGCATGCTGGGCCTGAACGAGCGGGTTTCTTCGGTCGACGTCTCGCTGGGTCCGGATTCGGATAAAACCCTGCTGGACACTCTGACGGATGACCGTCCGACCGATCCGTGCGAACTGCTGCAGGATGACGACCTGTCGCAGAGCATCGATCAGTGGCTCTCGGAGCTGACTGACAAGCAACGCGAAGTGGTGGTACGTCGCTTCGGCCTGCGCGGTCACGAGAGCAGCACGCTGGAAGATGTAGGTCTGGAGATCGGCCTGACCCGGGAACGGGTGAGACAGATCCAGGTGGAGGGCCTCAAGCGCCTTCGGGAAATCCTCGAGAAAAACGGTCTGTCGAGCGAGTCGCTGTTCCAGTAAGCGTTCTGCATGCCAACCAATAAAAAGCCCCGACCCGTTCGGGGCTTTTTGTTGCCCGGCTCTGGAGTACGGCCTGGGATCTGACGACCGGTCGTCATTTCCCGGTTTTGTAGTCTCGCGGTGTAAGCCCTGGCTTACTCTTTCGTAAGTGTTCGTTATTTTTACACTGCGGAAGACATCCATTGGTCTGTTGAGTTATTTATAAGATTTTGATTTATATGAATATTTTTAATTATTAAATGCTTATGACACGAGGTTTTACTGGATCCGACCGGTTGCCCGTATCGGGGAACTCTTTAGTATCTGGGTTGTGTCGACGGATAGACACGCCCTTCAAGGAAGAGGGGAATGGACATCGCAGGACGCGATTCATCAGGACGATGAAAAGGAACACAGGGAATAGGGAAAAAATGTGGGCGGGTCAAACCGCCCCTTTTTTTGCCTGAAGAAAAGCCAAACCCGCAAAAACAAAAAGGCCCGCGAGGGGCCTTTTCATTCGAACGCGGGACAGATCAGCGTTCGAGGTCTTTGATCTTGCCTTTGACGCCATCCCACTCTTCGGCATCCGGCAGCGATTCTTTCTTCTCGGTGATGTTCGGCCAGATTTCGGCCAGCTCGACGTTCAGCTGAATGAATTCCTGCATTTCTTCCGGAACTTCGTCCTCGGAGAAAATGGCCACGGCCGGGCATTCCGGTTCGCACAGGGCGCAGTCGATGCACTCGTCCGGGTGAATCACCAGGAAGTTCGGGCCTTCGTAAAAGCAGTCCACCGGACAGACTTCTACGCAGTCGGTGTACTTGCACTTGATGCAGTTGTCGGTGACGACGAAGGTCATTTCTAATTTTCTCCTCAGGCGGCGGCAGCGTTGCCCCTTCACGGTTGGGGTCGCCAGGTTCGGGAGCGATGTCTGCCAGCCAGGCTATTAGCCAGCAGCATCCCAAACCGCGCGAGATTCTAACAGCTTGAAGCCGTTTGCGTTATATCCGGTTCGTCGGTGCTTAGATCCGGTTCTTTAGTGCATAGAGCATTTCGAGTGCACGACGCGGTGTGACGTCATCCAGATCCAGTTTGGCCAATTCATCCAGCACCGGATGCGGGAGGCTGGCAAACATGTCGCTCTGCTGCGGTGTCGCCGGTTTGCCCTTGGCGGCCGGTTTTGGCGCCTCATGCGGCAGCGCGGTATCTTCCAGGCGGCTCAGGTGCTCACGAGCACGCACAATCACTTCGCTTGGCACACCGGCCAGCTGCGCAACCGCAAGGCCATAACTCTGGCTTGCCGGCCCCGGCAACACGTGGTGCAGGAACACGATGCGTTCGTTGTGCTCGGTGGCGTTGAGGTGCACGTTGGCCACCAGCGGTTCGGCTTCCGGCAGTACGGTCAGTTCGAAATAGTGCGTCGCAAACAGAGTATAGGCCCGCAATTGCGCCAGACGCTCCGCCGCCGCCCACGCCAGGGACAGACCGTCAAAGGTGCTGGTGCCGCGACCGACTTCGTCCATCAGCACCAGGCTGCGCTCGGTGGCGTTGTGCAGTATGTTCGCGGTTTCGCTCATTTCCACCATGAAGGTCGAGCGCCCGCCGGCGAGGTCGTCGCTGGAACCGATCCGGGTGAAAATCCGGTCCACCAGCGACAGTTCGCAACTGGCCGCCGGCACGAAGCTGCCGATGTGCGCCAGCAGCACGATCAGTGCAGTCTGGCGCATATAGGTGGATTTACCGCCCATGTTCGGGCCGGTGATCACCAGCATGCGGGTGTTGTCGTCCAGGCTCAGGTCGTTGGCCACGAACGGCGTGGTCAGCACTTGCTCGACCACCGGATGACGGCCCTGGGAGATGCGCATGCACGGCTCGCTGACGAACGTCGGGCAATTCAGGTCGAGATTCAGCGCACGTTCGGCGAGGTTGCTCAGTACGTCCAGTTCGGCCAGCGCGCCAGCGGTGTCCTGCAACGGCGGCAACTGGCTGATCAGGTCTTCCAGCAACGCCTCGTAGAGCATCTTCTCGCGGGCCAGGGCGCGGCTTTTGGCCGACAGTGCCTTGTCTTCGAATTCTTTCAGCTCCGGGGTGATAAAGCGCTCGGCGCCTTTGAGGGTCTGGCGGCGGATGTAATCTGCCGGCGCCGATTCAGCCTGTTTGCTCGGCAACTCGATGAAGTAACCGTGGATACGGTTGTAGCCGACTTTCAGGTTGGCGAGGCCTGTGCGGGCCTTTTCCCGGGCTTCCAGATCGATCAGGAACTGACCGGCGTTCTCGCTCAGCGATTGCAGCTCGTCGAGTTCGCTGTCGTAACCGGTTTTCAGCACGCCGCCGTCGCGGATCACCGCCGGCGGGTTGTCGATGATGGCTTTTTCCAGCAGCGCCGCCAGTTCCGGGTAAGTGCTGGTGGTGGCCGCCAGGCGTTGCAGGTGCGGCGCTTCCAGGTCAGCCATTGCCACTTGCAGTTGAGGCAACGCGCCGAGTGCATCACGCAGGCGGGCGAGGTCGCGAGGGCGGGCATTGCGCAGGCCGATCCGCGCCAGAATCCGCTCGATGTCGCCGATTTCCTTGAGCTGCGGCTGCAGGTTTTCAAAGCGATAGCGGTCGAGCAGGCAAGTGATCGAGGTCTGACGAGCAAGCAACACGGTCAGGTCGCGCAGCGGACGGTTGAGCCAGCGAGTCAGCAAACGGCTGCCCATGGCGGTCTGGCAACGGTCGACCACCGATTGCAGGGTGTTGTCGCGGCCACCCGCCAGGTTGGTGTCGAGTTCCAGGTTGCGGCGGCTGGCGCCGTCCAGCACCACGGTGTCGTCCAGCCGTTCATGACGCAGGCTGCGCAGATGGGGCAGGGCGGTGCGCTGGGTTTCCTTGGCATACGCCAGCAGGCAACCGGCGGCGCCGATGGCCAGGGTCAGGGTTTCGCAGCCGAAGCCTTTGAGGTCTTGGGTGGAGAATTGCTGACAGAGACTTTTCAGCGCCGAGTCGCGCTCGAAATCCCACGGTGCACGGCGACGTACCCCACGGCGTTTTTCGGCCGGCAAATCCTTTGGCCAGTCATCCGGGATCAACAGCTCAACCGGATTGACCCGCTCCAGCTCTGCCAGCAGGTTTTCCCAGCCCTTGATCTCCAGTACGGTGAAGTTGCCGCTGGTGATGTCCAGCACAGCCAGGCCGAACAGGCGCTCATCGCCCAGCACCGCCGCGATCAGGTTATCGCGACGCTCATCCAGCAACGCCTCGTCGCTGACCGTACCGGGGGTGATGATCCGCACCACTTGGCGTTCCACCGGCCCCTTGCTGGTGGCCGGATCACCGACCTGCTCGCAGATCACCACCGACTCGCCGAGCTTGACCAGCTTCGCCAGATAACCTTCCGCCGCGTGATACGGAATCCCGCACATCGGAATCGCCTGACCCGCCGACTGCCCGCGCGCGGTCAGGGTGATGTCCAGCAACTTGGCCGCCTTCTTCGCGTCTTCGTAGAAGATCTCGTAGAAGTCGCCCATGCGGTAGAACATCAGCTGGTCCGGGTGCTGATTCTTCAGGCGCCAGTACTGCTGCATCATCGGAGTGTGGGAGGACAGGTCGGAGACGGCTTTATTCATCGGATTGTCAGGTAACTCGTTGGAAGGTGTGGGGCAAAAGCGCGGCAGTGGCCGGGCTTTTCCGCGATGGGCGCAAGGTTACCATGGGCGGTCTGTCGGACGCAGGCATCGCGGCCGGGTGACAGCTATATGGCGCAAAAGCTCGAGTATGCACGATTTATGCAAATCAGCATTTGTCTTCGCGAAAAACTTCAAGCACTATGCGCGTTATGCAAAAACGCAACGTATCTACCGTCTTAAGAGCACTGCTCGACCAGCACGGGATCTCCCCCACGGAGCTCCACCGTCGCACCGGCGTGCCTCAATCCACGCTCTCGCGGATTCTCAGCGGGAAGATCGTCGATCCTTCAGATAAGCACATCTCGAAGATCGCCGAGTACTTTGCCGTGAGCACCGATCAGTTGCGCGGGCGCGCAGATGTTGCGCCCGCCGCCAACGCCGGACGCGACGAGTTACATTCCGAACTCAAGGACATAAGCCTGTGGGACGACGACACGCCAGTCGATGACGACGAGGTGTCGGTGCCCTTTCTTCGCGAGGTTGAATTGGCTGCTGGATCAGGAAGATTCGTCATCGAAGAGAGCGAACGCTCCAGCCTGCGCTTCGGCAAGCGCAGCCTGCGCCATAACGGTGTGCAGTTCGATCAGGCCAAATGCGTGACGGTGCGGGGCAACAGCATGTTGCCGGTGCTGCGCGACGGTGCCACGGTTGGGGTCAATGCGGGAAAATGCGGGATCGGCGACATCATCGATGGCGACCTTTATGCGATCAACCACAACGGTCAACTGCGGGTGAAGCAGCTTTATCGCCTGCCTACCGGTATCCGTCTGCGCAGCTTCAACCGCGATGAACACCCGGATGAGGACTACAGCTTCCAGGACATGCAGGAAGAGCAGATCGTCATCCTCGGTCACGTCTTCTGGTGGGGCATGTACGCCCGGTAACCGGATTCCTCGCTTACAAAACCCGCCTCGGCGGGTTTTTTTTCGCCTGTAGAAAACCGGCTAACCCTTGAATCGCGGGGCTTTCATGCATTCGCGCATTTCTTGTGCATAAATAAATGCATTTACGCATTGACTGTATATGCATCCATGCATATTCTTGCCACCAAGCCGCTCGACAAAGCGGCTGGCAACAACAGCTCTTTAGTTCCACAAGAACAGGCAGCGATGAACCGGCCTCAACGGTTCAGAGGGTTGGCAACTGACCCGGGTGTGCAGCGTAAAGCACCAGAAGCAGTTATCCGGCGGGCAGGGACCGCGGTCGGAAAAACAATTTGAATGGACTCGTACCGCGCCAGTAGCGCCGAAAAGTCAGCTTCCTTCTCGTACACAGGATTGAAGGAAGGCGAAGGAGCGCATTACTGAAAAGCCCGGCGAGTTGCCGGGCTTTTTGGAATGCCTGCCCGATGCAGACAGATAAACCCAAGCCGCGATACAGGCGATCAAATAAGGATGTCAGCAATGAGTTTGAAAAAATATGCACGCGTAGTGAATGGCAAGGTCGACAACATTTTCGAAACGGTCAATCCGATCACCGAAGAGTTTCCCGGCGATCAGGTGTGGGTCGACGTTACCGCTATAGCTGGCCAGGTTGACTACGGCCACAACGCGATCAACACCGACGGTGTCTGGTCTTTCGCCCCCGAGTTTCCTTGGGGCCAATCGGCGTTGAGTGAACAACTGCGCAATGAAAAAACGCGTCGGTTCGACAACGTAATCACCCGTGTTGCCTCCGCCGGGCTGCAATACAAAGTTGATCTGGGCATTGCTACTACTGCGGAGCAACTGTACCTGAGCGCGTTCAAGGAGTACTGCGTGGCCTTCACTCAGGTCAATAAGCAGCCGGACTTTCCGGTGACCATCGTTTGGCCAGAGTTGCCGTAGGTCGCCAGAGATCAGTACTGAAAAGCCCGGCCATTTGCCGGGCTTTTTGGAATGCCCGCCTGGCGCACTCATCGCGCCATGGATCGTCAGGTTTGCACAGAACAATGCAGTGCCTGAACTTTATAAGGAGATGAAAATGAATCGTTATGTCTACGTTGGCAGCGCCTATCCCACTGGCTTTGCGATGGTTATCCAGATTCTGGATACGGAGGAGGGCCTGCCGACTGCGCCGATCGAGGGAGTATCGGGCGTATGGGTTGATGCGACAGGCAATACGACAGTTCAAGTCGGCTGGAAGGCTTTTCAGTCCTGGCAACCTAATGGCACTGTCATATTTGTTTTTGTTGAGCTGACCGACGAAGACCACCTCGCGCTCGCACGTGCCCGTCTTCGCAAGGAAATGGATGACGCCGTCGAATGGCTGAATTTCCACCCTCTGCATTACAAGCACGATCTGGGTATTGCCACGTCTGAAGAAGAGGCGAAGTTGCTCGCTTACAAACAGTACTTCGTTGCTCTTGGCGAGGTGAACAGTCAACCGGGCTACCCAGCCTCGATCAACTGGCCAGTGATCCCCTTCTGATTCCGTCATGAGCGGCAGTGCAAAACTGAGCGTGCATTACTGAAAAGCCCGGCCAATGCGCCGGGCTTTTTGGAATGCCTGCCTCAAGAGAAAACGATTGAAACCAACACACACACACCACTCATCAATCACCCACGGAGGCGTGACATGACAAACGAGCAACAAGCGTTGGCGGACATGCCGATCTGGCTGGTCATCCTCCTGGCCGTCGTGGGCGGGGTGTCCGGCGAAATGTGGCGTGCCGACAAGGAGGGCGCTCGCGGCTGGTCACTGTTGCGGCGCCTGGCCTTGCGCTCCGGCGCCTGCATGATCTGCGGTGTCTCGGCGATCATGCTGCTGTATGCCGCCGGGCTGTCGATCTGGGCCGCTGGGGCATTTGGTTGTCTCACCGCAATGGCCGGTGCCGACGTGGCCATCGGTCTTTACGAACGCTGGGCCGCCAAGCGCATCGGCGTCTGCGAAGTTCCGCCGCGCGATCCGCAATAACCCCTCACTTTCCTGTCTCGCTGCACGCCGTGCGGCGGGACTTCGCGTGGACATCAGAAAAAGGAGGTCAAGCATGCCCACACCGATCCAGCAGCCTTCGCAACTGTTCACGGCGATGGCGACAGCCTTGCGCAACAGCTCCGAGCTGAACGTGCAGGTCGGCAGTCACGATGACTTCACGGCCCCCGGCGACAAGGCCTGGGTGCTGATCGACATCGAGCGAAATGCACCGGGAGAGCGCGCCGCCAATGGGCGCATCGCCCATGTGCTGACGCTGTCGTTGCAAGTCATTCCGGCGCTGTCCGCCACGGCGTTTGCCGCCTGTGACCTGATCGCCGCCCTGAAGAATCTGGTCACCGACAACCGCTGGGGCCTGTCCGGCGATCAATGCGATCTGCCGATGAACATCGATGGAATGCCGTCATTGCTCATCCGCGCCGACCAGCCGAACAAAGCCTGGACACTGTCGTTCAACCAGACCCTCTACCTGGGCCCGACCCTGCTGGACGACCCGCTCGGTACACCGAAATTCGCCCGCACCTGGGAAGTCAGCGACATCGACGATCCCGACCAATACACCTCGCTGGAGGCCTGAACCGATGTTCGACGCGTTACTGCGAATGCAGCTGGGCCCGATCATCGAGCGCCTGGCGGAAATGGAAGCCGAGATCGAAGACCTGCACCGGCGCGCCGAGAGTTATTGCCGCATCGGCATCTGTCAGGAGGTCGATGCGGCGAGCAACACCTGCCGGGTCAGCCACGGTGGATTGCTGACACCGGCCATCAAGTTCTTCAACCCGAGTGCCGGCGCGCAGAGCGAGTCACGGATCCCGACGGTGGGTGAGCAGTGTCTGCTGTTCAACTACGGCAGCGGCGAAAGCGGCGCACAGAGCGTGGCGCTGTTCGGCCTGAACAGTGACCGTTTTCCACCGACTTCGACGGTGCCGACGTTGACTCGTCGCGTCCATCAGGATGGCAGCGAAAGCGGCTACGACGACGCCACGCACACGCTGCACTGGCAAAACGGCCCGGCCGCCTTCAACGGTTCTCGCGAGGCGCTTGAGCTGAGCATCGGTCCGGCACGTCTGGCGATGACCCCGCAAGCGATCAACCTGCAACTGGGCGCCGTCGGCCTGACCATCGACGCCTCAGGCGTGCATTTCAGCGGCCCGTTGGTGGATCACCAGGGCCGCGTCATCAGCCCCTGAATCAAGAGCTTCCCATGATCGGAATCGATAGAGACAGCGGGGCCACGGTCGACGACTGGCTGCAATTCGTGCAGCGCGCGACCCGGGCCCTGACCACGCCGCTGGGCACCCGGCAAAAACGGCCCTTGTACGGTTCGCTGATCCCCACGCTGCTGGGGCAGAACCTGGGCGACGACATCCTGTTACTCGCCCAGAGCCACGCGGCCCAGGCGTTCTATAACCCGCAAAACGGCATCGGCGATTTCCAGCCCGGCGTGATCGTCGCCACCCGACAGGGCGCCGGTCTGCTGCTGCGGTTTGCCGGCACCTGGAAAAACCGCCAACAGACTTTCGAGGTCGTGACATGAGCATGTTGATCCCTGGCCAGAACCAGTTGGCCGAACCTTCACTGATCAAAGTCGAGGCCTTCGAGGATTTGCTGGCTGAGTTCAAGATCTTCGTCCTGGAATACGTCGGGACTCGCTCGCCGCAGAGTGCTGCGAAACTCAAGACCAGCCTGGACAACGAAAGCGAACTGCTGACGATGGCGCTCGAAGCATTTTGCGTTCGCCTGCAAACCCACGAACGCAAATACAACGCTCGCATCAAGCAGATGCTGGCGTGGTGGGCCACCGGCAGCAACCTCGATGCGCGGTTGGCGGACATGGGCCTGGAGCGACAGTTGCTCGATCCGGGCGACCCGGCAGCGTTTCCGCCGGTGCCGGCGATTTACGAGAGCGACGATGACGCCCGGCTGCGCTATTACCTGGCACCCCATGCGCCGGCGGCGGGTTCGCGGATGCAGTATCGCCGCGAGGTCTTCACCCTCGGTGAACGGCCGACGGTGAAAGTCGAATCCTCCGAGGCCGGTGTGGTGAACGTCACCTACACCTTCGACCCGGACGGCCTCGCCGCGCAGGTCAAGGACGGCAATGGTCGTCGCACCGCGCCTGGCGAAGTGCAAGTCACCGTGCTTGCCCGCGAGGGCGACGGTACGCCGTCCCCGACCTTGCTCGACGGCGTGCGCCGACACTTTGCCCGGCCCGATGTCTGTCCGGAAACCGACAAGGTCACAGTCAAAGGCGCCGAGATTCAGCGCTACAAAATCCGCGTGGTGGCGAAGATCAATTCC
>Ga0209675_1001095_pt1 | contig 16645 bp, 16 predicted proteins | sample AraplaCol_mLB_r2_2_FD_184280 | JGI IMG/M metagenome (GOLD analysis project Ga0209675, IMG submission 184280) | Arabidopsis root microbial communities from North Carolina, USA - plate scrape MF_Col_mLB_r2 (SPAdes) (version 3) | ecosystem: Host-associated > Plants > Roots > Endosphere | place... | reverse complement strand
CAACCCGGTCCGGCTGGGGTTTTTGCGCGACCGAATCACAACACATTTCGGCCGGGACGCTGCGTCGGGCAGCCCCCTGGCCGGCCTGCGGCTGCTGGATATCGGCTGCGGCGGCGGGCTGGTCTCCGAACCCATGGCCCGGCTGGGCGCGAGCGTCACCGGGGCTGACGCCGGGGAACGCAATATCGGCATCGCCCGCCAGCATGCCGCCGAGGCCGGCGTTGAGATCGATTATCGCTGCACCAGCGCCGAAGAGCTGGCCGCGGCCGGCGAGCGGTTCGACGTGGTCCTGGCCATGGAAGTGGTGGAGCATGTCGCCGACGTTGACGGCTTCCTGGCCGCCTGCGGCCAGATGGTGAAGCCGGGCGGGCTGCTGATCGCGGCGACGCTGAACCGCACGCCAAAGTCCTTCGCGCTCGGCATCGTGGCGGCGGAATACATCCTGCGCTGGGTGCCGCGCGGGACGCACGACTGGAAGAAATTCCTCAAGCCGCATGAACTGGCAGCCGGCCTGCGCCACAGCGGCCTGACCCTGAAGGACGTGGCCGGTGTGTCCTACGATCCGCTGGCCGACCGCTGGAGCATCAGCCGCGACACGGACGTGAATTACATGCTGGTGGCGGTGAAGGACGCCTGATCAGGCATCAGAGCGCGGCAGCCAGGGAATCATGGCGACATCGACGCCCTCTTCCACCAGCTCTTTCGCTTCTTCCTTGGTCGCTTCGCCGTAGATGTTGCGCTTGTCGGTTTCACCGTAGTGAATCTTGCGCGCCTCTTCGGCGAACTGGTCGCCGACGTAATCGGCATTCTTCTCGACATGATCGCGCAGCTCGGTCAGCGCCTGACGCACCTTCGCGATTTCCTTCGCCTCGGCCGCAGCCTTCTCGGCCTTGGACTTGCCGATGCGCGGCGCCATCGGCGCCTTGTCGACTTTCCGCGAATTGCAGGTCGGGCAGACGACCTTGCCGGCTGCCGCCTGCTTGTCGTAGGTGGCACTGTCATAAAACCACGCTTCGAAGACGTGGTCCTTGCGGCATTTGAGCTCGTACTTGATCATGCTCGTGTCAGGTGATTCGGCTCGCGCCAAGTCTCTGTTGAACTGCAATAGCTTATACATGGGGCAGTCGCGGCCCCGCAACAAGGGGGTTGGCGTGGCTCTGGCGCCATCGGAGTGGGCCCGGCGGTTCGCACCGCAGGTTGTGGCCGGAGGCAATGTCCTGGACGTCGCCTGCGGCGGCGGCCGGCATGGCCGGCTGTTCCTGAGCAGCGGCCATCCTGTCTGCTTCCTCGACCGCGACCTTTCCGGCGTGGACGATCTGCGCGGCACAGCCGGTGCAGAACTTGTGCAGGCCGATATCGAGGCCGGCCCCTGGCCGCTGGCAGGCCGCATGGTCGACGCCGTGGTGGCGACCAACTACCTCTGGCGGCCGCTGTTTCCGCAGCTGCTGGCCAGCCTGAAGCCCGGCGCGCTGCTGATCTACGAGACCTTCATGATCGGCAACGAACGCTTCGGCAAGCCAAGCAATCCTGATTTCCTACTCAGGCGCGACGAGCTGTTCGAGCTCTGCAAATCGAGTTGTGACATTCGTGCCTTTGAACAGGGCGAAGAGGCGAACAGCGTGCGGCAGCGCATCTGTGCCGTGAAAACCGCATGAGCGAACTTGAGACCGACCGCCTGCGGCTGCGCCGCTTCAACGGCGCTGACTGGCAGACGCTGGCGCGCTTTTATGGCGACGACCAGGTGATGCGCCATATGTTGCCCGGACGCGGCCTGAACCGCGAACAGGCGCAGGAGCGCGCCAAGGGCAACATCCACAATTTCAACGATCACTGGGACCGGCGCGGCTATGGCGTCTGGGCGGTGACGGATCGTTCCAGCGGCAGATTGCTGGGGCAATGCGGGCTGCGCTGGATTCCGGAAGCCGAGCAGACCGAACTGCTGTATCTTTTCACCAAGACCGTCTGGGGCCGCGGACTTGCCACCGAGGCCGGCGGCGCCGTACTCGGCTATGCCTTCGAGACGGCAGGTCTGCCTCAGCTGATCGCGCTCACCGCGCCGGAAAACCGCGGCTCGCAGCGCGTACTGACAAAGCTCGGCTTCGCCTATACCGGTGACAATCCGCTGTGGGAGCGGCTGGTGAGCTGGTTCAGCCTGCCGCGCGAAAGCTGGAGCGCGACCCAAACACAGGCTGCAAACCTTTAAGCGATGAAGAAAGCGGTTGGGTGTTCGCGCCATGAGGCGTAGCATCCGGCCTCATCGCACAGCGTTCAGAGCAATCTCATGCCCATCGATATCGACCAGCGTCTGCAGCATGCCGTCCAGGTGATCCGCGAAGCCGGAAAGCTGGCGCGCGGCTTCTATGACAACCGCAAGCAGCTGGTGGTCAATCTGAAGGGTGTGCAGGATTTCGTCAGCCAGGCGGATTCCGAAACCGAAGACCTGATCACCTCGCGACTGCTCAACAAGTTTCCGCATGACGGCATCCTGGGCGAGGAACGCGGCCGACGCGGCGGCGAGACCGATGCGCTGTGGGTGATCGATCCGATTGATGGCACGGCCAATTACGTGCGCGGCCTGCCCTACTGGTGCGTGGCGATTGCGCTGGTGGTGGGCGACACGCTGGAACTCGGCCTGATCTATGACGTGATGAGCGACCGGCTCTATACCGCACGGCGCGGTCATGGCGCTTTCTGCAACGGTCAGCCAATCATGGTGAGCGACACGCACCAGATCGAACGCGCCTGCCTGGGCGTCGGCTATGGCCATGGCGAGCCGGCAGAAGTCCATTCCGCCATCATCGATCACATGCTGCGCGCACATTGCCAGTATCGCCGGCTCGGCAGCGGCCTTCTGCTGATGGCGCTGGCCGCCGAGGGCGCGCTGGACGGTTTCTACGAAGCGCGGATGAAGCCCTGGGATGCGCTGGCCGGCCTGCTGCTGGTGCGCGAAGCCGGTGGCATCACCAACGACTATGATTTCGATGGCCAGACCAAGGCCGAACCGGTACTGGCGCTGACGTCGGCCTTGTGGGACCCGTTCTGCACGGCGATGAAGCTGTCGCTGCCGGTCTATTCGGCGGCGCGGCCCGAGAAGTTGCGCGCCGGCAGGGCGTAAGCCGGATCGTGACGCCAGGCCGGGATCTGCGCCCGCGCCTTGGCCACTTCCGCCAGATCGATCTCCACCACCGTCGCACCGACGCCCTCGCCCATATCGGCCAGCACGCGCCCCCAGGGATCGACGACCAGCGAATGGCCGTAGGTCTGGCGGTTGCCCGGATGGTCGCCCCACATCGCCGGGGCAATGACGAAAGCGCCGGTCTCGATGGCGCGCGCCCGCATCAGCACATGCCAGTGCGCCTGCCCCGTCGTGCGGGTGAAGGCGGCAGGAATCGAGATCAGATCGGCGCCGGCCTGGGCCAGGCCGCGATAGAGGCCGGGGAAACGCAGGTCATAGCAGACCGACATGCCGAGCGCGCCGAACGGCGTGGACGTCACCACGCCATCCGCGCCCGGCGCGATCGAGTTGCTCTCGCGATAGGTCTCGCCCGAGGGCAGATCGACATCGAAGAGATGGATCTTGTCGTACTGTGCGGCGATCTTGCCGTCGGGCGCCAGCAGGTACGAGCGGTTGAAGTTGCGGTTGGCGCCTTCAGGTTTAATTGCCAGCGAGCCGACCAGCAGCCAGGTGCTGAGCTCCTGCGCCAGGTCCTTGAAGGCGCGCAAGGCCGGATGGCGGTCTTCCGGCCGGCCGGCGGCGACGCTGGCGGCGGCATTCACGCCCATAAAGCCCGAATTCTCCGGCGTGGCGATCAGTTCGGCGCCGCCCTCTTTCGCTTTGCGGACCAGAGCGGAGACATGGGCGATATTGGCGTCCATGTCGTCCCAGATATTGGGCTGCACCAGGCCGATCTTCACACGCCGCGCCATCGCCATTGCCTCCTTACGCCGCCAGCATCGGATCGAGCTTGCCGGCGCGATCCAGGGCATAGAGATCGTCGCAGCCGCCAACATGCGTACCATTGATCCAGATCTGCGGCACGGTGCGAGCCCCGCCGGCCTTCTGGGTCATCTCTTCGCGCTTGGGGGCGTCGTAGGAGACATCGATCTCCTCGTAGCTCTGGCCCTTCTTCTCGAGCAGCGCCTTGGCGCGCGCGCAATAGGGGCACATAAAGGTGGTATAAATCACGATATTGGCCATGACATCCTCGTTGGAAGCCCCTCAGCTTCTGAGGCGATTATATGGTGCCCTGCTCGGCCCGAACAACCCGGGCCAGCGTCAGGACATCGACGGCGGCCGCGCCGCCCTGCCGCAAGACCCGGCAGCAGGCAGAAACCGTCGCCCCGGTGGTGAAGACATCGTCGATCAGCAGCAGGCGTTTCCCCTTGATCTGGTCCCGGGCGCCGGGTGCCAGCCGGATTGCGCCGGCCAGCACGCGGCGGCGTTCGGCCCGGCTCAGCTTGCCCAGGCTGCGGGTCGGCCTGGGCCGCTGCAGCAGGTCGTGACACACCGGCCGGTCGCTTAAATTCCCCAGCCGCCCGGCCAGCAGGGCCGACTGGTTGAAGCGTCGCCGCCACAGCCGCCAGCGATGCAGCGGTACCGGCAGGATCAGGTCGCAATCGGCCAGCAGGGCCGCGCCGGCGGTCCGCATCAGATTGGCCAGACCCGGCGTCAGGTCGGTGCGATCGCCGCGCTTGAAACGCAGCACCAGATCGCGGCCGCCGCCGGCATAGCGGATGGCGGCGCGTGCACGATCGAACCGCGGCGGCTCTTTCAAGCAGGTGGCGCAGACCAGACCTTCGGGCACCGGGATGGCATAGGGCATGCCGCAGGAAGGACAGCAGGGCTCGGCGATGAAGCCGACCTCGGGCCAGCATTGCGGACAGAGCCGGCCCGGCTCATCCACCGTTGCCGTGCAAAGCATGCATTGCGGTGGCAACAGCATGTCGATGCCGCCGCGCCACACCCGGCGCAACACAGGCACAGTCATGTCCGCAAGCAGCATCGTGGCTCACATTCCGCAGCGTCAATCCGCACAACAGCGCATGACGGCCGCAGCGGAGGCCGGTATGGTGGCAGAAAAACAGGATTGAGGAAACGACGGGTATGAGTGGCAAGACCATACGCATCGGCGGCGCATCGGCCTTCTGGGGCGACAGCATGGTGGCCGCGCCGCAGTTGCTGGCATCCGGTGCCGTCGATTATCTGATCTTCGACTATCTGGCCGAAATCACCATGTCGATCATGGCGCGCATGCGCGCCAAAGACCCCATGCAGGGGTATGCGACCGATTTCGTCACTGTCACGATGAAGCGCCTGCTGCCCGAACTGGCGCGCCGCAAGGTCAAGGTCGTCGCCAATGCCGGCGGCGTCAATCCGGCCGCCTGCGCCGCCGCCATCCGTGCCCTGATCGCGGAAGCCGGACTCTCGCTCAAGGTCGGCGTGGTGCTGGGCGATGACCTGATGTCTGAGATCGACAGCCTCAAATCGCAGCTTGAACCGATGGAAAAGGGTGCCGTCGCACCCGAACGCTTCATGTCGGCCAATGCCTATCTGGGCGCCGCGCCGATCGCCGCGGCGCTGAAGGCCGGCGCGGATATCGTGGTCACCGGCCGCTGCGTCGATTCAGCGCTCTGCCTCGGCCCGCTGCTGCATGAATTCGGCTGGGACCTGCAGGATTTCGACCGCCTCGCCGCCGGCAGTCTGGCTGGCCATATCATCGAATGCGGCGCGCAGGCCTCGGGTGGACTGTTCACCGATTGGCGCGAGGTACCAGACTGGGACACCATCGGGTATCCCATCGCTGAAATCTCCAAGGACGGCAGCTTCATCGTCACCAAGCCGGAGAAGACCGGCGGTCTGGTCAGCATTGGCACGGTGTCCGAGCAGCTGGTCTACGAGATCGGCGATCCGGCCTGCTACAGGCTGCCCGACGTCACCTGCGATTTCACCGCCGTGAAGATCGAACAGATGGCCGAGAACCGCGTGCGCGTTTTCAATGCCAAAGGACGCCCGCCATCCACACGTTACAAGGTCTCGGCCACCTATCTCGACGGCTTCCGCGCTGTGGCGCATATGACCATCGGCGGCATCGAGGCGCGCGAAAAGGCGCAGCGTTCGGCCGAGGCGATCCTGAAACGCACGCGGCGCATCTTCGCGCAGCTGAACCTAAGCGACTATCGCGACACCTCGATCGAAATCCTCGGCACGGAAGCCATGTATGGCCCGCAGGCGCGGGATGGCGCACGCTCGGCGCGTGAAGTGGTGATGAAGCTGGCCGTCAGCCACGAGAACAAGACCGCGCTGGAAATCTTCAGCCGCGAGATCGCACCGGCCGGCACGTCCTTCTCGCCCGGCACCACCGGTTTCTTCGGCGGACGGCCCAGCCCGCAGCCGGTCGTGCGGCTGTTCTCCTGCTTCATCGCCAAGGACAAACTCGCCGTCAGCCTCGATACCGATGGCACGGCGCAGGCCTTGGAAATCCCGCTGGTCAGTGGCGAGACGGGCGGCAAGCCGGCCGCCACGGCTACAGATGATGCACCGCTGACCGGCGCGCTGCATCCCGTGCCGCTCATCCGGCTCGCCTGGGCGCGATCGGGCGACAAGGGCAACGACAGCAATATCGGCGTCATCGCCCGCAAGGCGGAATATCTGCCCGCCATCCGCGCTGCGCTCACGGCGGACGCCGTGGCCAGCTGGTTCGGCCAGCTGGTGGACGGCCCGGTCGAACGCTTCGACTGGCCGGGCATCCATGGCCTCAATTTCCTGCTGCACGGGGCGCTGGGCGGTGGTGGCATAGCAAGCTTGCGCAACGATCCGCAGGGCAAGGCTTTTGCCCAGATTCTGCTGGATTTCCCGGTGCCAGTGCCGGTTTCCTGGGGTCTGGAGTAGAGGCTGGGAATAGCTGCGCAAAAGGCGGATAGTGGCATCCGGGCCGGGACCCTATCCTCAGTCCCATGACACAGATACCGCGACTGCCAAACATGCGACTGCCCACCGACGCCGAGCTGGACGCGATCCGCAGCAACGATGCGAGCGCTGATGGCCGTTTCTTCTACGGCGTCGCCAGCACGAAGATTTTCTGCCGGCCCTCCTGCGTCAGCCGCGCGCCGAAGCCGGAGAATGTCCGCATCTTCGCCGCCGCCAGCGATGCGACCGGGGCCGGCTTCCGCCCGTGCAAGCGCTGCCGCCCCGATCAGCTGCCGGCCGCCGATGCGCGGCTGGAACGCGCCCGCGCCCTGATCGACAAGCGGCTCGCCGCCGGCGAGTCCACGCCCACCCTGGTCGAACTGGCCAAGACCGCGCATATGGGCGCGACGCATCTTCAGCGCCGTTTCGCGGCTGCATATGGATTAAGCCCGCGCGCCTATGCCGAAGCGCAGCGCGTCGCCGTGCTGAAATCCGAACTGCGGCGCGGCAGCGGCGTGACGGAAGCGATCTATGGCGCCGGTTTCGGCGCCGCCAGCCGCGTCTATGAAAAGGCCGACCGCTGGCTCGGCATGACACCGGCCGACTACCGTCGTGGCGGTGAAGGCCTCACCCTCGATGTGGCGGTCCGCCGCACCGCCATGGGCCCGACACTGGTGGCGGAAAGCCCGCGCGGCATTGCAGCCCTGCTGTTCGGCGAGAATGAGAAAAACCTGCTGGCTGAACTGCGCTCGGAATTCCCCGCCGCCCAGATCAGGCGCGATGACAAGGCCGGCGCGGCCGCCTTCACGGCGCTGGACGCCATCCTGGCCGGCAAGCCCGCCCCACGCGGCCTGCGCCTCGACCTGCGCGGCACACCGTTCCAGATCAGGGTCTGGACCGCACTCCAGTCGATCCCGGCCGGCGAGACCCGCAGCTACCAGCAGATCGCGGCAGCGGTCGGCAGTCCTGGCGCGCACCGCGCCGTGGGGTCGGCCTGCGGCAATAATATTCTCGGCGTTTTGGTGCCCTGTCACCGGGCGCTGCGCAGCGACGGCAGCCTGGGCGGCTATCGCTGGGGACTGGACCGCAAGGAACGGCTGCTTGAGGGCGAAGGCGTCGCCCTCGAACCGGCCGAGTGAGCATCCCGTTTCCGGAAATAATTCAGCGGTATATCTTGGTCCGGGTTTTGTGACGGCCATGTCGGCTTTGCATGGCGGCGAAACTTGCAGTCGGTTAGAATAGTTCTAAATTTATAATCCGAAGCCCGGAAAACCAAGAAGGAGTTGCCCCCATGGCTGTCGCTGTCGACATCGGCATTGCCGAGAAGGAACGCAAGAAGATTGCCGATGGTCTGTCGCGCCTGCTGGCCGACACCTACACGCTCTATCTGAAGACACATAACTACCACTGGAATGTCGAAGGCCCGATGTTCCAGACCCTGCACACCATGTTCGAGACGCAGTACACCGAACTGGCACTGGCGGTGGACCTGATCGCCGAGCGCATCCGCGCCCTGGGCCATTACGCGCCGGGTTCGTACGCGCAGTACGCCAAGCTCTCCTCGATCAAGGAAGCGAGCGGCGTGCCTTCGGCGCAGGAGATGATCAAGGATCTGACCAAGGGCAACGAAACCGTGAGCAAGACTGCCCGCGAGCTGTTCCCGGTGGTCGACAAGTCATCGGACGAGCCGACCGCCGATCTGCTGACCCAGCGCATGCAGACTCATGAAAAGACCGCCTGGATGCTACGCAGCCTTCTGGAGAAGAAGTAAGCGCGGCATAAACATCCGCGTGAGACTGACCGGCTTCACCGAAGCTTGATTGGCACCCGGCCGATGACCCGCTAGGTTCATCGCCGGGTGCTTTTCTTTTTGGAGTAGGTGCAATGCTGATCAAGCGACGTCGCGGCTGGGAACTGCCGGAGGCCATGGCCACGCCGGAGGACCTGTTCTTCGACCGGCGCAAGCTGCTGCTGGGACTGGGTGCTGCCGGCCTGATCGGCGCGACCGGCTTCAAGGCGCATGCCCAGACGGCGGCCGACCTCTATCCGGCCAAGCGCATCGATACCTACAAGCTGGACCGCGAAGTGACCGCCGAGAAGGTCGCCACCAGCTACAACAACTTCTACGAATTCGGCACCAGCAAGGATGTCGTGAAGCCGGCACAGGCGCTGACCATCAAGCCCTGGCAGGTGAAGATCGACGGCATGGTGGCGAAAGAGATCACCATCGATGCGGAAGACCTGATCCGCAAGATGCCGGTGGATGAGCGGCTGTATCGCCATCGCTGCGTCGAGGCCTGGGGCATGGCAGTGCCGTGGAGCGGCTTCCCGCTCCGCGCCCTGGTCGATTTCGCCCAGCCGACCTCGAATGCGAAATACCTGCGCATGGAAACCTTCACCAACCCGAAGGAGGCCAGCGGCCAGAAGCAGTTCTGGTATCCCTGGCCCTATGTGGAAGGCGTGACCATCGAGGAAGCGCGCAACGAGCTGGCCTATATCGCCACCGGCGTCTACGGTAAGCCGATCCCCAAGCAGATGGGCGCGCCCCTGCGCCTGGCGCTGCCGTGGAAATACGGATTCAAGTCGGTCAAGTCGATCGTGAAGTTCACCTTCACCGACCAGCGCCCGAAAACCTTCTGGGAAGGCATGGCGCCGAACGAATATGGCTTCTGGGCCAACGTCAATCCGATGGTGGCGCATCCGCGCTGGAGCCAAGCCACCGAGGAACTGATCGGGACCAACAAGCGCGTGCCGACCCAGCTCTACAACGGGTATGGCGAATTTGTTGCAGACCTCTACAAGTCTGTCGGCAGCAACGAGAAGCTGTTCATGTGACTCTGTTCAGATGATGGGGCCTGCGCTATCCATGACGGATGGCGCACGACCTCATCATCTTCGATCTCGACGGCACGCTGGTGGATTCCGAAACCCTGGCGAACCGGGTCTTCCACGAACAGCTGGTGGCCTGCGGTCTTGATCCCGGCATCGACCTGACCCGCCTCACCCGCGATTTCACCGGCCTCACCGTGCGCAACTGCCTGGCGCTCGCCTATGCCGATTACGGCCTGGCACAGGTGCCGGACGATTTCGTCGCCAAGCTGAAGGACGCCACCTATGCCAGCTATCGCAGCGGCCTGGTGCCGATCCCCGGCGTACCGGCGATGCTGCAGCAGCTGGGCCTGCCCAAATGCGTCGCCTCGTCGTCGGGCTCGGAAAAGATCGCCTACAGCCTGGAGCTGACCGGCCTCAGCCCGTATTTCGGCAGCAACCTGTTCAGCGTGCAGCAGGTGGCGCATCCCAAGCCGGCGCCCGACGTATATCTTTATGCCGCCGAGCAGATGGGCCATGCCCCGGCTAGCTGCGCCGCCATCGAGGACAGCCTGCCCGGCGCCACCGCTGGCATCCGCGCCGGCATGACGGTCTATGCCTATCGTCCCGAGAACGATGCGCAGGCCGATGAGGCCTTCCGCACGCTGGGCTGCCGCATCTTCCGCGACATGGCGCAGCTGCCGGCGCTGCTGGCCGCTTAAGTTCAGGACAAAAAAAAAGCCGGCCTGAAAATCAGGCCGGCAAAGTCTTAACAGGGAGGCTCCGCGCGAGACGCGCGGACGGCCGAAACAGCGGGGGAGCTGTCGCGGCCAAGTTTCTGGCCGAAGCCAAAAACCGGGAGATGCTGCGACGCAACATCTGACAGGCAATGGTTTACTTGCTGTCGACAGATTTGAGTATCCATTGAATTGGCAACACAGGTATGCGACACGCGCATAACTAACTGGTGAATTAAATCACCAGCACGAACAGCCGCTTAACGGAGCTGATGCGGCTTGGGACCGGGCGGAAAATACAGTCGCACTGTGGTGCCGCGTCCGGCCGCGCTGTCGATTTCCAGGCGTCCGCCATGCAATTCGATCAGGGCTTTCACCAGCGGCAAGCCTAAACCCGTGCCGCGCATCTGCGACACCAGTGCCGAATCGATTCGGCCGAACGGCTCCAGCGCCTTCTCGACATCGGCCGGGCTCATGCCGACGCCGTTGTCACTCACCGCGATCACCATGCCACCTTCGGGCTGCGGCGCGATGCGGAAGCGGACCTCGCCGCCCGACGGCGTGTATTTCACGGCATTGGACAGCAGGTTGACCAGCATCTGCTTGGCCAACCGTTCGTCGGCGAAGAAACCGGTGCCGTCCGGCGCGGGCTCGGCGCGCACCGTCACCAAGCGGTCAGCCGCCAACGGCCGCAGCAGCGTGGCGCAGTCCTCGGCCAGCCTCGACCAGCCGACGAATTCCGGCACCAGCTTCATCTTGCCGGCTTCGACCTTGGAGAGATCGAGGATGTCGTCGATCACCGCCAGCAGGTGGCGGCCGGCGGCCAGGATATCGCTGGCATAGCGGTCGTATTGCGGCACACCCGAGGCGCCCAAGAGCTGCAGCGCCATGATCTCGGAGAAACCGATGATGGCGTTCAGCGGCGTGCGCAGCTCATGGCTCATATGCGCCAGGAACTGGCTCTTGGCGCGGTTGGCATATTCCGCATCCTGGTGCGCCTTGAGCGCCGCGGTGCGCGCCGTTTCCAGCGTCTCGGTGCGGGCGGCCAGGCTGTCATTGACCTCGCGCAGCTCGCGCTCGCTGCGCTTGAGCTGCGTGATGTCGGTGATCAGTGAGGCCGTGCCGCCGGAGGCGAGGCGGAAATCGCGGATCTGCAGCCAACGCCGGTCGCGCGTGTCGTAGAAGATATGCGGCTCGCCACCGGCAGCCTTGAAGGTGCGCAGGCGCGTGGCCATCCAGTCATTGTAATCGGTCTGCACGCCGGCCTGGGCCGGCGCCGGCCGCGTCGAGACGGAGGCGCGGCAGATCGCCTCATGCGACATGCCACTGATCGCGGCCAGCGGCACGCCGATGATATCGGCATAGGCCTTGTTGCAGATGACCATCTTCGCCGTCTCGTCGAACATCGCCACGCCGTCGGGCGCCACCGCCAGCGCGTCGCTCAGGCGCTGCTGCGCTTCCTGCAGCTTCTGTTCCGAGGCCTTGCGCTCGGTGATGTCGTTCACCACCACCAGTGCCGCATCCTCGTCGGCATAGCGCATCGGCACCGAGGACATGATCGCCCAGATCACATGGCCCTGCGCAGTCGCGAGCTGCAGCTCTTCCGGCGGCTGGCTGGGGGCGGCGAAAATGCGGGCGCGATGCGCTGGATCCAGCACGTAGCGCGGCTTCTCTCCGGCGCCGCCATCCTTGATGCCGAACAGCTCGGCAGCGGGACGGTTGCTGTAGAGGAAAGCGCCATCGGTATGGCGCACCACCACGATGGGGAATGGTGCGGTATCGAGGATCGAGCGCAGGCGGCGCTGGGTTTCCTCGGCATGGGCGCTGACGCGGGTGCGGTCCTGCAGGGTGCTGCGCAGCCGCTCGACCAGCTCGCTGCTGCGACGGAAATAGCGGTTGAGCCGGAAGGCGAAGCTGAACAGCAGCACAATGACGATCACGCCGGCAGCGCCCAGCAGGCGATGATCCGTGTCGCCGGTGAACAGGAGCAGCAGCACGGCCGGCACCAGGGCGAGCAGGATGACCACCGACGACACCGAGACCTGCACGGCGACCGTGAGGCTGACGGACGTGACCATGCCCATCAGGCACATCAGCGCCAGAAGGACCGACGGCTGGTGGTCCAGGCTGGCGACAGTGGCGATAACCGCGCCGAACAGCAGGCCGTTGAGCGTATAGACGCCCAGCAGCCGGATGCGCCAGGTCATGCTGCGCTCGCGCCGCGTGCGGTCGGTCAGGAAGGCGCGATGCGTCAGGTATTGCAGGGCAACGATGGCCACCGTCGCCATCACATAGGCGGCGCGCCAGCGGGCATCGAGGGCATCGTCCAGCAGCAGGGCGGCGGCCGTGGCGGCGGCAGCCTGCAGTAGCATGTCGAGCGGCTGGCGCACGCGAACCAGCAGTTCGTTGCGGCGAGCGATTCCGCTCGGCGAATTGGGGCCGCTGGATGGGGCAGAATTGGCCGACATGGTCAGTAGCGCCAGTCCGCCACTTTGCGCAGCAGGAAGTCGCGGAACACGGCCAGCCGCTTGGTGTTGCGCAGTTCCTCGGGATAGACGAGGTAGGTATCGAAGCTGGGGCCGTCGATATTGGGCATGACGCGCACGATGCGCGGATTGCCCTCGACCATGTAGTCGGGCAGCGCGGCGATGCCCAAGCCGCTGGCGACGCTCTGCATCACGCCATAGACGTTGTTCACCGTCAGGATCGGATCGCGCGGCGCCGCCGGCTCGCCGACTTTGAGCAGCCAGTTGATGTTGTTGAAATGCGCCGGCGCTTCCTCGCCATAGACGATCAGGTGATGGCGGTCGAGATCGTCGATGGTCTGCGGCGCGCCGTGGCGGGTGACGTAATCGACCGCGGCATAGACATGGTTATGCACGGTCAGCAGCTTGCGGTGGATCAGGTCGACCTGGGTCGGCTTCCACATGCGGATCGCCACATCGGCCTCGCGCATGGACAGGTCGAGTTCACGATCATCCACCACCATCTCGATGCGGATATCGGGATAGAGGTCCATGAATTCCTTCAGCCGCGGCGCCAGCCACACGGTGCCGAACGCCACCGTGGTGGTGACGCAGAGTTCGCCCGAGGGCTTGTCCTTGGCATCGGCGATCATCGCCTCGGTGACGGCGAGCCGCGAGAAGATGTCGCGCGCCGTGCGGTACAGCAGCTCGCCCTGTTCGGTGAGGATCAGGCCGCGCGCATGGCGATGGAACAGCGTGGCATTGAGCTGCGATTCCAGCGCGCCGATCTGCCGGCTGACGGCCGACTGGCTTAAGCCCAGCGCTTCACCCGCATGCGTCAGGCTGCCCGCCTCGGCCACGGCATGAAAGATACGCAGCTTGTCCCAATCAAGCGCCGACATTTACCCCCCTCAAGCCGGAAACGGCGTCAGTCCGCCGCTTCGGCCGCCGGCTGCGCGTGATGCGCGATGAAACGTTCCGCCTCCAGCGCGGCCATGCAGCCGGTGCCGGCGGCCGTGACGGCCTGGCGATAGATCTTGTCCTGCACGTCGCCGGCGGCGAAGACGCCGGGGATCGTGGTCTGCGTGGTGCCGGGCTTGGTGGTCAGATAGCCCTCCGAGTCCAGCGGCAGCTGACCCTTGAACAGGTCGGTATTCGGCGTATGGCCGATGGCGATGAAGACGCCGTCGGTGGCGATCTCCTGCGTCGCGCCGGTCTTGGTGCTCTTCAGGCGCACGCCGACAACGCCGCGCGGCTGGCCGTCGTTTTCCTTGGGCCCGAGAATCTCGTCCACCACATGATCCCAGACCACCTTGATCTTGGGATGGTTGAACAGGCGGTCTTGCAAAATCTTTTCAGCGCGCAAGGAGTCGCGGCGATGCACCAGCACCACCTCGGTCGCATGGTTGGTCAGATACAGCGCCTCTTCCACAGCGGTGTTGCCGCCGCCGACCACGACCACCTTCTTGCCGCGATAGAAGAAGCCGTCGCAGGTGGCGCAGGCCGAGACGCCGAAGCCCTGGAATTCCTGCTCGCTGGCGATGCCGAGCCACTTGGCCTGCGCACCGGTGGCGATCACCAGCGTGTCGGCGATATAGGTGTCGCCGCCATCGCCCTTGGCGATGAAAGGCCGCTTGGAGAGATCGACCGACACGATGTAGTCGTTGAGGATGGTGGTGCCGACATGCTTGGCCTGCGCCTCCATCTGCTCCATCAGCCAGGGGCCCTGGATGGTTTCGGCGAAGCCCGGGTAGTTCTCGACATCGGTGGTGATGGTGAGCTGGCCGCCCGGCTGCAGGCCATGCACCAGGATCGGCTTGAGCGATGCGCGGGCGGCATAGATCGCCGCCGTCAGGCCTGCCGGACCGGAACCGAGAATGAGAACCTTGGTGTGATGGGTGGTCGCCATGGACGTAATACTCCGGACGCGGTGTTGCGGCGCTGAAAATCGGCTGATTCCGATTATGGCAGCCGGTCGGGCATGCGCCAAGGGGAAGCCCTCGACAGAAGCCGGCAAGTCGCTGTCTGCGCGGATTTTTCACCCTTCAAGGTGATGCGACGGGTGACATCGAACCGACACGCAGCCGCCGACTCGCCTGAAAGCGGATATAGGGTGGCGAAACCCACCCTGGCCGGAAAACCCGCCCGGCTGTGATGCCGAACCGGCGGGTGAAGGACGGCAAAGCCCCGTCAGGTAATTTTCTGTCCCTTGGCCCTTGGATTCTTGCCGAGTTTTATAATATTATTGCGCAAACCTCCCAAAATGAGAAAATTTACATGCAACGCGTAAAACTCGATCTCATCGACCGCAAGATCCTGACGGATCTGCAGGCCGATGGCCGGATGACCAATGTGGAGCTGGCCCAGCGGGTCGGCATCTCCGCGCCCCCTTGCCTGCGCCGCGTCCGCGCGCTGGAGGAGGCTGGCTATATCAAGGGCTACCATGCCGACCTCAACCCGCAGCAGCTCGGCTACGGCGTCACGGTCTTCGCCATGGTGGGCCTGAACAGCCAGGCTGAACATGACCTGGTCGCCTTCGAGCAGACCGTCGCCGGCTGGCCGCAGGTGCGCGAGTGTTTCATGCTGGCCGGCGAGAACGACTTCATTCTGAAAATCGTGGCGCGCGACTGGGATGCCTACCAGACCTTCCTGACCCGCGAACTCACCGCGCTGACCAATGTGGCGCACGTGAAGACGGCGCTGACCATCCGCTGCTCGAAGAGTGAGCCGGGCGTGCCGGTCGACATGCCGGCCGAAGAGGAAGCGGCGGACTGAAATATCAGCCTGCAGATAAACAGCAGCGGCCCGGGAAACCGGGCCGTTTGTTTTTAAGATGAAATGATCGCCGGAAAGTTGGCGTCCCCACGGGGATTCGAACCCCGGTTTGCGCCGTGAGAGGGCGCCGTCCTGGGCCTCTAGACGATGGGGACCCATAGTGCGCGGGAACCGGCCCGCGCGAGGTCGCACCAGATACAGGAGCGGGCCGGAAGGCGCAAGGGCTTTCCCCTCACCACCCCCGAATAACCCCAGTTCCGCCAGCGGTTTGGGCGGCCGGTCCTGGCGGATCGCGGGTCCCGGCCAAGGCCTTGGCGGCATGGCGAAATTGTTAAACGAGACGCTTGCATCGGAGTCTTGGCTGGGTATAGTGCGCGCCTGCAACCGGCACCCCGCCGGTTGGTCGTTCCCGGCCCCGCCGGGGCCGTCGCCGGGTTCGCCCGGCCTTCCCGGTTTCACCGGCGCCGAGCGGGCGTAGCTCAGGGGTAGAGCACAACCTTGCCAAGGTTGGGGTCGAGGGTTCGAATCCCTTCGCCCGCTCCATTCTTCCCCCCACATTCCAACCTGTCTCTTCCGGCCACGGATTTGTGTCCGCCGTTTGCCGCCCTGCCCGCTAGACTGTCGGCCAAGCCGCATCCAAGCCGGCGGGAGGAAACCATGTCTGCGATCCGTACTCTGGCGGCCGTGGCGGCCGCGCTTCTTCTGCCCTTTGCTGCCATGGCGCAATCCGCGCCGCCGCCTTTGGGTGAACTCGCGCCGAAAGGCCCGCTGCGTGTCGCCATCGCGATCTCGCCGGCGCCGTCGGCGCTCTATGCCATCAAGGCTGCGGACGGCAGCTACAAGGGCGTCACCGTCGATCTGGGCAATGCGCTGGCGGCGAAGGCCGGACGGCCGGTGCAGTTCGTGGCCTATGCCTCTACCGGCGAGATCACCGCGGCCGGCGATAGCGATGC
>Ga0209675_1001090_pt1 | contig 16699 bp, 18 predicted proteins | sample AraplaCol_mLB_r2_2_FD_184280 | JGI IMG/M metagenome (GOLD analysis project Ga0209675, IMG submission 184280) | Arabidopsis root microbial communities from North Carolina, USA - plate scrape MF_Col_mLB_r2 (SPAdes) (version 3) | ecosystem: Host-associated > Plants > Roots > Endosphere | place... | reverse complement strand
CCCGTTGCTTCGCCGCAGAGGAGTGAGCATGACCGGCGCGACGGCCATGGCCAATCCGCTGACGCTTCCCGTCGCCTTGGCCGGGACCGCGACTTACGCGGCGCTTTCCTGGGGTGGAATGGCGTCCCTGGGGGCCGGGTATGTGGGCTATGTGGACCTGAGGGCGTTCCTTGCCCTGGTCGCGGGCTCATATGCCGGGATACGCATGGCATCGCCGTTCATCGGGCGGATTCCCGATCAGGTACACGCCAGGGTGTATGTCGGGCTGCTGGTTGCAGTGGTGGCGTCGATGTTGATCGGCTAGGCGGGGTGCCAGAGATCAGCCAGGTGGGAAGCTCCGTCCGATCGGATCGGATTTGGTGAGGACTTCTCGGGAGCCTTCAGGATCGCCTGGGACCCTTGGTTGGAGCGGGTGAAGGGAATCGAACCCATCGGCCTGCTCGCGCTTCATTGGGGAAATGAAGACATCGTCGTGCGCAGTACACCGGGTTGGTACACACGGGCGGGGCCCGAATGTAGCACCCTCGGGCTATCATCCCGCCGCTTCGAATGCCCGATGGACGGGCCCCCACAGAACAAAGCGATGCGATTCTCAGCCCGACATAGAGCCAGCAAAGGCAATCAGACGCCAATCCTAGAGGACGCCCCGCGCCCCCTGCGTATCGGCTACATCAAGGGCGTTCTCGGTAAGTTCGTGGGCTCAACTTTGCGCGGATACGGCCAGCGCCAGGAGCCCCTCGATACCCAAGAAACGCACGAGGCATTCATCGCCCTGATTCGAGATGAGGCCGACACTTGGGACTACGATCGTGAAAGCTCGTGGGGAGCGCTCACGACCCACCTGAAGGATTGCGATTGGCCCGAGTTCTACGACTTTGTCGAAATGACAGGCAAGCTGCTCATCGCGAAGGATGACGATGTGCCGTTCGGCGAGCCTGAGCACTTCGAGGCGTATCAAGCCAAGGTCAACGACCTCTTTCAAGAGGATCGGATCGGCTGGAGCCTGAACGACCGCTCGGAGTTGCATCGCCAGACGCCAAGCTACCTTGGGAAGCGCATGGCATCAACCGGCTCGCAACTCGCAGACCGCTTCGCGAACGCCCGTGTGCACTACCAGAAGGCGCAAGCCTATCTCTACCAGCACCCCATGGACGAAGCCAACAGCATCAAGGAGATCGTTAGCGCTCTCGAATGCGTTTCGAAGGCCCTTTTCCCGAAGGCATCAACTCTCGGCGATGCGATCAAGCTCATGCGCAAGGACACCCGGTTCTCAACGCATTTGCTCGACGCCCTTGAGCGGCTTTACGTCTATGCGAACGCCACGCCCCTTGTGCGCCACGGACACGTTCAGCCGGGGAAGCCGCTACTGGCAGAGGCCGAACTGTCGCTATACATCGGAGTCGCCTATATCCGCTACCTCATTGCGGCCGGCGAGGGCGGGTCGGTTTAACCGGCGCTCTACGCTCGCTATGTTGGAGCAGCGGGTAGCGCAGCGTCGTCAGGGGTGACTCAAGGGTCAAGGGAGGCGAAATTCCTTGCGTCTCGAATGCGTCCGCCATCGCGAAGCCGATCAAGTCGCCGCGCCAGACACCTTTTCAATGCATGTCACGCTCCTGCGTCATAGGGAGGACAATTTCGATGACTGCATTAGCCTGTTTGATAGGCCCCCATAGGAATCGGTCGAGGCCCCTTGAGACTTCCGGAGGTGCGGTTCTTGCGGCCCCCCTGCGTCTTGGTAATAGCTGAGTGACGCCGCTTTTTAGGTTCCGTCGGCTTTCGATGCCGAATCCTTCCTCGTCGCGTCGATCAAAACGATGTCAGTGCAGTTGTGCAGCTTGTGCTTAAGCAAATAGCCTTTAACCTTGTCCAGCTCTTTGACGCTGAAGTAAAGAATTGCCTTTATGGGAGGGGTGCTTGCTCTCGACGCGTCGGTATAAATCTCGGCCTGATTAATTAGGTTTTTTTCCAATTGGCTATTCTTGGCCAACTTGAATTCAATTACCGTTTTTGATGCGCTCCCGTAGGAGACAACGAAATCGGCGGGGCCTCTGCCGTTATTTACTTCGGCATCGGCACTGAATTCGGATGAGAACCACGTCAACTTGAACATAATCTGCAGGTCGCTCTCTCGGGATATTGGCTTACCCTTAACGTAAAACAACCTGTATCCGTCCTGTTTTTCTATGACGTGTTTCAGGAATTGGACACGCTGCATTCCGGCTGCATGACTTGAGGTAGGGGTTTTGAAAAAATCAGTTCTATCTTCAAGAAGGCCGATCAATTTTGTTAAATTTGCCACAAACAATTCTTGGGCCGCCGAAATTTTTTCGGCGCTAGTTTGTGTAGCTTGGCCTGATGCGTTCTCGCGAAGTTTGACGTAAACATCCATTAAAAAAGGATATTTTGCTACAACCAGTTCTATCGCTTTTTCTTTTTCGTTTTTTGTTGGCTCAATTGGGAGGTTTTTAGCTAAATAGTTTCCTACTTGATGTCGAAGTTGTTCGTTATCGACGCAAGATAAAACGTGACTGAAATCCTCGATGAAACCGTTGTGCGAAATCCAAGCATCATCCTTGGTCAATATATCCACTGGCGTAAGAAGGACGTAGTCGTTGCCCAATCTTGGTAGTGTGAATTGCTTGGCTTTCCAGCTTTCGGTTATATAGTCAAAAGATACCTTGTCGACATTAAATTTCCCCAGTTTTTCTTTGGGGATATATGCAAGTGCAAAGGCCTCGGTGTATTCTGCGAGAAATCCTTTGATCAAGTTGCATGTGAAATCGCTGATCTGATCTTTGCCTACACCATCCTTTATTAGTGTTAATTTTCCAAGATGGGTGTGTGTATTTTTTTCATTGCCGAAATCTTTAAAGGTTTTAACGAAGTTTTTTCGGAGTGCCTTGGCAAAGTCACTGCCAAGGCCTCGTCCCTGATTGCCTGACCGACTAAATCCCATCCAGTTTTGGCGAACCTCTGGAAAAAAGTACCATGCCTTTAGTAAACCATTTTGAAGAGTGCCAGTCGACCGCTCCTTAAGGAACATCATGTATTTGATCATTTCTTCGTGAAGTTCTCGGTACTTTTCATTGTCGCTGTTGAAAAGCAGGAACGGGTCGACAAAGAGCGGGAGGTCGTTAATCAATGAGATATCGAAAGCGCCGTATTGCTGAACCAGCTCAGGACTTACATTGAAAAATCCAGAGAAATAAATGCGAAGCTTCCGATGTGTCATATATCGCAGTATGAAATGCAAGTTTTCAAATCAAAACGAATCGTTACCCTTCTTGATCAACTTGTCTATCGGGTAATGCATGACCGAGTGCCCGACGTTGCCCAAGCGGTAAGTTCCGGGGCCTTCGAAAGGGGGCGGGGGGCGGGAGAGGCATGGTCACGAGGCACTCCATGGGCTTGGTAGCACAGTGAGCGACGACTCCGTCCACAAAAAAACAGTGGCTTGGGAGTGCACACGTCCCTTCGAAGACAAAAACCAAAAACGGCCGCACGAACCGTCGGGCTCGCTGGGAGACGGGAGGTGCGCGGTGCGGGGCCGCAGAAGACCAAGACAGCCTCGGGCGCGGAATGACCCGGGGCCTGGGTGGCCCCCTTGCACCCCATGCAAATGCGCTTACGGTGTTCAAAATCGAGCGATTACGGACATGTCCTGTCGTACTGTCCAAAAACTAGCTTGACAGTATTTTGGACATGGCGGATGATTCGGACTTCCTTTTCGTACAGGAGCCCTTTACTGTGTCCCGAGTCTTCGCCTACTGCCGCGTCTCGACTGCCGAACAGCACACCGACAACCAGCTACAGGAGATCGCTGCGGCTGGCTTCGCTGTGCAACCCGCCCGGGCCATCACAGAGACGGTCTCGGGCTCTGTACCCGCCTCGGAGCGCCCGGGCTTCGGGAAGCTCCTGGACAAGCTGGAGTCCGGGGACGTGCTGGTGGTGACCAAGCTGGACCGGCTCGGCCGGAATGCGATGGATGTTCGTGCGACGGTGGAAGCCTTGACGGGCCTGGGAGTCCGGGTGCATTGCCTCGCCCTGGGCGGCGTGGACCTGACCAGCGCGGCAGGCAAGATGACCATGGGCGTCATCGCTGCCGTTGCCGAGTTCGAAAGGGACTTGTTGGTGGAGCGGACTCAGGCCGGCCTCGCCCGTGCTAAGGCCGAAGGGAAGGCCCTGGGCCGCCCCTCGGCGCTCTCAGCGGCCCAGGTGGCTGAGGTCGGTCAGCGCCTCGCGGCGGGTGAGGCCGTCGCGGCCATTGCCCGCGCCATGGGCACGAGCCGACAGACGATCATGCGGGCGCGGGACGGCATGGCCCTGTAGCTGGGCGTATCGCACCTACGAGGGCCGGCCACAGCGCCGGCCTTTTCATGCCCAACTGACCCAGGCTGTCCTAGGCGGCCCTCGGTTTTTTGCCAGCCATCGACCCCACCCCCAACGGGGGCGCCTGCTTGCGCGGCGGGGCGAAGCAGTGCTGAGGAATTTCTGGGGAAGGTTTTAAGGCCGGGAACGCTCAACAAGTCCCGAATTGCCAAGCCTGAGGAAACGCCAATACGGCTGACCTGACTAGTATTGGCGCTCCATCGATGAGGGAAGAGAGACCATGTTCGTAATCGATCAGCAATACACACGGGCAGCGATACGTCAGCTGCTGGGCGTTGAGGGAACGAAGGGCGGCAAATGGGATACCGGCCACGCCAGACATGAAGGCGAGCACTTCATTTTCTGCAACATCGACATTGCCGGGCGCACAGGGCACAACTACAACAACTTCTTCGACGGTGATGAACTCGTCTGGCATCCGAGAGAAGGGGCGAAGCTAGCTCACCCCGCGTTCGGCGACCTGGTGTCTGGGTCTGCCCCCGTTCATGTTTTCTTTCGTCTTGCCGACCATGACCCCTTCACCTACGCTGGGGCAGGTAGTCCCGTAAGTGTTCAGGACACGATTCCCATCGAAGTGCGGTGGGGTTTCCCGGACAAGAACACGCATCCTGACGACCTGCGCACACTTCGGGGAGTTGTCGAAGGCGCGAAGAAGCAGGTGACTGTCAATGCTTACGAACGCGATCCGACTGCAAAGCCTCGATGCATCAAGAGGTGGGGAACTGTTTGCACTGTATGCAGCTTCGATTTTGGGGCTGTGTATGGCGAGCTTGGTGCAGGTTTTATACATGTGCACCATTTGAAGCCGATCCATACCATCGGCGAGGAATACCTACTGGACCCTGAAAACGATCTGCGGCCGGTATGCCCCAACTGCCATTCAATGCTTCACAGACGCAAGGATGCCCTGTCCATAGATGAACTGGTCAGTCTGCTCAAACTCCGGTTCAACGACAGCTTCAAGCAGCCGTAGCCAGCGGACGCTTATCCGAGTTGCGCCTTGTGGATACGGCTGGACCATGCCTGCTGGCGCCCTGCGTCCTCCAGGACCATGAAGCGGCGCCGGTGGTCAAGAGGACCGTTGAGCATCGCAACCACCTGATGCGCCGAAGCGTTCAGGAGCACCTTGGACAGCAACATGGTGCGCTGCGGCTCGCCCTGCCGCCCGTACTCGCGTAGGAGGACCCGAAGACCGTCCCGGACGTGCATGCGCGACTGCAGGCGGACGCCAGCATCCAGTAAAGGCGCGATAGTGAGCCAATCCCCGCGATCCAGCAAGACGGTATGCCCGTTGCTGGTCCTGCATTCGATGTGCTCGTCCGTGGTCATCTGCGATCCCTGGGATTCACTTCGACCGCCTGGGTTCGCCCGGGGAGCCCGTTCGACGAGTTGTCGAAGTACTTCTCGGCGGCTGCGCCCAGGAAGCGCGAGGCCTCGTGGTTGCGGCGAGTCTGGAAGCGGGCCGGGCCGCTCTGGCGAATGATGTCTGCCACATTGGCGTCCGATTCTCCGCGCTTGATGGCATCTACGGCCGCTCGCGGGACCACTCCTTGGTAGAGCATCGAGACGAGGGCTGCTCGCTGATGGTCACGGACTGGCGTGTCGCCAAGCATGCTGTTTAGCACAGCGTTCTTCTTCAGAATCATGTACTCCTGCAGCGCTACAGCGTTGGCCTGGGAGATGGGCTTGCGCCCGTTGAGAACGTCCTCGTAGGCAGGGCCGTCCCGGCCGACAGCGGCCTCGTACAGTTCCCGCCCGCCGGACTGGGTCAGGTTGAAGCCGTAGCCCACGCTGACCTCGTGGCCGTTGACGTTGTCTCCATCGGTCACACGAACTTTGCCGGCCTTGCGCTCAGCCGATAGAAGTCCGTGATACGCAAAGGACTCATTGCCCTCTGCCCCACCGATGTCATCCTTGGCGAGCTTGAGCCAGCTCATGGGCGTTGATGCTCCCTCGAAAGCTGGAGTATTCGGAGTGCTGTTCTTCAAGAGACCTTGGAAGGCTTCGAGATTCCAGCCACTCGCAGGACGGCTCGAACGCGCCCAGGGGGTGAACTGGAGTTCGCCCCGCTGGATCATCGTGTCCACCCGTGCCTGGAAGGCTTGATCTTCCACCTTACGGGGATCGGTATTGTCAGGAAGTGCCATAAGTTATTCGAAGAGTCCTTTAGCGTTGTCAATGCGCGGCTTGACGACCTTCTCGCCGATGAGCCGCAATATCTCGCGCTGCTGTTCGGCCGCTTCGCCGTACATCTTGGCCGCCTTGCTCGCAATCTCAGACACGCCCAAGCCAGGGCGTGTCGCAGGGGCGGAAGTCCCAGCAGCCTTGGCCGCCGAAGCTGAGCCGGTTGCGTTGGTGTAGCGGATAGCGGCGCCCTCGGGCAGGTCTACTGTTCCCGTCATGCTTCTCGCGTCTTGGCGGAACTGCATAACCCTTGCGCCTCGCGCTTCGATCATGGCGTCTCGCTCGGCCTCTCCGACTTTCAGGCGCCCTCCGTAGTACAAGGTGTAGCCTTGGCCGACCTTCGGGTCGTCGTAGCCGTCTCGCTGCACATACCAGCCCGGTCCCAGGTTCTTGCGGAAAAACTCAGCGGCCTCCTTGGGGTCCAGGGGCACCTGGGTGATCGCAAGGCCTTCGCTGTAGCGAATGCGCCAGGGTGTGCGGGTCACGTCCTTGGCAATCTCTTCCTTCGACCGTTCGGTGTACGTAAATCCCGACTGCCCGTTGCTTATGGCGATGTCCTGACCGGGCGTGAACATGATCTGTGAGCCGTCGCCCTTGCGGACTGCGGACAACCCGGCTTTATTCGGCCGCTCCAGGTAGAGCTTCTCGCCTGCATCGATCTTCCCGGGGAACATCTTGTGTGCCGCGTCGGCGTCCTCAGCCCATGTGGTTACGAGGTCCTCTGTCTTTCCCAGGGCGTTCGCGATTCGAGTACCTGGAGCGTAGATCGGCGCATAGCCCTTGCTCACCGAGAGCGGGTGTGCAGGGTCCTCGTTCAGCGGATGCTGCATGGTGCGACCTCGACCGGCAAAGGGATCTCGGACGGCCTGGAGAGCCCCGTCGAAACCAGGGAGCACTAGGTAACTGCCCGTCTGACCCGCTGCGGCTTTGATCGCGCTATCGAGGTCGATTGCGCCACGCGCTGCCTTCTGTACGTAGAACTGCTGGAGGAGCAGCGCGTCGAAGCGAGCGGACTCGTTGGAGTCCATCCCAATCGATACGCTGCCAAACCATTTTTTGCGGTCCGTGCTGTCTAGGATCGCGGCGTTGCGGGCTTCGGTGATCTTCTTCTCGATGTCTTCAGCCTTGCCGGCTACGCCGCCTTTACGGGCGATGGCTGCTAGGTCGACGTGACCGCCGCGAGAGGCTTCGGTGAAGTCCTTGGCCTCGTTGGGATGCTCAGCTAGGTACTTGGCGGCTCCTCGGATAGCGAGCGGGCCGTCCGAGATGGCCCGCAGCGCGTGGTACATGCCTTCAGCAGTCTCGTTAGGGAAGTAGCGATGCAGCTGATAGTCAGTGAGCCCACCTTGGCGCAAGGTGTCATAGAACTTGTATGACCGCTGCATGGCCTCGGGATCGCGACCAAGCAGGGGGTTACCCATCTCGGCCTTGTACGTGTCGCTGATGGTGTCCTGTGAGGCTGCTCGATGGCCGGCATTGGGCCCACCGGCCAAGATGAATCTGGCGTAGTCCTGAGTCGCTTGGTCTGAAGCCATAGGGCGAACCAGACCCGTGCCGTCACGAGATTCAGCAAGCGCCTTGGAGACCTGCGACACAGCGGCGGACATGGCGGAGTCGTAGTTTTCCGAAAGGACGGTGCTGGGAGCTTTGCCGAACCGTGATGCAACGCGTGCGGAGTCGTGGGTTCGTAGCTCTCCGCTATACGCCACGTTCCATAGATTGACGCCTGCCTCCTTGGCGGCACCACGCGCCATCTCTTGCTGCAGGTCTCCAAAGGCCGCGAAGCCGACGCCATGAATTCTGTCGATGTCCTCTGCTCGCTGGACAAACGCGGCGACTTGCTCCGGTGGCAGGATGCCTTGGGGGTGCCGCGACTTGGCCCCCGCGAGGTCCATGTGGAACTGCTGGACCTGTTGGCCCGCGTCGAACGTCTTGACCGCGTTGGTGCGCTTCAGAGCCTCACCGCTGATGCGGTTGAAAAGTTCCGGCTCCGATTGGTCCATGTCAAGGTCCTGCATGGCCCGTAGAACACTCACTGCCTGTCCGTCGTTCTGAATGGCGCTAGCAATGGCGTGCATCAAAACTGTGTCGCGCTTGCTCGTGTCGCCATGCACCATGTGCCCGATGCGCTCGCGCATCTCGGCGAACTGCGGGGTCGTGATGCCCTCGGGGGACAGCACGCGCTGCGTGAACTGTTGGATGACCTCGTTGGTGGTGTTCCGCATGATGGTCGCGCGGCTGGCCTCCTGGTATTGCGCGATCTGCTGGTCGGCCGCCTTGCTGAACTGCGACAGCATGCGAGCGTCGTAGTCCGGGTTGCCGGTTCCCGAGCCGACCTGCTCCTTGAAGTAGTCGCGGGCGACCTTGTTGAGGTCCACACTACCGTCCAGTGGCTGCTTCGCCATGTGGGCGCGGAGGCCCTCGGAAAGCTCGAAGGCGTGCGCGTCGGCTGCAGAGACCTGGTACGTCCCGGCGTAGGCGTGGCGGTCTGCATAGGCGGGGTTTATCGGCTTGCCGAGTTCCTGGTCCGCCACAGCCTGCTTGGCGAGCGCTTGGTTCTCGCGCTCGATCTGGATCAGGTCCTGCTGGTGGTTGACTTGGTCGACAGATTCCAGCGCCTTCTGGCCCGCATTGAAGAACGAGCCGAGGGCGTCGCCGATGGCAGAGAGTCCTCGGCCGTCGTTGGTGTACTGCGCTGCCGTGGCCTTGTACAGCTGCGTGTTGACGCTCGGGGCGTCGGCGGTGTTCCCCACGTCGCCGTAGCGCGTGGGAGTTGGGTCGAACTTGCGGGGTTGTTGACCGGACATGCTGATGGTCCTTGTTGAGTTTGATTCGAGACGTTCAGCCGTCGACGCGGCGCAACTGCGATAACCGAAGGTCGAAGGGATCGCCAGGGACTTCGATCACGTCACCCAGGGAAGCATTCAGGAGAGCAGCGGCAACGAGCACACCATGCTCCATCGGCTTCTCGTGAAGCGAGAAGGCGCGGAGCATGTTGTCTTCGTCGAGCCACCAGCGGGTCCGCGTCAGCCGAGGACCAAGCGGGTCCCACGCTGTGATGCGCAGAAAGTCTCGGTGGCCGAGGACGGCGCGGCGCGGCAGCTGTCCTTCTACGCTGACGTAGGCGAGCCCATCCTCGAAGATCGGGTGATTGCGTGTGTCGTGTTGAGCGATGAAGCGCTCAAGTCTTCCGCCCGGTCGGGCCTTTGCTGGGCGGGAAAGGTGATGTTCATCGCGCTGTACCCGATAGGAACCGGTGAGGGACTTTGCGCAATCGAAGCGGTTGCATTTCTTGGTCGGTGTCATGCTGAGAGGAGTGGCAGCGACCATCCCGGTTGCCCCAAGGGTCAACGGGGATGCCCGGGGCTCTTGGCCCATCTAGAAGTGAGAGGCGCCCCGTAACTTCGGGCGAATCGAACTCAAGTTCAGTCAGTCGAGTGCGTGGCGGCTTGATCGAGGTACTGCCCAGCGAGTTCGTTGTAAGGCCCGGGGGCGCTGCCGCAGGCTGCGGCGCGTCTACCCTCAGCGACGAGGGCCGCAGCCACGAAGCGATAGAAGGCGGCGTGTTGCTTGGCGGTGCCTGAATGGGGACGCAGGAGCGCGTGGTGATCCATGAGGTGCAAGGACCTCGCGGTCCGTCATTGATGTGAGAGGCGCCCCCTACTTGGGGGCGAGACGTGGCTCGCTCAGGGCAACGGTTGGCCGATCTGCGGCGAAGCAGTCAAGGGCAACTCGTGCAGCGTGGTCGGCTCGGAAAGGCTCGGCGCTAGGCCGGCAACCTGCTCGGCATCGGTCCAAACGGCAACAATGCGGCCATGGACGCCGACTGCAACAACGAGCGCGGTTGTAGTCGGCAGCGGGTCAGCCATATGCGTGGGTCGCTGTGCCATCGTTACAGCACTCCGTCGCCTGCTAATGGTGCATAGCCGTCGCCGGAAAGGCGCGCGGTCTGAACTGCACGACCGTTGACGATATCGAATGCCGCGCCAGCATGCGCGAGGCGGTCGGCCGTGGCGTGGTCCATGCTCGCGCTCATCGGCGTGATACTCACGCTGTAGACGGGGGCGGCGTGCTCGCCTCGTGCACGGGCGTAGTTGAATGCCTCTTGGAGTGCACGGACGCCGAGGTTCATGCTGGCTGCTTCAACGGGAGTCATCGCAGAAACAGAACCATTTGAGTGAGTGAAGTACTTGTTCATCTTTGAGTTTCAGTCATGCCAACGAGAGCCGGTGCCGAGCCGTTGGCCTTCAGCCGGTTTCACTGCCAGTGGGTTTGAAGGCTTGGGGGCCCTGGAGTAACGGCCGGAGAGCCCTCTCTCGCATCGTGCGACATGGCTTTCTATGTCTCGCACCAGCCAATCAGTGGGAGGGTCTGCAGGCGATACTGGGCCGTTCCGAAGTGCGGTGTCCAACTTCATGAGCGTCTCGGCGATTCCAGATGCGCCAGGAGGCAGTAGCGGAAGCACCTTCGCGATCTCGGTGGATGCTTCAACTGCTCCGAATTGCCGAGAGCGAAGGCCGCTCATCAGTGCCGAGAGTGGCTGTGCATACGCCCTCAGGGCGAGGTAGTCCTCTGCCTCAGGCGTTCCGGTGTAGATCGGCCCGTAGGGTGTAGTGATGGTCTCTCGCTGGGGGGCAGTAGTGGAGCCCCCGAAGCCAAGTATGGTGACTTTGGTTTTGAGTGTCTTCATATGGTCCTTTAGGTTGCGCACATGGCTTCCAGGCCGCGCAGGTAATGCGCAGCCGCCTCGCGACTGCCTGTGACAGCCAGTGTGCGCACAGCGGCCTTCTCGTTATCGGTAAGTGCCGAGGCTGCGATGACTTCGTCCGCGTCCTGAAAGGACCGAAGAAGGGCCATGTGCATGTGCCATCCGGTAAGGTCGCACGGGGCTGCGGGCGTGTTGTCCCTTGTCGACCCGCGAAGTGAAATGAAGCGCACGCCGTCGAAATTTGTACGGTCAACGCGCCACCCTCGTGCGGTAGTTCCTTCAAGTCGAAGGCCCGAGCAGACGGCGTCCCTCATGGACCAACCGTTCAATGCGCACTCCTCCAACTGCACATCTTCAAGCCATGCGCGGTCAAAGGTCGTGGCACTGTTTGCCGCGACCTTGAGCATTCGGGTGTGCTCAACACGGGCGCCTACGAGTGATGCGCCCGACAGGTCCACGCTAGTCAGTTTGCAATTCGACAACTTCAGACCGTCGAGGCGGGCACCTCTGAGGTCTTGGATGTTGTGAAGATGCAGGTACTCCAGCGCAATGCTCTCGCGGGCGCAGTGCTCCAGGACCTCGCGCACGGCGAGGTCGTGTGTGGGGGCCGAGACCTCGGCAACAAACGGTGTACCGCCCATGGAATGGACGGACGGAAAAGTGATTCGGTGATTCATTGGTAGCGGTAGGAAACCCCGGGAGCGCCGGGGACGCACGTGACCTATGCGGCCTTGTTCTTGTGTGGCGATGGGGAAGAAAAAGCGCCCCGGCCGAAGCCGGGGCCAAGTACCTACCGGAACATCACCATTAAATGCGGGGTGAGTCCTGCCGGCCCGCAATGACGGAGCGGGCGCGGTCGTCGTGCAACCCCTGGCACAAGGATCGTTGGCAGGGCTCGAAAGTTGGGGAGGCCGTCAGCGGACGGCGCTGGAGCGAATGAGCACCCGGGCGGGACGGGTTGTGAGTGCGGCCGTAGCGTTCGCCCGGGTGAGCAAGGTCTCGCGGTGCGAGACCATCTCGGGGGTGGTGAGCCATGCGGTGGTCTTGGCCTCCGCTATGGCAGCGAGACCGCCCCGGTCGTGGCGTGTCAATCGTCCGCCCTGATAGCTGGGCGGCTTGGAGGTCTTAGGCTGGTACGTCATCAATGAGGGCGCCGTCGCGGCGATGCTCAAAAAATGTTATTGGGCGATTGGAAGCAGGAGCAACGCTCCCTAATACGGCTCAGGCGCCGCAGCCAGGAGTGGCTTGGCGATAAGGCCGTCATTTTGCGGGGGTTTATTTTCTTATCGCGGCCTTGGCGACCTCAGGGGTCATGTAGCCCCGGTGCGGCGGATCGCCGGCAGGACCACGTCGATCACCTAGTCCTGGACTCGATGGCTTCGGGCTTGCTGGAGCGCATGACGAGACGGGTGACACCGGCTGCGCTGGAAGCGTCGGGCAAACCTACCGCGAGCGGGTCTGTCTTTGATCTCAACGTGGCGAACGATGTCCCTTGTCGTGTTCTGAAATCCTATGGCGCTGCATGTTCGGAAGTCAGCCACGGTGCGCGTCCCCTCTAAGAGTCTTAGAGGAGACCTGACCTCAACCTGCGGGGGTTTATTCGCGCCGGCCGAGTCGCGTCCTCCACCTCCTGCTGCACGCGGGCCGTAGGAAGTCCGGTCTTGTTCAGCAATTCCGTGTTTCGGAATGCCTCCAGTGTACTGTATGGACATACAGTAGTACAGTGGTTTTGCCCCAACGCCGGGCGAGATTTTTCAATCACCGGAGCAGCTGAAATGACTAGACCGCCGACCTTGAAAGAGACCTACGAACGCTGGACCTTCACGTATTACGTGACCCTCCCGCCTTACCCAGGTGGACCCTGTTGCGCTGTCGTCGACGTGCATGAAGGACCAAAGCACATGAGGCAGTTTCTGGGCACGGTCCAGGAGACCCAAGTCGCCACGCTCCAGCACCTACGGAGCTATTGCGAGGAGTACGTGAAGGACTTGAAGGACCCCGGACGGATCGAGCGTCGACACGCCCGAACCATCGGGGACCTGATCAAGCGCGGGCAGGCTGGGGAGAAGGGCGTGCGCTAGAAGAACAGCTTGACGACTGCGGCCGTCGCGCCCACGGCGGTGGTCATGAGGACCACGGGATACCACGCCCGTTCCCGGTGGAACTTGGTGGCCTCAGCGTTGAGCTTGCCCGTCTCTGCGATGAGCTTGGAAGACTCGGCGATGAGCTTCGCAATCTCGGCATCCACGTGGCGGGAGGTCTGGGCATCCATGGTCGGGATGGTAGCGGGTTTGGGGGCCTTGGGGATGCGGCGGGTCACAGGCGAGCCCTGGAGGCCTTCGCGAGTCCCCAAAGCCTCGCTGATTTGACCGCACCCGCTTGGAAGGCTCGGATGGCGTCGGCAAGTGGAAGCGGTGTTGTTGCCCAGGCCTCGTTGGCCGGGCCGGCGTGCACGACGTATGAGGGCTCACGGTCATCTGTATGACCCGGATGCTCTTGAAGAACTGCCAGCACGTAGCGTACCGTCATCCCTCTTACTGCACCGACCTCTGCCGCTAGAAAGGCTCTGGGTGCCCCTGCGCCGTTCCTATCGAACCTCGCCTTGACTGGATAGCCGATGTGGCCTCCTACGATGCGAGCGCGGGCGCTGATCTTCGCAGCGACGCCAGGACGAAAGCTTGAACGCTTGTGACCCATTGGTCCAGAGAGCGAGTTGAGGGGCGTGTACTTTCGCCGCTTCCAGCCGGCACGGCAACACCTGTGAAACCCCCTCCATTAGGCGCACTCGGCCACATGGCGCCGAGGAGAAGGACTGCAGGCAAACAACGGACAGTCGTCCGACAAGGCGCAAAAAAATTACCTCGCGATTGTGTTTGGCTAGGAGGGGAAGCTCGGCCCAAAGGCCGAGCCAGTTGGAGACGAGGAGATCGGTCAGCAGGTCTCAATAGCGATCCTGCGGAATGCAACTGCAGCGGTCTTTCGGGCCACCCTGAGCAGCCGCTCCGTTTCCAACGTTCCCCGAGGCGAGCCCACGCAGCGACCTGAGCCATCGAGGATCACGTGGCCGCCAGAGGTGCCAGCGCCAGCAGCGAAGGTCACCAGCATCTCTAGATTTGCTGTGAGTGCTGCCCACTCCTCACCCTCATCGGTTTCCCCGTACTCCGCACAAATCTCAGCGTCCAAGCAGCGACCCAGGTCTATTGCAAGCGCATCGATGCGATGGCGCTCGAAGGGGGTGAAGACTTTCGATCCAGAGGTGGCGGCGTTCATATGCAAGTCCTTGGTAGTGGTTGATGGAAAGCCAACTCTAGGGACTGGTGATGCGGCTGTCGTAGCGTGAGTTGCCGAGATTGGGGTTTTGAACGCAAGTCACTCTCAGCGACGCGACCGTCGGTAACCTGCGCTTTATGGTGGCGGGACAAGGACTTGCAAAGGCCCGCTCTTGACTGCAGAAACGGGCAACGAGGTCAAGTGCGTTTGCCTGTCCCGTAGCATGGACGCCACCCGTGTCAATAGTTCGGGGCAATGCGGCGCAGTGAGAGCACTGCGGGGAAGTCCAGTCGTTCGATCACCCTTTGTAGCGTCTTCGGCGCGGGTCGGTGGTAGTTCGCCACACCTACGTTGCCCGGCTCGTGGCCCATGATCGCTGTGATGTCCGCCTCGCCTAGCGGCGGGTCGACGGCACGCAACGCAGTCCCAACGGTTGTACGGAGTGCGTGGAAGTCTCGCCACTTTTGGTAGAGACCAAGTGCTCTGCACCGATCACGAAACCAGTCCGACACGTACAGCGACGCGGTGCGGCTCTTGGCCGTCAAGATGCCGGGGAATACCAGTAACTCGCCAGTCTCACGCATGGTCGTCACGTGGTCGATAAATCCAAGCTCGATCAGCTTGGAATGGATTGCGACCCAGCGGTCGCCAGCTTCGCTCTTGGTGCTCTTGCCTTCGTCCGCCTCATTGATGTCTAGCAGCCAGACACCATCCCGCTGTATCACGTCATTGACGCGCAATTGACATAGCTCGGCCTGCCGAGCGCCGGTCATGAGTGCCAGCAAAGGAATCCAGTATTGCGCCGCCAAATCGATGCGGCGGTCCTGCGTCAGCGGTGAGTGAAAGAGTTTCTGCAAGTCGGCGGCGTCCCAAGGCTCGCGCTTCTTCGCTCGACCCTTAGTGATCGCGGTCCCGCGCCACGGATTCGAATCGATCCAGCCCCTCTCTCTGACTGCATGGTTCAGGAGCGCTTGAATGCAGGCCAGTACATCCGAGCGGGTCTTGCTGGCGGTTCCGGCCATGGTGGCGTTGATGTGGTCGCGGAATGCGAGCCCATCTTGGCGGGTAAGGTCGCGCAAGGGTGCCTCGATTCCGGCCGCCTTAACCATGATCAGCGCTCGTGTGGTCTTGTTGATCGCGTCGCGCTTCCTTCCGATCTTCCAATCATCGAACACGTCCGCGAGCGTCTTGCCCTTTGCGGCTTTGGGGGTGGCGGCGACCTTCATGGGCGCTTCGGGCTTCGGTGGCGTCTCGATTGGCCTGCCCTCGTTGCGGTCAGCCGCGCCTATCCAAGCGATGAGCATCGCTCTCAGAATCGCCACGAGAGTCGGGCGGGTTGATGGTGCAGTCCAGTCCACGGCGACACCGATGGACGCGCAAGCGGTCTCAGCGAAGGCTCTGGCTACGTCGAGGCGGCCCATGGACAGCGAGCGACCGAGGTCGTCAATGTTCAGTTGCGCGATGGCGCGGAGGCGATCTACCTGCGCGAGGGTAAGCGAGCCATCGGCGCTCGGCTTCAGGTGCTCAGGCTCGGGTAACGGACGGTCAGCATCTGTCGTCAGGAAACGCCTTGGTGGCGGCTCCGTCGCCCTGAGGAGCGCCACTAGTGCACCGGGCTCGTATCGGATGACCTCATCGAATGCAAGCGCCTGCCGACCTGCTTCAGCTACGACGTACGCGGACACAGCAGGCGAGAGCGGGACCACCTCTCGGGGCTTGAGCTTAGCCTCAGCTGCAGCAAACGCGGCTGCTGCCTCGGCCCAGTGGCGATGTGCCAGGACTGCGGCGGTGGGCTTGTCGTCCGTGCCGAGCGAGGTGCGCACCCAGAAAGTACGTTTGATGACCGGCTGCAGCCGGACTGGCACCTTGATTTGGAGGTGATAGTTCGAGCCGCGCTTGGCGACTCCGGTAGGTAGTGACACGTCTTTTTCCACGGTTCGGATGATGAACGTGGTACGCATCCGGTACACAGCAATAGTCCACAGGCCCGCTGGGAAATTGCGCTTTCACTCGACAGATGATGGAGCGGGTGAAGGGAATCGAACCCTCGTATGAAGCTTGGGAAGCTGCCGTTCTACCATTGAACTACACCCGCATCTGGCAAGCCGCCGATTGCAAGGCTGCAGCCGGCGACAAGCGGGAGTATAG
>Ga0209675_1001087_pt1 | contig 16713 bp, 18 predicted proteins | sample AraplaCol_mLB_r2_2_FD_184280 | JGI IMG/M metagenome (GOLD analysis project Ga0209675, IMG submission 184280) | Arabidopsis root microbial communities from North Carolina, USA - plate scrape MF_Col_mLB_r2 (SPAdes) (version 3) | ecosystem: Host-associated > Plants > Roots > Endosphere | place... | reverse complement strand
CGACGGTTTCCAGGTGCGAGAACCACGGCAGGCGGTTGCGGTCGAAGTCCTCGATGCGCGCGGTCTCGGTGCGCTCCGAAATCTGCGGCGGAAAGAGCGAGCGCGCGATCGTGCCCAGGCCCGACAGCACCTGCGACTGCTCCCGCAGCCCCACCGCCGCGAGCACGCCTTCGCCGGTCAGCGAGAGCATGCGGCCCATCTCGACGCGCTGGCCGGCGAAGAAGCCGATCACCAGCACCACGAGCAGCACCGCCAGGCTGCGCGCACCGTAGGGACGCGGCAGGTTCCATGCGGAAGCCGGGCGGCTCATGGCGCAAGCTCCAGCACGCCGGTGTGCAGCGGCAGCACGGCCTCGGGCTCGATTCCGTGGACCTCGGGGCGTCCGGGGGCTGGCGCAGCGGGCGCGCGGCCGTAGATCGCATCGAAGACCTTCGGATCGAAGGCGCCGGGCGCGCCGTCGAACACCACCTCGCCGTGGCGCAGCGCGACGATGCGGTCCGCGAACTCGCAGGCCAGGTCGATCTGGTGCAGGCTGCACAGCACCGTGGTGCCGCGCTCGCGCGCCTGCGTGCGCAGGAGCGCGAGCACGTCGTGGCTGGTGCGCGGGTCGAGGCTGGCGACGGGCTCGTCGGCCAGCACCAGCGGCGGGTCGAGCATGAAGGCGCGCGCAATGCCCACGCGCTGCTGCTGCCCGCCCGACAGCTCGCTCACGCGGCGCAGCAGGTGCTGCTCCTGCAGGCCCACCGATTCGACGAGCTCGCAGGCCTTGCGCCGCGCAACGTCGCTGAAGAGGCCCAGCAGCGCGCGCCAGGTCGGCATGGCCGGCAACGCACCCGCGAGCACGTTCTGTGCGACGGTGGAGCGCAGCACCAGGTTGAACTGCTGGTGGATCATGCCGATGCGCGGCCGGATGCGCGCCAGCGAATCGGCCGCGATGCGCACGCCCTCGACCTGCACCGTGCCCTGCGTGGGCTTCACCAGGCCGTTGGCCATGCGCAGCAGCGTCGACTTGCCTGCGCCCGACGAGCCCAGCACCACGCAGAACTGGCCCGCGGGCACCTGAAGGGAGACACCGCCGAGCGCCTGCGTGCCGTCGGCATAGCGCATGGCGACCGATTCGAAATTCAGCATGGCGTGCGTGCTCAGCGCTGTGCGGCCTTGGCCAGGATGCGGCCCTTGACCTCGTCGGTGAGCAGGCCCAGCTTCTCGGCGGCGACGTTGAACTCGTCTTCCGAGAACCTGGTGTCGTAGCCGTCGATCTTGCCGCCGCCGTAGCCGCGGATCATATCGGGCGTGACGCCGGGCGCCTTGTTCACGGTCTGGAAGGCGTCCTTCAGCTTCGCCTTCATCGGCTCGGGCAGCTTCGAGTTCAGCGCCAGCGGCGGGTAGGGAATGGCCATGCTTTTGGCAATGACCTTCACCGTCTTCGGATCAACGGCGCCCTGCTTCACGGCCTTCTCGTAGGAGTCGAACGAGAGCGAGGCCACGTCGACCTGGTCCTGCACCAGCGCGGCCAGGCTGCTGGCGTGGCTGCCGGTCATGCGGATGGCCGAGAGGTCCTTCGCCGGGTCCATGCCGGCATCCATCAGCATCGCGACCTGGAAGGTGAAGCTCGAGGCCGAGTTGACGTCGCCGAAGGCCACGCGCTTGCCCTTCACGTCGTTGATGCCGGCGATCGGCGCGTTGGCCTTGGCGAACATGCCGGCGTAGTACACCGAGGCGCCCTTCTCCACGCCCACGGCCAGCAGCTGCGCGCAGCCGCGCTTGTGGGCCTGCACATACGAGACGGGGCCGAAGAAGGCGATGTCCGCGAGCTGGTTGCACATGCCCTCGACCACGGCGCCGTACGACTGGCCGACCTTCAGGTCGAAGTTGAGGCCCGTGGTGCGCGTGATGGCGTTGAACACCGGCGCGTAGTCGGCCTTGGTGCCGAGTCGGTGCCGCCGTCGGCCGGGATCAGCAGCACGCGCAGCGGATGTTCGCGCGACCCGTCGGCCACTGCCTGGGCGTGCGCCGGAAGCGAGAGTGCGGCGGCCAGCGACACGGCGGCTGCAGCAAGGGCGAGGAGCTTGTTCTTCATGGGGTCGGTTCCTTCGTTCGAAGCGATGTTGGAGGGCGATGTTCGGGAGTCGATGCCCGGAACTTTAGAAACCAAAGATGACAAGCAAATGAAATTTGCTCATTTCAAAATCAACAAATCACTGAGCAATCTTCAATACAATCCGCCGCCATGAGCACGAACCACAAGACACCGGCGGTCACCGACGCCCGCCTGGCTCGGGCCCGCCATCTGCTCGTCGACCTCGACGGCACGCTGGTGCGCCAGCAGGAAGCCATTGCCGGCGCGGCCGAGCTGCTGAAGCATTTCGAAGGCCGCTACGCCATCGTCTCGAACAACTCCACCCACACCGCGCCGGGCCTGGCGCAACGGCTGCGCCGCCTCGGGCTGCGCGTGCCCGCGGAGCGCATCGTGCTGGCCGGAGAGCTGGCCGTGCGCCAGCTGGTGAGCGAGCAGCCCGGCGCGCGCGTGATGATGGTCGCGAGCCCTGCGCTGCAGCGCTATGCGCGCTCGCTGGGTTGCGACCTCGTGCAGTCCGACGCCGACTTCGTGCTGCTCGCGCTCGACATGCAGTTCAGCCACGCGCGCCTTGCGCTGGCGGTGAACGAACTGCTGCGCGGCGCGCAGCTCGTGGCGAGCAATGCGGACGCCACCCATCCCGGCCCGCACGGGCGCGTCGTGCCCGAGACCGGCGCGCTGCTGGCGGCCGTGGTGGCGGCCAGCGGCGTGCAGCCGTTGCGCGTCACGGGCAAGCCCGCGCCGCTGCTCTTCGAGGAAGGCCTGCGCTGCCTGGGCGCACGTGCCGAAGACACCGTGGTGGTGGGCGACAACCCGCTCACCGATGCCGAGGGCGCCGGGCGGCTGGGCATGGCCTGCGTGCTGGTGGGCCAGGCACCGGGTGCGGCGGCGCCGTCGGTGGCCGGGCTGTTCGCGTCTTCCGGTCCCGCGCAACCCGTGGAGGAGACCGCTCAGTACCGCTTGAGCGAAAGCACGTCGAAGGTCTGGCGCAGCGTGCGCACCGAGGTGTCGTAGTCCGACAGTGCGAGGCAGGCGATCAGCGCATCGATGATCGCCAGCTGCGCGAGCCGGCTCGTCATCGCCTCGGTGCGGAAGTTGGTCTCGCGCGCCATCGTGAACAGCAGCACGTCGGCGAAGGCCTGCAGCGGCGACTTGCCGAAGTTCGTGATGCACACCGTGGCGGCGCCCGCCTCCTTCGCGAGGCGCGTGGCCGTCACCGTCTCGTGCGTGCTGCCCGAGTGCGAGATGGTCAGCACCGCCGTGCGCGCGTCGGTCAGCGAGGCGCTGATGGCCTGCACGTGCGAGTCGACCACCACCTTGGCGTTCAGCCCGATGCGAAGCATGCGGTAGTGCGCGTCCTCGGCGATGGTGGCCGAGCTGCCGATGCCGTAGATCTCGATGCGCTCGGCCTTGCGGAACAGCTTCACCGCGCGCTCCATCGCCTTCGCGTCGAGCGTGGACTCGGTGTCGTGCAGCGTCTGCACGTTGCTCTGGAAGATCTTGCGGATCACCGCCGTCGTGTTGTCCTGCGGGTCGAGGTCTTCGTGGATGAACTGCACCGGCCGCACCAGCTCCTGCGCCAGCGCGATCTTGATCTGCTGGAAGCCGGTGGCGCCGAGGTTCTTGCACAGGCCGACGATGCTGCCCTCGCTCGATCCGGTGCGCTCGGCCACTTCGCTGACCGACATGTGCACCACCTCGCGCGGGTTCTTGACAATGAAGTCGGCGATGCGCTGGCCCACCGGGCCGAGCGAGGACCACAGTGTCTGGATGCGCGCGAGCACCGAGGAGACCTGGGCGTCGGGCGCCTCTGCAGCGGGTGCGCCGGATGCTGCGGCGGGCGTCTTGCCGGCGGCTGCAGAAGCCTTGCCGCCGGCGGCTTTGGGAGTGCTGTTGCGCTTCATGGCCCGCGAGCTTACCCGCCCTCGATGGCGGTTTGATGCATCGCGGCGCCGCGCCGCAGCCCGCGTGCGTCTACTCGCCGCTGGCGCCGGACGGCAGGCTCGCCGACGCGACCGGCGGTGCGACCTGCGACTCGAGCACCTCGGTCGGATGCATCGCGTTGTTGGCGCGCACCGCTTCGGCCTGCACCTGCGCACGGTCCGCGCCGGACACCGGCTTGGCAACCTGCGATTCGAGCACTTCGGTCGGATGCATCGCCGTGTTGGCCTGCATTGCATCCGCTTCCACCGCGTCGCGCGACATGGTCGAGTGCGAGATCTGCGGATAGTCCGGATCGCCACGGCCGCCCGCGTGCGCGAACGAAGCCAGCGCCAGCACGGGCACGGTGGCGATGCAGAGGGTTGCCGAACGGAACTTCATGGCTGTCTCCTTGTGTGTGATGGTTTCTTCACTCTAGGACGCGGCACTTACCGGCCCGTGAGAGTTCGCTTACGCACGCGTGAGAGTCGGCTTATGCAGCGGTGAGAGGGCGCGAACGGCCTGCTGTCGAAGGCCTATATTCGGTCGATCCAAGTCCGCAGAAACAGGAGAGCCCCGCACCGATGAGCCGATACACCCTGACCGAAGTGGTGCCTGCCGTCCCCGATGGCCTGCGCTGCCGCTTCCTGCTGGCCGATCGCGGGCAGACCGGGCGCGTGGCCGTGCTGGTCGTCGCCTTCGACGGCGACTACCCCGACGGCAGCCTCGGCAACGGCCATGGCGCCTTCATCGCGACGAGCGCACTGCAGGGCCTGCATGCCTTCGAACCCGACTGCGTGGTGCTCGACTTCCGCGGCATGAGCTACCGCTGGGGCAACACGCTGCTGCGCGTCTTCCAGGACATCTCGCAGTTCATGGACTCGGGCATCGAGCCCGGCGGCGTGCCGTTTCCGGTGGTGGCCGTCACATCGGAGAGATCGCGGGCGGCTTTCCTGAGCCTCGTCACGCCCGGCGGCGGTCCCGCGCCGTCCTGGCACTTCGACGACATCGATGCCGCCATTGCCCATGGCGCATCGAAGGCGAAGGAATGGCTCGAGTCCTGACGGGCCGCACACATCGCACACATCACACGAACCGCACACATGACCACGACGGCCCTTCCCCTCGACCGCCGCATCGAGCTCGTGTCCGACACGCTCGTCAACAGCTTCCGCTTCCACGCCAGCGGCAAGGTCGCCGCAACGATCGGCACGAAGGACGGCCCGCTCGCCGCACCGTTGTTCGACTACCGCGTGGTGTCGCAAGACAGCATCGAGATCGTCGGCTTCGACGGGCGCATCGAGCGCTGGACCGGCATCCGCGTCGAAGGCGACCTGCTCCATGTGGAGCGCGACGGCCAGTGGGCCGTCTTCACCATCGGAAAGACTGCCCCATGAAAGTCAGACGCATCGTTGCCAACATCGCCGCTCCCGACCTGGCGCGCGCCGCGCTCTTCTACAAGGACGCGCTCGGGCTCGAGCTGCTCATGGACCACGGCTGGATCCAGACCTACGGCACGCAGGCCGAGATGACGGTGCAGCTCAGCGTGGCGTCGGAAGGCGGTTCGGGCACGCCGGTGCCCGATCTGTCCATCGAGGTGGACGACGTCGACACGGCCTTCGAGCGGCTGAAGGCCGCGGGCTTCGCCATCGAGTACGGACCGGTCGACGAGCCCTGGGGCGTGCGCCGCTTCTATGTGCGCGATCCGTTCGGCAAGATGGTCAACATCCTCGCGCACGCCTGAGCACGTTGCGCCGGATCAGTCGGCGCCGTGGAACACGCTGTCGTCGGGGCCGATGTGCGAGGGCGGCGTCCATGCGGCGTCGCGCATCGAACGGCTCACGAGCTTGTCGACGCCCAGCAGCGTGGCGAAGATCGCCATGCGCACAGGAATGCCGTTGTCGGTCTGGCGGAAGATGGCCAGGCGCGGGTCGTTGTTGAGGTCGACGCTCAGGTCGTGCGAACCGGGGCGGCCGTCGCGCGGCAGCGGGTGCATCACCACCACCTCGGGCTTGCAGTCCGACTCGATCAGCGCACGGTTGATCTCGAAGGCGTTGTCGAAGCCTTCGAGCACTTCGTCGTTCGCAAAGCGTTCCTTCTGGATGCGCGTGGCATAGATGATGTCCGCGCCGGCCAGCGCGCGCGCGGGCGTTGCCGCAGTCTCGACCACGTGGCCGTTGCGGCTCACGGCCTCGACGATCTCCGCCGGCATGGCCAGCGAAGGCGGCGAGACCAGCGTGAACTTCATGCCCTTGTAGAGCGCGAGCAGCTTGATCAGCGAATGCACCGTGCGGCCGTATTTCAGGTCGCCCACCATCGCGATGTGCGCGCCGTCCACCAGCTTGCCCAGCCGCGAAAACTCGCGCTGGATGGTGTACAGGTCGAGCAGCGCCTGGCTCGGGTGCTCGCCCGGCCCGTCGCCGCCGTTGATGACCGGCACGTTCGTGGCGCGCGCGAACTCGGCCACCGAGCCCTGCTCCGGATGCCGCACCACGATGGCATCGACATAACCGCTGATGACGCGGCTGGTGTCGTAGATCGACTCGCCCTTGGCCATCGAGGAAAAGGTGAAGCCCGTGGTGTCGCACACCGAGCCGCCGAGCCGGCAGAATGCCGCGCCGAAACTCACGCGGGTGCGCGTGCTGGCCTCGAAGAACAGGTTGGCCAGCACGGCGCCCTCGAGCACGCGGCTGACCTTGCGGCGGCGCGCGATGGGCTGCATGACGTCGGCCAGCTGGAACAGCTCGTCGATCGCGTCCCGGTTGAACTGGCTCACCGAAAGCAGGTGGTGCGAGCCGTCCACGGCCGTGGCCTTGCGCAGAGCGCCTCCATGTGCGCTTTGCGTATATTCACCGCGCCGACCATCGGACGCCATGATTTCGCTCACGAAGCGCCGGGCCACTTCGGGCATGGCCCTGAATTCGTTGGATTCGTCGGGCAGCAGCCAGGCGTCGAGCGCCCTTCTTCGGCTACCGATGCGCTCGGCGAAAGCGTCGCGCGTCATGTTGAGCTGACGCATCGCGTCGCGGAGGAGCACCTGTTGCGGCATGGAAGTCATGGGCCGCGAATATATACTCAATGCGTATATTTTGAAAGTGCCGTGGCTGCAGCCATGAAAAAACGGGCCCGAGGGCCCGTTGCTTTCTGCTGGCGCAGTGGCTTACAGGCCGGCCTGGCGCGTGAACGACACGCTGGGCTTCTTGTAGGCTTGCGGCACTTCGTCGCGGTAGAACGCGCGACGGTCGAGGCTGGCCAGCGGGTCATGTGCCTTGGCAACGGCTTCGGCCTGCACGGTGGCGCGGTTGGCGGTCGACGTGAAGCTTTGGGCTCCAGCAGCGGCAGCTTCGCTGTATTCGTTGCCGGCACGTGCGGCGGCAGCGCCTTGCGGTGCCACTTCGGCGCGCGAGACCGACGAATTCACGGTGTGCACGCCGTCATAGGTTTCTGCGTGGGCTCCGGCAGCAGCCAGGAGCGAGAGAGCAGCAGCAGCGAGGATCTTCGAGGCATTCATTTCAATCTCCTTCAGGTGTTTGGTTGGTGAGGAGAAGTTTGCGGCCGCGGACGCACAAAAAACCGCGGCAAAAAGAACCGCGGCGTTCACGGTATTGAAACAATGCCGCCCTTGAAAATCGAAAGGGTCAATAGGGATTGCACCGAAGAACAGGGGCTGTGGCAGCCCGACGGAACGCATCGAGCGAATCGCCGCCTGCGCCCGGACGGTATGTACCCCGTGCGGGGTAACCGCCACCGCAGCACATGGTTTTACGTCTTCAACAGTTTGGTTGCGTTCAGAATGAACCAGCCATTGGAGACACAGATGCTCTCGACCCTGCTGCAGTTCCCGCCGCGCGAAAGCGCCTACCGGCGCAAGTTTCTCAACAACACCGACGAGAACCTCTTCATGGGTTCGTTCGACAGCTTCGCAGCCGCGGAGGCCGGCGCGCCGCCGAGCAAAGCCGTGGGCTATGCCAACGCCGATGCCGGCGAGCTCTACAGCCCGCAGATCTACTTCTACGACTACCCCGGCCTGTTCTGGCTCGGCCGCTCCATCGACGCGGGCATGACGCGCGTGTTCGACCTGGGCGGGCACGTCGGCATCAAGTACTACGCCTTCCGCCGCGTGCTGAGCTACCCCGAAGACCTTCACTGGACCGTGTGCGACGTGCCCGGCGTGGTCGACAGCGGGCGCGCCATGGCCATCAAGCGCGAGGCCACCGCGCAGCTCGACTTCACGACCGACTACCGCGATGCGAGCGGCTGCGACGTGCTGTACGCCTCGGGCAGCCTGCAGTACCTGCCCACGCGAATGGAGGAGATCCTGTCGGCACTGCACGTGAAGCCGAAGCGGATCATCATGAACACCACCGCCGTGCACCCGGAGCGCACCATCTTCACGCTCAACAGCATCGGCGTGGCGGTGTGCCCGTACCGCATCCAGCACCACGACGACCTGCTGGCCGAGCTCGCGCGCGCCGGCTACAAGAAGCGCGACGTGTGGCGCAACGAAGGCAAGCCGATCGAGGTGCCCTTCGTCGCTGGCGGCGACAAGCCCTACTACGCAGGCTGCTGCTTCGACCTCGCGGCCTGAACCTGCCTGAACCGGCCGCCCGCGGAACAACGGCGAGCCTCGCGTGTCCGCCACGAGGGAAAACGAAAGGCTTCGGTACTAACCCCGAATTTCCTGAGGGCTGAATGACAGCCCCGGCTCCTACGATGGACCTTTGCCAAGGAGACATCCGATGAAGCCCCTTCTCGCACTCACCCGCCGCGCCGCCCTGCCCCTGCTCGCCGCGCTGGCGCTCGCCGGCTGCGGCGGCCTCGGCACCCCGAACGGCGGCATGCCTGCGGCCGCATCGGACTATATCCACGTCATGACATCGGGCGGCTTCACGGCCGCCTACAACGACCTGCGTCCGGCATTCGAGCGCAGCAGCGGCCGCACGGTGAAGACGGCCTATGGCGCGTCGATGGGCAATGCCACCGACTCGATCCCGAGCCGGCTCGCGCGCAACGAGCCGGCCGACGTGGTGATCCTGGCGCGGCCCGCGCTCGACGCGCTGGTCGCGCAGGGCAAGGTGGTGCCCGGCAGCCAGGTCGACCTCGTGCGCTCGAGCATCGGCTTCGCGGTGCGCAAGGGCGCGCCCAGGCCCGACATCGGCACGGTCGACGCGCTCAGGCGCACGCTGCTCGCCGCACCGTCGATCGCCTACTCGGCCAGTGCCAGCGGCACCTATTACGAGACCGAGCTGCTTCGCAAGCTCGGCATCGAGGAGCAGGTCAAGCCCAAGAGCAAGCGCATCCTGAGCGAACGCGTCGGCGCGGTGGTGGCGCGCGGCGACGCGGCGCTCGGGCTGCAGCAGGTGAGCGAGCTGCTGCCGATCGCGGGTATCGACTACATCGGCCCGCTGCCCGCCGAGGTGCAGCAGGTGACGGTGTTCTCCGCAGGCATCGCCACCGGCTCGAAGCAGCCCGACGCGGCACGACAGCTGATCCGCTACCTGAACTCCCCCGCCGCGGCACCGGGCATCGCGAAGACCGGCCTCGAGCCGCTGCCGGCACGCTGAAGGCGCGCTACAGGGTCCACCCGTCGCGCCGGAAGAACTCCACCAGCGCGTTGCCGACCTTGAACGGCTGGTCGCCGTCGATCAGGTGGCCTGCATCGGGCACGAGCTCCACACGCACGTGCGGCGCGTGCGCCCTCACGCGGGCCCAGGCGTGCGTCGGGTCGTACAGCGCCTCGTCGCCGCCGAGCAGCATGAGCGTGTCCTTCGGCAGCACACGCAGGTCGTCGTCGCTCATGCGGCCGGATGGCCGCGGGTGGCCGCGCTGGCAGCGCGCGCGCACCAGCAGGTCGTCGAACGCCCAGGCCGGCGGCGGCGGCACCACCGGCGAGGAAAGCATGCCGCGCAGGCCGCGCACGGTGCGCTCGTTCGGAAAGAGGGCCGCCAGGCCCGCACGGACAAGGTAGCCGACGCCGGGCGACTCGATGTTGGGCGGCGCCAGCAGCGCGAGCTTCGAGGCGCGGCGCGAACTCTGGCGCAGGTAGGCCGCCGCGAGCCAGCCGCCGAACGAGACGCCGCAAAGACCCACCTTCGGCCGTCCGAGACCGATGAGGACGTCGTCCAGCCAGTTGCAGTACGCGTCCTCGGACGAAGGCCGGCGCCCCTCGCTGCGGCCGGCGTCGCCGATGATGTCGACCGCATAGACCTGCAGCGAGGCGGCGAGCCGTTCGATGACGTGGATCCACGCCGTCGAGTTCGCGCCGCCGGCATGCAGCAGCACCACGGGCGGCGCATAGGCCGGCCCGCAGGCCAGCACGTGCGCGCGGCCGCAGCGCGTTTCCACATAGCGGCTGTCGTACGGCACGGGCCAGCGCGCGAGCACGCGGGCATACGAATCCAGCAGCGAGGAATGGGCTTCCGGCGAGCGGAAATGCCCGGCGAAGAGACGTGCTTCGAAAGGGCTCATCGGCAGTGCGTTCTTTTGCGACACCCGCGATGGTGAGCCGCTCGCCTGAAGGTCTGCTGAAGATCCGGAAGGCCCCGGTGCAGGAGGCTCCCGGCGTCTTCTGGCACCTCGCCGCTACCGGCTCTCGATGAGCTGCTTCACGCGCCTTGCCAGCACGTCCATCTCAAAGGGCTTGGTCATCACGTGCATGCCGCGGTCGAGGTGGCCATGGCTGAGCACCGCGTTCTCGGCATAGCCGGTGATGAACAGCACCTTGAGGTCGGGGCGCGCGGTGCGCGCGGCGTCGGCCACCTGGCGGCCGTTCATGCCGCCGGGCAGGCCCACGTCGCTCACCAGCAGGTCGATGCGCTGGCGCGGCGTCTGCAGGATGCGCAGCGCCTCGGCGCCGTCGCCGGCCTCCAGCGTGGCGTAGCCCAGGCCCTGCATCACCTCGACGATGATCATCCGCAGCGCCGGCTCGTCGTCCACCACCAGCACGGTATCGCCCTGGTCGGCGCGCGGCGCGAGCACGGCCTCGGCAGGCGCGGAGGCGGCTTCCTCCTGCATGTCGTGGCGCGGCAGGTAGATGCTCACCGAAGTGCCCTTGCCCACCTCGGAGTAGATGCGCACCTGTCCGCCCGACTGCTTGGCGAACCCGTAGATCATCGACAGGCCCAGTCCCGTGCCCATGCCGATCGGCTTGGTGGTGAAGAATGGGTCGAAGGCGCGCGCCACCACTTCGGGCGGCATGCCCACGCCGTTGTCGCTGACGGTGAGCGACACGTACTGCCCCATGGGCAGGTCGCGCCCGCGCGAGGCGCGCGCATCGATCCAGCGGTTGGCCGTCTCGATGACCAGCTTGCCGCCCTCGGGCATGGCGTCGCGCGCATTGATGCACAGGTTCAGCAGCGCGTTCTCGAGCTGTCCCGGGTCGGCGTGCACGTTCCACAGGCCCACGGCGGCCACGTTCTCCAGCGCGATGTGCGGGCCCAACGTGCGGCGCAGCAGCTCTTCCATGTCGGTGACGAGCCGGTTGGCATTCAGCGGCTTGGGCTCGAGTGTCTGCCGCCGCGAGAAGGCCAGCAGGCGGTGCGTGAGCGAGGCCGCGCGCTTGACCGCGCCCTGCGCCACGCCGATGTAGCGCTCCATGTCGGTCGGACGGCCTTCGAGACCGCGGCGACGCATGAGTTCGAGGCTGCCGCTGATGGCGGCCAGCAGGTTGTTGAAGTCGTGCGCGAGCCCGCCGGTGAGCTGTCCCACGGCTTCGAGTTTCTGGCTCTGGCGCAGCTGCTCGCGCGCCGCCTCGAGCTCGGCCGCGCGCTCCTTCTGTTCGGTGATGTCGCGCGCGGCCGCGTACAGCAGCCCGTTGTCGGGCACCGCGGTCCACGAGAGCCACCGGTAGCCACCCGCCTTGGTCCGGTAGCGGTTCTCGAAATCGATGGTGCGCGCCCCGCCGGCGAGCCGGACCAGCTCGGCCTCGGTCGTTTCGTGGTCGTCGGGATGCAGCAGTTCGCGGAACGGCGTGGCGCAGACCTCTTCGGCGCTCCATCCCAGCACGGTCTGCCAGGCGGGGTTGACGCTGACGAAGCGGCCGTCGTGCGTGGCCACGCCCAGCAGGTCCTGGCTCAGCGCCCAGGTGCGGTCGCGCTCCTGGGTCCGCGCGCGCACCTGCTGCTCCAGCGACGCGGCGAACGCCATCAGTTCGATCTGCGCCTCGCGCCGCGCGATGGCCGAGCGCACGCGGTCGCCGACCTCGCGCACGAAGTCGAGTTCGTCGCGCAGCCAGGGCCGCGCCTGCCCATGGTTCAGGTAGAGCAGCCCCACCAGCCCGCCGCGTTCGGTGAGCGGCATGTTCAGCACGGCGCGCGCGGTGATGGCGTCGAGCGCATCGGCGTTGTCGCGCGTGCGCGGGTCGGTGCGCGCATCGGCGAAGGCCACGGTCACGCCGCGGCGCAGGTCTTCGATGTAGGAGCCGTAGTCGCGGAAGTGCAGCACACCCGCCAGGCTCGCGATGCCGGGCGCGGTCCAGTCGCGGTCGATCGCGATGGTCTCGGCCGCGGTGTCGACCAGGCCGTAGCCGGCGCGGTCGACGCACAACTGCAGCCCCAGCATCTCGGACGCGGCATAGGCGATGTCGGTCGGCTCGTCCATGTCGCGGATGCGGTCGCCCAGCTCCATCAGCGCCAGGCGCCTTGCCTCGGCCCGCATGATGGACGTGTTCGCAGCGCTCAGGCGCTGTTCCGCCAGTGCCTTGGCGCGGCGGTCGGCGGCCTCATTGAGCGCGCGCTCCACCACCACCGGCAACCGCGCGAGGCGGCCCTTGCTCACGTAGTCGGTGGCACCGCTCTTCAGCAGCTCGACCGCGTTGTCCTCGCCGATCACGCCGGACACGAAGATGAAGGGCGTGTCGGGCACCGTGGCGCGGGCCAGTTCGAGTGCGTGCGCGCCCGAGAAGCCCGGGAGCTCGAAGTCGGACAGGATCAGTGCATAGGGCTGCTCGGCCAGCGCGCCGGTGAAGCCGGCTTCGTCGCGCACCACGCGCGGCCGGGCCGTCGGCAAGGCGAGCGCCAGCGCTTCGAGCAGCAGCTCGACGTCGAAGCGCGAGTCTTCGAGGATCAGCACGTCCAGCGGCGGTGCGTGCACGGCCGTCGCAGCGACTGTGACGCTCGCGTCACTCATGCTTGCGCGCCGCCTTCAGCGAGCCGGGCGGCGGCTCGTTGAGCACCGCCCAGAAGACACCCAGCTCGGCAATGGCCGAGACGAAGCGATCGAACGCCACGGGCTTGACCACGTAGGCGTTCACGCCGAGTTCATAGCTGCGCAGCACGTCCGATTCTTCCTGCGACGAGGTGAGCATCACCACCGGGATGCTGCGCAGCGCCGCGTCGCCGCGCACCTCCTGCAGCACCTCCAGGCCGGTGACCTTGGGCAGCTTGAGGTCGAGCAGGATCACGGCCGGGTTTCCCTCGTCGCGCTCGGAGTACTCGCCCTGCCTGTGCAGGTATTCGAGGGCCTGCGCGCCGTCGCGCAGCACCACCACTTCATTGGCAAGCTGGCTGCGCTCCAGCGCAATCAGGGTGAGTTCCAGGTCGCGCTTGTCGTCTTCGACAAGCAGGATCGGCTTAAGCATGTCCTTCTCCGTTCGCAGCCGGCGCCGCCGCCGCTGCCTGTTCAGGGTCCCACCGCGGGAGGATGAAGCCGAAGCACGCGCCGGCATCCACCTCTCCCACGGCCCGGACCGTGCCGCCATGACGCTCCACGATCCGCTTCACATTGGCCAGGCCGATGCCCGTGCCTTCGAATTCTTCCGCCTGGTGCAGCCGCTGGAACACGCCGAACAGCTTGTCCGCGTACTTCATCTGGAAGCCGACACCGTTGTCCTGCACCTCGAGCCCGTCGCCGAGCGCGTCGTGCACGGCGCGCACCGCGATGCGCGCGGGGTGGCGCGTGCGCGAGTACTTGACCGCGTTGGCCAGCAGGTTGCGCACCGCCACCTGCAGCAGCAGCGGGTCGGCATACAGCGTGGGCAGCGCCGCGTCGATCTGCCACTCGATGGCGCGCTGCGGCTCCAGCCGCGTGAGTTCGCGCACCAGCCCGTCGACCAGCGAGGCGGTGTCGACCGGCCGCTGCTTGAGCGCGGCGCGGCCCATGCGCGAGAAGTCGAGCAGCGCGTCGACCATCTGTCCGGCAAACGCCGCGGCATCCTTGACGTGCCCCAGGTAGCGGTGGGCCCGCTCGCTGAGTTGCCGGCCCTCGGTCTGCGCCACCAGGTCGACGTAGCCCGCGATGTGGCGCATGGGCGCGCGCAGGTCGTGCGACACGGTGTACGAGAACGCCTCGAGCTCCTTGTTGGCCCGGCCCAGCTCGGTGGCCACGGCCGCGAGCTCCTCGGCACGGCGCAGCACCACGCCGATCAGCGCCTGGCGGAGTTCGGACGCAGCGCCGGCCTCGGCGGCCGACCAAGGCAGCGACCGGCCCCGGATGTGCTCGACCCAGCTCGTGAAGCTCAGCCGCGGGTGCATGCGCCCTCCGTGCGCGCTCATCGGCTTGTGCGGATCGCCCGCCCAGCGCACGGTGCGCACGATCTCCGGCCGGAACCACAGGATCAGGTGGCGGTGCACCTGAGAGATGGAAATGGCGAGCACGCCTGCCGCCGTGCCGGCGAAGGCTTCCGCCGGCGCGAAATGCGCCGCCAGCGCGTCGCTGTCGTACACCTCCACGCCCAGCCCGGCGATCCAGCTCGCAAGGTCCTGCACCTGCGCGCGCTCGGGCACATCGCCCACGCTCCATACCTCGTCGTCGAGCACCACGGCGGCGCCGGTGGCACGCATCACGCGCAGCATCAGCGAGGCTTCGGACACCAGGTGCTGCAAGGTGGCGTCGCTTTCGGCCAGGTGCGAGACGATCTGCAATGTGAGCTGGCGCAGCTCGAGCCGTTCGGCCACCTCGCCATTGGTCTCCTTCGACTGGATCTGCAGCGACAGCAATTGCCCGAGGTGCTCGCAGGCCAGCCGCGTGCCGGTGTCGAGGAAACGCGGCGCGTGGTCGTGGCACGAGATGAGGCCCCAGAGCCGGCCGTCGATCACGATCGACACCGACATGGACGCCAGCGTGCCCATGTTGCGCATGTACTCCAGGTGAATCGGCGAGACGCTGCGCAGCTGCGCCTGCGACAGGTCGATGTCGGATGCGGTGAGCGCCGCATCGGCGGCACGCAGGCGCACCGGCTGGTAGTTGGCGTCGGCAATCAGCCGGAAGTGGTTGACCAGGTAGAGCGCACGCGCCTGCTGCGGGATGTCGGAGGCCGGGAAGTGATGGCCGATGTAGCTGTCGTAGCCGGGCTCGATCTCCTCGGCCAGCACCTCGCCGTGTCCGGCCTCGTCGAAGCGGTAGACCAGGCAGCGTCCGAATCCGGTGAGCCGCTTCATCTCGCGCGCCGCGAGCGCCGCCAGCCGCACCAGGGTGTCGGCCTCCTGCAGTTGCGGGAGGAAGACCCGGCCGAGCGTGTAGATGGGCGCCTCGTTGCCGGCGGGCGGCAGGGCCGCCTCGAACTCGACGATCAGGTGGCGCTCGCTGCGATGTGCAGAGGCGTCGAACAGCTCGCCGCCCACCTCCACCGTGCCCAGCGAGACCGGCGAGCCGCCGGGCAGCAGCACCGGCATGCGCCGCGCGCCGAGAAGGGCCGGCATGGCGTTGAGATGCGCGTCCGGCCAGTTCTCGCTCCAGGCCACGAGCGCGAGCGATTCGGGCTCCAGCACCAGCAGACGGCCGTGCGGCTGGATCGAGCCGGGCACGCGGATCGGTTCGAGGTCGCAGGAGGACAGGTCGACCTGGGGCGGCTCGATGACCCGGGATTCGGCAATGGTCGCTGTGGTCGCGATGGGCATGGGCACGGTCAATCGGCGCGGCGGTGTCCGCGCGGGTTCATCGGAAGGTGGGTCGGATCGATCATGCCTGTGGGTCGCGGGGCGTTTCGTCGGCGGATTCCTACAGGCATTGCGGCTGCGGACTGCCCACGCCGAAGCGTGGCATCAGCGACTCGAAACCGGCCACAGCGCCGCGCTGCGCCGCGTCGACCGCGGCCGGGTCGTGCAGGGCCGAGGCCAGCTGGGCGACGAACTCCTTCCATTGCGCGGCCAGGCCCTCGGGCGCATCGACCGGATGGAAGTACCGCATCGGGTGCGGCGCCAGGCGCGGCCCGAGGCGCTTGAGCATGGCCGCACCGCCGAGCTGAGAGCCCTCCAGCACATAGGCCAGGCCCCAGGCGAAGGCGGGGTCGCGCGAGGCATCGGCGAGCCGGCGGGCACCGCCCTCCCCGTGCGGCGTATCGAGCGGCGTGCCGACCGACGCGTCGTCATTCAGCCCGGCGTCGTCCAGGTCGAGCTCGAGTGCAGCCAGCCGGCGTCCGGCGCGGTGCGCCACGCGGTCCAGGCCCGGGTCGCCAGCGGCGGCCAGCGCCTCGCGCACCGACTCGAGCCAGGGACGCAACGCGCGCAGGTGCGCTGCGTAGTCGGCCAGGGAGGCGTTCTCTCGGGCGATGGGCAGGCTGCTGTCGAGCGCCTCGTGCAGCGCGTGGGTCGCGGTGCGCAGCGCGCGCAGCACTTCGGCCACGGATGGCGCGGTCGAAGGAGGAGCTGCTGCACTCATGGGGCCACCTGTTCCAGCGGCTCGTCGCCGCGCGATCGCGCCTCGCCGTCGAGGCCGGCGCACAGCGCGAAGAACTCGCCGAGGTCGGCGGCCTTGTCGAACACCGCATCGGCGCCGAGCTC
>Ga0209675_1001085_pt1 | contig 16755 bp, 19 predicted proteins | sample AraplaCol_mLB_r2_2_FD_184280 | JGI IMG/M metagenome (GOLD analysis project Ga0209675, IMG submission 184280) | Arabidopsis root microbial communities from North Carolina, USA - plate scrape MF_Col_mLB_r2 (SPAdes) (version 3) | ecosystem: Host-associated > Plants > Roots > Endosphere | place... | reverse complement strand
TCCCGCAGGCGGCCAACTATCACAAGCAGGGCAAGGTGCGCGCGCTGGCCGTGACCAGCCGCGAGCGCAACCCCGCGCTGCCCGACGTGCCGACCGTCATCGAGTCGGGCTTCAAGGGCTTCGAGGTGGTGGGCTTCTACGGCTTCCTCGCGCCGAAGGACACCCCCAGGGACGTGGTCGCCAAGCTGAGCGATGCGTTCAGGCAGGTGCTCACGAGTCCCGAGGTGCGCGAACGCATGGTGAGCCAGGGCGCCGACCCGGCCTTCCTGGGCAGCGAGGACTTCGCGCGCTTCCTGGCCACGGAAACGCCGCGCTGGGAAAAGGCGGTGAAGGCCTCCGGCGCGCGGATGGACTGACGCCCGCCGCTCAGCTGGGCGTGGCCGCGTGCCGCTCCAGTTGCGCGCGGTTCAGCAGCTCGATGCTGCGGTAGCGCACGCGCAGCGTGCCGTCTTCCTCCCACAGCTTCAGCTGCCGGTTCACGCTCTGGCGCGACACGCCCAGCATGAACGACAGGTCTTCCTGCGACACGCCCAGCAGCGTGCCGCCGCCCTCGCCCGGCGCCGAGCCGTGCGCGTCGAGCGTGAGCAGGCGGTGCGCGAGCCGCACGGGCAGCGGCATCAGGATCACGTCGTCGATCCACGCCAGCGCCTGGCGCAGCCGCAGGCACACCAGCCGCGTGAAGGCCATGTGCACGTCCGCGTGCTCGGCCACCAGCCGGTGGAAGTCGGACGCCGCCACCACCGCCATCTCGGTGGTGTCGACCGCGCAGGTGTCGTAGACCCGCTCGCGCCCCACCAGCAGCGACACCTCGCCGAACCAGTGGCCGGGCTCGAGCATGGCGATCACGGCCTCGCGCCCGCCGGGCGCCACCACGCTCACGCGCAGCGAACCGCCGACCACGCCGAACAGCGCATCGGGCGACGAGCCCTTGTGAAAGAGCGACTCGCCCCGCGCCAGCGTCCGCCGGTGCGCCACGGCGAGCAGGCGCTGCTGCACATCGTCGGCCAGCCGCATGTCGCCGTTGTGCACGGGTGAGGGCTGGACGTCCGGCTCGGGATTGCGCGGGGCAGTGGGCGTGCGTGGCATCGCGGGTTTCTCCGGAGCGGCGATTGCCAACACCGGACAGTCTTGTTTTCGGGGCCTGCCGATAGTACGCAGCGAGCCCGGCGCGGTGCATTCGCAGCAACCCGGGGACCGGTCATTCACTGTCACATGGAGCACACCCCGATGAACGCCCACACCGAACTTCAAGCCCGCCGCGAGCGCCTGGTGCTCGACCACTTCGCCGACGAAACCCGCCAGGACTTCGACGCCGTGCTCGGCACCTTCCCGCATCCGCACTACGAGCTGATTCCCAGCGGCGAAGTGCACGACGGTGTTGCCGACGTGCGCCAGTACTACATCGACACGCGCCGCGCCTTCCCCGACCAGCGCCACGAGATCATCCAGCTGCGGCACGCGGAGGACTCGGTGATCGTCGAGTTCTGGCTGCTCGGCACGCACCGCGGTCCGCTCAAGGGCATTCCGCCCACCGGCAACAGCTTTCGCTGCCGCATGAACGCCTTCTTCATCTTCGAGGGCGACCGGCTGGTATGCGAGCGCGTGTACTTCGACACCCTCACGATGCTGCGGCAACTGCTGGCCGGCGTGCCGGCGGCACAGGTCGGCGCGCTGGTGGGCAGCCTGCTGGGCCAGCCCGCGTCCGCCACTGCCGCCGAAGCCGCCACCGCATGACGGCCCTGCGCAGCGACGCGCTCGGCGGCCGCCACGCCATCGTGACGGGCGGCGGGCGCGGCATCGGGCTCGCCATCGCGCGGCGCTGTCTGGCAGCGGGTGCGAGCGTGGCGCTGTGGGACCTCGATGCCGCGACGCTCGCGGACACGCAGCAAACGCTCGCGCCGCTCGGCACGGCGACCGCCGAAGTCGTCGACGTGCGCGACGAGGCACAGGTCGCCCGCGCCGCCTGCCGGTCGCAGGAACGCTTCGGCGGCATCGACATCCTCGTCAACAACGCCGGCGTGCTCGGCCCGACCGTGCCGGCGTGGGAGCACACGCCCGCGCAGTGGCGCAACGTGCTCGACGTCAACCTCACCGGCGCCTGGCTGTGCTGCCGTGCGGTGGCGCCGGTGATGCTCGCGCAGCGGCGCGGGCGCATCGTCAACATCGCGTCGGTCGCGGGCAAGGAAGGAAACGGCTTCAGCGCCGCCTACTCGGCGTCGAAGGCCGGCCTCATCGCGCTGACCAAGTCGCTCGGCAAGGAGCTGGCGTCGGCAGGCGTGCTGGTGAACTGCATCACGCCGTCCGCGGCCGACACCGAAGTGTTCGCGGCAGTGCCAGCGGAGCACCGCGAGCGGTTGCGCACGGCGCTGCTGTCGCGCGTGCCGATGGGGCGCTTCGTCGAAATCGATGAAGTGGCCGCCATGGCCGCCTGGCTGGCGTCGGACGACTGTTCGTTCAGCACCGGCGCGGTGTTCGACATATCCGGCGGGCGGTCGATGTACTGAGCCCAGCTGTTCAGGGCGCGTGCACCGCACAGTGCGCGCCTGCGGCGCCGGAAAGCACGCCCCTGAACGACGCACTCGACGAATCCAATCACGACGAATTCCAGGAGACGACGATGACACGAGACCCCGAGCCCACCGGCTTCGCACAGCTGGCCCACTTCGACGGCACCCGCACCGCCGCCGTGCCGCAGGACCGCCTGCGCGCCATCCGCCGAGGCGCGGAAGCGATGCGCGAACAACTGCTCGACGCCCCGCCCGTGCGCTACGCGCGCAGCTTCGACCTGCTGCGCATTCCGTATCCCGCGTGGTTCGCCTTCACCGGCGTGTACTCGCAGCAGCTGCTCAAGCCGCACATGGTGCACCTGCTGGCACGCACCACGCTGGTCCAGTACGACGACTTCGAAGGCCGCCTTCGCACCCTGCTCTTCACGCCGGCAGACTTCGAGGCCGGCAACGAAACACCCTACTTCAAGCGCCTGGGCGAACAGACGCCGAAGTTCCTGCACAAGACCATTGCGCCGGTCTACCGGACCGTGCCTCAGGCACTGGCGAGCTGCGGTGTGTCGCCGGAGCAGGTCGACTACATCACCTACGACCACCTGCACACACAGGACGTGCGCCGATGGCTCGGCAGCACCGGCACACCGGGCCTGCTGCCGAACGCGAAGCTGCTGGTGCATCGCCAGGAGCTCGCGAGCATGCAGGGCCTGCTGCCGCTGCAGGCCGAGTGGTACTGCCCGCACGGACTCGATGGCGTGCCTCTTGAACGAATCGTGGCCTTCGACGGCAGCATCCAGCTCGGCCGCGGCGTCGCGCTGGTGCACACGCCGGGGCACACCGAGGGCAACCACTCGCTGGTCTACCGCACCGCCGACGGCCTGCGCGTGAGCAGCGAGAACGGCGTGTCGGCCGACAGCTGGTCGCCGCTGCAGTCGCGGCACAACGGCATCCGCCGCCATGCGCAGGCCACGGGCGCGGAAGTGATCCTCAACGGCAACACGCAGGAAGGCAGCAACGACCAGTACCTGTCGATGGTGCTCGAGAAGACGCTGGCCGGCACCTCGGCCACGCACGGCTTCAGCAACGTGGTGCCCTCCAGCGAATGCTCGCCGCACTGGCTGTTTCCGGGTGCGCCCACCAGCCACCTGTGGGGCGAGACCTGCTTCGGCACGCCCACGTGCGCCTGAGCGCCGGCAAGGAACGCAGAAGGAGACCCACGATGAACACCGCCGCCCTGGACACCACCGCCGCGCGCCCGCAGGCCGATGCCGCCGCGCAGGAAGACGCCGCGCTCTTCCGCAAGATCACCTGGCGCCTGATGCCGCTGCTGTGCGCCTGCTACGTGCTCAACTACCTCGACCGCACCAACGTGGGCTACGCCCAGTTGCAGATGAAGGAGCAACTGGGCTTCAGCGACGCGGTGTTCGGGCTGGGCGCGGGCATCTTCTTCATCGGCTACGCGGTGTTCGAGATCCCGAGCAACCTGATGCTCGCGAAGATCGGCGTGCGGGCGACGCTGCTGCGCATCATGGGCCTGTGGGGCATTGCCTCCGCCGCGATGATGTTCGCCACCACGCCCACGCAGTTCTACGTGCTGCGCTTCCTCATCGGCGTCTTCGAGGCCGGCTTCGCGCCGGGCGTGCTGTTCTACCTGACGCTGTGGTTCCCGTCGCACCGGCGGGCGCAGGCCACAGCGCTGTTCTTCATGGCCTTCGGCGCGGCACCGGTGGTGGCCGGGCCGATCGCCGGACTGACCATGACCTACCTCGATGGCGCGCTGTCGCTGCATGGCTGGCAGTGGCTCTTCCTGCTCGAAGGCGTTCCGAGCGTGCTCCTGGGCATCGCGGCCTTCGCCTGGCTGTCCAACGGGCCCGGGCAGGCAGCATGGCTCTCGCCCGCCGAGAAGCAGCGCGTCGCGCGCCTGCTGGCCGACGACCATGCCGCGCACGACGCCGGCGGGCGCCACACCTTCGGCGCGGCCATGCGCGATGCGCGCGTGTGGCTGATCGGGTTCATGTCGTTCCTGATCATCCTCGGCATCTATGCGCTGTCCTTCTGGCAGCCGACCATCCTGAAGTCGATGGGCCTGAGCGTGCTGCAGATCGGCTTCTACGCGGTCATCCCGGCGGTGGCAGGCATCGCGGCCAACATCGTCGTCGGCAGGCACTCGGACCGCCGCCGCGAGCGCCGCTGGCACTTCGCGCTGAGCGCGATGGCGGGCGCGGGCGGCTTGGCGCTGACCACGCTCTTCATGCACGAACCCCTTGCCGCCGTGCTGTGCCTGGCACTCGCCTCCATGGGCATTTCGGCCGCCTTCACGGTGCTGTGGTCGGTGCCGGGCAGCTTCATGACGAAGAGCGCGGCGGCGGCGGGCATCGCACTCATCAGCACCATCGGAGGGAGCGCGGGCCTGGTGGCACCAATGATGGTCGGCGCACTCAAGACGATGACCGGCGGGTTCACCGCGAGCCTGTACGTGCTGAGCGGCGCGCTCGTGCTGTCGGCATTGCTCATGCTCGTGGCGCTGCCCGACAGCGCACTGGGCCGCGCACGGCACTGAGCGCGCTCCCCATCGCCGGGCGACGGGACCCGGACGCCTGATCCATTTCGGTGCACACGCCTTGCATACCAGTTGGCACAGAAGCTGCTGGTATGCAGGCCCATGGCCATCTCCGCATCCGAAATCAGTGCACGCATCGTCGAAGCGGTGATGGCGCAGAAGCTCGCGCCGGGTTCGCGCCTGGGCGAGCAGCAGCTGGCCATGCTCTTCGACTGCAGCCGCACCATCGTGCGCGAGGCGCTCACCCGGCTGGCAGCGCGCGGCATCGTCACCGTGAGCGCGCGCCGCGGCTGGTTCGTCATCGAGCCGTCGCAGGACGAGGCACGCGAGGCCTTCGAGGCGCGGCGCGTCATCGAACTGGGCCTCATCCGGAGTGCAGGCGCGGGCAAGCTCGCGAAGACCGCGCTGCGCCAGCTCAAGGTGCACCTGCAGCGCGAGAAGGCGGCCCTGAAGGAAAGCGACGTCGGCAACCGCAGCTTCCTGCTGGGCGACTTCCACGTCTGCCTGGCCGAATGCCTCGGAAACTCGCTGCTGGCCGACACGCTGCGCGACTACACGGCGCGCACCACGCTGATCGCCATGCTCTATCAGTCCACGCACGATGCGGTGCAGTCGTGCGAAGACCACGTGCAGATCGTCGCGGCATTGGAGCGCGGCGACCACGCCGCCGCCGAGTCGCTGATGGCGGCGCACATCGGCACGGTGCAGTCGGCCCTGCGCGTGCAGGCGCCCACCGACCCGCTGGCGCAGTTGCGCGATGCGCTGGCGCCGCTGCCCGACACCGCTGCACCATCGCCCGCACCGAAACGCCGCAAGGCAGCCCCGTCCACCGATTCCGATTCCGACTCTTCGACCTACCTAGGAGCCCTGCTATGACCTTCCCGCTTTCCAAACGCCACCTCGCGCTCGCAGTGGCCTCGCTGGCCATGCTGGCCGCCGCCGGTGCCGCCCAGGCCCAGAACGCACTCGACAACGTGCTCAAGGCCAGGACCATCAAGATCGCCGTGCCCACCGACTACCCGCCCTACGGCTCGGTCGACAGGAACATGAAGCCGCAAGGCCTCGACGTGGAGATGGCCGAGCTCATCGCCGCCAAGCTGGGTGTGAAGATCGAGCTGGTGCCGGTGACCAGCGCCAACCGCATCCCGTACCTGCAGACCCGCAAGGCGGACCTGGTGATCTCCACGCTCGGCAAGAACGCGGAGCGCGAGAAGGTGATCGACTTCTCGTCGGCCTATGCGCCCTTCTTCCAGGCCGTGTACGCCGGCAAGAGCATGAAGCTCACCAGCTTCGCCGACATGGCAGGCAAGACCGTGGCCGTGACGCGCGGCGCGATGGAAGACCAGGAGCTCAACAAGGTCGCGCCGCCGAACGTCGACTACCGCCGCTTCGAGGACAACAACGCCACCATCGCCGCCTTCGTGGCCGGCCAGACGCAGACCATCGCAACCAGTGCGGCCGTGGCCGGCGACATGCTCGCCAAGAACCCGAAGGTCAGCGCCGAATTCAAGCTGCTGCTGAAGGACAGCCCCTGCTTCGTCGGCATCGCCAAGGGCGAGACCGCGCTGAAGACCAAGGTCAACGAGATCATCGCGGCGGCCAAGAAGGACGGCACGCTCGATGCCATGTCGAAGAAGTGGCTCGGCAAGGCAGCCGGCGACCTCCCCGTCTGAACGGGCACTTCCCATGCTTCACGCGCTTCGTGTCGCTGCGCACACCCCCTCGCCGGGGCAACGCCTGCGGCCCGGCGAAGCCGGTTCCGCGGCGTTCCACGAACAGACTGACCTATGAACATCGAGTTTGATTTCGGTGCGGTGCTCTCCGAGTGGCCGCTGCTGCTGCGCGGCGTGGCTTGGACCATCGGCCTCACGGCCGTGGGCACGCTGCTGGGCATGGTCGTGGGCACCTTCTGCGCATGGGCGCGATCGGGCGGGCCGAAGTGGCTGCGGCTCGTGGTGGGCACGTACGTGGAGCTGATCCGCAACACACCCTTCATCGTGCAACTGTTCTTCATCTTCTTCGGGCTGCCGGCCGCGGGCGTGAAGCTCTCGCCGGAAGTGGCCTCGGTGATCGCGATGGTGATGAACCTGGGCGCGTATTCCACCGAGATCATCCGCGCCGGCATCGAGGCCACGCCCAAGGGCCAGATCGAAGCCGCCGTGAGCCTGGCGCTGAGCAAGGCGCAGGTGTTTCTGCGCGTGGTGCTGCCGCCGGCGCTCAAGAAGGTGTGGCCCGCGATGGTGAGCCAGATCGTCATCGTGATGCTGGGCTCGGCGGTGTGCGGGCAGATTTCCACCGAGGAACTGAGCTACGCCGCCAACCTCATCCAGAGCCGCAACTTCCGCGCTTTCGAGGCTTTCATCATCGCCACGCTGATCTATCTCGTGCTGTCCGTCGCGCTGCGCCGGCTGCTCGACTGGGCGGGGCCGAAGTTCTTCTTCGGCCGTTGAGCGAACACCGGAGCCTGTGGACATGGTCGATTTCTCTCTCTGGGACATCCTGCGCAACCTGCTGATGGCGCTGCGCTGGACCGTCGTGCTCTCGCTCATCGCCTTCATAGGGGGCGGCCTCGTGGGCGCGCTGCTGCTGTTCCTGCGGCTGCGCGGCGGCAAGGCCGCGAACAGGGCGGTGGGCCTGTACGTGCAGCTCTTCCAGGGCACCCCGCTGCTGATGCAGCTCTTCCTGGCCTACTTCGGCATCGCGCTGTTCGGCATCGACGTGTCGGCATGGACGGCCGCCAGCGTGGCGCTCACGCTGTACACCAGCGCGTTTCTCGCCGAGATCTGGCGCGGCTGCGTGGCTTCGATTCCCAAGGGCCAATGGGAGGCATCGGGCAGCCTGGCCTTGAGCTTCGGCGAACAGATGCGCCATGTGATCCTGCCGCAGGCCGTGAAGATCGCCATTGCGCCCACCGTGGGCTTCCTGGTGCAGGTCATCAAGGGAACGGCGCTGGCGTCGGTGATCGGTTTTGTCGAACTCACCAAGGCCGGCAGCATGATTTCGAACGCCACCTTCAAGCCTTTCGTGGTGTTCAGCTGCGTGGCCCTGCTTTATTTCGTGCTGTGCTTTCCCGTGAGCCTGTACGCCAAGACCCTCGAGAGGAAGACCCATGGCCGCCGTGCTTGACGAATCGCAACAACAGCCCGCCACCTCGGTGGGCGCGCCCATCGTGCGCATCACCGCGCTGCGAAAGTCCTACGGCACCAACGAGGTGCTCAAGGGCATCGACCTGGACGTGAAGCGCGGCGAAGTGATCGCCATCATCGGCAAGAGCGGCTCGGGCAAGAGCACGCTGCTGCGCTGCATCAACGGTCTCGAGGTGTTCCAGGAAGGCGCGCTCACCGTGGACGGCAAGCCGCTGCTGCACGAGAGCGCCATGGCCATGCGCGAGTTGCGCCAGCGCGTGGGCATGATCTTCCAGAGCTTCAACCTGTTCCCGCACCTCACGGTCGGCAAGAACGTGATGCTCGCGCCCACGCTGGTCAAGAAGCGCGGCGGCATGGAAGCCGCGTCGCAGGCGCGCAAGCTGCTCACGCGCGTGGGCCTGGCCGAGAAGTTCGATGCCATGCCCGACCAGCTCTCCGGCGGCCAGCAGCAGCGCGTGGCCATCGCCCGCGCGCTGGCCATGGAGCCGGCCGTGCTGCTGTGCGACGAGATCACCTCGGCGCTCGACCCCGAGCTGGTGGGAGAGGTGCTGCGCGTGGTGGAGTCGCTGGCGGACGAGGGAATGACGCTGCTGATGGTCACGCACGAGATGAGCTTTGCGCGCAAGGTGAGCGACCGTGTCATCTTCATGCACCAGGGCCGCGTGCACGAGATGGGGCCGCCGGCGGATCTGTTCGGCAATCCGCAGACGGCGGAGCTGAAGCAGTTCCTGTCGTCGCTGCATGACTGAAGTGGCCGGCCTGGGCTATCCTCGGTCCATGGCTTGCCTGCACACCGCGCCGATCATTCGCACCCTCCGAAAAATGGTGGGTTAGCGCGCGGTTCCAGAAGTACACGCCACACGACCCGCCCCACGAGGCGGGTTTTTCGTTTCCTGGGGTTCTCTTCCAAACCCATCCGACAGGAGAAACGAATTGACATCCATCACCATGCTTCACATGGTCTGCGGCAAGATCGGCGCCGGCAAATCGACGCTCATGCGGCAACTTGCCCAGGCACCCGCCACGGTGCTGATCAGCGAGGACACGTGGCTCGCCGCGCTGTACCCGGGCGAGATCCACGAGCTGCCCGACTACGTGCGCGGCGCGGGCCGGCTGAAGCAGGCCATGGCAGGCCATGTGGTGGCCTTGCTCGAGGCCGGCGTGTCGGTGGTGCTCGACTTTCCCGCCAACACCGTGAGCAACCGCAACTGGATGCGCGGCATCTTCGAGGCCGCTGGCGCGGCGCACACGCTGCACTTTCTCGACGTCCCCGACGCGGTCTGCAAGGAACGGCTGCGCGCACGCAACGCGAGCGGCACGCACCCTTTCGAGACGACGGATGCGCAGTTCGACCTGATCAGCAGCCATTTCGTGGCGCCATTGCCGCACGAAGGCTTCGCCGTGCTGCGACACGTCTGAGCCCGCCCGCCGCTATGCTCGGGCAAGATGCAGATCGAACAAGCCCAGCCCTCCGAAGCCGCCACCGTCGCGGCCGTATTGAACGAAGCCGCCCAGTGGATCGCCGCGGAAGGGCGACCGCTGTGGACCCCGGCGGACATCGCGCTGGAGCGCGTCCGGCGCGACACCGAGGCCGGCGGCTACTTCATCGCGCGCAGCCGCGACGAGGTGGCGGGTGTCGTGCGGCTCGACCTCGAAGACCCGCACTTCTGGCCCGAGATCGAAAGCGGCAGCTCGCTCTACGTGCACAAGCTCGCAGTGCGCCGCGCGTTTGCAGGCCACGGTGTGCCGTCGCTGCTGCTGGACTTCGCCCGCGAGCGCGCACACCGCCTGGGCCGCGGGTTCCTGCGTCTGGACTGCGTGGCCGACCGCGCGCCGCTGCGCGCGCTGTACGAGCGCAACGGCTTCTCGCTGCACAGCGTGATCCACAAGGGCGAACGCGCCTTCGCACGCTTCGAACTGCCCGTGGCGACTTTCGCCAGGTAATTGCGTCACCCGCCCGCGCCATGCAATTCAAGTGGATGGAAGACTTCATCGTGCTGGCGCAGACACGCAGCTTCACGCGCGCAGCAGAACTGCGCCATGTGACGCACCCGGCTTTCGGCCGCCGCATCCGTGCGCTGGAGTCATGGGCCGGCACGGCGCTCGTCGAGCGCGGCAGTTCTCCGGTGGCACTGACACCTGCCGGCGAGAGCTTCCTGGAGAACGCGAGCCAGATGGTGCGCGGCGTGGAAAGCTCGCGCGAGGAACTGCACACCGTGGCCGGCCGCGAGGCGCGCACGGTGACGCTCGTAACGGGCCGCACGCTGGCGCGCACGGTGATGGCCGACTGGCTGGTGCGGCTGCAGCCGGTGCTGCGCGGCGGCGAGATCCGCGTGCAGACCGGGGCGCTGGCCGAGACGGTGCGCATGATCGAGCACAACGAGGTCGACTTCTCGCTGATCTTCCATCACCCGGCACTGACCTTCCGGCTCGACGGGCGGCAGTTCGCGCACGTCACGGTGGCGTCCGACAAGCTGGTGCCGGTCTCGCACGCCGACGCGCAAGGCCGCGCGGCGCACAGCTTCGACGGCCCCGGCGACGTGCCGTTTCTCTCGTATGTGCGCACGCTGGCCATGGGACGGCTGGTGGAAGACCTGCTGGCCAACAACCCGCACGCGCCGCGGCTGAAGCGCCGCATCGAATGCGATTCGGCGGACGCGCTCTACGAATACGTCCTGCGCGGCCTCGGCGTGGCGTGGCTGCCGTGGTCGATGGTGCAGGCCGACTGCAAGGCCGGCCGGCTGGTGCCCACAGGCGGACGGCGCATGGAAGTGCGCTTCGAGGTGCGGTTGTACCGCCCCAAGCGCCGGCTGGGAACGCTGGCCGAGGATGTCTGGCGCGCCATGGCGGCGCGCTAGCCAGCGCGCGCCTGCCGGGCCCAATCGGCACGGCCTGGTGCCGGCAAGGCACCACTTACCGGGCAGCGGCTTCGCAGAATTCACGGGTTCACTTCCAAACCCCGAGGCCACGATGATCTTCCCGCGTGCTTTCTCTTCCTGCCTTGCGCTGGCCCTCTGCGGCCTTGCCGCACAGGCTCCCGCGCTCGCCGACACCTATCCCAGCAAACCGATCACGCTGGTGGTCGGCTATCCGCCGGGTGGCTCGACCGACCTGACCGGGCGCGCGCTGGGCGTGGAGCTGTCGCACCGGCTCGGCGTGCCGGTGATCATCGACAACATCGGCGGCGCCGGCGGTGCGATCGGCGCGCAGAAGGTGGCCAATGCCGCGCCCGACGGCTACACGCTGCTGGCGGGCGCCAACAACGAGATCGCCATCAACAGGCTGGTCAACGCCAGCGTGCGCTACGAGCCGAAGGATTTCACGCCGGTCGGGCTGATCGCGTCGCAGCCGCTGGTGCTGGTGGCGGCGCCCGGCGCGGGCGTGAAGAACACCGGCGAGTTCATCGCGCTGCTGAAGAAGAACCCTGGCAAGTACAGCTACGGCAGCTCGGGCGTGGGCACCTCGCTGCACCTGGCCGGCGAGATGCTCAAGCAGCAGGGCGGCGTGGCCATGACGCACGTGCCCTACCGCGGCGTGGCGCCGCTCACCAACGACCTGCTGGGCGGCAACATCGACTTCGGCGTGTTCGTGCTCTCGAGCGCGCTGCCCTACATCCGCAGCGGCAAGATGGTGGCGCTGGGCACCACCGAGGCGAAGCGATCGGCCATCACGCCGGACCTGCCCGCGCTCGGCGAGACCCCCGCGCTGCAGCGCATGGACATCGGCGTGTGGTTCGCGCTGATGGGGCCGGCGAAGCTGCCCGAACCGGTGGTGGCGCGGTTGAGAAAGGCGCTGGACGAAACGCTGCAGTCGCCCGACTTCCGCAAGAAGATGGAAGCCACCAGCTCGGTCGTCCCACTGGCGCCGTTGGACATCGAGCGCTTCCTCGTCACCGAGACCGCCAAATACCGGAACATCGTGCAATTCGCCAACATCAAGGAATGAGCTTGTCCGTGTCCGCATTCGAACTTTCCCCGCCCGACATCTCGGCCTGGCGCGCCGGCAATACCGGCACGGAGGGCGTCTGGCACTTCGAGGCCGAACGGCCCGGGCGCCACGTGATGATCAGTGCGCTGGTGCACGGCAATGAAGTCTGCGGCGCCTGGGCGCTCAAGGGCCTGCTGGAAGCCGGCGTGCGCCCGCAGCGCGGGCGGCTCACGCTCGCGTTCTGCAACCTCGAGGCCTTCGGGCGCTTCGACCCGGACGACCACGACGCCTCGCGCTTCGTCGACGAGGACCTCAACCGCCAGTGGTCCGCCGACCGCCTCGCGGCCGGCGGCACGCGCGAGCGGCGGCGTGCCGCGGCGCTGCAACCCCATGTGGCGCAGGCCGACTGGCTGCTCGACCTGCATTCGATGCACGAGCCCTCCGCGCCCCTGACGCTCACCGGCATGCAGCCGCGCAACCTGGCGCTGGCGCGGCAGCTGCGCAGCCCGGAGCACATCGTGATCGACGCCGGCCACAAGGACGGCGTGCGCATGCGCGACTTCGGCCGCTTCGGCGCACCCGACGCCGACCCGGCGACCGACGCCATGGCGCTGCTGGTGGAGTGCGGCTTCCACGGGGACCCGGCCAGCCGCACCGTGGCGCAGGACCAGTGCGCGCGCTTCCTGCGCGCGGCCGGCGCACTGGACGACGCGGCCATTGCGAGCCTGCTCCCCGGCTGGCTGCAGCCCGATGCGCCACGCCAGTGGGCGCTGGACGTGACCGGGCCGGTGGTCGCGCGAAGCGAAGACTTCCGCTTCGCCAGGCCCTTCACCGGGCTCGAGGTGATCGAGAAGGCCGGCACCGTCATCGGCTGGAACGACGGCGAACCCGTGGCCACGCCCTACGACGACTGCGTGCTGGTGATGCCCTCGACGCGCCAGGCCAAGCCGGGCGTGACGGTGGTGCGGTACGCCCGGCGCCGGCCGCTCTGAGGCAGCCGGCGACATCTTTCGGCGAACCGCCGCAAACTGCCCGGCTGTGGCAAGCTCTGGGCGGTATGCACATCCGCCCCAGTCTCACCCACCCTCCGCGCCGTCGGGTGCTGCGCGCGCTGCTGGGCGCCGCAGCCCTGCAAGCGCCCTTCGCGGCGCTCGCCGGCTTCAATTTCTTCACAAGCGAATACACCGCCACGCGCGACGAGCTGCAGGCGCAGATCGCCAAGCGCTTCCCGGTGGCCGAGCGCTATGCCGAGATCTTCATGGTCGGCCTGCGCGATCCGCAGCTGGGCCTGAACGCCCAGGACAACCGCGCGGCCATCACGGCGACGCTGACCATCGCCAGCCCGCTGCTGGCGGCCTCGCCGGTGCAGGGCATCGTGTCGGTCAGCAGCGCGCTCAGGTACGACGCTGCCGCGCGCGCGCTGCGGCTCGACCAGCCCAAGGCCGAGCGGCTCGAGCTGCAGGGCGTCGAGGGCCGCGACGCCGAACGGCTGCAGCGCGTGGGCGCGGTGGTGGCGCAGGAACTGCTGCAAGGCCAGGTGCTTCGCAGCTTCACTGCCGACGAACTCACCGTAGGCCGCAAGACCTACGAGATCGGCGACATCACGGTGCAGGACAACGGCATCAAGGTCCAACTCAAATGAAAAACGCTCTTCTCGCCGCCGCCATGCTCATCGCCGGCTGCGCGTCCATCGCGCCCGCCGCCAAGCAGCACTTCGACCTCGAGGCCCACCGCGGCGGACGCGGGCTGGCGCCCGAGAACACGCTGGCGGCATTCGACAATGCCATCGACCTGGGCGTGAGCACGCTCGAACTCGACATCGGGCTCACGGCCGACGGCGTGGTGGTGATCTCGCACGACACCTCGCTCAACCCCGACCACACGCGCGATGCCAGCGGCAACTGGCTCGCGCCGAAGAGCGGCGCGGCCATCCGCACGCTCACGCTGGCGCAGCTGCAGACCTACGACGTGGGCCGGCTGAACCCGTCGAGCAACTACGGCAAGCAGTTCGCGCTGCAGCGCGGTCGCGACGGCGAACGCATTCCGACACTGGCGGCGCTGTTCGCGCGGGTGCAGGCGCGCGGTGCGGAAGCCGCCACGGTGCGCTTCAACATCGAGACCAAGATCGATCCGACCCGGCCCGCCGAGACTGCGGCGCCCGAGCCGATGGTGCGCGCCCTGCTGGCGGAGATCGACAAGGCGGGCATGGCGAATCGCGTGACCGTCCAGAGCTTCGACTGGCGCACGCTGGCGCTGGTCGGCCAGCTCGCGCCGCAGCTGCCGCGCGCCTACCTCACCACGCCCCGCACGCTGAAGGACAGCCGCTGGACGGCCGGGCTCGATGCGGCCAGCTTCGCGTCGGTGCCGCAGATGGTCCGGGCCGCTTCGGCCAACGCGCCGGGTGCGGTGACGTGGTCGCCGGCCTACGCCGGCCTGACGCCCGCTGTCATCAAGGAAGCGCAGAAGCTCGGCATGAAGGTGCTGCCCTGGACCGTGAACGAGCGCGCCGACATGCTGCGGCTGATGGACGCGGGCGCGGACGGAATCATCACCGACTACCCCGACGTTCTGCGCGACCTGATGCGCGAGCGCGAGCTGTCGCTGCCACCACCCGGAAAGAGCTCGCCATGAGCGCGGCGCTGCAACTCGACGGCATCGCCGGGCGCCTGTCGGCCCTGCGCGGCGGCGGCGACACCGTCACCGCGCTGTCGAACGAGGCGCGCGCGAGCGCCGAACTGCTCGCCGCGCTGCCTCCGCGCTATGGCGAAGTGCTGCTGAACCTGCTCGACAGGCTGGAGTCGAGCGCCCTCTTCATCGAGGAGAGCTGTTCGTTCAGCCAGAAGGACCTGCTCGACAACCTGCAGGTGTGGGTGGACAAGGCCCGCGCGCAGCTGGTGGCTTAGCACCCGCGTTTATCATCCGGCCCCATGCGCACCCTGCTGCTCGCCCTCATGATCGCCCTGCTGCCCATCCGCGGCTGGATCGGCGATGCCATGGCGGTGGAGATGGTGCGGCACTCGCTGCCGGCAACTGCGGCGGCCTCGGCGGACGGCGCGGCCGCTGAAGCCCATTGCCACGATGCCATGGGCGCGATGAACGACATGAGCGCGATGGGCGCCGACGACGCCGTGGGCACGAACACGGCCATGGACATGCCAGGCCACGACAACAGCCCCACTGCCGGCAGCGCCGATCATCAGGGCTGCGGCACCTGTACCGCCTGCCAGGTCTGCCACACGGTGGCGCTCGGCGGCCTGCCCCTTGCCGATACGGTGCCCGGCGTACCCCAGGCGACGCCCGCCGCACGCACGGCCCGCTTCGCCAGCGCAGAGCCCGCCCAGGGCCTGAAGCCACCCATTTCCTGATCTCCCTGCCCGTAGTCCGTCCGCAGTGAGCCTGTCCAGGCTCGCGGCGCTGGTCGTATTGCTCATGGAGATCGAGCGTGAACCCCTTTGTTGGCTGGCCATGGGCCGGCATCCGACGCCATGCAGGACATGGCGACATGCGCACACGCCATGCAGGACATGGCGACATGCGTACCTCCGGCGCGCGCCGGAACCCCGCGTCATTTACGACAAGGCCGGCGGCCGCGCTGGCCATGGCGGCCGTGCTCGCGGGCTGCGCCAGCCTCTCGCCTGACGGCGGCAGCACCGACGTGCAGGCGCTGGTCGGCGCCAACCCGCTGCTCGCAGGGGCCACCGCGCAACGCATGCCCGACGCGGCCTCGCAGCAGCGCATCGACGAGCTGCTGGCCCGGCCGCTCGACGCCGAGGCCGCCGTGCGCATCGCGCTGGTCAACGGCCCGCGCGTCCAGGACGCCTTTGCCACATTGCAACTGAGCGACGCCGACCGCGTGCAGGCCGCGAGCCTGCCGAACCCGGTGTTCGCCTTCGGCCGTCTCACCGAAGGCAGCGAGCGCGAGATCGACCGGCTGATCAGCTTCAACGTGGTCGGCCTGCTCACGCTGCCTTGGCGGGCGCGCTGGGCCGGTGAGCGCCATGAATCGGCCAGGCTGCAGGCAGCGCAGAGCGTGCTGGTGCTGGCCGCCGACACGCGCCGCGCATGGGTGCGTTCGGTGGCCGCACAGCAGAGCGTGGCCTACCTGCGTGACGCGAAGGAGGCGGCCGAAGCCGGCGCCGAGCTCGCGCACCGCATGGCGCAGGCCGGCAACTGGAGCGCGCTGCAGCGCACGCGCGAAGAACTGCTGCTGGCCGATGCCGCCGCGCAACTGGCGCGCGCCGAGCAGTCCGCGGTCGCCTCGCGCGAACAGCTCACGCGGCTGCTCGGCCTGAGCGGAGAGCGTGCGGCCCGTTATGTGCTGCCCGACCGCCTGCCGCCGCTGCCCGGCGCCGCGCCCGAACCGGGCGACGTGCAGGCGCTCGCGCTGCGCGACCGGCTCGACGTGCGCGCCGCGCAGGCGCAAAACACCGCCGCGGCCCGATCGCTCGGACTCACGCACGCCACGGGTGTCATGAACGCGATGGAACTGGGCGTGGCGCGCAACACGACTTTCGACAACGGTCCCGACCGATCGCGCCGCACGCAGCGCGGCTTCGAGCTCGAGTTGCCGATACCGCTGTTCGACTGGGGCCAGGCGCGCAACGGCCGCGCCGAGGCG